>Ga0209564_1002302_pt1 | contig 15523 bp, 13 predicted proteins | sample AraplaCol_mMF_r2_FD_184272 | JGI IMG/M metagenome (GOLD analysis project Ga0209564, IMG submission 184272) | Arabidopsis root microbial communities from North Carolina, USA - plate scrape MF_Col_mMF_r2 (SPAdes) (version 3) | ecosystem: Host-associated > Plants > Roots > Endosphere | place: USA... | reverse complement strand
GGGCGGACCTGGATCGCGCCGGAGAAGCCGATGCGCTCGCGCTCCTGCTTGAAGAATTCGCGGGCGAGGAACGAGGCGACGCGCGCCTTGCTGAAGTCGGCGATCATCGCGGCATTGGGCAGCTGGCCGTTTAGGGTCGGACCGCTGGTGACGCGGCCGTCCGCGCCATAGATGATGTTGCCGTTGGCATCCTTCGGATAGCGATCGAGCAACGCATCACCGGTACGGTACCAATAGACCGCCGAACCGGCGCGGCTGAGCTGCTCCTTGTCATAGTTGACCGCGCCGAGGAAGCCGATCGTGTCGTCTTCATTGTGCCAGCTGTAGAGCGCCGAGCCGCGGAAGCTGCCGCGCTTGGCACGGCTGTTATACTCGCCGCCGCCGGTGATCGCGACGGTGTTGGGCTTCAGGTCGAGCGGCTTGCGGGTGACGATGTCGACGCTCGCGCCGATCGCGCCTTCCTGGAGGCGTGCCTCGGGAGTCTTGTAGACGACCGCCTGGCTGATGATCGTCGGCGAGAGCAGCGAATAGTTGAACGAGCGGCTGGAGCGATCCGAGGGGTTGCCGCCCCAGTCTGCGGAGGCGACCGAATGGCCGTCGATGGTCAGGCGGTTGAGCGCCGGCTCGACGCCCGCGATGGAGAGCTGCTCGCCCTCACCGAACTGGTGGTCGACGGTGACGCCGGGCAGGCGCGAGAGCGACTCCGCCACGTTGCTGTCGGCCAGCTTGCCGACATCCTCGGCGCTGATCACGTCGACGATCGAATCGGCGCGCTTCTTGGTCTCGATCGCGTCCTGAAGGCTCTTGCGGATACCCGTGACGACGATCTCGCCTTCCTGCTGGGAAGGCACCGAATCCTGCGCATAGGCCGGGATGGCAGCACAGGTGAACGCCGTGCCGATCAGGAACTTGAGTCGTAGATTCATCTATCAAACCCCCCTCGCTTGCATCGCAGGGCTGACCCACGCCAGCCCGGATTTCCTGCGGATACAGATTGTCTGCAGCGCCTCTCCCGACCGGTTTTTGCGAATCCGGGCTTCGGGGCGCCTGAGGACCATTGTGTAACCACGAGGGAACCAATCACGCAACAGTTTTTGCAAATATATTTTGTATATGAAAACTAAGCGTGTCATTTGGCCATTAGCCCAGTATGTTGCGCGGGGCAGGACAAGCCGGATGAGAGGATAAATGTACGACACAGATGCCTCTGCGCTGACCGCGGCAATGCCGGCGGAACCGCTCCGGCAGGAGCAGCCCGCCGAGTCGATTGGTCTCTTCCGGTCCGAGTCCAGGGAGGCGATTCCCGCGAGCCGCCCCTCGCTGGGCGCGCTCGTCGCGCACGGCCGCAAGCCGCTCTATGCCCAGTTCGCCGAGCTGCTGCGCAAGGCGATCCGCGATGGGCGGCTGGAGGCCGGTGCCACCCTGCCGGCCGAGCGCGACCTGGCCGCCGAATATGGCCTTTCGCGCATGACCATCCGCAAGGCGATCGCCGAGCTGGCGGAAGACGGGCTGCTCTCGCGCAAGCAGGGCGCAGGCACCACGGTCACTCGCCGCATCGAACAGAATTTCTCGCGGATCAGCTCCTTCTCCGAGGAGATGGCGGCGCGCGGGCAAGTGGCGAGCAGCAGCTGGATCCTGCGTGCCCAGGGCATCGTCACGCCCGCCGAGGCGATGCAGCTCAACCTGTCCCCCGGCGCGCCGGTGATGCGGTTCCACCGCGTCCGCATCGCCGACGGCGCGCCGATGGCGATCGAGTTCTCGACCGTCCCCGCCTATTGCCTGGACGACGTGCACGAGGTTTCCGAATCGCTCTATGCCGCCCTCGCCCACACCGACCATCGTCCGGTGCGCGCCCTGCAACGGCTTCGCGCGGTGCCCTTCACCGCATCCCAGGCGCGGCTGCTCCACGTCGATCCCGGCACGCCCGGGCTGCTGATCGAACGCTGCGGCTTCCTGCGGGACGGCCGGCCGGTCGAATACACCCAGTCCTGGTATCGTGGCGACGCCTATGACTTCGTCGCGGAACTCTCGGACCTCTGACCGATGGCAGCACTCGCACCGCCCATGCGCGGAAGGCATGACAAGCCGTTTCCGCTACGCTAGCGTCCCTCGATGCCCCCCAAGCCCGCATCCCAGCGCAAGCCGGCCGCCAAGAACGCCCAGCCGGACGACAAGTCCGCATCGCCGAACTACAGCGCCCCCGCGCTGGAGAAGGGCATCGATGTGATCGAGCTGCTCGGCAACGAGCCGTTCGGCCTCACCATCACCGAGATATCGCAGCGCCTCGGCCGCTCGGTGAGCGAGCTGTTCCGCGTGATCGTCGCGCTGGACCGCCGCGGATGGCTGCACAAGGACGCCGCGAGCGACCGCTACCGCGTCACCTACAAGCTGCTCGAGCTCGCCCACCGCGCCACGCCGGCGCAGGAGCTGACCTATGTCGCCGCGCCGCGCATGCACGACCTGGCGGTGGCGACGATGCAGTCCTGCCACCTCGCGGTCGTCAACGAGAGCCGCGGCCTGATCGTCGCGCGCCAGGAAAGCTCGGGCCCGACCGGGTTCGCCGTGCGCCTGGGCACCGAGATCCCGCTGGAGAACAGCTGCTCGGGCCATGTGCTGCTGGCGTTCATGGACGAGGCGCGGCGTGACGAAGTGCTCGGCGAAGCGCCGTCGAGCAAACTGGCCAAGCGATTGGCGACGGTGCGCGCCCAGGGTTATGAATCGATCGCCAGCTCGCGGCTCGCCGGCGTTTCGGACCTTTCCTGCCCGATCTTCGGCTTCAACGGCAGCGTGGTCGCGGCGCTCACCATCCCGTATCTGGCGGTGATCGACGATGCGCCGCACCTGTCGCTGGAAGAGACGCTCGCGCACCTGAAGGCCGCCGCGCTCGACATATCGACCGTGCTCGGCTGGTACGACCGCGAAGAGGCGCCGGTGGTGCCGAGCCTCTCGGTGCCGGAACCGAAGCGCGTACGCCGGAGCCGGAAGGCCGGCTAGGCCTGCGCCGCCGCACGCCGGGAGGAACCTGCCCGGCGAGGTGCGAAGTCGCGCGACGGATGGCGCGCGCGCCCTGGATCGACAACAAGGGAATCTGGCGGGCTCGCCCCGCAGTCGCGCGCCTGTGCCTTGCGCCCGTCACGAGAGGAGAAACATCCAATTTCATCTAGAAATGATATTTCCATATACAAAATGAACTCGGCTTAATATGGAAAGTCTCCAATCGTACCCGATGTTTGTTTCCTCCAGTCACAGAGAAAAATCGCCAATGACCGTGATCACCGGCCTGCGCGTGCTGGATATCAGATTCCCGACCAGCCTTTCGCTGGACGGCTCGGACGCGATGAATCCCGATCCGGACTACTCCGCCGCCTATGTGATCCTGGAGACGGATACCCCCGGCCTGAGCGGCCATGGCCTGACCTTCACCATCGGCCGGGGCAACGAGATCTGCGTCGCGGCGATCGAGGCGCTGCGCCCGCTGGTGGTCGGCCAGTCGCTCGACACGATCCGTGCCGAGCCGGCCGCCTTCTGGCGCCACATCACCGGCGACAGCCAGCTGCGCTGGATCGGCCCCGACAAGGGCGCGATCCATCTTGCCACGGGCGCGATCGTCAACGCCGTCTGGGATCTCTGGGCGAAGGCCGAGGGCAAGCCGGTCTGGAAGCTGGTCGCGGACATGTCGCCGGCCGAGCTCGTTCGGGCGATCGACTTCCGCTACATCACCGACTGCATCACGCCCGAGGAAGCGCTGACGCTGCTCGAGGCGCGCGCCGCCGGCAAGGAAGAGCGGATCGCGCTGCTCCGGGCCGAGGGCTATCCCTGCTACACCACCTCGGCAGGCTGGCTCGGCTACGACGACGCCAAGCTGCGCCGCCTGGCGCAGGAAGCGATCGACGCCGGCTTCCGCCACATCAAGCTCAAGGTCGGCGTCGACCTGGCGGATGACGTCCGCCGCGTCGGGATCGCGCGTGAAGTGCTTGGCCCCGACCGCACGCTGATGATCGACGCCAACCAGGTCTGGGAAGTCGACCAGGCGATCGAGTGGGTCAACGCCCTCGCCTTCGCCAAGCCCTTCTTCATCGAGGAGCCGACCAGCCCGGACGACGTGCTGGGCCATGCCCGGATCCGCGCCGGCATCGCCCCGGTCAAGGTCGCGACTGGCGAGATGTGCCAGAACCGCATCCTCTTCAAGCAGTTCATCATGAGCGGCGCGATCGACGTGGTGCAGATCGACGCCTGCCGCCTGGGCGGCGTCAACGAAGTGCTGGCAGTGCTGCTGATGGCGGCGAAGTACGACCTGCCGGTCTGGCCGCATGCCGGCGGCGTCGGCCTGTGCGAATATGTCCAGCATCTCGCGATGATCGACTATCTCTGCTTCGCTGGCACGCGCGAAGGCCGGGTGATCGAATATGTCGACCATCTCCACGAGCATTTCCTCGATCCCTGCGTGATCCGCTCGGCCGCCTATATGCCGCCCGAGCGCCCGGGCTTCTCGATCGAGATGAAGCCGGAGACGCTGACCCGCTATCAGTATCGGCCGGGACGCGGCCAGGCGGCCTGAACGGCTGATTGACTGTTCCCCGGCTTTCGCCGGGGAACTGAGAAGCTGAATTAGCGCCTGTCGAGCAGCGAGGAATCGATGTCCGCGATCGTGCGCGCGCCGGCCAACGCCATGGTGGTGCGCATCTCTGCGGCGAACAGATCGAGCAGGCGGGCCACGCCCGCCTCCCCCGCCGCGGCCAGCGCATAGGCCCATGCCCGGCCGAGCAGCACGCCCTCGGCACCCAGCGCCAGCATCCGCACGACGTCGAGCCCGGAGCGTATGCCCGAATCCGCCAGCACGGTGAGCTGCCCCCGGACCGCCTCCGCCACAGAGGGCAGCGCGCGTGCGGTCGAGAGGGCGCCGTCGAGCTGGCGTCCGCCATGGTTGGAGACGACGATGCCGTCCGCGCCGAGCCGCGCGGCATCCCGCGCATCCTCGGGATCGAGAATGCCCTTGATGATCAGCGAACCGTCCCAGGCCTCGCGGATCCATTCGAGGTCGCGCCACTGGACGGTGGGATCGAAGTTGGCGGCGAGCCAGCCCATGAAATCCTCGAGCCCGCTCGCCTCGCCCAGCACGGGCGCGACATTGCCGAGGATATGGGGCCGCCCGCGAAGGCCGACGTCCCAGGCCCAGCCGGGCCGACCCGCCGCCTGCAGGAGGCGACGCGTGCCTGCCCAGGGACCGGAAAGCCCGCTATGCGCATCGCGGCGGCGTGCGCCGGGCACCGGCATGTCGACCGTGAACACCAAAGTGTCCACGCCTTGCGCCTTGGCGCGGGCGAGCAGGTCCCGCATAAAGCCCCGGTCCCGGATGACGTAGAGCTGGAACCAGATCGGCCTTGAGGATGCCGCAGCGACCTCGTCCAGGGCGCAAACGGATACCGTGGAGAGACAAAAGGGTATGTTCCGATCCGCAGCCGCACGCGCGGCCTGCACTTCGCCGCGGCGCGCATACATGCCCGTCAGGCCGACCGGCCCGAGCATGAGCGGAAGCGCGAGCTGCTGCGAGAACAGGGTGCAGGACAGGTCGACCTGGCTCACGTCGCGAAGGACGCGCTGGCGGATGGCCAGCGTCTCCAGGTCCGCCTGGTTGCGCCCCAATGTCAGCTCCGCCCCGGCCCCGCCATCGACATAGTCGAACAGGAAGCGCGGCAACCGCCGCTGCGCCGCCCGGCGGAAATCACTGGTCGAAGTGGCGATCATCAAGGCATCCCTATCTTGTTTTTTCCTATGAACTTGTATTTTAAATACGCAATTATAAAAGAGCATATCCGGCCTTGCCGGGGGAGGAACCTGTAATGGCCAGTAGCGCGTCCACAGCCGCACCGCCGATCATCGAGCGCCGCTATGCGGTCGCCTTCGCGCTCGTCACTACGCTGTTCTTCTCCTGGGCGCTGGCGGCCGCGCTCAACGACGTGCTGATCCGCCAGTTCCAGAAGGCGCTCGACCTCACCCGCACCGAAGCGAGCCTGATCCAGTTCGCCTTCTATGTCGGTTATTTCTGCGCCGCCATTCCCGCCGGCCTGCTGATCCGGCGCCTGGGCTACAAGAACACGATCCTGATCGGCCTGGCCTGTTATGCGGGCGGCGCCTTCCTCTTCTATCCGGCAGCGGCCACCGAGCAATATGGCCTGTTCCTCGCCGCGCTCTACGTGATCGCGATCGGGCTCGCCTTCCTCGAGACGGCGTCCAACCCCTATGTGACGATCCTCGGCGCCCCGCAGACCGCCTCCGCGCGGCTGAACCTGGCCCAGTCCTTCTACGGGATCGGCGCGGTGATCGGCCCGATCATCGGCGGGCTCTTCATCTTCTCCTCGAACGAGCGCACCCAGGCGCAGATCGCCGCGATGGCGCCGGCCGAGCGTGCCGCCTGGCGGTCCGCCGCGGCGACGGCGGTCCAGGGCCCCTATGTCGCGATCGGCGTGGCGGTGTGCCTGCTCGCGCTGCTCATCGCGCTTACCCGCTTCCCGGTGCTCGAACAGGCGAAGAAGACCCCCGGCAGCGGCCGTCCGCTGTTCGCCGTGCTGCGCCACCCGCGGCTGCGCGCGGCGATCTTTGCGCTGTTCCTCTATGTCGGCGCCCAGGTCGGCGTGTGGAGCTTCTTCATCGACTTCGCCAAGAGCCAGGCGCCGCAGCTGAGCGAGCAGACCACCGCCTTCCTGCTTTCCGCGAGCCTGGGGATGCTGATGATCGGCCGGTTCAGCGGCGCCTTCCTGCAGAAGCGGATCGCGCCGGCGCGGCTGCTCGCCGTCTATGCGGTGGCGAACGTGCTGCTATGCGGCTTCGCTGCCTTTGCCACCGGCATGCCCGCGGTCGGCGCGCTGTGGCTAACCAGCTTCTTCATGTCGATCATGTTCCCGACCATCTTCGCGCTCGGCGTCGAGGGGCTGGGCGAGGAGACCGAGAGCGGCGCGGCCTTCCTGATCATGGCGATCATCGGCGGCGCGGTGTTCCCGCCGCTGATGGGCCTGGTCTCCGAGCGGATCGGCGGCATCCACCATATGATGCTGGTTCCGATGCTCGCCTTTGCCGGCGTATTGGGCTTTGCCGTGCTGCGACTGCGTGAAGGACGTGCCCAGTGACCCGTGCCCTGTTCGCCCTCGACCTGGAAGACGATCCGGACCTGATCGCCGCCTATGAGGCGCGCCACGCGCCCGGATCGGTATGGCCCGAGATCGTGCGCGACATCCGCCGGCGCGGCTATCGCGAGATGGAGATCTGGCGCGTCGCCAATCGCCTGGTCATGCTTGCCGAGATCGCGCCGGAGGGTCTCGTCGCTTCCGACCCCGAGGTCCAGCCGATCGTCGACCAATGGGAATCCGAGATGGACGCCTATCAACGGCCGATCGCGTCCGGCAGCCCGAAATGGCTGCCGATGACGCGGATCTTCGCGCTCGACGAGCAGCCGCCGGCATGATTCCGACACGGACGATTCCCCGCGCGAAAATCGAAGTCAGCGAGATCGGGTTCGGCGCCGCGCCGCTGGGCAACCTGTACCAGCCGATCACCGACCTCGAGGCGCGCGCCACGCTCGAGCATGCGCTGGCGGCGGGGATGAACTATGTCGATACGGCGCCGCACTACGGGCATGGGCTGAGCGAGCGGCGGACCGGCGACACGCTGCGCGAACGCGCCGGTGTGGTGCTGTCGAGCAAGGTCGGGCGGCTGCTGCGCGCCGATCCTGCGCTGCGGGGCGATGGCGAGCGGCAGGGCTTCCGTTCGTCGCTGCCCTTCGAGCGCCACTTCGACTATACGCATGACGGCGTGCTGCGCTCGTACGAGGACAGCCTGCAGCGGCTCGGCCTGGCGCGGATCGACCTGCTCTATGTCCATGACATCGGGACGCGGACGCATGGCGCGGACAATGCGCACTATTTCGACCAGCTGACCAAGGGCGGCGGCTTCAAGGCGCTCGAGCGGCTGCGCGACGAGGGCGCGATCGCCGGTTTCGGCGTGGGAGCGAACGAGTGGCAGGTCGGGCTCGACGCGCTGCGCGAGGCGGACTGCGACGTGATGCTGCTCGCCGGGCGCTACACGCTGCTCGAGCAGGGCGCGCTGGCCGAGTTCCTGCCGCTCTGCCTCGAACGGCGGGTCGCGGTGGTCATCGGCGGGGCGTATAATTCGGGCATCCTTGCGACCGGCACCGCGCCCGGGACCGGACTGCGCTACGATTATGGCGAGGCGCCCGCGGAGATCGTGGCGCGCGTCGCCCGGCTCGAGGCGGTTTGCCGGGACTATGACGTGCCGCTCGCCGCCGCCGCGCTGCAGTTCCCGCTCGCCCATCCCGCCGTGGCGAGCGTACTGCTCGGCCTGGGCGCGCCGCGGCAGGTCGAGGAGACGATTGGCCTCCACGCGCTCCGCATCCCGCCGCAATTCTGGCTGGACCTGCGCGAGGCGGGCCTGATCGCCGAAGACGCGCCGATCCCGGCGGATCGCTGACGATGCGCGTCGATTCGCACTTCCACCTCTGGCGACCGGCACGCGGGGACTATGGCTGGCTGACCCCGGCGACCGGCATCCTCCACCGCGACTATGAGCCGCAGGAATTCGCCCCGCTGCTCGTCGCACACGGCATCGACGCGGCGATCCTCGTCCAGGCGGCACCGAGCGAGGCCGAGACCGCATTCCTGCTCACCCATGCCGAGACCCGCCCGTGGATCGCCGGCGTGGTGGGCTGGACCGACCTTGCGGCGGAGGACGCCCCCACCCGTGTCGCGGCGCTGGCGGCAACGCCCAAGATACGCGGCCTGCGCCCGATGCTGCAGGACCTGGACGACCCGGACTGGATCCTGAGTGAGGCCATCCGGCCCGGCCTGGAGGCGATGGCAGCGCACGGGCTGGTCTTCGACGCGCTGGTCCGCGCGGAGCAACTGCCCGCGATCCTTGTCCTGGCCACGCTGCATCCCGGCCTGTCGATCGTCCTCGACCATTTCGGCAAGCCACGGATCGGCGATGCGCCGGACGCCGCCTGGCTCGACGCGATCTCGGCGCTGGCCGGCATGCCCAATGTGACGGTCAAGCTGTCCGGCCTGCTCACCGAGGCGCCGGCGCATGCCGATGCAGCCACCCTCGCCCCCTGGTTCGACCATGTCGCGCACAGCTTCGGCACCGAGCGGATCCTGTGGGGCAGCGACTGGCCGGTGCTGACCCTGGCCGGCAGCCATGCCGGCTGGCTCGCCATCACGGACACCCTCCTCGCCGGCTGCGACCGCCGTGCGCGCGAGGCCATTTTCGGTGCCAATGCGGCACGCGTCTACAAGCTCTGACGGAGACTAAGGAATGACCAAGGCTGGCCGGCTGGCGGGCAAGACCGCGCTGGTGACCGCAGCGGCGCAGGGCATCGGCCGGGCGACCGCGGAGCTCTTCGCCGCGGAAGGCGCCACCGTATGGGCGACCGACGTCAACCTCGACGGCCTGTCCGACCTCGCCGGCTGCCAGACCGCGCGGCTCGACGTGCGTGACGAAGCTTCGATCGCCGAGGCGCTGGCGAGCGCTGGCCCGCTCGACATATTGTTCAACTGCGCCGGCGCGGTGCCGGGCGGGACGATCCTCGACTGCACGGACGAGCAATGGGCGCTGGCCCAGGACCTCAACCTCACCAGCATGTACCGGATCATCCGCACCGCCCTGCCCGCCATGATCGCGCGCGGCGGCGGCAGCATCGTCAACATGTCCTCGGTCGCCAGCTCGATAAAGGGCGTGCCCAACCGCTTCGCCTACGGCGTCACCAAGGCGGGCGTGATCGGCCTGACCAAGGCGGTCGCGGCCGATTTCGTCGGCCAGGGCATCCGCTGCAACGCGATCTGCCCGGGCACCATCGAGACCCCGTCGCTGCACGAGCGGCTGCGCGCCACCGGCGACTATGAAGCCGCCCTCTCCGCATTCGTCGGGCGCCAGCCCATGGGCCGGCTCGGCCAGGCCGAAGAGGTCGCCGCCCTCGCCCTTTATCTCGCCTCGGACGAGTCCGCTTTCACCACCGGCCAGATCCATGTGATCGATGGCGGCTGGACCAACTGATTCCGCATCCTGAAGGAGCCTTGATATGAAATTGCTGCGCTTCGGCCCCAACGGCAACGAGAAGCCCGGCCTCATCGACGCCGAGGGCAATATCCGCGACCTGAGCGGGATCGTCTCCGACATCGACGGCAGCACGATCACGCCCGAGGGCCTGGACCGGCTCCGCGCGATCGATTCGGCGAGCCTGCCACTGGTCGAGGGCGATCCGCGCCTCGGCGCCTGCGTCGCGCGCCCAGGCAAGTTCCTCTGCATCGGCCTCAACTATGCCGACCATGCCGCCGAGACCGGCGCCGCCATCCCCGAGGAACCGATTATCTTCATGAAGGCGACCAGCGCGCTCTCGGGCCCGAACGATCCGATCATGAAGCCCCGCGACGCGACCAAGCTCGACTGGGAAGTCGAGCTCGCCTTCGTCGTCGGCACCGAATGCCGCTATGTCGACGAGGCGCAGGCCGAAGCGGCGATCGCCGGCTATTTCGTCTGCAACGACGTATCGGAGCGCGCCTTCCAGCTCGAGCGCGGCGGCACCTGGGACAAGGGCAAGGGCTGCGACAGCTTCGGCCCGATCGGCCCCTGGCTGGTCACGGCGGACGAGGTGGGCGACACCAGCGACCTGCACATGTGGCTGGAGGTCAACGGCAAGCGCTACCAGGACGGCTCGACCTCGACGATGATCTTCCGTCCGGCCTTCATCCTGTCCTATCTCAGCCGCTTCATGAGCCTGCAGCCGGGCGACATCGTCACCACCGGCACGCCCCCGGGCGTCGGGCTCGGCCAGACCCCCAATGTCTGGCTCCACAAGGGCGACCGGGTCGCGCTCGGCATCGCGGGCCTGGGCGAGCAGCACCAGGAAGTCATCGACGCCTGATCCGGAGACCGGGCCTGGCCGCATCGCCGCGGCCGGGCCCGCGCCCCGTCAGATCCCATAGATTTGCGGGATCGCCGTATCGAGATACCAGGTCCAGAACGCCCGCCGCGCCGCCGCGTCGGCGGACCGGCCGTTCAGGCCGCGCGCCGCCGCCGATGCGCACATATAGCTGGTGTCATAGGCCTCGGGATCGAGCTGCTCGTCATCCTCCGCCTCGGGGATCGCGTCCTCATTGTCCTCGATCCGCGCTTCCATGACGGTGTTGGCGGCGGCGAGGCCGACGAACATCGCGGAGGCATCGCCGGGATATTTGCGGTTCTCTACGACCTCGACATAGAAACGGTCCCGCGCGTCGCCGGCGGCCTCGTCCTCGATCGTGCCCGCCACCCGCTGCGCGGCGATGTCCAGCATCTGCGTGACACCCGCATCTCCCGGGAAACGCTCGTCCCAGCGGCCGATCACCTGCCGCACACAGGCATCGTTCAGCCGCACCCGGCGCACATAGCCGGTCCGCGCATCGGCCAGCGCCGCGAGATCGCGCCAGATCACCGTGCGACGCCCCAGCGACAGCGCGCCCTCCGGATTGCGCGCGAGATCGTCCCGGGCCGCTGCGATACTGTCTTGGATTGCCATTCGGTCCTCTTGTTCAAGGCTTGGGATCGCCCGGCTTCAGCACCGAGCCATCCGATTTGAAGATCCAGGTGCCGTTCGGGTCGGTGACGACCTGGTCGGCGCCATTGTGCTGGGCCAGCTTGGAGAAATAGCCCTGGCAATCGGCGCACATCGGCTTGGACACGCCGATCGGGTGATCCGGGCTGAGCACCGACATCTGCTTCTCCGCATGGGAGGCGTTGTACTGGCCAGGGAAATCCTTGTCGAAGGGATGCGGCTCGAGCTCGTGGCCGATCTGGCCGGCCTTGTTCTGCACCTGCTGCGCCGTCGCGCCGTCGAATCCCTCCGGCCGGGGCTGCTTCCAGCCGCTCAGCGTCTTCGCGTCGTTCGACGAGGTCGTCTTGACCGCATATTCCTTCTTGGTGAGCCCCGCCTTGGCGGTGTTCGCCCGGCCCAGCGCGGCCTGCGATTCCGCCACGTCCGCCGCCGTCGCCGCGCGCGGGGCGACCGGCGCCGCCTCCTCCGGCACCACCCCTCTGCCCGTCCCGGTGCGGCCGCCGCTGATATAGCGCCCTGCCGCGCCGAACGCACCGCCCAGGCCGGTCGAGATCGCGGCGTCCTTCCAGCTCCACGGGCGCGGCTTGCCGGTGGCATTGTCGATGCCCCAATCGGCGGCATAGCCGATGAAACCGCTCGCGGCGCCGGCGGCGACGAACGCGCCCAGTCCGGCGATCTCGGGCAGCAGCAGGAACGGCACCGATGCGATCGCGCCGACCACCGCGCCCTTCAGGCCGGCGAGCAGGATGCAGGAGAGGCAGAACTCCTTCTGGTTGAGCGCCTCGTTGACCATCGCGCCCGCGGCACCTGCCGCCGCACCGGCGGCGACGATCAGCAGCGGCCCCGAGATCGGCGCGGTCAGGACGACGATCGCCGCCACCGCCACCGCCGCGACGATCGCCAGCGCCGCCTTCCACCACAGGCCCGTCGGGTCGGCGCGGTTGATCGGATCGTTGCCGGCATAGGCGTAGAAATTGAGCCCGCCCGCCACGCCGATCGGATCGCGGCTCAGATAGCGGCCGAGCGCCGGATCGTAATAGCGGAAGCGGTTGTAGTGGAGGCCGGTCTCGGCGTCGTGATACTGGCCGGGCAGCCGCAGCGGCTGCTCGATCCCGCCGGGCAGCGCGGCCATCGCGCCGAAGCCGCTGCGCTCGGCCTCCCAGGTCACCTTGCCCGCCGCATCGGTGAGCCGCATCGGCACGCCCAGCGGGTCGCAATGATATTGGTGGATCGCGCCGCCTTCGCGCAGGAACAGCGGCTTCCAGGTCTGCGGCCAGTAGCAATAGTCGCGGGCGCGAGCAGGGGCCCCGCCCTGCCAGTCGCGGCCCTCGCCATGGACCTGCTCGACTTCGCGGATCAGCTGTTCGCCGGCCCAGGCATAGCGGGTGATGCGCTGTGTGCCGCCCTGGCTGACTTCCTTCCAGATCCGCCGGCCCAGCGGATCATAGCCGAAGCGGACCAGCCGGCCGCCATCGTCCTCGGCGCGGACCAGCCGGTCGAACCCGTCATAGGCATAGCGCCAGGCCTGGGCGCCGCCGCTGCGGGCGATGCAGTTGCCGCGCCCGTCATAGTCGAAGCGCTCGCTCCCCTGCCCGATCAGGCGGTTCAGCGAGTCGAACTGTGCCGCTCCGGCGGGTCCCGATACGCGGTTGCCGGCGCCGTCATAGGCAAAGGCCTCGCTCGCACCGTTCGGGCGTTCGACCGCGAGTAGCTGGCCCTCTGCGTCATAGCCGAAGCGGGTGGCACCCAGCCTTGTGTCGCGCTGCTCGACCAGCCGGTCGTCGTCGTCCCAGGCGAAGCCCTGCTCGAACACCTGCTTGCCCGCCGCCTCGACGCGGACGCCGGTGGTGAGGCCGATGGGATCGTGGAAGGTGCTGGTGGTCAGCCCCTCGGGCGCGGTCAGCCGCCAGCCGGCGTCTTCGGGGGCATAGTCGATCGTGTGGCGCCGTCCGGCCCAGTCGGTGATGCTCGACAGGCGGAGGTCGGCGTCGCGGGTGTAGCGGATCGTCTCGCCGGTCGGATAGGTCAGGCCGGTCAGCGTGCCGGCATCGTCATAGAGATAGGCGACGCTCTGGTCGCCCTGTCGCTCCTCGATCAGCCGGCCGCCGTCGTCATAGGCCCAGGCGAGCGTGGCATCGCCATTCTTCGCGGCGACGAGCAGCCCGTTCTCGTCATAGGTGAAGGTCGCGACCTCGCCCTCGGGCGTCGCCAGCCGGGTGACGCGCCCGGCTTCGTCCTGGATGACGTCGAGCACATGGCCGTCGGCGCGGGTGATTTGCTGGAGCCGGCCGGCGGGATCGAAGGCATAGGCCTCGCGGCGGCCATCGGCCTGGACCAGCGCCTCGGGCCGCTCGCCCGCGCCATAGTCGAAGCGGGTGGCGTTGCCGTTGCCGTCGACCATCGCGACGAGCGTGTCGCCGTCATAATCGTAGCGCTCGACCCGGCCGACCCGGTCGCGCTGGGCGGCGATGAACTTGCCCCGCGTGTCGCGCGTCGCCTCGATGCCGGTGTCGCGGTAGCGGATGCCCGAGAAGCTGCCGTCCGGGAAGTCGATGCGGGTCAGCCGGTGCTGGTCGTCATAGCCCGCCCGGAACCGCGTCTCGCCGCCCCGCGACACATGGGTGATGTCGCCCGCCGCGTCATAGTCCAGACCGAGCGCCAGCCCGGAAGGGAGCTGGAAACCCTTGAGTTGCCCTCTTTCGTTGCTCGCCACCCGCCATTGCCGGCCAAGCGGGCTGGTGACCTTGTCGAGCATGCCACTCGTGCCGAAGCCCAGCCGCATGACGCCGCCATCGGGATTGGTGACCAGCACATCGTCCGATTGCAGCTCGCGCCCGGCCTTTTGCGGGGTGCTGTCGAAGCTCGCGGCGATCCGGTCGCCGAGCGCGCGGCGGCGGAAGGCGGCAACATTGGCCTCGCTGATCCGGTGGCGGGCGCCGACGGCGGCACGCGGCGCGGCGCGGACGATCTCCGGCGCGCGATAGGCCATCATGCCCTCGCCGCGGGCATCGACGGTCAGGAAGGCCTGAACCGGACCGAAAAAGGCGTTCAGCTCCTCCGGGGTCGAGCTGCGCAGGAAGGCGGGCAGCAGCCGGGGGTCGTAGAAGCGGAACAGCCAGCCCGCGCCTTCGGGCGAGCGGACCTTGAGGAAGCGGCGCAGGTGCCGCCGGGTCGCGTCGAACCCGGCGCTGGAGATAAGGAACACGCCCCAGGGCTGGCCGTCGAAGCGCGTCGCCAGTGCCTCGGCCTGGGCGGGGTCGACGCGGAACAGATAGGGCGCCTGCTCGCGATAATTGATCGCGGCGCGGCCGAGATAGAGGCAGGCCGCCCGCCCCTGCCCCGCCTGCTCGGCCATGGCGGGGATGTCAGGCGAGACGCAGCCATCGACCAGCGCATAGAGCTGCCCCGCCGCCGCCCAGCCGGCGACGTCGCGCGCGGCGATGGGCGCGAACAGGATCGGGGGCGCGGCGCTGGCCATCCGCTATTCGGTGACGAAGGGCGCGCCGCTGCCGTGCGCATCGCCAAGCGTGGAGCTGCGCGCCCTGGCGCCGTCGCCGATCAGCACGGTCGGCGCGCCGGTGGCGATCTTGCCGCCATGGCAGGTGCTGTCGCCGATCCGCGCGGCCTCGTTGTTGCCGATCTTCACCGTCGGGCAGCCGCTCTCGATCTGGCTGGGGCTGCCGCAGTCGAGCGTGTCGCCCTTGCGCGCGGCGGGCAGGCCGCAGATCAGCACCGACTTCTCGCCGGTCATGATCGTGCCCTTGTTCTTGATCGGGCAGGCTTCGGTATCGGTAATCCGTGCGGCGGGCGGCATGGTCTTACTCCCAGATACGCGGGGTGAGGCTGGAACGCTCAACGGCCATTGGCGGACCAATGCGGCGGATCGCTCGCGAGCTTGAGCAGGCCATAGGTCGCGCCCACGGCGTG
>Ga0209564_1002293_pt1 | contig 15590 bp, 20 predicted proteins | sample AraplaCol_mMF_r2_FD_184272 | JGI IMG/M metagenome (GOLD analysis project Ga0209564, IMG submission 184272) | Arabidopsis root microbial communities from North Carolina, USA - plate scrape MF_Col_mMF_r2 (SPAdes) (version 3) | ecosystem: Host-associated > Plants > Roots > Endosphere | place: USA... | reverse complement strand
TGAGGTATGGGGGCAACCTATCATGGAATGCTTATCCTGAACGCAGGGCCCCTAAGACCGACAGTCGACAGTCAGCGAGGATTATCGGGACGTTGTCGGCAAAGTCGCGAACAGCCGACCAATCATGAAGCTCAGTGACTTCAACATTGGGCTCGAATTTTTGAGCTCGGCTGGCGTTCGGTACAGATGCACCGACGTTGGGAAAAGGACGGTTGTCGCGATTCCTCTGCATCACGACGATCCGATCTGGTATCACGGGCCTCCGTACATCGTCAAAGAGGTAGTGTTCGATGAGGCGGAAATCGCAGTCTGCTACCCTAATGAACTTGCACTTCTCGAGGGCCGGCTCGCGCAGGCCCGCCACTCTGCCCATCCGGGCTTTCGCGCTTCAGATTACGTTCGAATGGTCGAAGAAGCTGATAACGACGGGACGCGCTACCCATACCCCGATTTGTTCCGGTTCGATCGAGTACTTGGTAACGGAGAAATCCTGCACCCCTATTCCGCGAAGCAAGCAGACGATGAAACGTGGGTCGTCCGCGTTTTTCTGCTGTTCCCGCGAGCGTACTTTACGATGCCTGAGCTCGATTTCATCAGGCTCCCTATAGCATCTGAGGATGACTTGAGACGCCGCTCGAACACCATGCTCCGGCGCCGACGGCAATAATCGCCGAGCCACGCAAGTCTCTGGACGATTGACTCGCCGGCGCGCTCGTCTCATTCTTCAATGTGCGGCTATCACATCAATGAGCGGGCCTGCTAGGAAATGAGAATCTGAGCGGCAGCTCAAGACGATATTGCGTGTCGCCAGTACTACTCCGTGGTCGATTTGTCGGGTTTGTTGAAGCGTGCGACCAGGGACCCCGCCTCTGCTCCAACGCTTGAGAGTGAGGGAGGCTTGATCTCGGTCAGATCAGACAGCAGCAGGCCGAGGACCGCCAGAGTCTTCGACAACTCACAGCGGGCTTCTTGCTGCCGTTTGTTCTAAAGTGCGCAAATCTGCTCACGCAGTCTGCTTTTGCAGGGCAAACGGTCCTCCCTGCTGAGGGGAGCGGCACGGACGCCGCCACCATGGGTGCCTTTCGCACTCCGGGACGGCTTCCGCCCCGGGTGGCGAGCCATCACGCGCACACCACACCTCTGTACGCTGCATGAACGCCGCGCCAGGCGGCCACACGTGAGTCTCCATCCATCCTTGCCGTGTTCCGGTGCGAGGTGGCCATCACGTTCTCGAGCTACCTGCACGTCGCCTGCATCAGGCCGCCAGCGCTCGCAGATTCTTGCGGCTACGCGATCCGGACAGGCGCGACGAGAAGACTCTGGATTTCACCAGATCTTTGTCGTGCGATGAAACGGGCGCATAACACAGCGTCTTGCCCGCTGCAGCAGGGGCAGCACCAGCCGCAGCGTGCGCCGCGTCATGCTGATATCCGCGACGTCCGCCACGGTTCGGCACGACGGCAACAAAAACCCCTGTCGATGCCAACGAGGCAGTGTCCCTACTGCAACGCCCAGCTACGTCGCTGTCTCGCCAATTGATAAGAGTCGCATCCGATATCTCCGACGTGATATCGCATTTAGTCACCTTTTCTAAACGCGATGATCAGGCTTATGCAGACTCAACGGTTACTGATGGAAACCCGCATCTGCATGACGTAAGCGGGGGCGAGCCTGTGGCTCCCGATGACGAAATTCGATACACTTTTCAGGCACGACGAAACGTCCGCGATTCGCATCAGCCGAGAGGTGGTCGCGGCTACGGTGCTTGATCTGGTCGCCTTTTGATGAACCCAGGGAGACAGGGGGAAAGAGGTCATGCTGATCAATCTCTTGTCCGCGAAGTCCGTCGCGATTGGCGTGGTCCTGAGCGTCATCGCCTTGGCGTTTTTGTGGCCACTCAACGGTCTCGGCGCTTCGGTCGCTCTTATGGCCTTCGCCATCGGCGCTGGTGCGTCAGAGCTAATCTTCAGACTACTTAAGCCGCGGGTGCCGAAGTCAGGTGACACGCCGGCAATAGACGAAAAATGACCCTTCTAAAACATGCCTGGCTGCGATGCATGCTCGTCAGCGCGGTGTTAGTCTTGACCACGAGTTGCAAGGTCGCTCCTCCCGTCAACTCATCTGCGGGGGGCGGACTGCTCGGAGCGCCGCCGCCGGTCGGTTGGAACAATTCCCCAGCGCCCACGGGCGAAAAACTGATCGAAGTTCGTGGCTACGTCTTGGCGCGCAATGATCACGTGCCCGCCAGTGCTATCTGATATGCGGTTCCCATCCTTACGAGTCGCCAAGAGATCGACCGCTTCTGCCCCCTTTTTCTAGATCACATGAGCTTCAGCGGCGCCCTCAACCAAGGCACCCCGATGCGGGTCAATTCCTACGACCAGGAAGTGCAAATCGCCCCGTTCGTCTGGCCGGTGACATCCTGGTCCAGCGATGACAAGGCCGACTGCAAGACCTTAGGCGATCGCTACGACATTTCCGGGGCCAGGACTTTCTTGAAGCTGGCACAACAGACAATCGCGGCTCAGGGTGGTCGAGATATTGACGCGCTGAAGAATGGTCCCTTCATCCTGACAGCAAGACGGGTAAGCGGCTCCATGGTCCTATACGATCTGTCGCAAGCTCCTGACGACGATTATCCAACGTGGCTAACGCGCGCAGTCCAGCAGATGAGCAATCCTGCCGCCACCCAGACGCTGTACGTGACACCAAACTGGCACGATAAAGCCCGCTACTACGTTTTTGGTGCCATTCCTAGCTTCAACGGCATCCTCAACGTGTTGATGCCCGGATTCAAGGACGCACACGCCAAGAGTTGACGCCCGAGAAGTCAGTGTCCGCCCTCTTCGAGCTCCGGTCGTGCGAGATAGCTGTTCACCTGGACGGACCTGGCAATCTGGTCGGAAATGACTTGGGCTTGTTTGGCTACACTAACGTGAGCCGAAAACGTCACAAGGACGCCGAGGTTGCCTTCGGTGCGGGCAAGATATCGGGTCTGGTAGTTTTCGATCTCCGAGTTCAAGTAGGTCGCGTCGAGCCAGATGACTTGGCCAATCAGTGTGCTCGTCGGTGGCAGGACGGTTTTAACGCCCGCCTTCGCGCCGACATCCTCCTGAAGATGCTGGATGTAAAGCTGTGGGCTATCCAAGGGCCCAACTTCCTTCGCCGTTAAGATCACAATCATGCTGTACTTACCGTCCGGGCCGGCGGGCGGCTTGCAGACATACTCCGTTTCTTCGAGGCTACATTGCCAATCGTCTGGTATGTCGAAACTCACATAAGTGTTCGCGAACGATTTCGCCTGGATAGGCCCAGCTAGAGTCGCCACACACACGAGGCCCGACGCCATTTGTACGATAGACCGCAATTTGTCAGTCTCCGAGGTAGCGCGGTAAGCAAAGTTTATTGTGCATCGGGGCGACCTAAAACCCCAAGCAAACTTTGAATTTTCCGGGAGCCTTTTCCATGAGACCCATTCTGCGCAGAGTGATTGGCTCAGGCGTGACGGCTATCGCCGCGCTCGTCATGGCCGGTCTTGCTGGGGCCGCCAATGAAGACGTCCACCTGACCTTTAAGATGGAATACTACGACGTGTCTGGGACAACTTGGCATGATATATGGAGCTCGATCAAGGCCAATCTTCAAAAGGAGAAGGACCTCCAGGGAAAATATGAGGGGATCACATCATATTCCGTCAAACTGGAACCGAAAGCTCTGGTCGAAAAAAATACATGTTCCTCCGACACGACAACCATTGCGGTCAATCTGGTCGTCAAAGTGCCAAAATTGACGACTTCGCACTTGGGGCCGAATGATCAGGAATGTTGGGCATTCTATGATCGATCACTTTCCGATCACGAGGAATGGCACGTTCAGATTGCCGTGCATGAGATGCAGGCGCTGCAAGCCAAAGTCAGATCTTCGCCCGGCATGAATTGCGGGGCGATTATTGAACTGGTGAACCGAGGCGTCGAGAAAATGCTCGATGACGAAAACAACTACGATGACGTCACCTCCCACGGGTTAGAGCAATGGAGGGGGTACGGACTCGATAAACCGAAGGAATCAGCCTATGTTGCCGCGGTTCGAAATCGTTGTTTCGGCTGATAGGTCAGATCGCCGCAAACTCGGCGCCCGCTAGATAGGCGGCACGAATTCGGCGCAAGATAAAGGAAGGCGAGCAGGACGCCATCAACCTGCTCGCCTGGCGATTTCTGGCCTTTGAGGCGTTAGCCCGCAGCTTTTTCACCAGCGGCGCTTGTCGGCGCAGATGCAGGAGCCACTGCTTCTGGACTCGCAGCAGCCTTCCTGGCAGCGCCCTTTCTCGCAGTCAATTTCCGCGTTGAGGCTTTCTTCGCAGGCGCTTTCTTCGCCGACACCACGTTCTTTTTCGCAGCTACCTTTTTGGTCGCCGCCGTCTTTGCGGCCCCCTCCTTGGCACCGACCCTCTCCGATTCAACCTGACTTGCGGTTTTCTTTTTTGCCGCTTTCGGTTTCGCGTCGCCTTCGCCAGTAGCCTCAATGAGAAACGCCGTCCGGTCTTTAGCGTCGGCTATCCATGCTGGCGCCCGACCACGTCCGCTCCAGGTCGTTCCCGTTGCGGGGTCACGGTACTTTGCGGCTTGGGGTCCGCGAACATAGTTTCCCGCCTTGGCCGCTGTCTTTCCAGTCGCATTCGGGGCTTCCAAATTCCCATCAGCCAAGAACTTACTACGGTCTTTCGCATTTGCAATCCATGCGGGAGCTCGACCGCGCCCAGACCAGGCAGCACCACTTTTCGGATCTCGGTACTTCGCGGCCGCCGCGGGAGCTTTCGACGCAGCTTGGCCGCCTCGCTGGCGAGCCCGCGTTTTCGGTTCTCCGATGTGAGCTTCGATGTCGGCCGTGGTCAACCCGTGCTTTTCCATCAATTCTCGTATTCTGGCGATCACACCAGATGACTGCTTCGCAAGCAGCGCTTCTGCCTGCGCCTGCAGCTTTGCTATCTGCGCATGCACTTTCTCGAGTGTTGCCATTGACATTTCCCCTCGCTAGTAATGGCGGCACTATGCCATATAACCACTCTCATATGCCATACAGAAATCAGTCCAACCGGATGCGAGGAAGCTTCTGAGCCGTCTTGTACATCAAGCCCAAATATCAGGATGACCATGACGCGCGGCTGCTCCACCTCCTTCGTGCGACGAACGAGGTTGGAAGCTCCGTGCGGGAATATGCAGGCATCTCTCGCGTCGATTTCGACACAGCCTGAGCGATTGGTGCTTCCTGGTGGCGAATGCTTCAGGCGGAAAAGGCGGACTGCGCCGATAAGACTTGTCCTTCCAGTTCAACGAGTTACGACCGCTCTCAATGGTTTGTCCACAGCCTTGCCAACATTTTCTGTGGACAACCTTATGAACGATGTCGCGCCCCGATAATGGTCACCAGAACGCACTTTCTGCAGCTCTCACCGGCGCAGTGGAGAACATTCACATGTCGCGTGGTTACGTCTTGTCTGAGCACGGTGTTATTTCCCGTGTCGCGGAACAATGATCACAGCGCCAGGCATGTCCCTGTCAGCATGTTTAGCGTATTCATGAGCCACGAGAAACTGCTCGATTTTTACCATTGCTCGGACGCCTATCTCCTCGAGTAACCGAAGAGCATGAACGTCGTCGTGTTTTTTCAGTTGCTTGCGAAGCGCATCGTATCGCTTCGCCGAGCTTTTCGGGCGTGCCTTTCTGGGAATTTCCAGAAAGACCGCTGCACAGTGCTCGAACAAACCGTTCAAATGAATGAGAGCTGAGACCCTTTGCTCGAATCTCTCATAACCACCTTCGACGGTCGCATCCTTCTCAGCACGGAAATCAGCGGAATAGATGTCGAGAGCGTTCAGGATTGTCTTGGCGTCGACGTCGACCCAGCGCGTTTCGGTCACACTACAAACATAGTTTGTAGCAAGCACAACCGCTTCTTCAGTGATATGGACCGGACTGAGAGCCGCGTTCCTTAAGAATTCCAGCGCGGTATCCGTTTGGGCCTGCACAGATTGCTTCATTTCTCTTGCTTCCAGATTTGAGATTACTTTCCAAGGCGGCAAGTGATGGCCCGCATGCTCACCAAATATTCAACTAGACGCTTCTTCCGATAGCGCCTTGACGTGCCGCTCGGCGGCGGACAGGTATGCACGCACCAGTCGGTTCGGGTTACGGCCGCCCATGGATGCGATCAATGCATAGACTTCCTTCGCATCAGCCTTAAGCCCGTTGGTCTCGAGACAATGCGCGAGATTGAACCGGCTCGCAAGCGCGTCAAGGCCCAGCAGATACTGAGCGGATCCCGGATACCTTTCCGCTTCAGAAAGGAGGCTCACCGTGTCAGGGAAGCGGTTAAGGAGGGGAAGGTTCGACTTCACGAGCCTTCGCAGCGCTGTAACGATCCTGTCCTCATCGAGGCTCCCTGTTTCCATCACGCCTTCGGGATAGACGCCACTCAAACGGTCGTTGCCACCTTGCGCCATCGGCGGCCCGTCATCCAGTTCGTGCGTAAAGCTCCAGAAGGTCGAAGCAGCAAAGAATCCCTGCTCCGGCTCGTACGCTTCAACGTTGCCGAACCAATAGACGCCCTGCCGCAAACCGGGCGACTTCCTCTCCGCTACCGTCGGCGCCGTCAACGTAAAACCCGAAACTGCCAGTTCAGCCTCAACAAAACTCTTGAAGATGTTGCCCACCCGCTCTTTCCCGATACTTATACGCCGCATCTCAGCCCCAGATTCTTCATTACACTATTTCACAGTAATCGCCATTTCATCGCCGTGCGAACCGAGTTACGGGACGCAATCTTATAGCGTTAAAATTTTCTGTCAACCACAAAATAGATAACGATAATCTTTAACATCAAGCCCTCCCAAGCAATTGATAACAAAGTGTTTTCTAAATTAATTTGATAACAAATAAAAATGCAAATTGTGACTGTTTTCAATTGCTAATAATGAATTGAAAATATGCAATATGCACATATCATAACGGCAACTTTCCCCAATAGATTCCGGAGTATTCGCACCGTAGCGTGACCTAAAAATTTGGAATGAGCGCAAGAGCCACATGCGACCGAAACGCAAACGGTACTGATGTCCCTCCAGGCGTATCGCGCAGCAACTCTCCCGTCGAAGCACAGGCAGGCGCTACCGCCGACCCAATGTGTGTACGTGGACGTTCTTAGTGTGCGCCGTCACAGCCAAGTAGACGCGAGCCACATTCCCGTCGGTGGTGGGCGGCGTCATGCGGCTAAAAACCGGGACTACACGAGCTTTCCTCTTCAGCTCGTGCCATGTGCGCAAATCTTTTCAAACGCAGCAACGCCTCTAAAAACCCGACGGCAAAAGTCGTCTCGCCCCCTGGTTCAAACGGCAAGCTCCAGTGTGTTGAGCTTTTCGCTGGTGGCGGCGGCATGGCGACGGGTCTGTTCCAAGCCGGCTTTCAACACGTGGCTTTGGTCGAGTTCAACAACCACGCATGCAATACGTTGCGCAAGCACTTCGCGCGCGCCCACAAGGCGTCCCCGGGAATTTTGGAGGATGACGTCCGGCGTATCGAATGGGCGCGATTTAGCGGGATTGACCTCGTGGCAGGCGGTCCGCCCTGCCAACCGTTCTCCGCAGGTGGACTCTCAGCGGGCATGAACGACGACCGCGATATGTGGCCCGAAGCAATCCGTGCTGTGCGTGAGATTCAGCCCCGAGCGTTCCTGTTCGAAAACGTAAAAGGACTTCTGCGATCGTCATTCGCAGCGTACCTTGAAAGCATCGTAGATGTGTTGAAAAGCGGAGGCCGTCCCTCCGAAGCGCACGTATACGACGTCGCGGTGATTCCTGTGAACGCCGCTGACTATGGCGCCCCTCAGAAGCGCGAGCGAGTTCTCGTTGCGGGTATTCGCCGCGACGTCGGCTTCCTTGCACCTTTCCCGGCCGCTACACACTCTGCGGAGCGACTTGTTTGGGACAAGTGGGTTTCTGCGACCTACTGGGAAAAACATGGTCTATCGCGTCCCAGCGGCGCAGTCATCACGCGCTCGGAGTCGGCCATACTGAGGGCGCTGGTCCGAACCGGGCAGGAGCCAGCGTCACAGCCTTGGCAAACATGCCGTGACGGGTTTTCCGGCCTCGGCGAGCCGTCACAGATGGCGCACCTCAGCGGCCACGCGCCACGTGGCTTCAGCAAGCAGTACCCCGGACACACCGGAAGCACTCTGGACGCGCCAGCAAAGGCTCTCAAGGCAGGGGTTCATGGTGTCCCCGGCGGCGAAAATATGGTGATTCTCGACGACGGTCGAGCGCGGCATTTTACGGTCCGCGAAGCAGCGCGGCTTCAGGGAATGCCAGACTCGTACCTGCCGACGGGTTCATGGTCACAGGCGATGCGCCAGCTTGGTAACGCTGTGCCGGCGCCGCTCGCTGCGGTCGCAGGAACATGGCTAGCGCAGACGCTGGACCAGCGACATTAGCCGATTGCGCTACTCCCGCTGACGCGTCCCAGAACGCCTTGGCTGCAACCACCGCGCGACTATACACATCAACATTGACGTTCTGAAATACCGAGCTCGACCGTTTCATTTGCCAGCTATGCATCGCATCCGTCGCTTGGTTAACGACACACTCAGCTCGCGCAGTCGCTCCCCGAAGAGGCAAACGATGAACGCATATCGCGCGCGTAGCGTTCCGTCCGTATGGGCGGACCGTTGGCCTCGAGCAAGGTAAAGATGCGCGGCTGGACTTGTGTCTTCGTATGTTGAAGATCACACACGAGCGTCAATCCCGCGTCACGCATTTCTGTTGAATCACCTCACAAATCGCTTTGACCGCATGCAGGTATGCAACCGGGTTGGCACATAGATGGTCGGAGACTTCACGGTTCGACACTCCTAGCCGCTTCGGGCACTCAGCCGCTGCGCTGCCTGACTTGCACAAGCGGACAGGTGTCTCGAGTGCATGCGGCGTGCGAGTAGTCTGCCAGTTGCTCGATGCAGCCATGCACCGCACGCATCGCACCTGTACTGGAGATAGTGAGATACGTGTAAAAACGTCCTGCTAACGGAAATGAATGATACGCAATCTTGCCGAAAGGCAACTACGCCTTGGCGAGCCCGGCGCCACACCGAACGTTTGTGTACGGCCCGCCGTCGTTGCGTCGGCTTTCGCTTCGCCGCTGCCTTTGCCGTAAAAAAGCCGACGACCTACGGACATTCACGCTCCTAGACGTCGTGGGATTGCGGAAGTATTCTCGCGAGGCTTCGGGCTCAGCTACGGCAGCAAGGGGCCCGCGTCAAGGACGTGCTGGACAAACGAGCAAAGGCTCTGCCCTTCGAAGCAGCTGCGGGCAGGTAGACCCGCAAAATCAGGTCAGTGATCGATCAGCGGTAACCAGCAGGGTTCGGACCAACGGCACTCAGAGCGCTCTTCGTCGACTCGCCGCCGGGAAGCGTGGAGCGCGAGCCGGCTCACGTCATCAAGGGCACCAGTTCGCTGACGTCGAAGGGCTTGGCGAAGATGGGCACACCGGTTCGGCGCGCACGCCCCAGTTCGTCAGCGTACCCCGTCATCAGGGGTACTGGTTGTCCGGGACGGTTTGCTTTCATCCACTCGGCGAGGTCGATTCCGTTCGACCTGCCTGGCATCTGGACATCCGAGAGTACGAGTTTGAATTGTTCTCCGGCCTGCAACACGCGCAACGCATCGGCATTTTCCAGATGGATGAGGTGATGCCTCTTCAGTTGCAGCACGGCCACAAGGCCCGCGGCAACCTCGGCATTATCTTCCACGAGTAACATGTTCGCTCGTCCGGCGTTTGCCGGACCTGTCGCGGTCCGGGAGACCTCGGGCAAGGCCGGGGACGTTGGCAGGTAGCGCGGCAGGTAGAGCGAAATGGTTGTTCCGGCTCCGGGCGAACTGGTGATTTTTGCGATCCCGCCGCTGAGCTCGCAAAATGCCTGCACCTGGGTCAGACCAAGCCCCGCCGACGTCGTCGCATGTTTCGTCGTGAACAGAGGCTCGAAGGCGCGCTCTGCGACTGCGGGCGTCATTCCCTCGCCGGTGTCTGACGCGGTGATTAGCACATATTCGCCCACCCTCATCCCGCCGATTTCCAGCGATACGTCCACATTTTGCGCGCGCCATCGCAGTGCCCCGCCATCTCGCATGGCGTCGCGCGCGTTCAGTGCGATGTTCACGATCGCCATCTGCAGTTCGGACGCGTCGCAGCGCACTAGCCATAGGCTTGCACCAACATCGACGCTGACTGTTATGGAGTCGCCGACCGCGGTGCGCGCGAGCGTGGCCAGTTCCGGAAGCGCCTGTTCAAGGTTAACGACGCCTAGCTTCGACGGTTGCTTCCCGGTAGCGCTCATCAGCGTGCGCACGAGAGCCTCCACGTTACGCGTGGCGCGCTCGACCGCGCTTACCTCGTCTCCCACGTCGCGCAGGCCTTTGCTGCGGGCCATGGCCATGTGGGTCGTGACCGCCATCGCGTAGTTGTTAAACTCGTGTGCGACATTCGCGACAAGGTTACCGAGTGCACTAATCTTCTGGAGGTGCCGCCCCGACGCCTCAGCCTCCAGGCGCCGGGACAATTCGTTGCGCCACTCGGCCCAGGCACGTCCTTCCGCCGATAGTTGTCTGAGCGAAAAACCTAGCAACGCCCAGATGGCGGATACCGGGACAGCCATGAGCGCGCACAGGAACAGAAAGTGTCGCAACCAGCCAGCCAGAAGCGCGCCGGGGAGGAACCCTCCGGCAACGAAGATCCGATAATCGCCGATGCGCTGGTACACAATGACGCGCCGCTCCATGTCAGGAAAGCGCTCCGTACGCAGTTCGCCACGCATCTCGTTGCGTGTGAATGCCTGGGTCAGCGCAGACGATACGAGATTGCTCCCTCCGGCATCCTCGCTTGGATAGCTCGCGAGCAAAGTGCCGTCTTGCCGGTAAAGGGCAACGAACGTTGCGTCTTCGTCCTGAGTAAGCTTCTGATAGAAGTTGTTGAAGTAGTCGCGCCGTATTGCAACTGATACGGTGCCAAGAAAGCCTCCGTCGCTTCCCGTCCGTGCCTTGGCAACATTGAAAACCCGAGCGCCTGAGACGCTCGCCGCCATGGGTTGTGAGACGTGCTGCTCAGGACTGAACTGCCGCGCTGCCAGAAAGTATTCGCGTTTGGCGACACTGACCGGCGGCACCGGAAAGAAGCGGCTGCTCACGAGCAGCTTACCCATGTCGCCGAATACAGATATGGCAGCGACCTGGGGGAAACCACCGGCGATCGTCAAGAGCTTTGAATGAAGTGGCCGCTCGTCGTCGTGCACTTGCTCAGCAGAAGCGTTCGCGAGCAACTCTTCGACGCGCGACACCAGTTCAGCATTCAGGTCCATAACTTTAACTGCATGCTCCTCAGCGACCCTGACCGAGCGCTCGCTTTCCGCAACGGGATCCGCGTACCGACGCTCGAAGTCGTAGTAGCCGTAGCCGGCGAGGCAGATCGCCGGCACAAATATCGAGACGGCAAGCAGGAGGAAGAGCACCTTCCGCGCACCGCCGAAGTCGCGGGCGGGCGGTGGAAGTCCGTCAGGAGACGATCTCTCGCCGGCGTGGTCTCTCCCGGGTGCCTCGGGACTGTTGTTCATGTTTGTAGCCAGTGGGAGCCGAAAATCTGGTCGTGTCAGCACGACGCATCAACTAGCCATGCGAACCGCCCTATGGGAGCGTGACACGGCGGAGCAATTAAGCATTTTGATACCTGCCCGGCGGCGCCCACGATATATAGTGCGGATGGCTTAGCGTTCTGTCACAACTAAAGTGCTTGATTTTGTCGATGCACTCGAATGGCGCGATAAAGTCCGGTTAAGCAGTCCCTTCCGGCGCGACCGATTCACGAAGAGGCCCACGTAGATGCTTACAGCATAAAAGCCTGAATGTGCGACCGAGTCGTCACTTGGACTTCGTCCGCACCTCCGATGGCGCACCGGCTTGCGACTTTTGGCCTTCAATGAATCACTGATTCGCAAAGTCAAGTTGGCGCACTGAGCAGGGCGGCCTGGACAGCGTCAAGCGCCGACGATCCAGCACAATCAGGCTGTTTTCAAATGCCTCGTCATACGACCAGCGCGCGCGAAGTCTTAGCATGGGCCTTCATCTCATTTCGGATGAGAAAATCTTTCCGGCAATAGTGTGGCGTCCGCAGCTGGAATCAGCAGAAACACCCTTCACTTGATTGAAAAAACGGCTAACGCTCAGCTGGGAGCGCAGCTGTTCTTGTTTTCCCCACGCCAATTTGGTAAATAGCCCAAACGGCGTTCGTTCGACTCCGCTTTGAAAGCTTCAACAGAATGACTTCTGAAGTTGCCGCCAGCGGATGATGCGGCAGGCGAGCTTCGTGAATGAGGGCTAGGCGCTCAAGCGGATGCACAGCCGCCGGAGGTTGTAAAGCCAAGAGATGGTGCGGTCGACAACCCAGCGGATTTTTCCCAGACCGCTGCCGTGAAGCTGTCCCGCCGCGCTATCTCAGTTGCAATGCCGCAGGCATGTAACGGGCGTCGGTATTTGTCGTGGTCGTAGCAATGTCGCCCTGAACAATCTGGGGTTTCGATTATGACCGTCCGCGTTTGCCGCCGATCGGCAGGATCGCATACACCAGAGCCTGGAGCTGGGTGACGTCGTTGCGGTTGGCGCCTGTCAGGATGAGCGCGAGCGGGATGCCCTTCGCTTCGGCGATGAGGTGGCGCGTTGAACAAGGTCGCGCGGTCGGCGGGATTGGATTCCATTTTTGGCCAACACCGAGCGCGCGGATGAAGAAGATTCGACTATGACCCGGGACAGTCGATCTGGTCGGCAGCACGTAGACGCGCGAGCAGCAACTCGTGGCAACTGTCCCACACGCCGACCTACCAAAGAAAGCATCGGCTCAACTCTATGTAGGCGCTACGGTGCCGAAACCGTACATAGACGAAAAAATCAAGACCGCCGACTTGAGGAAATGTACTAATGATCCAGAAAATGAAACGACTGCTTGACCTCCTGTCCGCAACCCAGCCCAAGGCTGGACGCCTCTTCATCTTGATTGTGTCTCTTCTCGCAGCGTTCCGGCTCCTACCCTCCGGATGGGCAATCAAGGGCGTCGTCGCGCTGCTGCTCGTATCCGTCCTGTGGAAAATTTTCGTTGAGTGGCAAAGTGTTCTGCCAGCGTTCTATCGGATGGTAATCAGACGATTCATGCGCTTGATGCGAACACTTCGGCCGTTGCACAGAGTTCCTCCCGACGTACCCGTTTTCTACGGTTTGGCCATGATGTATCTAACCTTGTGGGTCGCTTTGCTGATACTTCAACGGTCTCCACTCGTTCCGTCCACTGCGGAGATGCTGATTCTCGGCAGCCTGATTTCGTTTGGCGCTCTCCGACACTCTTACGCAATGATTCGCACCGTCGCGAAGTGGTCATGGAGCAAATCGTTCGGAAAGGTTGCATACGGCGTCGTGACGGCTATCTGCCTCGCCCTGGCACACGCAGATGCTACACGCATGACCCGTCGCTTGACGCATGCTGATGCCAAATACTTCCCCAGCTTCATGGGCCTGCTCTCCTCGTGGTACGGGCTTCTAAACCTCGTTCAATGCGCGGCCGCTATCATGGCTTCGTGCGCCCTCCTGCTCCTGCTCACCAACATCCCATCGCTTTTTCTACGCAATGCATGCAATCAACTGCCATTTCCCCTACACCGGGTTGGTGGTGGACTATCGCTTTGGTGGCGCCGTATTCGCTTCGGATGTAGTCCTGCGCCCGTGCTTACTGAGAAACCGTACCTTCGAGATGTAGTGGACCTTCTGACTCCACTCGGCTTGGTGTGCTTTGCTGCTCTGTTATCGACCGCACCTGCCAAGATCATGTCAGCGGGCGAGACAAAACCCTTTCTGGCTCAGCTGCTATTCAGGATGGAATACACAGCTGACGGTGATTGCCCCAATGTAAAGGACAATATGCCAACGGTTCATCTGGATGGGGACTTCGTGTCGGTCGCGACTTTCGCCGAAGGCAAGCTGAACGCCATCCGGATGGTTTGCCACAACAGCAAATAAAGAAGCTCGCCACGCCGCCTCGCAGGGACCATACGAAGTGCGGAAAGGTAACCGCGACGCGTTGGCCCCGCTGGCATGGATCGAATCAGTGATTGCCATCGTTCGAAGTGGTGGACAACAAACCCGCCCGCCTACGCACTCGTGAAGGGCAATAGCTCTTTGTCTCCAATTTTGGCCTATCGAGCGAGACCGACGCGGCGCGTACGAATGGAGCATGATGGCAGGCGGTGCGTGGCTCATGAGCGAAATCCGCCGCATCTGACCACGGGATTTGCTCGCCCTCCAACTCATCTCGCGAATCCGGCGTCTGAGATTGACGGTGAACGTCTCCGGTGCATGCGAGCGCGCAGGACACTTGCGCGCGAGAGAGCCCTATCACTGCTGGCGGGGAACCACCGGCGTCCATCTGCCAAGCGCATCTGCCGTATCGGGCCTTCCTCGCTGCATTAATCGCTCGCCAAGGACAAGAATGAAACCATCGAGATCGTCGGATCCGTGCTTCTCGACGAAAGAAGACAACGTTTCATCAATCGCTTGCGCCAACGAAGACCCGGTGAGGGTGCTGGCGATTACCGACGCTCCCCGCGCCAATTCGAGAGCGTATCTGGGCTCAATGAGAGAGCTATTCACCGTGATACGGCTGGTTTTAACTCCTCCCCTCTTTGCGGTTTTCACGGGCATATCGTTGCCGAAAGCAACTATTTTGTTGGCGTCAGGTAGTGATCAATTACGTGATGCCCGGGTCGCGCGCCCGGACAAAAGGCAAGCACATAGCGGAGACTCCCGGGGTCACGTTCGCGACGATCTCGTTGCCGTCCAGATTCGAGCTGTCCGTTCCTCTCGGTCTCAGTCTGCACGCGACGCCACTCCCGGTCGGTTTAAATATTCATAATCGGTGAATGATACATGGCGACGTTCAAAACTGCGAGAGAAAGATCACGTCATTAGCCACCAAATTGATTGTCGGCAGCATGTGCACAATAGGCGTGACGACGACTTCAGTTGCCTTGGACCCCGGGTCACCAATGCAATACCTAGGGTTTCCAGCAGTAACTGTCGAGTCCGCACAAACCTGATCACCGCGCTTAAAAACGGTTGCTTTATGAGATATCACGGGGGATATCTCATGCGACTGTTATCGATTGGTGAAACAGCAGCACAGCTGGGTGTTGCGGTTGGCACATTGCGGCGGTGGCATCGGCAAGGGCTGTTGTTGCCGACTTGCCGGACTGTCGGCGGGCATCGGCGCTACCAGCATGATGCCGTGCAGAACGTAGCCGGTGGTGAGCCTGCTGCAACAGGAAAGACGATCTGTTACGCCCGTGTTTCCTCACACGACCAGGCTGAGCAGCTGAAGACGCAGGCCTCGCGGCTGCTGAAGCACTGTATTGAGGCTGGCTTTGCTGATATCGTCGCGCACTTTGGCCTGCAGCGGCTGCTGGCGCGCGAACGATAGCAATTGCTGCGTCAATGTCGCACCGCGGTCGATCGCGCG
>Ga0209564_1002287_pt1 | contig 15617 bp, 17 predicted proteins | sample AraplaCol_mMF_r2_FD_184272 | JGI IMG/M metagenome (GOLD analysis project Ga0209564, IMG submission 184272) | Arabidopsis root microbial communities from North Carolina, USA - plate scrape MF_Col_mMF_r2 (SPAdes) (version 3) | ecosystem: Host-associated > Plants > Roots > Endosphere | place: USA... | reverse complement strand
CTTCATCCATGACTTCAAGCATGGCATCAGCGCGATCTCCAACCATTCAATTCCGCTCCTTTCGATGAAGGAGCTTATCTCGCGGCCTCATTCATAAAAGAAAAGGTGGGTTGTTCGTCGCGCTCACGTTCAATGATGCCGAGCCGGAGTGAGAAGGTCGGAGAGGCCGACGCGGTGGAGCATTTCGGCCCTGAGGCGATCAAGGACGGCGAAGCCCACGCTGGCGCCGTCCTCCGTCGGATCGTAATGGATTCGGAATGGTCGCTTGCCGAATGGCATACCGACCGCTTCGACGATGAGGTCGGCGACTGGCGCCGGATCGGCGTCGTCTGGAACGATGTTGGCGAAAGCCTGCACCACTTGCTCACCGAAACCCTTATAGGGGCCGGCCTCATATTCTGCTGCGCGCGCTTGGTCGGCCGGCTTTCCGGAATTGGCGAAGTGATTGGTACCCTTGGTAAAGGCGCCCGGCACGACGATGGTCGTCTCGATGCCCCAACGGCTGAGTTCGCGGGCGTAAAGTACGGCAAGCGAGTCCATGCCCGCCTTCGCCGCGAAATATGGTGAAAGATAGGGCGGCGTACCGCCGGCCGAGCTTGAGCTCGACACCCACACCAGCAGGCCTTCACGACGAGCGCGCATATGCGGCAGGACGGCACGGTTGACGCGCTGAGTGCCGAGTACGTTGACGTCATACTGTTGGGCGAATTGTTCCGGCGTGAAGGCCTCCGCGGGGCCGAACATCATGTGACCGGCATTATGAACGACCACATCGATCTGGGCGCTCTCGCCGATCACTGTCTTAATCGCAGCATTCACCGAGGGTTCCGACTGGACGTCCAGTTCGAGCGGCCGTAGGTCGACGTTTTCCCTGGCAGAAAGCGCTCTCATCTCGGCCGCGTTATCGGCATTGCGGCCGGCGACGTCGCGCATCGAGGCGTAGACGACATGGCCCGCACGGGTCAGCGCCTCGGCCGTCAGACGACCGAAGCCGCTGGATGAACCCGTGACGAGAATAATCTTCTTGGACATAACGAAAACTCCTTTGTTTGCGGTGTCCGCGCGTTGAAGCCGCAGGCTTCGAGGCAGAAGGGCTAGATGATGCCGCCATTGGCGCGTAAGATTTGGCCGTTGATCCAGGCTCCGTCCGGGCCTGCGAGAAAAGCCACGGCGGCGGCAATATCCTCGGGCTGTCCGAGGCGTTCCAGCGGCGCCAGTTTGGTGAGTTGATCGATGACCGCCTGCGGTTTTCCGTCCAGGAAAAGGGCAGTGGCCGTCGGTCCTGGCGCGATCGCATTGACCGTGATGTTGCGCCCGCGCAACTCCTTCGACAGCACGTGGGTCATCGCTTCGACGCCCGCTTTCGTGGCTGCGTAAACGCCATAGGTCGGCTGGTAGAGCCCAACGACGCTTGAAGACAGGTTGATGATCCGCCCACCGTTCCGCAACCGCTGAGCGGCGAGCCGCATGGTGTTGAACGGGCCTTTCAGATTAATGGCGACATGGCTGTCAAAGAAAGCATCGTCGCCATCGGCGATTGTTGCCAGCCGCATTATACCAGCGTTGTTGACGAGCACATCGACGCCGCCGAATGCTGCTTCGGCCGAATCCCACATCCGAGCAACGGCCTGAGGGTCGCCAACATCTGCTCGCGCGGTTAGCGCGCGGCCGCCGGCTTTCTCGATGCTCGCAGTCAATTCTTCAGCTTCGGCGACATTGCCCGCGTAGTTGACAACAACAGTGAAGCCGTCTTTGGCAAGGCGACGGGCAATCGCCGCGCCGATGCCCCGGGAAGCGCCCGTTACAAGGGCGACATTTGCAGTGTTGGTCATAAATGCTCCTCCTTGTTGATCAGCGCTTGGTGCGCGCGATAGAACATGCTCTTAAACGGGGAGAATAAACATAGCCGCCTGCAAACCCCGCCATCGGACAGAAAATGCGGTTCAACTGGTACGGACGACTTGCTGCGGGGACGCAGCGCCGCCCGCACCTCCATTTGATAGATAAAGCTCCGCACCCCGTAATTTTGAACGTCGCGGCAGCACGTTCACCAATAATCACACATGGCGCCATCGTATTGCCGGTCGTCGCCTGTCGAAGTACTGACCCGTCAGCGATTGTCAGGTTTTCGACACCGTGAAACTGGAGCCTGCTATTGACGACGGACTCAGCATCGTTACCCATCTTTGCCGTGCAATCGCGGCATCGTTGCCGCCGAGCTCGAGTGTCAGTCTCTTCAGTGAGCCGGACGCGGACGCCATGACCCTCTTTCCGGTCGCGGTCGAGCCTGTAAAGGAAACCTTGGCGATGTCCGGTTCCAGCTGCGCCAAATCCGCTTTCGGGGCGCGTGCAAATACTTCCTCGGTTGCCGGATTGATCACGTTCAGCTCATCGGCACCAGCGACCAGCTTGCCATCGATCAGTAACCTGAAATCACTCATAGCAGCTCCTTTTTCAGCGTCCCGAGGGACGGCTGAACTCAGCCGGAACAGCCCGGACATGAGTTCTGGCTTGCAGTGAAGCCATGGAGTTACTGTACGGCGTCTTAGGCGTTCATGCTTTCACCACCGGCTCAAGCTTTCACGAAAGTGCTATTCTACGAAACGAACTGGGCGTCGTGCCGAACCGCTGGCGAAACAGCCGGGTAAGATGCGAATGGCTCGCGAACCCAGTCATGAGCGCGATCTCCAGAATGGACGCCGAGCCGGACAGGAGCTGCTCACGCGCACGCTCAAGCCTCAGGTCGCAGAGATATTGATGTGGTGTCTTGCCCGTCGCGGTTCGGAACATCCGGATGAAATGAGCACGGCTATAGCCGCTCTCGTCGGCAAGCTCGGTCAAGCTTAGGTTGCGATCGTACTCGCCTCTGATCTTATCCAGAACGCGGCGCAGACTTGGTTGAGGTAATGGATTTTCCACCGGCTTTTTGCCGCCCTCGAAGCTAGCGACATGCACAAACCGACTTATGATCGCGTAAGAAATCGAGTTCGCGTAAAGAAGGCCATTCGGTCCGCCTTCATTAGCCTCACGCGCCGCTAGCTCAAGGAGGGTCGCCAGTGTCTTGTCGGGCGTTCCCACGTGCTCATAAAGCTTGCGGTATCCTCCTTGGTCGGATTCATCGAGAACGCGCCTTACGGTCACTGGGTCCATCGTGCATACGACTGCTCTCAGTGAATCTCGGCTCCGGATAGCGGGGAGGCGTCCAGCCAACCCCATAGAGACGGTCCCGGGTCGTTTGACTTCTCGAGTGAACCGGCCTGACCGGTACTCGCGTTCGGTAATAAGGGGCACCTGAAAAAGAACTATGTGATGATGTTCGAGAGTACTTTCTGCTTGATCTATCGCCTGAGCAACTCGCCCCTCGATGACAACTCCGTCCCAATTCAACTCAATACTCGAGCGACCTTGGATTCTTGAGCCCTGAATCAAGGTGTCGCCCGGTCCCTGCGTGTTGTCTCTTGGTGGGTCAGTTGTTTCGGCTGGAGCATCTCTACTCGGGTAGTGCATCATCTAATCCTCTTGTCTCGTGGACTAGCCTTGTGAGCGAGCCACGGGACACGGCCCTAAGGATAGTGCTGTATATGAAACTGCAGTGCGTCACTCGGCGATTTGATTGCAGTTGAAATCGTTTCTACCGGCGGTCACGCGACGTTTCCGGCACCGGCTATCTTGCTTAGAGCCGGAAGACTTTTTGCGCGAATAACCCGGTACAGTCTCCGTCGGCGTCAGTTCAATCCTGACGCCCTAAGCGGCACCGCGCTGCGTACAGAGGGCCTGCGACAAGAGCGTCCAGAGTTTCTAAAGCGGCAACTTGAACAGGCTGACCCATAGGAAAATGGCGTTTTCGTTACGCAGTACTGCGACCGATGGTGAAAAAGGCTATGGCGCGACCGACTAACGAGTTGCCTTGACGCGGGCCGAACGCTCGATTGCATTCGAGTTTACGAGCGTTTCTGCTGTAGCCGAAAAAACATACCCTTTATCGCAGGAAAAGCATACCTTTTTTTCGCAGGATGATCATCCCGCAGTTCACCCGCCGTTTAGAGCATTCGCGCAGGAGGACCTATCGATGAGCTTTATGGAATTCCAAACGCCAATCTTCGTAGCATCGGTTCACGGTGTTAGAGAGATCACCGGACTGGAAGATGCAGTTGAATTCTTTGCTACATGGCCGAAAGCAACAAGCGATCTTATGTCAGAAACTGTTGAAAAGGCCTGCCGAGATGCAATTCGCGGGCGTTATCCAATCCATGCCGCTGAGCAGAACTTTCGATGTTTCGCCCGAAAAAAGAACATTCTATGTCGATCGCAGGACGCGAGCTGAATACCGCCGGCTGCGGCCTTGCTGGCGCGTTTCAGACAGAGTGCATGACTCCGTTTGCCGCTATGAAGGCTTAGGTCATTTCTAATCTATCGGCAGGCATGGACCAACGACAGATACCAGGCCGTTGCACCGGATAGCGCAATGATCTGAGTGGAGCTTTCAACGGAGCGTGTTGATGTTGCGTCGCTGAGCGATCCAACTGCCAATTTGCCGTCTTCGCCTAGGGAGGCGGTCCTCGAAAAACCGCAAGTCGTCGTTAAGCTAGGCCTATTTTCGACGCCTTTTAATCGGTTCCCAAAAATTCCTTGAGGTCGAGCTGGAATCAGATTTGCGCTAGGCAAACCCGGGGTTCCGGAAGGCTCCGAGGGGTATGGCACGCGAGCGGCGCGCCCGGAGCATTCCGGTGTCCGAGGGGCTTGGACGGCATAGAATTATCCAGCTTCCGCCGGCTCGGAAAGTTGGACCAAAGTCCCGAAGGCACCCGAGCCGAAGTCCCAGATTGATCGGACTTAGGTCCGATATTCAGGAACAAGGCTAATGGCTTATTAAGGTCCGAGGCGTGAGACGCCGCCTTCCAAAATGACTACGCTGAACCGGGATGGGAATAAGACATGAAAAAGCTCGCTATCGCAGCGCTGGCGTTTGCGACTGTGTTGTCAGCGTCGCCGGCATTCTCTCAGATCTACTTTGAGTACGGCACTGCACCTCGCTACTACGATGATCCGCCAGCACCACGGTATTATCGTTACCCGCCTCGCTACGCATACGATGACGACTATGACGGCCCGGGATATCGCTATGCCCAACGTTGCTGGACGCAGAAGTACTACGGATACCGTTACGGCCACCGGGTGGTGCGATACCGGAACGTTTGCGACTAGAGCGCACGCTGGCTTTTGACCCGTGACCTGCCGCCAATCAGATGTTTGGCTGTTCGGGACCGGGGTCAATCTCCTCGATGATGTCTGCCGTGTCGTTCCTTGGCGAGCCCACCTTCCTATCGATCGGCCACATTTTCATCAGTTCGGCCGGGAACGGCTTCAACAGGTCGTTCGGATCGGGTTCTGCCGATAGCCAGCGGTCATAGTCGTCACGATGCAGGATGACAGGCATTCGGTCATGGATCGTCGCCATCATCTCGTTGGGTGGGCATGTGATGGTCGCGAAATTGCGGATCTCGATGCCGGTGGCCTGATCCCGCCAGGTATCCCAGATGCCAGCGAGCGCAAACGGACTGTCGTCGGCCATGGCTATCGCATAAGGCTGCTTGTTCCTTCCAGTGCCGAAGATGTCCCTCCATTCGAAGTAGCCGTTGATCGGCACGAGGCACCGGCGCGATCGGTAAGCGGCCTTGAAAAGGCCGTTGGTAGCGATGCCCTCGCACCTTGCATTGATCGGCGGTGGGCGGCCTCCAGGCTTCATCCAAAATGGCTGCAGCCCCCAACGGGCAGAAACGAAAACCGGCCCCATGACATCGGGTTCGCGAACCATATCGCGGACGATGATCGGGTAGTAGAGGGAAGGGGCGCCGTTATATCTCGGGAACTGGTTACTCAGGCTCCCGACGTCGCCGCGACCAGCGAAAGCGAAATTCTGCAGCATCTCCTCGAGAGTTGCCTTGATGTAGATGCGTCCGCACATTGTTCCTTTCCCCGAGGTGATCTGGCGCGAGCGATCCTATCACCAAGCTGGAGCTATTATAGGTGCATAACCGCTATCGATCCTAAGCGGGCTTACGAACCAATGTTTCGCGTAAACCCTGCCGACGCCCACCGAGCGCCTTTCCTTTGCAGACGCCCGAGGCTAATGGGATGCACGATGGTCGGTCTAAAGGGACCGATACAAAACCGTCCGATGCTGGTCAGGCAACGGGGTGTAGGCCAGCAAGGAGGTTTGAAGTGCCCAGCCAAATGACTGCGGAGTCTATCGGAGAGTTCCTGGGCGATCGTCGCCTGGCGGAGCAACTGGCGTTCATTCTGGAAGTCGAGAAGCTCAAGACCGTCTTGCGCAGAACCCCACTTCTCGATCGATCACGTGTCGAGAACGATGCCGAGCACACTTGGCAACTGGCACTGATGGCGATGGTGCTCGCAGAGCATTCAAGCGAAGCTGTCGATCTGCTGCGCGTTCTGAAGATGCTGCTCATCCACGATGTCGTCGAGATCGACGCCGGCGACACCTTTGCCTACGACAGTGTCGGTGCTGCCAGTCAAATCGCGAGGGAACTCAAGGCTGCTGAGCGGATATTCGCCTTGTTGCCGCAGGACCAGGCGCGGGAGTTCCGAGCGCTCTGGGACGAATTCGAGGCAAAGGCGTCTGCCGAGTCCCGTTTCGCCAACGCTATCGATCGCTTGCAGCCCTTGCTTCACAACTTCTTCACGGATGGCGGCACCTGGAACACCGCCGGTGTGACGTCGTCCGACGTAGAACGCCGCATGCGGCCGATCGGGGAAGCTTCCGAGACCTTGGGAAGCCTCAGCGCGAGACTTATAAAACTTGCTGTCGAGCAGGGGATTCTTGCCCCAGTGCCGGCGTCGAAAGTCGACGCCTGATGCAATGGCATCATGGTGCGAGCGCTGACATCAGGTAAACCTAAGCCTCGATCACCGGTCCTCGACGTACCACTGTCGTCGAGGTAGTCGCGAACTTGGTGACTTATCTTGCGTCGCTGTTGGCTTCCACCACCACGGGAGCGTCCGTTCGAGCTGACGGTGGGGTCATCGACACTCTCTAACAGCAGACTTTTCACTTCCTATCGATGGCCCCTAGCTGCAGCCGACAAAGGCAGAAGGACAGAACACCGACCATGCTCACGAAGTGGATTGGTTGTTGCCATGCGTCTATTGCGCCTCGGTGACCTCCTCCATCCAGTCGACGACCTTGCCGTCAATATTCTCTTGAATGGCGGTGTGGCTCATGGCGTTGTTCGGGGCAGCGCCGTGCCAGTGCCTCTCGCCGGGTTCGAACCACACGACATCTCCCGGGCGGATTTCCTCGACAGAGCCGCATTCACGTCGTCGGCCGCGCAGAAGAGCGGCTCTCCTCTCTATGGCATATGGTCGGTGGCTTTTGGGTATTTGGTGGCAATAAGCTTGGCCGTCCATTTCCGGTCCGTGGTTTACGTTTGGCGGTAAAGGCAGTTTTTTAGTTGTCAGTAATACAATCGTCCGGCAACATTGCTTGCTATCTGCTAGAATTGAATAGTATTGCCATCAGCATGTTGGGGAGACGGGCATGTGCGCAGAGCATGTTGAACGTCGATTGGCGGCGATACTGGCCGCCGATGTGGTGGGCTACAGCCGTCTCCTGGAGTCCTACGAAGAAGACACGCTCAACGCCCTTCGTCTGCATAGGCGGGAGCTCTTCGATCCCGCCGTTGCAAGCCACGGCGGGCGGATTATCAAGGTGATGGGCGATGGTTTCCTAGTCGAGTTTGGCAGCGTGCTAAGTGCGGCACGCTGCGCGGTAGAAATCCAGCGCGGTATGCTGGAGCGCAATATTGGAATTCCACCAGACAGGCACATAGTGTTCCGGATCGGCTTAAATCTCGGCGACATCGTTTTCGATACGGATGACTTTCATGGGGATGGCATCAATGTGGCCGTGCGGTTGCAGGCTCTTGCAGCTCCCGGCGGCATTGCCTGCTCGGCAGCCGTACACCATGAGGTCGGAAATAAACTCGGTCTCGACTTTGCAGATCAGGGCGACAAGACGGTCAAGAACCTTTCCCGTCCGGTGCACGTGTATTTTGCCGATTGGGGCAATGTAGCCCCACGCGGGGAGGTTATGCCTGTCGCGGGCGGCCACACTCAGGCATCCCTCACCAGGCCGTCGGTTGCGATCCTCCCGTTCGCCAACATCAGCAACGATCCCGCCCAGGAGTTTTTTAGCGACGGCGTCACTGAGGACATCATCACCGACCTATCGAACGTCTCAGGTCTGTTTGTGCTTAGCCGCAATACTGTCTTCACATGGAAAGGCCGGACCGAGAACCTCCAGCGGATCGCTCGAGAACTCGGCGTTGCCTATGTTGTTGAGGGCAGCGTCCGCAAAGCCGGCAACCATGTGAGAATTAATGCCGAATTGATCGAAGCCGCCAGCGACGGCCATGTCTGGGCGGCGCGTTACGACCGGGACCTCACCGATATCTTCGAAGTGCAGGACGAGATCGCCAAGGCAATTGTCGAACAACTCAAGGTAAAGCTGCTCCCGGAGGAGAAGAGGGCGATCGAGCAGGCACCCACGGATAACGTGGAAGCTTATACGCACTATCTGAGGGGCCGAGAGTACCAACACATTGCCTCTCGCTCAAACCATCTGATGGCTAGGCAGAGTTTTGCCAGAGCCATCGAACTGGATCCAGGCTATGCCCGCGCCTATGCCGGTGTCGCGGTTTGTGATGCGCGTCTGCTGTCCCAGTTTGGCGTCCAGATTCCGGTGAGTGAGATTCTCACGAATTCAGCCAAGGCCCTCGCTATTGATCCGAATCTGGCGGAGGCACATGCGACCAGAGGGCTTGCTCTGGCGGTCGCCGGCAACCGTGCCGACGCCGCTTCCGCTTTCGAGCAGGCGTTGTCGCTCGGTCCCAATTGCCACGAGGCCAATCGGTACTATGCTGAGTTTTGCGTCACCGACGGACAGTTCGAGCAGGCGGCCACTTACTTTCAGCGCGCATTGGAAATCAAGCATGCGGATTATGCCTCGCCGATCATGCTCGTACACGTCTTTCGTTCCCTCGGGCAGGTAAACAAAGCCGAGAGCTTTGCTCGAATCGCGATAAAAAGGGCTGACGAAGAAATGCGACTACATCCGGAGAATGCCAATGTTGCCTGTCTTGGAGCAACTGTACTGGCATTTCTCGGTGACCGTGATCAGTCACTGGAATGGTTGGCTCGCTCACTGGCAACCGATCCCAACGACATAAACATTCAATACAATGCGGCCTGCACCTACGCGCTGCTTGGCGAGATCGACCGAGCGATTGACGCGCTCGAGGTCTGGATGCCTCAGGTGGGAGAAGAAATGAGACTCTGGTTCAAGAATGATTCGGACCTCGACTCCATTCGAGCCCACCCGCGCTATCTGAGGTTGCTTGAGCTTTCTGAATAATACCTCTTTACATTTAGCTTGCCATTTCTAATAGTATATTACGCATGTCTAAAGCGACGAGTTACAAGCTAAGTTCAATTGGCAAATATAAAGTCTTTTGGAGCGGTGGATGGGCACCCGGTTCAGACTTTTTGCACAGCCTCCATTTCAGGATGCTCGGTCCAGTCCCGAGACTGTTGAGGTGTCGTCACCAGAAGGTAGCCTGAGAGCTGGTCCGGCCGACGATCGCATGTTTGTTGTGGAACCGGTCGGCAAGGTCCAGCCCTACGGCGTGAGCCGCGGGCCACTCGGGACGCCTTACATTTACCTGCCGCCATGGACAGGAAAGATCCTCGAGCCGGCAGCCCCCGACAGGTACGGCAATTTTGATTATTTGCGACCTTCGATGCCAGGGTTTGAGGCTGCGCATCTCTTCGGTTGCGTGCGGTTCACACTTGACGTGTGGGAGCGCTATCTCGGACAGCCGTTGATCTGGCATTTTCGTGATAATTATGACCGGCTGGAAATCTCGATTCTGCCGCAATGGGACAACGCGCAATACGGCTATGGCTTCCTTGAGGTTGGGAGCCAGTTCGAGAAGGATGGACGCGTCCTTCCCTTCAGCCTGGATTTCGACGTCATTGCCCATGAGGTGGGGCACGCGATCATCTTCAGCGTACTTGGCGTTCCGCGTCCGGGAACCGGGTACCCCGAGTACCTTGGCTTCCAGGAGGCATTCTCCGACTGCGTGTCGCTGATTGCAGCCATGCATTTTCCGTCCGTGATCGACAATGTTCTCTCGGAGACGCGCGGCAACCTCTACCTTGCAAATCACCTGGCTCGCTTCTCGGAATTTTCGCCTCATCGCCAGATACGCTCGGCCAACAACAAACGGACGATGGAAGAATTCGCTCGCGTATGGCAGGACGAGCATGAACTTTCGCAGCCGCTCACCGGTGCGATATTCGACATTCTTGTCGACATCTTTCATGAGAGCCTGGTGGGCCGCGACCTGATCCCGCGTGCCGTTGAAGATCTAGCAGATATTGCCGAGTTCGATCCGGCTGCCGAGGCGCCGGTACAGCATGCTTTCGACTTGGCTTTCGCACGGAATTCGGACGGATTTGTCGAGGCACTGCTCGATGCGCGAGACATCGTCGGGACTTACTTAACGGAAACCTTGTGGGCTCTTGCTCCCGACTTTCTGGATTACGGCGACGTTGCGAGGACGATGCTTGCAGTTGATCAGGCCGAAACCGGCGGCGAATTTGCAAAGATCATCAGTAGAAACTTCAAACGAAGGAAGATCGGTGAACTGCATGCGGGCGTGCACGTCAAAGGCTGCGAGCATCGCAGCCATATCCACTCCGCACGCACATTACTGCCGATAGATAATCGGGCATTTCCAAAGATGAACTATCGCGAGAAATTTCTGCTGTCGAGATCGATTTTTGGTCAACAATCAGGTTGATGGAGGGAGACATGGCAGATGATGAAACATTACTCGGCGTATCAGCGGTGCATCTGTTCGGGCGCCCACTCAGTGATCTTATTCTTCAAGGTGGACCCATTTATCAGAATCTAAGCGTACCTAGTGCAGGAAGGAACTTCTTAAAGGAACAGCTTGGCGCAGCTGACGCGGCTCTCGCCCGAATCTTTGCTTTCTCCTTCGAGGGAGCTTTCGTCGAACTTAGTCGGCCAGCAATCTTCGTTGTCCACGGCCCCGGCGTCGATCCCAACGATCCACCGCCGGCGAACGTCGACTACGAACGATTGTATCGGTCCCCCGGTTCGAACGCGCGAACCGGCCTCGGTTCTCAAATCGGTGCTCTGGCCAAGGATATGAGGGTTTGGATCTATGACAAGGGCGAAGTCTCGATGAGACTCGATGCCGAAACAGGGACCCTCGAGCAGATTCTGCTATCGGCCGAACTCTCGACCGATCCCAGGGGGGCGAGTGGCGGATTATCCAGGTCGGGTGCGCTGTCGAGATCGGGCGTGATGTCCCGATCGGGTGGGTTCATCACTCGCAGAACGGATAGCGATTAGGATGGACCAAGCCCAAGAGCGCGGCACTCATCGACGTCGCGCGGGAATACAGGCTGGGCGTCGCCATGACGCGCCGCCCAGAAAGCCATCGAAACGGCTCCCAAGATGGTCCTAGCGAGGCGAGCCCAAACTCGGTCGCCCTGACACGCGTAATCCCAATCGTAAGGACAGGCAGTAGAAAATCATCTCGGCGGGCGGTGCTGCCGAATGGATGTTCTCCGGTCAGTCTCATACGATGGTATGCCGGGTTCCGATGGGCTTCGTTCCAGCCGCGCAAGATCAGAAAGCAGGTCGGTCCCATGACCCATGACGGCTGCTTTCCCACCGGTGACATCGGTGTCATGGACCCGACAGGCCCAAATCTCCCAGGGAGTGCGGTCAGCGAACTCGGCAGCGGGGGAAGCCATCATGATCATTCTCCAGGCCGCCGTTCGGCGCCAATCCGTCGCCAAGATGCAGGCAGGGCCGGCTCCGCAACCTCAGACGCAGTGCTGTCCCCGGTTTTCGCGTGCTGATGGCCGAGATCCGCAGTCAGTCGCGCTGGTCGGTTTCGGCGCGGGCCCCGTGAGGCACCGCTTCCCAGAAGAGACGGCTTACCGGACCACCAAGACAGGCACCGGGCTACTCGCGAGGACTTCCGATGTTTGGCTCCCGAGCACCAGCTTTCTTAAACCCCTACGGCCGTGTGATGCCATGACGATCAAATCGCAGTCGAGAGCCTTGGCCTCCTCAACAATCGCTTCGGCCGGATAAGCCTGCGGGATATGGACAGTGTTCGCCTGCACGCCGAGCTTTTCTGCCGCCCTCTTGACCCCAGCCAGCACTCTCTCGGCTGTTTCCTTTTGACCGGCTTCATACTGGGCCATCTCTGTCGGCCCGGGAATATAGGCGCCGGCAATCCCGGCATGGGCGTAGACAGGGAACCGCTCTGTTGCCATGATTATCGTCACGCGGGCCTTGAGGCTGCTTGCAAGCGACAGCCCATGATCGACGCCCTTCTGCGCTACTTCCGATCCATCGGTAGAAATGAGAATATGGTTGTACATACTTGTCGTCTCCCGTCGGGTCCAAGGCATTTGTGCCCACCACGCAAGGTACTATCGTTTCGCAACTAACGATACGGTTGTAGACGGAGAAATCGCCAGAACGGACTGGCGGAGGTTGGCCATCGCGCCGGCGTATGCAACGCACCTCCACTATGGACGGATTACACCGCTGGGGACCTGCGCTTCCGCGTCAGTCAACGTATGCCTGTGCACAGCGACATTCTCAAATCTGTCATATCGGCTGGTTAGAAGCGGCGTGGCACTCAGGCCCGATGAAACGGGGCTGCTGCACTCTCCTTTTCGCGGAATGACACCAATGCAGAACAATTCGGCAGTGATTATCGAGGGCGCGACCGTCATTTTTGGCGACCGTCTGAAGCCCGCTTCCGTGCGCATCGAAGACGGCCGGATCACGGCGATCGACGGCGCACGCGACGGAGCGGACATTGTCGATGGACGCGGCTATCTCCTCGCTCCGGCTTTCGTGGACGTTCATGGCGATGCCTTCGAGCGGCAGATCATGCCGCGGCCGGGGACGATGCTCCCCGTCGCTCCTGCGCTGCTCGAAACAGACCGTCAGCTTGCCGCCAATGGGATCGCGACTGCCTACCACGCCCTGACGCTGAGCTGGGAGCCGGGGCTTCGGTCTGTGGAAAATGGTTACGCCGTCGTCCGCGCGCTCGAGGCACTCGGCCCGCGTCTGACGGTGGACAATCGTGTCCAGCTCCGTTGGGAAACCTTCTGCTTCGAGGCGATCGAGCTTATTCGCGAGGCGCTCGCCGGACCGCGCCTGCCATCGATTGCCTTCAACGACCACACATCGATGGCAATGCTGCATCCCTCGACACCGTTGCAGGAACGGCCGATCCGGCCTTCCCGGCAGTCGATCCCGAAACGCCTGCGTTCTCGGAGAAGATGGCGGAACGCGCCAAGCGGGCCAAGATCCCGGTGTCTGACATGGTCGCGCTCGTCAGGAACATGTGGGATCGCCGTCCGCAAGTACCGGCTGCGATTGAAGAGGTGGCGACCCTCGGCCAGGCCGCCGGCGCACCGATGCTGTCGCATGACGATAGCCAGATTGAAACGCGCGACTTCTTCCGCGTCCGTGGCGCACGGATCAGTGAGTTCCCGATGAACAAGCGGGTGGCGCGGGCCGCCCGTGAGGCTGGTGACTTCATCGTCTTTGGCGCGCCGAACGCCACGCGCGGCGGCAGCCACCTTGCTTCGATCGGTGCCGCCGATATGATTCGCGAGGGTCTCTGCGATATTCTCGCCTCGGACTATTATTATCCCGCGATGCTGCTTGGCCTGGCCAGGCTCAAGGCCGATGGCGTGGCACCGGTCCACGCGCTCTGGCCGCTCGTTTCCGGCAATCCGGCGCGTGCGTCCGGGCTCTTCGATCGCGGCGTGATCGAGGTCGGCAAGCGGGCGGATCTCATATTGGTCGATTGGCCAGAGGGCGGTGCACCCGTGGTGCGGCGCACCTGGGTCGCCGGCCGGGAAGCCTATTGCGCGGCGCCGTTGGGCTAATTTAGGGACATATGGGCTGGAAGTGAAACTTTGTGCCGTCACAATGGGCCGGTGCCGAGTAGAGGCGCGGGCGAGCAATGTGATCCAAAGGTAGGACAAGGCCGGTCGAGAGTTCGGGCTCGTCCGCCCATCTCGCGCAACCTTCAGCCTCCGTCAGGCGCAGCGAAATGTCGACAAGAGGAGCGGATCATCAGGCGGCCTGAGAGCACGATCTGCCGGGGAGGGCGGTCCGAGCGATCGGCAAGGCGGTCGAGAATGAGCTGGGATGCGTGTTCACCGATGGCCTGTACCGGCTGGGCGATGGTCGTCAGGTTTGGCTGGAAGACGTCCGCCCAGGGAAAATCGTCGAAGCTCGACACCGAAATGTCATCAGGACAACGCAGCCCCATGTCCCGGATCGCCTTCATCACGCCGATGACCATCAGGTTGTTCGCCGAGAAAATGGCACTTGGCCGCTCAGGCATCACGAGCAACTGCATGGCGGCATTATAGGCGTCTTTCTCGCGAAAGTTTCCGATGCGCACCAATGCGTCGTCCTGCGGAATGCCGGCATTATCAAGTGCGCCGCGATAGCCGGCCAGCCGACCGAGGCCGGTGGAGGTATCAAGCGAACCCGAGATGTAGCCGATCCGGCGATGGCCGAGGCCGACGAGATAGTCGATCGCGTCCTGTACCGCGCGCTGGTTGTCGAGGACGACGGCATCCGCCGCGATGCCGTGGCTGATGCGATCGATCAGTACGGTCGGGATGCCGGCGCGCTGGAGGACGCGCTCGAGCGCATGGTCGTCGCCGGCCGGCGCAATGATCAGTCCGTCCACCATCCTGTCCAGGAGAAGCGAGATCTGCTCCTCCTGCTGCTCGGGATCTTCGTCCGTGCAGCAGAGCATGACGGCGTAGCCCGCGCGATGCAGCACCTCCTGGATCACGGCGACGACATCAGTGAAGAACGGATTGGTAATATCGGCGATGACGAGCCCGATCGTCTTGGTGGCGCCCGTCTTCAGGCTCCGGGCAATTGCGTTGCGTTTATAGCCGATGGCCGCAATCGCATTCTCGATTCTGCCGCGCAATTCGGAACTGACCGGCGCGGTACCGTTGACGACCGCCGAGACCGTTGCAACCGACACGCCTGCCGTCGCAGCGACGTCTAGCATGGTCGGCTGGGATTTTCGTCTTTTAGAAGAAATCCGGTCCATAGCTCAAAACGTTTAGATCGATGTTTCGTCCAACATGTTACGAAAATGGCAAGTTCTTAGCAAGATCAAAGCGTTGGAGGACGACTGATCTCTTGACAGATTCGAAACGTTTAGATTAGCTTCTAGTATCGCTTACAGCCGCGAGACAAAGATGGAAGGGAGGCCGTCATTGTCATGCAGGAAGAAGTGAGCCATTTGTCTTCGCGCGCCGACGCGCCACCTTCGTCCACCGCGCCTGTGCTGGAAGCGGTCGACGTCTCGAAATCGTTTGGCGGAATTGCCGCGCTCAATCATGTAAAATTTGATCTGTTCGCCGGTGAGATCCACTCGCTGATGGGCGAGAACGGCGCCGGCAAATCGACCCTGATGAAAATCCTGTCCGGT
>Ga0209564_1002285_pt1 | contig 15623 bp, 14 predicted proteins | sample AraplaCol_mMF_r2_FD_184272 | JGI IMG/M metagenome (GOLD analysis project Ga0209564, IMG submission 184272) | Arabidopsis root microbial communities from North Carolina, USA - plate scrape MF_Col_mMF_r2 (SPAdes) (version 3) | ecosystem: Host-associated > Plants > Roots > Endosphere | place: USA... | reverse complement strand
GCAGCAACAAGGCGCCACGCCGCCCGCCGGCTTCACGCGCGCCGTGCCCGCCGAGGCACAGCCGCGCGGCGCCTGGTGGCTGGCGTTCAACGACCCGGTGCTCAATTCGCTGGTCGAGAAGGCCGACGTGAACAACGGCAACATCCAGGCCGCTGCCGCGCGGCTGGCCGAGGCCCGCGCGCTGGCGCGCAGCGCCAACGCCGACCGCCTGCCGCAGATCGGCCTGGGCGCCGGCGCCAACCGCGGCGCGGGCCTTGACAAGGCCACCGCCAGCACGCGCCCGGCCACGATGACCAACATCGGCGCCACCTTCTCGTACGAGGTCGACCTGTTCGGCCGGCTCTCGGGCGCGAGCAAGGCCGCGAACCTGGACGCGGCCGGCCGCGAGGCGCTGCTGCAGAGCACGCGCCTGGCGGTGCAGGCCGAGGTGGCGCAGACCTATCTGCAGCTTCGCGCACTCGATGCGGAGCGCGCGCTGGTGCGCGAGCAGGTCGAGGCCTACCGCGACACGCTGCGCCTGTCGCAGCGCCGCGAGCAGGCCGGCGACATCGCCGAGCTCGACGTGGCGCGCGTGCAGACCGAGGTGTCGTCCACCGAATCGGACGCACTCGCGCTCGACCGCCAGCGCGCCCAGGTGGAACATGCGCTTGCGGTGCTGGTGGGCGATTCGGCCTCCAGCTTCGGCCTGAGCGGCGCCGACTGGTCGACCACGCTGCCGAGCATTCCACCGGGCGTGCCGGCCACGGTGCTCACCCGCCGCCCCGACGTGTCGGCCGCGCAGAGCGCCGTGCTCGCGGCGCAGGCCCGCGTCGGCGTGGCGCAGGCCGCGTGGTTCCCCGACATCTCGCTGACCGGCGCCGCCGGCTACGCCTCGCCCGAGATCGGCGACCTCTTCAAGTGGTCGGCCCGCTCGTGGGGCGTGGGTGCGCTGCTGTCGCTGCCGATCTTCGACGGCGGCCGCCGCGAGGCCGGCGTGCAGGGCGCCAACGCCCAACTCGACGGCGCGCTCGCGAGCTACCGCACGCAGGTGCTGGTCGCCTTCCAGGAGGTGGAAGACCAGCTGGCCGCCATCCGCACGCTGCAGGAGCAGTCGGTGGTGCAGGCGCAGGCCGTCACCTCGGCGGCCCGCGCGACCAGCCTGTCGGACACGCGCTACCGCAACGGCTACATCAGCCAGCTCGATCTGCTGGACGCCCGCCGCAGCGAGTTGCGCAACCGCCGCCAGGCGCTGCAGGTGAAGTCGGCCCAGTACCAGGCGGCCGTGGGTCTGATCCGCGCCATCGGCGGAGGCTGGGACGTGCCGGCGCCGGTGGCTGCGGCCGGCACCGCGCAGACCACGGTGGCCGCGCGCTGAATCGCTCGGGAAAGAAATTGACAGCCTGAACGCCGCAAGGCGGTCTTGCGCCGTCGGGGGCTCAGCCGGTTTCGCCGGCGGGGCTTTCGGCGGCGCTTATTTTTTGCAACTCCAGCACGCCCATGGCCAGGGCGTTCGAATAGCTGGCCTGCGGCCGGACGGCCCTGCGGCAGACCCGGTAGTCCAGGGTTTCGGAGGCTTCGTCGGCGTGGTGGGCCTCGAGCAGGGTCCAGAAGAACTGGCCCGGCTCGGGTTCCTCGACGGTCAGCGCCAAATCGTTCAAGGCTGGCATGGTTCCCTGGGGTGTGTTGTTGTGACAGTGTGCGACGCCGGGTGTACGCAGGAAAGCGCCGCCCGGATTCATGGGCCGCATTTGCAGCGCCGGTGTGTGAAAGATGTCGCAGTCCGGCGAGAGGGCCGCGGCGCTCAACGACAATCCGCCGATGAGTTCAAAGGCGAATAGCGGACCGGCGCGCTGCGTCATGGTCCTGGGCACCACCAGCGGCGCCGGCAAGAGCTGGCTGGCCACCGCGCTGTGCCGCTGGTATGCCCGCCGGGGCCTGAAGGTGGCGCCCTTCAAGGCGCAGAACATGAGCAACAACGCCCGGGTGGTCGACGGCGGCGAGATCGGCAGCGCCCAGTATTTCCAGGCCCTGGCCGCGAATGCGGTGCCCGACGTTCGCATGAACCCGCTGCTGCTCAAGCCCGAGCGCGACACCCACAGCCAGGTGGTGCTGATGGGGCAGGTGAGCGAGGCGCTCTCTGCCTTGCCCTGGCGCGGCCGCAGCGAGCGCGTCTGGCCGCGGATCGCGCAGGCGCTCGACGAGCTGCGCGCCGAGAACGACGTGGTCGTGATCGAAGGCGCCGGCTCGCCGGCCGAGATCAACCTGATGGCCAGCGACATCGTCAACATGCGCATCGCCCGCCACGCGCAGGCGCGCTGCCTGCTCGCGACCGACATCGACCGCGGCGGCGCCTTCGCCCACCTGTACGGCACCTGGGCGCTGCTGCCCGAGGCCGACCGGGCACTGCTGCGCGGCTTCGTGCTCAACAAGTTCCGGGGCGATGCCGCGCTGCTCGCGCCGGCCCCGCAGCAGCTGCGGGAGCTGACCGGCGTGCCCACCGTGGCGACGCTGCCCATGTGGTGGCAGCACGGCCTGCCCGAGGAAGACGGCGTGTTCGACGACCGCAGCCGCTCCAGCGGCACCGTCACGCGCACGGTGGCGGTCGTCGCCTATCCGCGCATCAGCAACCTCGACGAATTCCAGGCGCTGAAGAACGTGCCCGGCGTGCGGCTGGTCTGGGCCCGTGCGCCCGCCGACGTGGCCGGCGCCGACTGGATCGTGCTGCCCGGCTCCAAGAACACCAGCGGCGACCTGGCCTGGCTGCGCGCGCAGGGGCTGGACCGCGCCGTGGCCGCGCATGCCGAACGCGGCGGCGCGGTGCTGGGCATCTGCGGCGGCCTGCAGATGCTGGGCGAGGCGCTGGTGGATCCGCACGGCATCGACGGCAATGCCCCGGGGCTCGGCCTGCTGCCGCTGGTGACGGTGTTCGAGCGCGAGAAGACGGTGCGGCATCGCACGGCCGGCTTCGGCGAGCTGACCGGGGCCTGGAGCGCGCTGTCGGACGTGCCGGTTGGCGGCTACGAGATCCATCACGGCCAGACCGCCGAGCACCCGCAACTCGCGCATGACGGCAGGGCTGTGATGCCCGAGGGGCTGGCCTGGCAGAACGCGCGGGGCAACGTGCTCGGCATCTATCTTCACGGCCTGTTCGAGGACCCGGGCGCGCTGCATGCGCTCTTCGGCGCCTCGGCGCCCACGCTGGAATCCACCTTCGACGGCCTGGCCGATTTCATCGACACCCACTTCGACACCGGCGTGCTCGCCGGACTGATTGCATGACCGAATTCGTTCCCACGATCCCCGACATTTCCGACGCCGCGCTCGCCGCACGCCTGCAGGCCGCGCTCGACAACAAGACCAAGCCGCTTGGCGCGCTCGGCCGGCTGGAGGCGCTGGCGCTGCGCATCGGAAGCATCCTCGGCACCGACAAGCCCGTGCTGGAGGCGCCGCAGATGCTGGTCTGCGCCGCCGACCACGGGCTGGCGGCGCGCGGCGTCTCGGCCTACCCGAGCGAGGTGACCTGGCAGATGGTCGAGAACTTCCTGGCCGGCGGCGCCGCCGTGAGCGTGCTCGCGCGCCAGCACGGCCTGGCGCTGACGGTGGTGGACTGCGGCGTGCGCCGCGACTTCCAGGCGCGCCCGGGTCTGGTGTCTCGCCGCATCGCCCCCGGCACGGCCGACGCTTCGGTGGCGCCGGCGATGAGCGCCGAACAATGCGCGCAGGCGATTGCCAACGGCCGCGAGGTGGTGCGCGCGCTGCCCGGCAACGCGCTGCTGCTCGGCGAGATGGGCATCGGCAACAGCTCGTCGGCCGCGCTTCTGCTGTCGCGCCTGGGCGGGCTGGACATCGACGCCTGCATCGGCATCGGCACAGGCCTCGACGCGGCCGGCCTGGCGCGCAAGCGCGAGGTGCTGCGGCAGGTGCTCGCGCTGCACGCCGGCGCGACGGCACCGCTGGAAGCGCTCGCGGCACTCGGCGGCTTCGAGCTGGCGACACTGGCGGGCGCGGTACTCCAGGCGGCCAGCGAGCGGCGGGTGATCGTGGTCGACGGCTACATCGCCAGCGCCGCGGTGCTGGTGGCGCAGGCGCTGCAGCCGCACGTGGTGCAGCGCTGCGTGGCCGCGCACCGCTCGGCCGAGCCGGGGCATGCGTTGCTGCTGGAGCGGCTGGGGTTGGAGCCGCTGCTGCTGCTCGACCTGCGCCTGGGCGAGGGCTCGGGCGGCGCGCTGGCATGGCCGCTGCTCGAATCCGCCTGCCGCATCCTGCGCGAGATGGCGAGCTTCGAATCGGCCGGCGTGTCTCGAAAGGAAGCATGAACGCCGCGCCGGGCCGCCCCAAGCAAGCTCGCACCGCAGTGCGAAGCACGAAGGTATTCCTGTGAGCGGCATCCGCCATTTCCTGCTCGCGCTGCAGTTTTTCACCCGGGTGCCGGTGACGGGCTCGCTGGCCGAGTGGGTTGGCTTCAGCCCGCAGATGCTGCGCGCGAGCGCTGCTCATCTGCCCGGCATCGGCTGGCTGGTGGGCGGGATGGCGGCGCTGGTGTTCGCGGGCGTGGCCTGGGGCTTGCAGGGTACGGCGGGAGCATTGGCCGCTGCGGTGATCAGCACGGTCGCCACGGTGATGCTCACCGGGGCTTTCCATGAAGACGGGCTGGCCGACGTGGCCGACGGCCTGGGCGGATCGGCGAGTCGCGAGCGGGCACTGGAGATCATGAAGGACTCGCGTATCGGCGCCTTCGGGGCCGTGGCGCTGGTGCTGGCGCTCGGGCTCAAGTTCGCGCTGCTCGCCGCGCTTGCGGGGCGGGGGCTGCAGGCGGCGGCGATCGCCATCGTCGGCGCGCATGTGCTGTCGCGGCTGATGCCGCTGTTCCTGATCCGCTGGCTGCCCTATGTGGGCGACAGCGGCGCGAGCAAGGCCAAACCGCTGGCGGATGCGATCAGCCCGGGCGCGCTGCTCATCGCCATCGTCTGGACGGTGCCTGCCGTGGTGTTGCTTCTGCAGGCACACGATGCGGTTCATGTCGCGGCGGCGGTGCTCGCGGCCACGCTCGCGGCGGGCTGGATGGCGCAGCTCTTCGTGCGGCGGCTGCGGGGCTTCACGGGCGACGGGCTGGGCGCGACGCAACAGGTCTGCGAGCTCGCCATCTACCTCGCGCTGGCCTGGAAGGCATGAGCACGCTCTGGCTCCAGCGCCATGCGCCGGTCGTGGCCCAGCCCGGCCTCTGCTACGGGGCGACGGACCTCGAAGCCCATGCCGACGCCACGCTGGCTGCCGCCGGCCGCATCGCGCCCCTGCTGCCGGCGGGCGTGACGCTGTGCAGCTCTCCGCTGAGGCGCTGCGTCGCGCTGGCCGAAGCCATCGCCGCGCTGCGGCCGGATTTGTCGGTCCGGCGCGACGTGCGGCTGGCCGAGATGGATTTCGGCGCGTGGGAAGGCCGGCCCTGGGCCGACATCCCGCGCGAGGACTTCGACGCCTGGACGGCCGACTTCGCCGATCTGCGCGCCGGCACCCGCGGCGAGAGCGTGCGCGCCTTCATGTCGCGCATCGCCGAGGCGCACGACGAATGGCTGGCTCGGCCGCGCGACACGCTCTGGGTCACGCATGCGGGCGTGCTGCGCGCCGTGACCCTGCTGCAACGCGGCATCCGCTGCCCGGTTTTGGCGAGTGACTGGCCGTCCGGCGAGATGCCCTTCGGCAATTGGCTGGTTTTCGATAAAAAACCCTGACCGGACAGCGGCCGCGCGCTACTTGCCGCCCGCGCCGCTGCCTTCGTCGTTGCGCGCCAGCTCCCGCCGCATCCGCTCGGCGACCGCGCTGCGCCCGTGGGCGTCCAGCTTCAGGTAGATGTTCTTGAGGTGCCACTTGACCGTGTCCAGCGACAGGCCGAGCGTGAGCGCGATCTTCTTGTTGGGCAGCGACTGCAGCAGCAGCTCGGCGATCTCGGCCTCGCGCAGCGTGAGCAGCCGCGTCAGGCGCCGGTCGTCGCGCAGGCGCGGCACCGGCGCAGGCTCGGTGCGCGCGTCGAGCTGCGAACGGGCCTGCGCCTCGATGCGCTCGATGAAGAAGCCCAGCACCGGGTCGAGGTTGGGGATGGACGCCGCCGTGCGGATCAGCGGCAGGACGTTGTCGTGCGCGCCCAGCAGGGTCTGCAGCAGCCCGAGCCGATGGCCCAGGCGCAGGGCCGCGCACACGCGCGCCCTGGACGCCTCGGCGTGGCCCAGCCTGCGTTCGACCTCGGCCGCCTGCAGCTGCAGGGCGGCGACGAGGCCGACCTGACCGAGTTTTTCGTAGTGCCGCGACAGGTGTTCGATTCTTTCCAGCGTGGAGGGCTGGTCGCCGTCGTGCATCGCCATCCGGATGCGCGCGCGCTCCACGACGTCGGCGATGCGCCGCAGCGTGCCGTGGCCGACGGCGGGATGCCGGGCGTGCAGCGCCTCCAGTTCCTGCAGCGATTCGCGCGCGGCGCCGGCGTCGCCGTTCGCGAGCTGGACACCGAGCTGCTCCAGCAGCACGCAGGCCAGCGCGCGGTCCATGCCGTAGCGCCGCAGGAAGCAGCCGGCCTGCGCGAGGTGCTCGAGCGCCTCGCGCAGGCGGCCGGCGGCCTGCTGCGCGCGGTTGGCCACGATGATCATGCGCAGCGTGGTGTCGGGAATCAGCCCGTCGTGCGTGCCCAGCTGCTCCTGCATGAAGCGCGCCGCCACCAGCGGGCCCTGCTGTTCGTACAGAACCTCGACCAGCAGCTGGGCAGTGAGCCGCGCCGCCTCGCCGCAGCGTGCGCCGCGCTCCTGCGCCTCGTCCAGCACCTGGCGGTAGATGCGCTCCGCCCGGTGCATCTGGCCTTCGATGGCGTACGACAGCCCGACCAGGCACTGGCCCACCAGCGAGCCGAAGAGGGTGCCGGCGACCGGCTCGCCGTCGATGCGGGGCGCCGGCTCGTCGCGCTGGATGCGGCGCGCCTCCTCGAACTCGCCGCGATGCAGGTGCAGCCAGGTCAGCACGTTGCGCCTGCCGGCCACCGCGAACTCGTCGGCCGCGGGCGGCGGGGCCAGCAGCTCGGGCAGCAGCCAGGAGAGGGCGTCGTCGTCGTCGTTGCGGATGGCGAACAGGCAGCCCAGCAGCGTCAGCCGGTAGCGCATGGCCGGGTCGAGCGCGCCGGGCCTGGCGCGCAGGCGCTCGATGCTGCGGGCGCAGTCGTCCAGCCGGTAGTCGGCCAGTTCGACCCAGCCAATCCAGAGACCGAGATTGGCGTTGTCGCCGACCGTCCGGGCGTCGAGCTGGCGCAGCAGCGCGATCACCTCGCTCATCTTGCCCCGGGTGAAGAGCGCCTCCGCGCCGCGCTCGGCCAGCCGGCCTGCCGTTTCGTGGTTGTTGGCCGCGAGCGCGTGCCGCACGGCCTGGTGGTGCATGCCGCGGGTCGCGAAGGCGTGGCAGGCCGTGGCATGCACCCGCAGGCGCGAAGCTTCGGGCCAGGCCGCGAAGCGCACCAGCAGCACGCTGCGCAGCAGCGGATGCATGTGCCACCAGCGCTCGTGGGTGGCTGTCTCGGACGTTTCCACCACGAGCGACAGCAGGCCCTCGCGCACCAGCGGCTCCAGCAGCTCGGCGCACAGGGCCGGCGTGTAGCCGTCGCCGGCCAGGTCGGCGCACAGCGGCGCGCTGAAGCGCGTGGTGGCGGCGCAGCACGTGAGCAGGCGCAGCTGCGTTTCCGACAGGCGAGGGAAGACGTGCGCGTGGAAGTAGGCCGCGAAAGGCTCCGGGTCGGGCTCGCCGTGCAGCAGCGGCGACTGCACGCCGCGCCGGCGGCGCACGTCGGCGCTGGCCAGCCGCAGCAGGGCCGGCCACCCCTCGGTCAACCGGTGGATCGTCGCGGCCGCGCGCTCGTCGAGGTGGGGCAGCCGCATGCCGAGATAGTCGATCGATTCCGGCAGGCTGAAGCGCAGGTCGTCGTTGCGCAGCTCCAGCACCGTCTTGGAGGCGGGGGAGTGCGCCAGCGTCATCGGCAGTTCGTCCTGGCTGGCGAACACGCACAGCAGGTTCGGCGGCGCGTATTCGACGAGCAGCTGCAGCGCGTGCAGCACGTTGCCGCTCTGGGCGCACTGCACGTCGTCCACGATCAGCACCACCCTGCGGCCATGCGCCGCGATGCCGCGCACCAGCGCGATGACCAGCCGCTCCGTCGAGAGCGCATCGGGAACGGCGTGCGCCATGGCCTGCCCGGGAATGGCGGTGTCGATGCCTGCGAGGGCCGACATCAGGCCGGTCATGAAGTGCAGGTCGCCCTCGGGAAGGTCGGCGAGCCTGAGCCAGGCGATGCCGGCGTCCGACGAGACCAGCTCGCGCTGCCAGGTCAGCAGCAGCGAGCTCTTGCCGAAGCCGGCGGGTGCGCGCAGCACAACGCAGCGCCGGGTGTCCGGACCGTCGAGCCTCTCGAGCAGGCCTTGACGAACCAGCAGGCGGCGGCTTCGCGTGCGCAGAGCGGGCGTACCGGGGATTGGGGCGGGTTGCATCGCTGCGGATTCTGAGTCATCCCGCGCGCGGATCGGATCCCATATTCGAGGGTTTGCCCCTCCCCACCCTTCGAGGGTGGGGTGGCGCGCGGCCGCGCTGCCGATGAGGCAGCGCAGCCCTCAACAACAAGTCCACTGGAGAAAGCCTCATGTTCGATCTCTCGAATCTCAAGATCGGAGCCCGCCTCGGGCTGGGTTTTGCACTGTTGCTGCTGTTGCAGCTTGTCATCACCGGCATCGGCCTGCGCGAGATGGCGCGCCTCTCGCAGAGCGTCGCCTTCGCGACCGAAGTGGGCCAGCGCAAGCTCGACGAACTCAACAACGTGCAGTCGGCCATCGGCAAGCGGGCCATCGCGGCGCGCAACCTGGCGCTGGTGTCCGATCCGGCGGCGCAGAAGGGCGACATCGACCTCGTCGGCAGCTCGCAGCGCGAGATCGACGCCGGCCTGCAGAACCTCGCCGCCGTGATGGCCGCGCCGGACGCCTCCACCCCCGAGGAGCGCAGGATGCTCGAGAAGCTGCGCGCGCTCGAGGCGCAGTACCTGCCCATCGCGAAGAACGTCGTCGGCCTGGCCACTTCGCGCCAGACCGACGCGGCCGTGAAGGTGCTGACGCAGGAATGCATGCCGCTGCTCAACCAGGTGCTGGCGCATGTCTCGGCCTTCCAGGCGATGCTGCGAAAGAGCGCCGACGAAAGCACCGGCTCGACCCAGGCGGCGTACCAGCGCGCCAAGTGGATGATCCTGTGGATCAGCTGCGCTTCGCTGGCCGGCGGGGTGTTGCTGGCATACCGCATGACCCGCTCCATCACGCGGCCGCTGGGTCAGGCGGTGACCGTGGCGCAGCAGGTGGCCTCGGGCGACCTGACGGCGCGCATCGAGGTGGCCGACGCCTCGGAGTCGGGCATGCTGATGCGCGCGCTGCGCTCGATGAACGACGAGCTCGCCAAGGTGGTGGGGCAGGTGCGCGACGGCACCGATTCCATCGCCTCGGCCTCGGGCCAGATCGCCTCGGGCAACCGCGACCTGTCGTCGCGCACCGAGGCGCAGGCCAGCTCGCTGGAGCAGACGGCCGCCGCCATGCAGGAGCTCACCGGCACCGTCAGGCAGAACGCCGACAACGCGCGCCTGGCCAACCAGCTCGCCGACTCGGCCTCGCAGGTGGCCTCGCGCGGCGGCGCGGTGGTCGATCAGGTGGTGGAGAAGATGGCGTCCATCAACGCCTCCTCGAGGAAGGTGGTGGAGATCATCGGCGTGATCGACGGCATCTCGTTCCAGACCAACATCCTCGCGCTGAACGCCGCCGTGGAGGCGGCCCGCGCCGGCGAGCAGGGCCGCGGCTTCGCGGTGGTGGCCTCGGAGGTGCGCAGCCTGGCGCAGCGTTCGGCCGCGGCGGCCAAGGAAATCAAGACGCTGATCGGCGACTCGGTGGGCGAGGTGGAGGCCGGCAGCACCCTGGTCAACGAGGCCGGCAAGACCATGGAGGAGATCATGGGCAGTGTGCGGCGGGTGACGGACATCATGGCGGAGATCACGGCGGCCAGCCAGGAGCAGGCGGCCGGCATCGGCCAGGTCAACGACGCCATCAAGCAGATGGACCGCACCACCCAGCAGAACGCGGCGCTGGTCGAAGAGGCCTCGGCCGCCGCGCAGTCGATGAACGACCAGGCCGCGGGGCTGGTGCACGCGGTGCGGATGTTCAAGCTGGCCTGAATCCGCCCTTCAGCGGCCGGTCAGTTCGACTTGCGCCACTGCTCGCGCCAGAGCTTGTCGAGCTGCGGCGCGAGCGCGGCGGGCGGCGAGCCCAGCAGGCGGTTGCCGCCGTTGCGCTGCACCAGGCCGTAGATGCGGCCGGAGCCCTGGTCGTACAGCGCGATGGCGTTGTTGTCGTAGCAGTCGTGCGGCTTGCAGAAGGCATGCAGCAGGTAGCGCGTGCCATCGACCGTCACCCATTGCGGTTCGGGCGCCGGGCCTTCGCGGCGCACCAGCCAGCGCTCGTTCTCGCGCGTGCCCAGCGCGGCGCGCCAGGCCTTCTGCATGGCGGGGCCCTGCGCCAGCGCGGCGGGGCTCCCGGTGGGCGGCGGCGGTACCTTGGCGGCAGGCTCGGGCGGAGGCGGCAGCGCGCGGGCGGCGCCGTTGCAGCGCCAGTAGCGCAGCTTCATCATCTCGGGGCCGAGCTGGCCGGCCAGGGGCTTGTCGGCATCGAGCGTGGCGTACTGGCCGCGCGAGCTGCGGTAGACCAGGAAGGTGAGGGCGCCGGCCTTGCCCGTGTCGCCCACCAGCGCCACGTCGAAGCCCGCGGGCGGCGGGCTGTTGCCGAAGAGGCTGTGGACCGTCTGCGGCTCGCGTGTGACCATGCGGCGCTTGCCGCTCTCGGCGATCAGCGAATCCTGCCGCACCTGCAGCGCGGCGGCCGAGTTGTCCGCGCAGTCGGCGGACCAGCGGCCGGTGTACTGGGCGATGTAGTTGGGAAGCTGCTGGCCGCCCTGTTGCGACCAGGCGGCAGCCGGCAGCAGCGCGGCCAGCATGGCGGTGCGCAGCAGGGTCCGGGAGTGGTCGGTGGTCGTCGCTGTGGTCTTGCTTCTCGTCATTCGTCGTGGTTGTCTTGTTTCAGGCCGATCTGGGCGCGGGCGTCTTGGGCTTGTAGGAGCAGAAGGTGGCCACCGCGCATTCCCAGCAGCGCGGCTTGCGCGCCACGCAGATGTAGCGGCCATGCAGGATCAGCCAGTGGTGGGCATGCAGCCGGTACTCCAGTGGGACGCGCTTCTCGAGCTTGAGTTCCACCTCCAGCGGCGTCTTGCCCGGAGCCAGCCCGGTGCGGTTACCCACGCGGAAGATGTGCGTGTCGACCGCAATCGTCGCCTCGCCGAAGGCCACGTTCAGCACCACGTTCGCCGTCTTGCGGCCGACGCCTGGCAGGGCCTCCAGCTCGGCGCGGGTGCGCGGCACCTCGCCTCCGTGCTGTTCCACCAGCATGCGGCAGGCCTCGATCAGGTGCCTGGCCTTGCTGCGGTACAGGCCGATGGTCTTGATGTATTCCTCCAGCCCCTCCACGCCCAGATCGAGGATGGCCTGCGGCGTGTTCGCCACCGGAAAGAGCTTGCGGGTGGCCTTGTTCACGCCCACGTCGGTGGCCTGGGCCGACAGCAGCACGGCGGCCAGCAGCTCGAAGGGGGTGCTGTACTCCAGTTCGGTCTCGGGCTCGGGGTTGGCCGCCTGCAGGGTGGCGAAGAAGAGGGGGATGTTGTCTTTTTTCATGGGGCTTCGGAAGGGCAGGCAAGGGCGGCAGCCGCAATATATCGTCGAAAGCAGATAGCCTTACGCAGCTTTATTGCCCGCGCTTTGGCGACAATGCCACCCCAGAAAGAGAGACTGACCATGCAATTCGCCTCCCGCCTCGACAACGTCGAGACCTCCGCCATCCGCGAACTCTTCAAGCTGCTGGGCAAGCCAGGCATCATCAGCTTCGCGGGCGGCTTCCCCGACAGCGCCATGTTCGACGTCGAAGGCCTCAAGGAGGCGAGCCAGAAGGCACTCACCGAGGAACCCGGCGGCGCGCTGCAATACGGCGCCACCGAAGGCTACGAACCCCTGCGCACGCAGCTCAGCTCCTTCATGAAGACCAAGGGCGTCGACGTCGACCCCAGCGGCCTGATCGTCACCACCGGCAGCCAGCAGGCGCTGGACCTGCTGGGCAAGACCATGATCTCGCCCGGCGACAAGGTCATCGTCGAGGGCCCGACCTTCCTGGCCACCATCCAGTGCTTCCGCCTCTACGGCGCGCAGCTCATCAGTGCGCCCATCGACGCCAACGGCGTGAAGACCGACGAGCTCGAGAAGCTCATCGCCGAGCACAAGCCCAAGTTCGTCTACCTGATTCCCACCTTCGGCAACCCCAGCGGCGCCATGCTGAGCCTGGAGCGCCGCAAGAAGGTGCTGGAGCTGGCCGTGAAATACCAGACGCTGATCGTCGAGGACGACCCCTATGGCGACCTCTACTTCGGCGAGGCCCCGCCGCCTTCGATCATGTCGCTGAGCAAGGACGTGCCCGGCAGCCGCGAACTGCTCGCGCACTGCGGCAGCCTGAGCAAGGTGCTGAGCCCCGGCCTGCGCATCGGCTGGATGATCGCGCCGCCCGAACTGCTGGCCAAGGCCACCATGTGCAAGCAGTTCAGCGACGCCCACACCAGCACCTTCTCGCAGGCCACGGCCGCGCAATACCTCAAGAGCGGACGCATGCCCGCCACGCTGGCGCATGTGCGCGAGGTGTACGGCCAGCGCGCGCAGGCCATGGGCGCGGCGCTCAAGCGCGAGCTGGGCGACGCGGTGAACTTCACCCAGCCCAACGGCGGCCTGTTCTTCTGGGCCCGCCTGACGGGCGCCAACGGCAAGCTGGCCGACGCGAACGAACTGGCCAAGCGCGCCATCGAAAAGCTGGTGGCCTTCGTGCCCGGCGCGCCGTTCTTCGCGGAAAAGCCCGACGTCGCCACGCTGCGCCTGAGCTTTGCCACGGCCGACGTGGCGAAGATCGAAGAGGGTGTGAAGCGCCTGGGTCAGGCGCTCTGAAGGATTTGTGAAGGCTCAGGGCGACCGGTGCAGCCGGGGCGCCGCGAGCAGGTCCAGGTTGTCCGTGATAGCCGCATCCACGTTCGGATAGCGGCCTTTCATCTTCGACAGCGTCATGATCGTCTGCAGCGCCTTCAGGTCCTTGACCGAGGGCGCGACCTTGATCTGCGCGATGGCCGCGGTCGGGTTGCCGCCGTTGATCAGTGCCATCACCTTGCTTGCCCAGTCGTTCGCGCGCGCCATGTCGTCACCTGTCCTGTTGTCCGTGGAATGAGGCGACTGTACACAGCGGGTTAGGATCACCCATGAGAAAAACCTTCCAGCTTCAGGTCGAGGGCAAGCACCCCGACCGTCTACTCGAAGCCATCAAGCACGAGATCCGCAAGTACATCAAGCGCGAGCGGCGCCGCGAACTGCCCGAGGGCATGGACTACTGGGACTTCGACTGCCGCTTCGGCGCCTCGAAGGAATCTGCCGAGGTCATCCACCTTTCCGCCATCACCGGCCTGATCGACGGCGTGGCGAAGGAGGGCGGCAAGCAGTTCTACATCGAGATCCTGGCCAAGCCGGCGCAGCGCAAGGCGCGCCCGGCCGGCTCGCCGGAATCCGAACCGCCCGAGGAAGGCTGAGCCCCGCTCAGGCCAGCGCCTGCGCAAGCCGCAGGCCGTGGCGCTGCTCCGTATCCTGCAGCGAGCGCGCGATCGACGGATGCAGCCGCACCCCGTTCTTCGACTGCGATTCCCGACGCTTCAATCCGCCTTCGCCCGGCAGTCGCACAGGCTTCGCCGGGTCGATGGGCGCATTGGCGCGGCAGCGTTCGGCCACGTGGTCCATCTGGCGCAGGAAGGCTTCCTTGCCGCCGAAGGCGTTCAGGTCGTGCAGCGTGACGTGCACCGTTGCGCCCCAGCCCTCGGGCGGATCGGCGCGGCCATGGCCCGCGAGGCCGGCCGTGAGCGTCTCCACCAGCAGCGCCATGCCGTAGCCCTTGTGCCCGTGGCTCAGCCCGCCCACCGGCAGCAGCGTGCCGGGCGGCTGGTCGAACAGCACCTGCGGGTCGTTCGAAGGCTTGCCGGCGGCGTCGATCAGCCACTCTTCGGCGAAGGTCTCGCCGGCCGCGCGCTTGCGATTGCTCATGCCGTTGGTGGTGATGGAGGCCGAGATGTCGACCATCACGCCGCCCTGCGACAGCGGAAAGCCCATCGCCAGCGGATTCGGCGTGAACACCGCCTGCGTGCCGCCGAAGGGCGCGACGCTGGCGGCGTTGGGGTCGGAGCAGGCCAGCAGCATCAGCATGTCTTCCTGCAGCGCGCGCAGCATGTAGACGGCCAGGCAGGCGATGTGGTGGCTGCGGCGGATGACCAGCGAGGCCGTGCCCAGCTCGCGCGCACGCGGCACCAGCAGGTTCATGCCCTGGTCCATGAGCCACGGGCCGGGCAGGCGCCTGCCGTCCCACAGCACGGCGGCGGGGCGGTCGGACAGCACCTCGGGCGCGCCGTCGCGCGTCATGCCGCCCGATTCCAGCTCCTTGACGTACCCCGCCAGCAGCGCGAGGCCGTGGGTGTCGTGGCCCAGCAGGTCGCCTTCGACCAGCGTGCGCGCGACCACGGCGGCCTTGGGCGCGGCAAGGCCGGCCTTCTGCAGCAGGGCATCCGCATACTCGACGAGCGCATCGGCGCGATACAGGGGAGCCGATGGAGCAGGCGCGGTGGCGTCGGTCATTTCAGGATTTCCAGCACGCGGTCGAGGCCGCCTTCGTTGATGGCCACCATGGCCTGTTCGCGCACCTTGGGCTTGGCGTGATAGGCCACCGAGAGCCCGGCCTCGCCCATCATCGGCAGGTCGTTGGCGCCGTCGCCCACGGCGATGGTCTCCTGCGGCGAGATGCCCATGAGCGAGGCCACCTCCAGCAGTGTGCGGCGCTTCTCGGCGCCGTCGCAGATGTCGCCCCAGCTCTGCGTGACCACCTCGCCGGTGAGCTTGCCGTCGGCCTCGTCGAGCAGGTTGGAACGCGCGAAGTCGATGCCCAGGCGGTCCTTCACCCGGTTCGCGAAGAAGGTGAAGCCGCCCGACACCAGCAGCACCTTGAGGCCGGCCGCCTTGCAGGCCGCAACCAGCTCGGCCGCGCCGGGGTTGAGCTTCAGGCGCTCGTCGTATACCTGCTGCAGCGCCCCGGCCGGCACGCCCTTGAGCAGCGCCACGCGGCGGCGCAGGCTCTCCTTGAAGTCCTTGATCTCGCCGCGCATGGTGGCTTCGGTGATCGCGGCCACCTCCGCCTTCTTGCCGACGGCATCGGCGATCTCGTCGATGCACTCGATGCTGATCAGCGTCGAGTCCATGTCGAAGGCGATCAGCTTGAAGTCGGCGAGCTTCAGCGGCTTCACGCGCTGGATGACGAGGCCAGGGGAGATTTCAGTAGCGCTCATGCGGTGGCGGTTTCCTTGACGGTGGGCTGGCCCAGGCTGCGCAGCACGTCGCGCACCATCTGGGCCCGGTCCTTGGGTTCTTTCAGTTCGCGCTCGATGCGCAGCTTCTCGTTGCCGGCGAGCTTGATGTGCCTGTTCTTCTGGATCAG
>Ga0209564_1002272_pt1 | contig 15729 bp, 9 predicted proteins | sample AraplaCol_mMF_r2_FD_184272 | JGI IMG/M metagenome (GOLD analysis project Ga0209564, IMG submission 184272) | Arabidopsis root microbial communities from North Carolina, USA - plate scrape MF_Col_mMF_r2 (SPAdes) (version 3) | ecosystem: Host-associated > Plants > Roots > Endosphere | place: USA... | reverse complement strand
CTGACCCCGACTTTCATTACGCCACCGCGCTAGCGCGCGAAGTGCGCTTCAATTTCCTCCAGCGTCTTCCCTTTGGTTTCCGGCAGCAGGAAAGCGGCAGCCAGGAAGTACACCACCGTGCATCCCGCCCAGAAGAAGAACATCGCCGCGTAGCCGTGCCGGCCGACGGTCGGCAGGAACACGGCTGCAATGGTGGTGGAGACGAACTGGTTGACCAGCAGCGCGATGCTCATGCCGTTGGAGCGGATGCGCGTTGGCATCAGCTCCGATAGCGCGAGCCAGACGCAGACGCCGGGGCCAACGGCGAAGCTGGCCACGAACAGGCAGATCGCCAGCGTTACTTGCCAGCCGTGCGTCACGGAAGGCAGGGCGCCGATCTGCGCCTGCTCGATTTTCAGCGGCGCGTCGCGGCCTTCCGCCGGGTCGGCGAAGGGATTCAGGTGCAGGCGGCGGAAGAAGGCGCCGATCACGCTGTCGGGCTGCACGGTGTCCTCGCGCGACAGCACCATGGGCGCCAGTGCCGGGTCGTCGCTGCGGCGCGTTTGCACGTTGGTGAACGGGCCGTAGGAGTAGGTCACGGTCAGCAGCTGCGGCGCTGCTGCGCTGCCGCCCTGCGCGCCCAGCGCTTTCAGGGTTTTCGCGTCGAGGCGCAGCGACAGGGTATCGACCCTGGCTTGCGCGGCCACGATGGCGCTGACGTCGCGCTGCTCGCTTTCGGCGCTGCGGAACAGCAGGCCGGCGGCCAGCAGGGCGATTACGATGCCGCCGCTGCCCAGCATCAGCAGGAACTTGCGGCCCTTGCGGTCGACCAGCAGCACCGCTACCACGGTCATGATGGCGTTCAGCAGCTTGAGGCCGACGTCGGCCATATTGGCGGTGGCGCCGGGCAGGCCGGCCTGGTTCAGGATGTTGACGACGTAGGCCAGCACGGAGTTGATGCCGGTGGCCTGGGTGCACGCGAGCACCAGGCAGGCCAGCAGGAAGGGCAGCACGTAGCGGCGGCTCAGCAGGCGGTCGTCGGCGGCCATGGCCGCGGCGCCGGCGCCTGCAGGGCGGATGGCGGACGCGCCGCCGCGGCCGGCAACCACGCCGCGCGCCGCGGCGATGTCGCCTTCGGTGGGCTCGCCTGCGCCGGCAGCGGCGCCGTGCACGGGCAAGCCGGTTGCGGCCTGCATAGCGCGCAGTTCGGACGCCGCTTCGCCGGCGGCACGGGTGCGCAGCAGGGCCGTGCGGGCTTGTTCGATGCGGCCGCGCTGCACCAGCCAGCGCGGCGATTCGGCCAGCAGCGCGCTGCCGAAAGTGAATACCAGGCCCGGGGCAAGGCACATCCAGAAGATGCTGCGCCAGGCGTGGTCCTTGGCCTCGAAGACCGCGGCGGCACGCGCGGTTTCCGGCAAGGCTTGCGCGGCTTGCGTCGCGCCTTCGACATTTTGCGCTTGCAGCAGGCCGATGACGGCGGCTGCTACCAGGCCGATGGTGAGCAGCAGCTGGAACAGGGCGGCGCCGCGGCCGCGCTGCTCGGCGCGCAGGCATTCGGCCAGGTACAAAGGCACCACCACGCCGATCAAGCCGCCGCTGATGCCTTGCAGCAGGCGCCCCAGCAGCAGCGGCGTGTAGCCGTCGGACAGGGCGATCAAGGGAATGCTGACCGTGAACAGGGCGCCGGCCAGCACCATGGCCCAGCGGCGGCCGATGGCGTCGGCAATGGCGCCGGCAAACAGCGAAGACAGCACGGAGCCCAGCAGCACCGCGGCAACGATGAAGCTCAGTTGCTGGGCGCTCAGCTTCCAGGCGACGGAGGCGGTGGACTCGAGGTATGGCAGGGCGCCGGCAATGATGCCGACATCGATCCCGTAAAGCAGGCCGCCCATCCCGGCGATAAACAGTAAATAGCGCATGGATAAGGCCTGCATTGGATCTCCTGATATTTTTATGAGAGTGGAATGGCCTCGCCTTCGACGAAGACGGCCACGGGGTGTAAAGACTGGTCCAGCACCACGATGTCGGCCCAGGCTCCCGGCGCCAGGCGGCCGCGCTGCGACTCGCCCAGGTAATCGGCGGGGAACAGCGACAGGCGCTGCGAAGCCTCCGCCACGTCCATGCCCAGGCTGACGAAGTTGCGCAGCGCCTGGTCCATGGTCAGCACTGAGCCGGCCAGCGAGCCGGTGGCAAGGCGCACGCAGCCCATGCACTTGAACACGCGCTGGGTACCCAGCGCATATTCGCCGTCCGGCATGCCGGTGGCGGAGGTGGCGTCGGTCACGCCGTACAGGCGCGGGATGGCGCGCAATGCGGCGCGCATGGCGCCCGGGTGCACGTGCAGCAGGTCGGGGATGATTTCGGCATATTCGGCATGCGCCATGGCCACGTCCACCATGCCCGGCTCCTTGTGGCTCATGCCGCTCATGCCGTTGAACAGGTGGGTAAAGCCGGCGGCGCCGGCGCGCATGGCAGCCACGCCGTCGTCGTAGCTGCCGGCGCTGTGGCCGATCTGGACGCGGATGCCCATGTTCTTCAGGTGCGGGATCAGTTCCAGGTGGCCCGTCACTTCGGGCGCCATGGTCAGCACGCGGATCGGCGCGATGGCGTGGTAGCTCTCCACCAGGGCGCGGCTGCCGGTCACCACGTCGGGCGGCTGCGCACCCAGGCGGCGGCGGTTCAGGAACGGTCCTTCCAGGTGCACGCCCAGCATGCGCGCGCCGTGCTGCGGGCGCTGCGCGATGACGCCGGCCAGGCCTTGCAGGGCGTGGCGGATCGAATCTTCCTTGGCGGTCAGCGTGGTGCCGAGCAAGGCGGTGGTGCCATGCCGTGCGTGGCTGCGCGCCACCACGGCGCCGGCATCGCCGCCTTCCATGATGTCGACGCCGGAAGCGCCGTGCACATGCAGGTCGACGAAGCCTGGAACGATGGTCAGGCCTTCGCCAACCGGTCCTTCGGTAATGCTGGCGATGCGCTGGCCGAAGGCAATGCTGCCGTTGATCCAGCCGTCGGGAGTGAGGATGCGGCCTTGCAGCATTGTTACTCCGCGATGATCACTTCGATGCCGCGCTTCTCCAGCCCCTCGCGGTACTCGGTGCTGATGCTGGCGTCGGTGATGACGGTGTGCACGCGGTCGAGCTGCACGATGCGGTGCAGCGACACGCGGCCGAATTTGGAAGCGTCGGTCAGCACGATGACTTTCTTGGCGCGCTCCACCATCTTGTGGTTCAGGTTTGCTTCCGCCTCGTGGTGGGTGGTGATGCCGAACTGCAGGTCGAAACCGTCGACGCCGAGGAACAGCTTGTCGAAGTTGTAGGCCGACAGGCAGGCTTCGGCCTGGGCGCCCTGCAGCGACAGCGATTGCTTGCGCAGGCGGCCGCCCGTCAGGATCAGGTCCACGCCCGGCGCGTCGGCCAGTTCCCACGCGATGTTCAGGCCATTGGTCAGCACCGTGACGTCGCTGGCGTCGCGCAGCTGGCGCGCCAGCGAGATGGTGGTGGTGCCGGAGTCGATGATGACGTTGTCGCCCGGCTGCACCATGCGCGCAGCCAGCAGGCCGATCTGTTCTTTCTGCGCCTGGTTCAGGGAATCCTTCTGGCGGATGGTGTGTTCCGTCGGCGGGGTGCGCGCCAGCAGGGCGCCGCCGTGGCTGCGCTGCACCAGGCCTTGCGATTCGAGCACACTGAGGTCGCTGCGGATGGTGACGGCGGAGACGCCAAGCTTGTCGACCAGCTCGGCCACCTGGACCGAGCCATGTTGTACGATCGCCTGCAGGATGGTTTCGCGGCGTTGGCTGGTATTTCGCATGTCTTCTGTCGCTGGATGTGAAAACGTCGAGCTTAACAGATGGCGGCAGCCATGTGCTGGCCGGCGGCGTTGGCGCTGCAGGCGCGCGCATACTGCGCCAGCAGGCGGCCGACCTTGTGTTCCAGCAGGGCTTGCGGCTCGGCGGCCAGTTCGCCCTGCTGCACGGCGAGGAATTGCTGCGGCAGGTATTGGCTCAGCAAAGGCAGCGGGATGCTGCGGCCGGCCAGGTTGGCGAACAGCTGGCTGACGGCGGTCGCGACTTCCGGCTCGCCCCAGTAATAGCGGCAGCGGTCGGACAGGCCGTAGCGGCGCATCAGGCGCTGCTCCGCGGCGCTGCCCAGGTAATGCTTCTGCCAGTGCTTCGGCTTGGCCAGCATGGCTTCGTCCAGCACTTCCATCAGGCGCGACGCCTTCTCCTTGCCCAGCAAGGCCTCTTCGATCTGGCACAGCGCCAGGAACCCTTCGCGCAGCGCGAAGGTGGCGGCCGGGCCGACCTTGAGGATCGCATAGTGGTCGCGCACCATTTCATGCAGGCCCGATTCGCGCTGGTAGTCGGTGGAGTGGGCTTCGAACACCAGGCCGGGCTGGCCGGCCACAAAGCCTGACAGCGCCACGGCCGCCGCTGCATTGTAGTGCTGCACATTGGCCTGGTCGAAGTCGACGCCCGGCTGCACCACCATGGCGATCACGCGCTGCCAAGCGCCGTGCAGGCCTGCTGCGGCGAAGGCGCGGCGGTGAACTTCCAGCGTGCGCGCAGCGGCTGCAGGCGCGGTGACGGCCAGTGCCTGCTCCAGCGACGCTTCGCCGCCGGGCACTGGCACTTCGGTGCCGATCACGTAGACCGGCGGCGGCAGGCCGGCGCGGGCGGCTGCCTGTTCGGCTATGGCGGCCAGGCGCACGGCCCGTGCGGCGACGACTTCGTCGCTCAGAACCGGCTCGTCGTCGGCGCAGCGCATGCTGCAATCGAGGTGGATCTTGTGGAAGCCGGCCGACACGTAGGCGTCGATCAGGACTTCGGCATGCGCCATCGCGCTTGCGGCGTCCTGCGACTGCCAGGCGTTGGGGCCGAGATGATCGCCGCCCAGCACCAGGCGTTCGGCAGGAAAGCCTTGTTCCTGCGCCAGCCGGTGCACGTAATCGCGGAATTCGGCGGGCTTCATGCCGGTGTAGCCGCCAAACTGGTCCACCTGGTTGGAGGTGGCTTCCACCAGAAGCGGCGTGCCGTATTGCGCAGCCACCTGCATCGCGGCGCGCAGCACGGTAGGGTGGCTGCAGCAAACGCTGTACAGGCCAACCGCTTCGCCGGCGCGATGCGCATTGACGATTTGCTGGACTGGGGAAACCTGGGCAAGTTGATTCATGGTCGTGTTACTTCGTTTGTTGGCGCGCCAGGAGGGCGGCGCCGCGCGCGCCGCCGGCATCGCCAAAGCGTGGCGGCAGCACCGGTGGCGCTTGCACGCCGCGGAACAGGTGGCGGCGCATGGCTGCCGGCAGTTGCTGGTACAGGTGCGACAGCTTGGACAGGCCGCCACCCAGCACAATGGCGTGCGGGTCGTAGGCCAGCACCAGGCCGGCCAGCGCGTGGCCCAGCAGGTCGAGGTGGATGGCCAGTGCCTGTGCCGCCAGTGCGTCGCTGTTGTCGGCGCGGGCTACGATGGCCAGCGGTTCGGCGCCGTCGCCACCGATGTGGGCGTGCAGTTTCGACAGGCCGGGACCGGAGACATAGCGCTCCAGGCAGCCCTTCTTGCCGCAAGGGCAGTCCAGCACCGGCAGCTTGTAGAGGGCCAGCAGCGTTGCGGGAATGGTCCAATGACCCCACTCGCCTGCGATGGCGTTGAAGCCGCGCTGCAGGCGGCCTTCGACGCAATAGCCGCCGCCGGCGCCGGTGCCGATGATGGCGCCGAACATGGTGGGCAGGCCGGCAGCTGCGCCTCCTTGTGCTTCCGACAGGGCGAAGCACTGGCAGTCGTTGCCGATGACGACTGGCCGCGCCAGCGCTTCCTGCAGTGCGGCGGCGACCAGGCGGCCGTTCAGGGCCGGCACGTTGGAGCTGAGCTGGCGGCCGGTGGCGCTGTCGATCACGCCGGGCAGGCCGATGCCGACTGCCGCGGGCGATGCCAGCGGGCCGAGTGCGGCGTCGCCGCGCGCAACCAGGGCGGCAACGGCGGCGACGAACTCATTGAAATCCGTGCCAGGCGTCGCGACGCGCTCGCGGAACACTTCCTGCAGCTCGCCGCCGGCATCGATCCACGACACCAGTTCGATCTTGGTGCCGCCGATGTCGATGCCGTGATAGCCGGTTTGTTCAGAACTGGTCATGGCGGTAAATGGTGACGCCTTGCACCACGCGGTTGACGGTGCCGTCGGCGAAGGGATTGTCGGGCGTCAGGCCGAGCGCGGCCGACTGGTGCAGGGCGTATTGCTGCGCCATCAGCAGCCACAGTGGCGCCAGCCACGAATCGGACAACTGGGCCGGCGCGGCGACCGAAATGTCGGCTCCGCTGCCGACGGTGACCACCGAGCCGGCCACGCCATCGCGGCGCAGCTCCTGCAGCAGGTCTTCTTCATAACGGCGCGCCAGCGCTTTGCTGCTGTGGAACAGCACCACCAGCGATTGCTGGTTCAGCGCTGATTTCGGGCCGTGGCGGAATCCGAGCGCGGTGTTCGACATGGCCAGCACGCGGCCGCCGGTCAGTTCCAGGATTTTCAAGGCGGATTCTTTTGCCAGTGCTTCCAGCGGGCCGCTGCCCAGGTAGACCACGCGTTCCACCGGGTGTGCGGCCAGCGCAGCCACCGGTGCCGCCCAGTCGCGCAATGCGGCGTCGCCGGCTTGCGCCAGCGCCACCAGGCGCTCCTGCCATTCGCCTTTGCCCAGCACGCATAAGGCGGCCAGCAGCATGCAGGTGAAGCTGCTGGTCATGGCGAAGCCGCGGTCGCAGCTGGCGGCCGGCATCAGCAGGTTGAAGGTGCGCGCGTCGGTATCGCCTTTGCGTGCCAGGTGGCCTTGCGCATTGCAGGTGATGTTCAGGAAGCGTGCGTCGGCTACCAGTTCGCGCACCAGGTCCACTGCGGCCAGGCTTTCCGGGCTGCTGCCGCTGCGGGCGAAGGACACCAGCAGGGTTGGCGCGCCCGGTTCAAGGTACAGCTCCGGGTGCGTCAGCAAGCTGGTGGTTGCCACGGCCCGTACCTGCGCGGGCCAGGCGGCATTCAGTTCATCGGCGACGATTTCGCCCACATAGCAGGAGCTGCCGGCGCCGGTCAGGATCACGCGCTGCTGCGGATTGTGCAGGCAGCCGCCGAGGAAGGCGGCAACGTCGGCGGCGCGGCTTTGCAGGCTGGCGCCCAGTTCGCGCCACAGGGCCGGCTGCTGCGCAATCTCTTCGGCGGTATCGAGGCCGTTGATATCGCGCCAGGATTGCGGGTCACGCTGGAGGAGGGTAGTCATCGAAAAAAGAAAAGTTGTTCGTTGGCTGAAAGCATAAATAGTATATTTCGAAAAGTCAAATACGAAAGATAAACGAAAGATCTGCCGACCCGCCAGGTAGGCGGAAACGCACCGGAAGTGTCGGTATTTCGGCATGCTACGTTGCGTGTACGCTACTAATCGAAAGCTATTGCGCTGCAATATCGGCTAAACGAAAGAATAATTTAAGAAAAAACGGCGAGAAAGTGCTGTTTTCTTTCTTTTTGTTGACCTTTTTTGCTTTTATTCCTAAAGTATGACTATCAAAACGAAAAATATTGCACCTTAGGCAGGCTTATGAAGAGACTCACCCGCACTGCAATCGCCGCCGCCGCGCTGGCCCTGACCACTGGCGCCGCCCTCGCAGCCCCGCTCGGAAAACTGCGCAGCATCGCTGCCGCGCCGACTGCCGTTGCGGAAGGCTTATCCTGGGACTTGGCGACCGAATCCGGCGCCGTGGTGCGTGTCAGCCTGCTGCAGGACGACGTGCTGCGCATCTGGGCCGGCCCCAAGGGCAAGCTGACCGATGCCGGCGACAAGGCGGCCGCCATCGTGATCGGCAAGCCTGCTGCGCATATTGAGCATAGCGTAAGCGAACAGCCTGACCATATTGTGCTGCGCACCGCAAAGCTGGCCTTGCGCATCGACCGCAACCCCTTGCGTTTCAGCCTGTTCCGCGCCGGCGAAACGCAGCCGCTGTGGCGCGAAGTGCAGCCGCTGGAACTGGGCGACAAAGCCAGCGTGCAGACCCTGTCCAGCGACAAGGCCGAGCGCTTCTTCGGCGGCGGGCAGCAGAATGGCCGCTTCGAATTCAAGGGCCGCCAGCTTGACGTGTCGTATTCGGGTGGATGGGAGGAGGGCGACCGCCCAAGTCCGGCGCCTTTCCTTATGAGCTCGCGCGGCTGGGGCATGCTGCGCAATACCTGGTCTGACGGCAGCTACGATTTGCGCCAGCAAGACGTGGTGGCCCTGCAGCATGCCGAGCCGCGCTTCGATGCCTATTACTTCGTCGGCAAGGATGTGCGCGACGTCCTGGCGCGCTACACCGAGTGGACCGGCCGCGCGCGCATGCTGCCGCGCTGGGCGCTGGAATACGGCGACGCCGATTGCTACAACGACGGCGACAACGTGAAGAAGCCGGGCACCGTGCCAAAAGGCTGGAGCGATGGCCCAAGCGGCAAGACGCCGGACGTTGTCGATTCGGTGGCGCGCAAATACCGCGAGAACGATATGCCGGGCGGCTGGATCTTGCCCAACGACGGTTACGGCTGCGGCTACACCAGCTTGCCGGAGACCGTGCAGGGCCTGGCCAAGTACGGCTTCCGCACCGGGCTGTGGACCGAGAACGGCGTCGACAAGATCAAGTGGGAAGTCGGCACCGCCGGCAGCCGCGTGCAGAAGCTGGACGTGGCCTGGACCGGCAAGGGCTACCAGTTCTCGCTGGACGCCAACAAGTCGGCGTACGACGGCATCCTGGACAACTCCGACAGCCGTCCGTTCATCTGGACCGTGATGGGCTGGGCCGGCACGCAACGCTATGCGGTGGCATGGACCGGCGACCAGAGCGCAAGCTGGGACTATATCCGCTGGCATGTGCCGACGCTGGTGGGTTCCGGCCTGTCCGGCCAGGCGTATGCGACTGGCGACGTCGATGCGATTTTTGGCGGCAGCCCTGAGACTTACACGCGCGACCTGCAGTGGAAGGCATTCACGCCGGTGCTGATGGGTATGTCGGGCTGGTCGGCCAATGCGCGCAAGCATCCATGGTGGTTCGACGAGCCTTACCGCAGCATCAATCGCCGCTACCTGAAACTCAAGCTGCGCCTGACGCCATATATGTACACCCTGGCGCGCGAAGCGGAGCAGACCGGCGCGCCTTTGGTGCGCGGCCTGATGTGGGATTACGCCACCGATCCTGCCGCCTTCACCGAAGCGCACAAATACCAGTTCCTGCTGGGCCGCGACATGCTGGTGGCGCCGGTGTACCGCAGCCAGGCGGTGTCGCAGGGCTGGCGCAAGGCGATCCATCTGCCGCAAGGCACGTGGTTCGAATACTGGGATGGCCGCCAGGCGACTGCCGGCGCCGAGGGCCGTGATCTCGACCTGCAGGTCACGCTCGACAAGCTGCCAGTCTTCGTGCGTGCCGGCGCGATCCTGCCGATGTACCCCGAAGTGCTGTATGACGGCGAAAAGCCGAAGGACGTGCTGACGCTGGACCTGTACCCGCACGGCGAGTCTTCGTTCACCCTGTACGAGGACGACGGCAACACGCGCCAGTACCAGAAAGGCGCCTTCAGCCAGCAAATGCTGCGCATGCGCGAATCGGGCGGCGCCGTGAGTGTCGACATCGCTGCGGTCGAAGGCAGCTACGCAGGCCAGGAGCCGCGCCGCGGCTATGCCTTGCGCATGCTGACGCGCCAGCGCCCGGCCACCGTTGCAGCGGCAAGCCGCAGCCTGCCCGCCCATGCCGACCGCGCGGCATACGATGCGGCGTCGGAAGGCTGGTTCTACGACCCGCAAGACCGAACCGGCACGCTGTATGTGAAGACAGCCAAGCAGGATATTCGCCAGCCGCTGCTAATCAATGTGCAGGGCGCACAAACACTGGCCGCGCAAGACGACAATTTCCCGCAAGCGCCGGAGCTGGGCCGCGCACTGCCGCCCGACGCGCTGCTGGTGGTCAACCGTCCCGCCGAAGAACCCGGCCATCCGCTGGAAAACGCCTTCGACGACAAGCCGGCAACCTGGTTCCGCACCACCCGCAACCAGTCGATCCGCACCGGCGCCCACGAATGGACCATCGGCTTCACCGAACGCCGCCTGGTCGACGGCATCGAGATCGCACCGCGCAACGATGAACACTGGAAGCACGGCCAGGTGCGCGACTACGAAATCTACATCGCCGACACCAATGGCGAATGGGGCAAGCCAAGCTTCACCGGCCGCCTGAAGCTGGAGAAGGAAACGCAGACCATCAACTTCCCGGCCACCGCTGGCCGCCTGCTGCGCTTCCGCGTGCTCAGCACACAAAACCCGGAAGGCGAAGGCGCGGCATCCACCGACCCGATGGTCACGGCTGCCGCACAAGTGCCAGCCAAGGCAATCAACGCCATGCAGCCGGCCGAAGTGGGGCCGATTGCCCTGTCCACCTTCCGCGTCCTCGAACATCGCGCGAAAGAGGGCGCCGAGCTGCAAAGCTTCCTGTCGGACCTGCCGTTGCCGAAGGGCGTCGGACGCGATCGTCCTGCCGGCAAGGCCAAGGAAATGCGCATGAACGGCCTGTGGTTCCGCAAGGGCCTGGGCGTCGGCCCGGCCAGCCGCATCGACCTGCAACTGGAAGGCAACTGGAGCCTGCTGCGCGCCGACCTGGGCGTGGACGATAGCTGCCGTAGCGCCGGCGGCCTGCAGTTCCAGGTCTGGAGCGGCGAGCGCCTGCTGTACGACAGCGGCCTGGTGACTGCGCCGGCTGTCGTCAAGCCGGAAATCGATGTACGCGGGTTGAGGCAACTCAGCCTGCGGACCCTGGGTGCGCGCGGCGCCCAACCAGCCCAGGTTTGCGGCAACTGGGCCAATGCCGTACTGCTAGGCACAGAGGGCGCCACGATCCGGACGCGCTGACCGCACATTTTTCGTCACTAAGAACGAACCCCTCTTCGGACCGGGGAGGGCGTTTTGCAAACTAAAAAAAGGAGATGCAAGTGGAACTGAAGAAATTGATCGCTGCGCTGGCAGCTATTGGATTTGCCGGCGGCGCCCTGGCGGCCGATGGGGCGGAGGACAGGAAGGACGAGAAAGGCGAGAAGATCCACCGCGTCGAAGTGACCGGCTCCAGCCTGAAGCGCATCAACGCCGAAACCGCATCGCCGGTGCAGGTGATCGACGCCAAGCAGATCGAAAACATGGGCGCCCGCACCCTGATGCAGGTGCTGGACAACCTGCCGGCCGCGCGCCCTGCGCAGCAAGACTTCCGTTCCATGTTCACCGGCTCCGACGGCGCCTCGCAGGCCAACCTGCGCGGCCTGGGCGCGCAAGGCACGCTGGTGCTGCTGAACGGCCGCCGCCTGTCCTTCTACGGCGCACCGGCCGGCTTCCAGACCATGTTCGTCAATATCGACTCGATCCCGGCAGCGGCGATCGAGCGCATGGAAATCCTGACCGACGGCGCCTCCGCGGTGTACGGCTCCGATGCGGTGGCCGGCGTGATCAACGTCATCACCAAGAAAAATTACCAGGGCCTGGAAGCGAAAGTCAGCACCGACCATTCGCAGGAAGTGTCGGCCTACGGCGAGCACCAGGCCAGCCTGGTGTACGGCAAGGGCGACTTTGCCAACGACGGCTACAACGTGATGGCTTCCCTGAACGTGTACCAGCGCGACCGTATTGCGCTGGCCGACACCTACGACAAGCGGCCCGACTACTTCTACGTCAACAATCCGAACTTCATCTCCAACTTCCGCATTGGCACCGGCAGCGAGCCGGGCCAGCCCAACCCGGGCACGTTCTTCGTATTCGATCCGGCCAAGAACAATGCCCGCACCCAGCGCGCAGTAAGCGGCTGCTCCACCATGATCACCGAAGCATCCGGCACCCGCTGCGTGTGGAACAACCTGCCGTATGCGCTGGACACCGGCCCGACTTCCGACCGCGCGACCGGTTTCCTGTCCGGCCGCAAGAAGCTCGGCGAGGACCTGGAAGTCTTTGCCGAAGCAGCGTTCACCCACATCAAGCTGCGCGGCGAGAACGGCCCGCGCAGCTTCAATAGCGGCACCACCAGCAACTGGTTCTCGCGCAACACCGGCACCAGGCTGAATACCTTCGTCAACCCTTACCTGGGCCCGAACAACGTCTACCTGCAGGGCAAGCTGGACGCCGACATGGCAGCCAAGATGGGCGGCGCGGCAGGCCTGAACTACATCCTGCAGGACGCGGTCGGCCACTTCGGCCAGAAGAACCTGGATGACAACTACCGGGTGCTGACCGGCCTGCGCGGACACCTGACCGGCAGCTGGGACTTCGAGACCGCGCTTGCGGTGGCAGGCAGCCACTCGACCTTGTACCAGACCACCAACATCAACACCAAGGGCTTCGAGAAGGCCTTCGGCCCGACCTCCAAAGACCCCGTCACCGGCCGCGTCTACATTGCCGACAATCCTGCTTTCAAGTTCGGCGAAATCAGCGAATCGAATGCAGCCTTGATCCGCGAAGCTTTCCCGACTTTCGACATCCAGTCCTGGACCAAGCTGATCACCTTCGACGCCAAGGTGGAGGGCACGCTGTTCAAGCTGGGCGAGCGTGAGGTGCGTGCTGCCTTCGGCACCAACCTGATGCGCGAAAGCTTCGACACCCCGGGCAATCCGGATGCCGCCAATGGCCTGATCACGCAGCAGGGCGGGTCCTGGTTCGACGGCAAGCGTACCGTCAGCGCGCTGTTCGGCGAAGTGGTGGTGCCGATCACCGACACGCTGGAAGTCAACGCCGCGGCCCGCCTGGACAAATACCCGCACTTCTCCGCCAACCTGGCGCCGAAGGTCGGCGTGCAATGGCGCGCGCGTCCTGAGATCATGCTGCGCGGTACCTACTCGGAAGGCTTCCGGGCACCGAACCTGGCCGAATCGGGCAGCGGCGGCGTCTTTGCGCAGGTAGGCGGCATTCGCGACACCGTGCGCTGCGACGAAACCAATGCCATCGCCAGCCTGCTGCTGATGTCTGTCACCGCGACCGACCGCGACCTGGGCAAGACCCTGTTCAATTCCAACTGCTCGACCACGGTGGGAGGCCTGACCCCGCCGAACCCGAACCTGACGCCGGAAAAAGCCAAGATCTCGACCCTTGGGCTGGTGCTGCAGCCAGCCAAGGACGTCAGCATCTCGCTGGACTACTGGTTCGTCTATCGCCGCAACGAGATCGTGCGCCAGGACTTCAACCAGCTGTTCACCGCGCTGGTCGACCAGTACGGCCCAAGCCTGGCCGGGACCGACAAGGCAATCCGCAATGACCTGTCCGATGCCGACCGCGCCAATATGGCAGCCGTGGCCACCATGTGCGCCAATCCCGCCAATGCCACAGCCTGCAGCGGCCCGCTGCCGAAGTACTCGGTGGGCAACCTGGGTGGCCTGATCAACTCGTACTCGAACCGCGGCCGTACCTTGCTGGACGGCTTCGACATCGATGCGCGCGCCCGCTTCTCGCTGGGCGAATACGGCAAGCTGGGTACCGGCGCCGCGTTCACCATCCGCAAGCGCGAGACCTACAACTACGAAGACGGCGGCGGCTTCTCGGGCAACTACGTCGGCTACTACGATTCGCCTCGCCTGCGCGCCACCTTCAACGCCGACTGGACCTACCAGAACCTCGTCACCAGCCTGTTCGTGAACTATACCGGCAAGGCCAAGTGGGCATACGGTGCGTACGACACCGACAACGCACCTGAAAACTGCACCGCTGGCGGCGTGGCGCTGCCGGACAACCTGTGCGGCGGCCAGCCTTCGTACTACACCGTCAACCTGGGCTTCAACTGGAAGCCGGTCAAGAACCTGGACCTGGGCCTGAACATCAAGAACGTGACCAACAAGAAGCCGTACTACGACCCGAACGGCTGGGAGGGCTACAACCACCAGCAAAACCTGTTCGGGCGCGTCTTCTCGCTCTCGGCCAACTACAAATTCTGGTAACCTGCGATCCAACCAAAGAGGCAAAGACTAGATGGACAAGCAATTCAATCGACGACACTTCCTCACCGCCGGCGCCGCGCTGGCGGGCAGCCTGCTGCTGCCTTCCGCCTTTGCGGCAGGCGGCCGCGAGAAACTCCGGCTCGGCATGATCGGCACCGGTATGCGCGGCCAGGTGCTGCTGCGCGAGCTGGTACGCCGCGACGACGTTGAAGTGGCTGCGCTGTGCGATATCGAACCGATCATGCTGGGCAAAGCCCTGGCGCAATTCGACAAGGCAGGCAAGCCGAAGCCGCGTACCTTCGGCGAAGATGGCGACAAGCACGCCTACCGCCGCATGCTGGACGCGAAACAGCTCGATGGCGTGATCATCGCCACGCCTTGGGAATGGCATGCGCAAATGGCGATCGACGCCATGCAAGCCAAAGTGCCTGTTGGCTGCGAAGTGGTGGCCGGCATCACGCTGAAGGATCACTGGGACGTGCTGGATACCCAGCTCAAGACCGGCACGCCTTACATGCTGCTGGAGAACGTGTGCTACCGCCGCGATGTGATGGCGGTGCTGCAGATGGTGCGCTCCGGCCTGTTCGGCGAACTGGTGCACCTGCAGGGCGGCTACCAGCACGACCTGCGCGCCGTGAAGTTCAACAACGGCGATCCGGCCAAGCCGTACGGCAGCGGCATCGAGTTCGGCGCCAAGGGCTGGTCGGAAGCGAAGTGGCGCACCGAGCACTCGGTGCAGCGCAATGGCGAACTGTATCCGAGCCATGGCATCGGCCCGTGCGCGATGTACACCAACATCAACCGCGGCAACCGCTTCACCCGCATCAATACCTTCTCCACCAAGGCGCGCGGCCTGCACGACTACATCGTCAAGCAGGGTGGCGCCGAGCATCCAAGCGGCAAGGTGAAGTTCAGCCTGGGCGACGTGGTGACCACCACGCTGTCCTGCGAAAACGGCGAGACCATCATCCTGCAGCACGACACCTCGCTGCCGCGCCCTTACTCGCTGGGCTTCCGCGTGCAGGGCACCAATGGCTTGTGGATGGACGTAAATCATTCCATCCATATCGAAGGCAAGAGCAAGCCGCACCAGTGGGACGACTTCCAGTCTTACCAGGACCAGTACGACCATCCGCTGTGGCGCAAGTACGCCAGCGAAGCGGCGGGTGCGGGCCACGGCGGCATGGATTACTTCGTGATCCACGCTTTCGTGGAAGCGCTGAAGGCGCGTGCGCCGATGCCGATCGATATCTACGACGCGGTGACTTGGAGCGCCATCACGCCGCTGTCCGAGCAATCGATCGCGCAGAACTTCCAGACGCTGGACTTCCCTGACTTCACGCGCGGCCAGTGGAGCAAGCGCAAGCCGATCTTCGCCTTTGATGACCGCTATTAAGGCATTCGGTGCAATTTGCCTCGGCGCTGCGGCGCTGGCTGTCCATGCGACAGCCAGTGCCCAGTCCGAGCCTTACAAGGTGTTCGACACCAGGCCGGTCATTACCGAGGGCCCGTACCTGTCCGCACTGTCCGACACCTCGGTGTCGGTGGTGTGGATGACCGATGCGCCGAGCCACGCCAAGGTGCGCCTGAGCGACGGCGATGGGGTGCGCGAAATCGAGCCCCAGGTTGACGGCCTGGTGCCGGTCGGCCAGCGGCATGTGGTGACGATCACCGGCCTGGCCCCCGGCAAGCGCTATTCTTACGAGGCCATTGCCACCCGCGTCGTGAAACTGAAACCCTACTGGCCGGACAAGGGCTTGAGCACCAGCAGCCCGGCGGCTGCATTCACCACCTTCAACCCGCGGCAGG
>Ga0209564_1002270_pt1 | contig 15739 bp, 12 predicted proteins | sample AraplaCol_mMF_r2_FD_184272 | JGI IMG/M metagenome (GOLD analysis project Ga0209564, IMG submission 184272) | Arabidopsis root microbial communities from North Carolina, USA - plate scrape MF_Col_mMF_r2 (SPAdes) (version 3) | ecosystem: Host-associated > Plants > Roots > Endosphere | place: USA... | reverse complement strand
GGAATTCGATGTCACGGGTGTCACAACCGATGTCGCACCGAGAAAGTTCGCGGCGATCAGGCCGAGCAAATCGCCACGCAGCGGCGTCCCGGTTTCGTCCGCCACCAACGGGCGATCGCCATCACCATCCGCAGAGACCATGGCGTCGAGGCCATGCTGTCTTGCGACCTCCCTGAGGTTGGCGATCGTCTCCTCCGAAACCGCCTCGGTGTCGACCGGAACGAATGTTTCCGAGCGGCCAAACGGCACGACCGTTGCGCCGAAGTGTTCCAGGAGATCTACCAGCAGATCACGGGCGACCGTGCTGTGCTGGTAGACGCCGACTTTCAAGCTTGAGAGCGCTTCCGTGGGAAGAATATTGGCATTCCGTTCGCGGAAGAGCGCCAGGCATTCGACGGATTGGCTTTGCATCCCGGCACTGCGGGGGACAAACGTAAAGCCGGCACGATCGAGTTCTGTCGCGACAGTCGTGATCGCTGCTTCGTCCGTTTTGTCGATCTCTCCGTCCGACCGATAGAACTTGATGCCATTGCGATCGGCGGGGATGTGCGAGCCTGTCACCATGAGACCCGCGGCTTTTTTCTGAAGTCCGTAAAGCGCCAGCGCCGGTGTTGGCACCGTGCCGCAGTCGCGGACCTTGAATCCAAGGCGATCAAGTGCATCGGCACAGTTTGCAACGATCTCCGGGCTGGAATCCCTGAAGTCATGACCGATCAGGATGGTGTCACCCGGGCGGGTCATTCCACGGTCGAGCAGATAGCGGCCAAAGGCTGTGGCATAAAGCGCCGAAGCCCGGCCCTTAAGGTCGACAGACAGGCCGCGAAGCCCACTGGTTCCGAATTTCATTCTGAATAAGCCCCGGATGCGCTTGAATTCGCCAGCGATTCGACCTCAATCTACTAGGTGTCCGTAGATAGTGAACTCCGGTGAACAATAAAATGTTTGCCAATTCCCGGCTCGAGACAAGCCGAAGGCGCCCACGCGCCGACGAGGATCGTCGATGAATGAACAATCAATCGCACTGGAGGAGGGCTGGAGGGACGCTCTCGCCGGCGAATTTTCCAGCCCCTATATGCAGCAGCTCAAGGCGTTCCTCGTCGCACAGAAGCAGGGAGGCAAACGGATATTTCCCAAGGGATCGGAATATTTCCGTGCGCTCGATCTGACGCCGCTGGCAAACGTCAAGGTCGTGATTCTGGGCCAGGATCCCTATCACGGGCTAGGGCAGGCGCACGGCCTGTGTTTCAGTGTTCGACCAGGCGTTCGCATTCCGCCTTCACTCGTCAACATCTACAAGGAGATGCAGAGCGATCTGGGGATTACACCGGCGCGACACGGATTTCTGGAGCATTGGGCACGGCAGGGCGTCCTGTTGCTGAACAGCGTGCTCACTGTGGAGGAGGCCCAGGCCGCGTCGCACCAGGGCAAGGGCTGGGAGCGATTCACCGACGCCGTCATTGGCAAGGTCAACGATGAATGCGATGCCGTCGTCTTCATGCTCTGGGGCTCCTATGCCCAGCGCAAGGCAGCCTTCGTCGATATAAGACGTCACCTCGTGCTGAAGGCGCCACACCCGTCTCCGCTCTCCGCTCATAACGGCTTTTTCGGTTGCGGCCATTTCTCCAAGGCCAATGCGTTTTTGCAGACTCACGGTCGAGGGCCAATCGACTGGCAATTGCCGACGAACCCCGGCGACGCCCAACTCTTCTGAACGATTGGCTTTTGTCGTTCACTAAAAAGAGACAATGCGTTCCGGTCCTCGGGGCTATTCCAATTGGTCCGGAGCGATCATCTATACCCCATACGAAGCCCGCGAGGCGGGCAAGAAAGGGGTCTTAAATGCTCGATCAAATCAAGGGTCTGCACCACGTCACGTCCATGGCGGAGGATGCCCGCACAAACAACCAATTCTTCACTACCGCCCTCGGTCTGCGTCGCGTCAAGAAGACCGTGAATTTCGACGCGCCCGACGTTTATCACCTCTATTATGGTGACGAAACCGGTGCACCCGGCACGATCATGACGTACTTCCCATTTCCGAAGATGGCGCAAGGTCGTCCGGGAACCGGTGAAGTTGGAACCACCGTTTTCTCGGTCCCGCAGGGCTCGATCGGCTTCTGGAGCGATCGCTTGAACAAGTTGAATGTCACCGGCCTGAAGACTGAGGAGACATTCGGCGAGAAGCGTCTGAATTTTGCCGGTCCCGATGGTGATGGCTTTGCCCTTGTCGAAGTCAAGGATGACAGCCGCCAGCCTTGGACACACGGTGGTATCAGCGAGGAAAACGCGATTCGTGGCTTCCATTCGGTGGCCATGCGTTTGCGTGACGATGGCGCCACGTCAGAACTGCTCAAGTTCATGGGCTACGAAGTCCAGGAAGAGCGTGATGGTGTCAAGCGCCTGACTATTCCGGGTGGGAATGGCGCGCATCTCGTCGATCTGGAAACCATGCCGAACGTTTCACGCGCTTTGCCAGGTGCAGGGTCCGTGCATCACGTGGCCTTTGCCGTAGAAAATCGTGCGAAACAGCTTGAGGTCCGCAAGGCGCTGATGGATACCGGCTACCAGGTCACGCCCGTCATCGACCGTGACTATTTCTGGGCGATCTACTTCCGGACCCCGGGCGGCATCCTGTTCGAGATTGCGACCAACGAGCCCGGCTTCAACCGGGACGAAGACACTGCGCATCTTGGCGAGGCACTGAAGCTGCCACACCAGCACCAGCACTTGCGCGCTCTCATCGAGCAGCACTTGCAGCCGCTTGAGGCTTAAAGGGGACGCACAATGACCGATAACAGCTATGTGCACCGGCTGCAGGCCGGTGCACCCGGAAAGCCCATTCTGTTCGTGCTGCACGGAACGGGCGGGGATGAAAACCAGTTCTTTGATTTCGGGCGGCGCCTGCTGCCGGAGGCGACGATTGTCTCTCCGCGTGGGGACGTCTCGGAGTTTGGTGCCGCACGCTTCTTCAAGCGTACCGGCGAGGGCGTCTACGACATGGCGGACCTCGCCCGTGCAACCGAGAAGCTTGCATCCTTTGTCGCGGCGCTGGCGAAGCAACATGAGGCAAGCGACGTGCTCGGCCTGGGTTTCTCAAATGGGGCAAATATCCTCGCCAATGTGTTGATCGAGAAGGGATTGTTCGATGCATCGGTTCTGATGCATCCGTTGATCCCGTTCCAACCGATGGCAAATCCCGCCTTGAGCGGGCGCAAGATACTGATCACGGCAGGCGAACGCGACCCGATCAGCCCTGCGCCCGTGACGAAGGCCCTGGCGGATTACTTCGAGAGCCAACACGCTTCCGTCACGACGGAATGGCATGCAGGTGGTCACGATATCAGGCAGAATGAAATCGACGCCATCCACAGGCTCTTCGAGCCGTACCGGTAAGCCACTGCTGTCGGATGGTCATCGGCCATCCGACAGGGCTCCTTCGAATGCAGAGGGTGATAATCCAATAGGCTTATTTCTGGTTGTGAAGTCTTTTTGTTGTGATAATTGTTCGCGCGATGAAACCTTAGCGAGTATTCGGCTGTAACGAGTTGAAGGGTTGCATTCGCATGAACGATGTCGCAGACGTTCGAATGCTGATTGGATTGGCCCACCGACAAGCTCGGACAATATTGCTAGTGGGACTGCCGATCTTCCTGCTGAGCCTCGTCATCGTCTTCTCGCTCACACCTCGCTACACCGCCCAGTCGTTGGTCCTTGTCGACACAAGTTCGAAGAATCTCCTCGACCCGGACGCTGCCACGACTAACGGCCTTACCGACAACTCCCGGGTGGAAGGCGAGGTTCGCATCATTCAATCCGACGCGGTGCTGCTGGAGGCAATCAGGGACGGCAAGCTTCTCTCCGATCCGGAGTTTGCTCTCAACCGTTTCCACGACCGATTACTCTCCGCCGCTGGGCTTGCTGCCAACACGCCGTCAGGCGATGCGGCGCCGGGTGAAGTGCTGTCGGCTTTCAAGGATGCCGTTCGGGTTCGCCGCGAAGGCTTGACGTATCTTATCAGTGTGGGCGTGACATCGGAGGATGCGGAGAAAGCCGCGCGTCTCGCGAATCTTGTGACGACCGTCTACATCAGGAAGCAGGTCGAGGCCAAAGTCGCGAACACCGTTTCAGCCGGGAAGATCCTTGAGCATCAGGTGACGGCCGCCAGAGATGTGCTTGCGCAGAATGAACGCAATCTCTACCTTTTCGTCACATCCCATGGTGATCTCCAGGCAGCCGGTTCTCTGCCGCAGCTGAGGCTTGCGGATGCGCAGTTGGGCGAGACGGCGTCCGATGCGCACCGGGGGAGTTATGGGCGCGGCCTTTCGGCGGAGGTCCTGACGCAGTTCTACGCGCTCCAGCAATCGGCACAGGTCGCGAGGGTGCAGTACCAGAACCTTTTGACGCGATTGCAGGACTTTGAAGCCCAAGCCAGCCTCCAGGTGGCTGACAGTCGCGTGGTTTCCGCAGCCCTTGCCCCGATCGAGCCGTCCTATCCGCGGAAAGGTCTGGTGCTCGGCATCATGGCCATCGTGGCGTTGGGTGCGGGCGTCGGGGGTGCCCTGCTACGGGAGTTTTCCATCGGCGGCTTCACGAGCGAAGATCAGGTGAGTGCGGTCCTGAATGTCCCGCTGGCCTCGGTCACGCCCGATCAGGCGGGGAGTGAAGTTGAGAAGCCGCACGGTCGCGGTCTCTCCGACACGATCATCTCCGCCCCGCTCTCGGTCTTTGCCGAGTCGATACGGCGCATACGCGTGTCGCTTGACCAAACGCTGCTGCGAAATGCCGGATTCTTCGAGAGGGAGACCGAAACAGGCGTCGTGGTCATGGTTGCCTCGTCCCTTGCGGGTGAAGGAAAGTCGACGCTCGCGACATCCCTGGCGCGCACCTATGCTTTGGCTGGAAAGCGGACGCTGCTGATCGATTGCGACCTTCGCAAACCAAGCATCCATCGCCATATCGACCGGGAGCCGACCGCAGCGTTCGTCAACCTGTTGCGCGGAGAACCCGATACCGGCCTCGCGAACATGGTGGTGATAGACGACGCCACGAACCTCTCCGTGATCCTTGGCGCCAAGCCCGCCGAATTTCCAACGGACGACCTGCTGATGGGGCAGAGAGTCAAGAGGCTGCTGGAACGCGCGCGCCAGCACTTCGAATACATTGTCATCGACACGCCTCCAGTGGAGGCTGCTGTCGATGCGCTCTACCTCGCGCGCCTCTGCGACGCGGTGCTGTTTGTCGTGCAATGGGCGACGACGCCGCAAAGAGCGGCACGCAAGGCCGTCACAGCGCTCAAAAGCCACGCGAAGGACTCAGCGCCGGTCATCGCCGTGTTGAACAGGCAGGATCAGCGCAAGTGGTTCGCGGTTGGAAGACGCTATGCCCTTTCAAGCGCCTAGGAGGATCAACACCGCTTCATGCCACTGGTGTCGATTCAACCTAGTAAGAGTAGGGCTGGCTACCTCAAATAGAGTACATTGACAAACCTCGCGTTTTTGTAAAGGTTTGATCAATTCAAGATACAACCGTTGATTTATCTTAGGCTGTGGCAAAGGCTTTGCCGCTGTTGCTTGAAATGTATTTGCAGCATCCGTTTCTTCATTCGATTTGAGATCAAGATATGATTTGCGGGCGGCGTATACTCGTTCATGATTACTCGGGACACCCTTTTCAGGTTCAGCTCTCACGCTGTCTTGCGGAACGGGGCAATCACGTTCTCCATGTTCATTCCGAGAGCTTCCAGACACCCAAGGGCAATCTAACAAAGCATTCCGACGATCCCGCAAGCTTCCAGGTCGTAGGCGTCTCCCTGGGGGAAGTCTTTCAGAAGGACAGCTTCATCAGACGCAGAGCTCAAGAAGTTGAGATCGGACGGCTGCTTGCGGCTCAAATCCAGCGGTTTCAGCCGGATATCGTGATTTCCTCCAATGCACCGTTGGATACACAGGCGGCCGTCTACAACGCTGCGCGGGCGATCGGCGCGAAGTTCGTCTTCTGGCTTCAGGACATCTACAGCGAAGCAATCGGGCGCATCCTGGCTCGCAAGCTCCCCCTGATCGGCAATCTGGTCGCCAGGCGCTATCACAAGCTCGAGTATGGTCTATTGAGGGGCAGTGACCATGTCGTTGCAATCACCGACGATTTTTTGCCTATTCTTCACGACAACGGCGTGTCGCTTCAGCGTGTTTCCGTTGTCGAGAACTGGGCGCCGCTGAACGACCTCAGCGTCGCCAGGGATCAGCACGCAAGGCCGACGGAGAGAACAATCCGTGCCGTCTACGCGGGAACGCTGGGTTACAAGCACAATCCCGACGTCATTCTGTCTGCGGCGAGAACGATGCCGGTGGGGATAGAGGTGTTCTCGGAGGGGAGTGCCGCGGAAGCGCTTGTACGTCGTGCAAAGGCCGAAGGCATCAGCAATCTCGTGGTGCGGCCGTGGGTTCCCTTTTCGGATCTGCCCCGCGTGCTGGCGGATGCCGACATTCTGATTGCCATGATCGAAGCGGATGCGGGCATCTTCTCGGTGCCGTCGAAGGTGCTCACTTACCTCTGTTTCGGAAAGCCCGTGCTCGCGGCCATTCCCAAGGGCAATCTCGCTCGGCGAATCCTGGAAAGGGAGCAAGCCGGGCTCGTGTCGGAGCCGGGCAATCATGTGGATTTTGCGGACAATCTTCGCCGGTTGGCTGAAAACGCGGAGTTGCGGGCAACGCTTGGACGCAATGGCCGTGCTTACGCAGAGAGAAGTTTCGAGATCGGCGGGATCGCCGATCGATTTGAGAGAATTCTTGATGATCTGTTCTTGACGGAGTTGCAGGCAATTTAGCGCTAGGGGGCGTAAGGTGCTGGGGAAAACTGCTCTTGTCTGTGGTGCCGGAGGCTTCATCGGCAGCCACCTCGTTCGGCGGTTGAAGCACGAGGGATATTGGGTCCGCGGCGTCGATCTCAAGTTTCCGGAATACGAAGCGACGGCGGCCGACGAGTTTGTGGTTGGTGATCTACGCCGGCAAGATGTCTGCGAAAAGGTGATCGACGTTCGTTTCGATGAGGTTTACCAGCTGGCGGCTGATATGGGCGGCGCCGGCTATATCTTCACCGGGGAACATGACGCCGATATCATCCACAACTCGGCGACCATCAATCTCAACGTCGCCGAAATTTGCCGTCGGCGACGTATCGAGCGGGTTTTCTATTCCTCCTCGGCCTGCATCTATCCGGCTTATAACCAGGAAAATCCTGACAATCCCAACTGCGCAGAGTCATCAGCTTATCCCGCAGCGCCCGACAGCGAGTATGGATGGGAGAAACTCATCTCCGAGCGCCTTTTCCTGGCCTACAACCGCAATCATGGCATGAAGAACCGAGTTGCCCGCTACCATAATGTCTTCGGACCCTCCGGGACATGGCAGGGCGGCAAGGAAAAGGCGCCTGCCGCGATCTGTCGCAAGGTCGCTGTCGCCGCGAATGGTGACGAGATCGAGATCTGGGGCGACGGCCAGCAGACCCGGTCCTTCCTTTACATAGACGAATGCCTGGAAGGCACGACCCGCCTGATGCGGTCGGGCTTCGAGGGGCCGGTCAACATCGGGTCGGACGAGATGGTGACCATCAACCAGCTGGTGGACATGGTTTGTGCGATCGCCGGCAAGCGCCTTCACAAACGACACATACAGGGTCCGCTGGGTGTGCGCGGGCGGAATTCCGACAACCGGCTGATCGAGCAAACGCTGGGATGGCGACCGGCGCAGAGCCTGATCTTGGGACTTGAGAAGACCTATGCGTGGATCGAGGTCCAGCTGAGGCGGGCGGCTGCGTGACTTCGCTCGAAACCGACGTGCAGAAGTCAAGTGGCGGCGGAAGCATGGCGTGGCGGGCGCCTGGCAATTCGGCCTTGCTGATCGCGAGTTTCGGTATGGGGCAGGGATCGATCTTCCTGGCGCAGACATGGCTGGTCGGCCGCGGCGAACTCGAATTGCTGGCACGCTTTGGAACATGCTTCTCCTTCGCCATACTGGCGCTCATGCTCGTCGACTGCGGGTCGGTGACCTCGGTCGCCCGCAGGGTCGCCTTTGCGAATCGTCAGGGCGATACGGCCGAGATTCGGCGCTGCTTCTGGTCGGCAAGCATTGTCCGGCTCTGTCCGGCGATTGCCGTGGCGTCGGTTGCTGCGGCCTATGCCCTCTGGACGCAGGATAGCTTCAGCAGCGCATATGCGATTGCCGCCATGCCGGCCCTTGGCTTCTGGGCTTTCAACGCCAGCGGCATCCTCGACGGGTTGAAGCTAAGCGGATTGAGCGGCCTGACTGGTATGGCCACGTATCTCTGCTCGGCGGCGATGCTGCTGCCTGCGAGCGGGCTATCTGCTAACCAAGCCGGCCTGGCGCTCGGAGCGGTGCTGTCGGTAGGATGCGGGCTGACCGTCGTCATGCAGTTGTTGGCCCTTCGCCATTTCGGCCACGCTCCGGGCAAAATTTCTGTAACGCGGGAATGTTGCAAAGGATTGGCCCGTGAGGGCGCATTGGTCCTGCTTGCCCTGCTGCCGGGGCAGTTGTCGTTTCGGTTTCAGATCGTCGTTTGCTCGTTGTTTCTGGGGCAGGGGACGACGGCGATCTTTCTCTATGGCCGTCAGGTGGCGGCCGCCGGCTCGCAGCTGCTGGAGTTCATCCGCCGAGCACATTTCCCTCTCCTTGTGCAGCGCCTGGCCACAAGTGCCACGCCGGTCTCGACCGCTTTCCGGACACAAGGTCTGGCGACATGGCTATCGGCGCTTGCCGCGATCGGCTTCCTCGCGACGGGTTTCCTGATCTTCGAACGGGCAGAGGGGGCGGCAGCCGCAGTGGCCGGGGTCGTTTGCCTCTTTGCGTTCGGGGTGCTGACCGGGGCACTGTCAGCGACGCTGTCGCAGGCGGCGCAGGCCCTCGGGCGCTACCGCGCCGTCGCCCTTTCGGCCAATGGCGGAATGCTCGTCTGTTTTGCCGCAACGGCGATCCTCGGCGGTTGGCTTGGTCTTGCCGGCCTCGCAGTTGCCGAGGTCATCTCGCATGCAGTGGTCGCATTGTGCCTTTGGCATCTGCTCTTTCGCGGACGGCATGGCTTGCCGCCGACACGAGGGGCGGTATGATCAGGCTCTGGACCGTGCTGGCGCTCTATCTCGTCAATCTGCCTTCTGCGGACAGCCTGTTCGTGATTGCGCTTACATTGCCGATGCTCGCCATGGTAATCGTCGGCCTATGGCAACTGAAATCTCGTGACTTCCAGCTCGGCGATGTCTTCTGGTTTTGCCTGTTCGTTTATTTTGTGATCTCGCCGCTGCAGCGAATTCATGGCGATCAGCTCGGCGGCGCGACCGCGATCACCGCCTATGCGTATGAACCGGCAGAGTATGTTCAGGCGATGCTGGTAGTCGTCCTCTTTGCTTTCCCGTTCCTCTTCGTGTCCATGAAATCGTCGGAAGGGCAGGCAGGCGGCGATGTCCGACCGGGTATGCCGTTCATCCTCCTCGTCAATATCGTCGCCTTCATTCTGTTCGCCATGTCAGAGGGCGGCCTTGAACGGCTGCTTTCATCTCGGTTGGAGCAGGATGCGTCACAGCCTTTCATCGCGAGCATGTTGTTCCTGGCAATGCAGTCCGCCACTGCTTGTCTGGTCGCGGCAAATTTTCGCCAATCGCAGCGCCGGTTCGCTTTGTTGCTGCTGTCGTTGCTGGTTCTTGCCTTGCTGTCGGTAGCGCGGAACCCATTCAACGCGCCGCGCTTCATGCTGCTCGCCGTCTGGGGACCGGTGTTCCTGGCGCTCGCAGGCGGCAGAATATCCGCCACCAAGTTTTACGTCTCCAGTCTGCTGGCGCTGACGGTCCTATTTCCGGTCCTCAACGTCACGACACGCTCGGGGATGGATGGGCTGCGCGGCCTGCCGCAGATTTCGGTGGTGGGGAACTTCTTTGACATCCCTTCCATCGACGTATTCGACATGGCGGTTCACTGTATCCGCTACATGGCGACGCATGATCATATGTGGGGCGAAAAGCTTACTGCTGTCGTTCTGTTCTTCATTCCGCGCGCCATCTGGCCGGGCAAGCCGATCGTGGGCGGGCTGGATATCGGCAACGATCTCTTCGCCGCCGGAATGTACGGAACGCCAAATCTCTCCTTCTTTCTCGGCTGCGATTTCTACATGGACTTCGGGTTTGTGGGTGTCGTCCTCGGCGGCGTCCTCTGCGCGTTTCTGATGGCGGCGGTAATCAGGTTCAGCGAGGACCGCTTCTTTGGAGTTCCCGTGCCGCAGCTCTTTGTCGCTGCGTCGTTGCCCATTCTGCTGCGTGGACCGGTTGGCGCCGTTCTTCCGCTTTTCGTCTGTCAGATGTTCGTGACCAAACTGCTTGCCGTATCGCTTCGCCGTTCGGACAGGCCGGCGAACGCGACCCAGCTCTGGAGGGTGTAAAGAATGGAACAAACTGCCCTCGGTATCCTCGACGCCAGGCAGAGTGGCTCGCGCACGGGCGGTCCAAGTTTCTCGTTGCGGCATAGGATGTTACGGGCAGCGTGGACAGTCGCCTGGGCGCTTCTGGCGGCTTGGACGCCCGCGCCTATGCATCGATGGCGGGCGATGCTGCTCCGCTTGTTCGGAGCGCAACTGGCAAGCAACGCGCGCGTCCATGGCTCGGCGAGGATATGGTATCCGCCGAACCTTGCGATGGAAGAGAATGCGCTGATTGGCCCGCGTGTGATTTGCTATGCTATGGCACCAGTCCGCATTTGCAGGAACGCCGTCGTCTCGCAAGGCGCTCACCTTTGCACGGGCAGTCATGCCGTCGACGATCCCCATTTCCAGCTGGAAGCGCATCCGATCACAATTGGCGCCAATGCCTGGGTCGCGGCCGAGGCCTTCGTCGGCCCGGGCGTTATCTTGCAGGAGGGCGCCATTCTCGGCGCGCGCGGCGTCGCGTTCGGCGATATCCCCGCTTGGACGATCTATGCCGGCAACCCCGCGCGTCCGCTTCGCGAGCGCGTTCGCTTCACCAGCCCTTAGCGATCGTGGCGCCTGCCCAGGCGGCGGCAACGACCGCATAGCCCTGATCGTTGAGATGAATCGCGTCGGCCCGCAGTGATCGTGGTACCAGCCCGGCCGCGACATCTTGCTCATCGCCAACGGTACCGTCACCGGATGATTGAAGGGCAGCGTGAAGATCGACAAACCGGTCTTCGTAAACGGTTGCCAGGATCGCATTCAGTTCCGCTATCTGCTGCACAACCTCGGGCGTGTCGCTGGCCGAAGGCAGGATTGATCCGACAAGATACCGCCCGCCCGCCACGCGGCTTGCCATTGCCGCGATGTCGGCGATGACTGTTGCCGGGGCGCCGGCGTTGTTGCGGCCGGCCCAGATCCACTGAATATCCCCGCGCGCCGAAATCGCCTCGTCCAGCAGGAAGGTTGCGGCATAGGGCACGTCGACGCCTTCGCCCGGATATTTCCGCGTGAAGCTCCACTTGCCGTCGGTATCGGTGACCACTGTGCCTTTGATGCCGGCCAACGTGCCTTCAGCACTGCCACGATGCGCGCCGGAATCGAGGAGGATGTCGGCTGATCGATATGTGATAGGAATCTGCGGGTTGTCGTCACCCCACTCGATCACGACATTGTCGAGCGACCAGGTGACAAGGCTGCCGCTGCTGACGAACGCGATGGCTCCGCATGAGACGTTGCCGAAAACATTATTGCCGCTGGTGAAAATGAACTCGTGATGACCGCCGTTGCTGACGACTGAGGTCGGATTGCCCTCGGTCGTTTCGGTCGCCCAGCTGCCGCCCGGTGCACCAAGGCCACCGATCTGGATCACGCCGCCGCCATCGAGATAGTCGAGATCGAAGGCGACCCTGATCGTGTTGCTCTGCGGCACCGGCGCCAGGGCGAACTCGCAGCCTCGGAGGATCCCCGCGTCATCGTTTCGGACGAGAAGCTTGCGCTCTTCAATCCACACTGGAGTTGCGTGGCCATCCTGAGTGCGAGGGGTCCAGCCCTCCATGCCCTTGGCGAAACTGGATCTTATCGAGACTGTCGGACTGTAGTCGGGGATGATGCCGTCGGCTGGGGTGAGTTCCAGCGATGTGCGCAACGAGCCGGCCTCGAACTGACCTGGAAAAATTCGGAGCGTTATGTCGATGGTGCTGCCGGTCGTGACGCTCAGCAGGAATGTCGATCGAACGTAGGTGTGGGTTGCTTCGCCGCTGGCCGAGCTGCTGCTGCGCGTGCCGTCGAGCAAGAAAGCGGGCGATGCGATCTCGTTGAGATATCCTCCGGCTTCGTCCGCCTGGATGAGCAGAAGACGGAAGCCATTCACGCCGCTGGTGGAACCGCCGATGAGTTGAGTTTCGCCCGATATGGTCCAGTAGCTCCCTGGTTCGACTTCGCGGTTTGCGGCGATGGAGCCGTATATCTGTCGGCCGACATCCGTGAACGTGGCGGTCGCTGTTCCATGAATGCGAACGTCGCCATAGGGCAGCCCGGCTTCGTCGACTCCCGTGCCGACCAGCCGGTGCGCCAGTCCGTTGATGACGCCGGTCTCGAAAGAGGCCGTCCAATCACGGCTGTGCGGAAACAGGTTCTTGGACTGAGGCCCCTGCACCGCGAGCAGCAAGGGTTTGCCTCCCTGGCGGGCGGCGATCTGGGTAGACGTCTGCCCGCCGACGCCACGGTTGACGATAGCGCGGGGCGGGACGAACAGGGAGGCCGTCAAGGCGGGATAGGAATGGTCGGGCGATGACGCGCCCGCGCCTGCCGTCAGGCTGTCCCCGAAGGCGACGATAGAACGCCGCTTTGGTATGGCGCGACGCGCTGCCTGCGTTGGATTGACACTGAGACCGAGAAACATGAACGGCTCCACAGTAATGAATGGGAATGTGATCCTATTTCGGCTGGCGAAAGCGGGGATAATTCTACTCGGCGACCGACCCAGTCTGCGGAAATCGACCGGGGCGGTTTGTGTCAATCACTGGCTCAAATGGCTTGTTTGGAAGGCGAAGGGCAGTCGTTCTTCAAGTGCGGCTGTGACCGGTGGAAGAGATGGTATAAGATCGACCGCGGTGACGACCCATCGCCTATGCGCTGCGAGACCAGAGACCACAAAGCGGAGTTTTGAAATTGAGTGTAGCCTTCGTAAAAGAAGAAAGTGCCGAAGCTGCTTCGGAAACCCTTTTGCCGGACCGTCCAATTTCGCCGCATCCGAACCTCGTTACGGAAGGGGGCTTTAAGGCCCTGGAATTGCAGTTGCAGCAAGCACGCGCCGCCTACGACGCCGCGAGCTCCATTGAAGACGTGAACGAACGGCGGCGACAGGCGGCAAATCCGTTGCGGGATCTGCGCTACTTTGCTGCCCGAGTCCGCACGGCGCAGGTCATCCCTGAGCCGATTTCGCTTGATGTCGTCGCCTTTGGAAGCACCGTGACCTTCAGCCGGGACGACGGACGCATGCAGACCTACCGTATCGTCGGAGAGGACGAAGCCGATCCGAAAACGGGATCGATTTCCTTCGTATCCCCGGTAGCCAGGGCTCTCACCGGCAAGACGGCTGGAGATGTCGTCAGCGTCGGCGGTCAAGAACTCGAGGTCATCGCCATCGGTTAGGCGCTTTTTTCTTAGCTGATGCGAAAGCGATGACTGTCCGATTTTTGAACAGCTTAGGGTTCTTTAGACTCTGACGCTTAACCCATCTTCATGCTCTATTAAGTAATTATCTTGAGATTGTAATCTCCCTGTTCCATGATGATTGCGATGCGAAGAATTTCGGCTCGTACTTCATGACGATCGCTGTAGATCGCTTCAGCCATGAACATGTTTCTTTGCCGTCGGGTGGCTTTACGGCTGTTAGACTTTGATCTTTATTTATCCCGCAGGCTCTCAACTGCGGTCGAGCTGATTTAGGGACGTTGCATGAATTCGGAGTTTACCGTTCGTCCGATGCGACCCGGTGAGTTGGAGCTAGTGCTCGAATGGGCACGTCAGGAGGGATGGAATCCCGGCCTGGACGATTCGGTTGCCTTTCACGATGCGGACCCGTCCGGATTTTTCGTGGGCGTGATCGGGGAGGTTCCGGTCGCCTCCATCTCCGTCGTCAAGTATGGCGAGGATTTTGCTTTCCTCGGTCTTTTTATCGTTCATCCGGATTTTCGGGGCAGGGGCTATGGCAAGGCCATCTGGAATGCCGGGATGACGTCTGCTGAGGGCCGCAGCGTCGGCCTGGATGGTGTGCCCGCACAACAGGACAATTACCGAAAGGCCGGGTTCGAAGAGGCTTATCGGACGGTTCGCTATGGTGGCGTGATCTCAGCCTTGCCGGAATCAACGCTGGTTGCCCACGCTGTCTCAGATAGACTCGACGGATTGCTGCGCTATGACGCGACGATCTTTCCGGCGCCGCGGCCAACGTTCGTGGCGTCATGGTGTGCTACTCGCAAGGACAGGCACTCGGCCGTGGTGCGCAAGAGTGGCAAGATTCGCGGCTACGGAACCATCCGCCGTTGCTACGAGGGCTACAAGATCGGCCCGCTTTTTGCAGGCGACAGGGATAGCGCGGCGGCTCTGATTTCGGTTCTGGCGCAGCATGCCAAGGGAGCGAAGGTCTTTATCGATGTTCCCACCAACAATGGCGAGGCCATTGAGCTTGCCGAGAGCCTTGGCTTGGCGCCCGTCTTCGAAACGGCGCGGATGTATCGGGGCACAGCGCCGATCGTTCCTCTCAGGAACGTCTTCGGCGTGACGACCCTGGAACTCGGCTAGAGCCTTTCGGGGTTAAATCGAAGCGTTCTGTTGGCTCAAACGGAGTCGGTCGGTCGATCAGGCGGCCCGTTTCAGTCAACCCAAGGGGCCGGGCATCGTTCCGCCAGGAACAGCAACGACCGGCTCGGGCGTACCTTGGGGTATGTCCTTCGCCAATCGTTCCTGCCCTGTCGAAAACCTGCTACAGCAGAACGCTTCAATTTCTGAAAGGCGCTAGTCCATAGGCGAGGCGGGGACGGTCGAGACCGCGCGCTGGGGACGGCCTTTTTCGGCGATGGCAATGCCGCCCAAAGCGAGCGCAAGCGCGATCACATGGAAGGGCTGAAGATGCTCGCCAAGCAGCGCCACCGACAACAGCGTTCCGAAGACCGGCACGAGGTTGATGAAGAGCCCGGCGCGATTTGCGCCGATCGCCTCGACGCCCCTAATATAAAGGATCTGGGCAAGCAGGGACGCGAAGATGGCCGTGTAGAAGGCAATCAGCCAGCCCTTGTTGTCTGGCAATTGCACAGCACCCTGCGTGCCCTCCCAGATGAGAAGTGGCACTGCTGTCAGCGTCGCGCCGAGGGCGGGGATCGCCATCAGCGTGCGCCAATCAAGCGGCGGTTTCCAGCGTAGAAAGATCGTGTAGACAGAATAAGCGGCTACGGCGATCAGCATGAGGCCGTCGCCACGGTTGAGACCGAGCTGCAGCAGGGTCGTCAAGTCGCCATGCGCGGCGGTCAATGCGACGCCGCCGAGCGTCATGGCGAAGCCGACGATCTGTGCGGTAGAAACGCCTGTGCGGAAGAAGACGAAGTTCAGCAGGAAGATCAGCATCGGGATCCCGGCCTGCTCGATCGCAACATTGATCACGGTCGTGTACTGGACGGCCGAGTAAAGCATCGCGTTGAACAGCGTATAGCCGATGATGCCGTAAAGGAAGAGGAGCGGCAGGTTCTTGCGGACGATCGGCCAGTCGCGCTTCAAT
>Ga0209564_1002266_pt1 | contig 15779 bp, 13 predicted proteins | sample AraplaCol_mMF_r2_FD_184272 | JGI IMG/M metagenome (GOLD analysis project Ga0209564, IMG submission 184272) | Arabidopsis root microbial communities from North Carolina, USA - plate scrape MF_Col_mMF_r2 (SPAdes) (version 3) | ecosystem: Host-associated > Plants > Roots > Endosphere | place: USA... | reverse complement strand
TCCAGACGGGGTCAAAAACAACTCGCTTCGCTCAAACAAGTTTTTGCCCTGATCCGTCTGGCCCTGCGCTCCTCGGCGCATCCACAAGGGGACCCGGAATACCGAACAGCCGAAAGCAGAAACCCCGAATACCTGAAGAAACAAGGACTCGCCACGGCGAGTCCTTGTTGGTATTTGTCCCCGCTCCCGATCCCGATTGCCCCGTCCTGGCTGGGCCGAGCAGCGCAGACGGAGGCGGATCAGGGATCGCGCATGTTTGAGCCGCAGGCGAGTTTGCGCGAGACCCCGCCGTAGTCGAGCAGCGCAGGTTGCCCGCAGCGAAGCGAAGGGACCCAGACTGCGGGTCGCCTTTTCTTTGGTGACTTTCTTTTGGCGAAGCAAAAGAAAGTTACTGGCCGCCGGGCCACTCCCGGCCAGCAACACTCAGAAGAGGGCGCGCGTCGCCGAAGCAAGACCAAACTAAGAAACGATATAAGCCCCGGCGCCAGTCGAGAGAAGCCTCCCATCAGCCCCCAAAAACTCCATCCTCGTGCTCGCCACCCGCGACCCCAGGCGCATCACCTCGGCGCGCAACTCAAAGTGTTCGCTGATCCCGGGCCGCAGGTAGTCGATGCGCAGATCAATGGTGCCCAGCTTGGCGAAGCGATGCAATCGCTGCTGCGGCGCCTCGTCCATATGGCGTGCGCCTATGGCCGCCATGACCGCCAGCCCGCCCATGGCGTCCAGCCCGGCGCTGATCACGCCGCCGTGGATGCGGTTGTGCGCGTAGTGGCCTATCAGTTCGTGGCGCATGTCGATGCGGGCCGTGACGCGTTCGGCCGTGACCGAGGTGATCTTGAGCCCCAACAGCTGGTTGAAGACGATTTTTTCCTCGAAGAGGTGTTTGAGGCTGGCGACAAATTCGGGTTCGAATTCGATGGGAGCGCCGGGCGCGGACTGTGGTGCTTTGCTCATGGTTTCCATTCTCGTGCGGGAAGGTCTTTCACAATTTTCTCAACGGGCGGCGCGCTCATGCCTCGAACCTCAGCAGAACCTGGCCTGGCGCGGCCTGCTGGCCGGCCTCCACCATCACGGCCGCCAGCACCGCGTCGTGTGGGGCATTGATCGCATGTTCCAGCTTCATGGACTCGATCACCAGCAAGGTGTCGCCGCGCCGCACGGCCTGGCCGGGTGCTGCATGCACCGCGAGGACCTTGCCGTTAAAGGGTGCGCGCAGTTCCCTGGACGCGGTCGCGCCGCCGGCGGCAATCACGGCTTCAAAGCTCGCATCTTCAAAAAACAGGTCCACATTGTCCGCCTGCACATGCCAGCGCAAGGCAGCTTGCCCCACGGCATCCTGAAGGCGCACCGCCGCCACGCGCTGCCGCGTCTCGCCGGTGAGCAAGGTTTTCGCACCACCGGCCTCGACTTCCAGCTGCCCACGGCCTCGCTCCCGGACTCGCAAATCCCGCACCCGGCCGTGATGCCGCAGCCTGAGCGGTTTGGCAAACGGGCATGGCAGGTCGGAGCCGGCCTCGGGGAAAAGCGCGGCCATCGCCAGTGGCACCAGTGCTTCCTCCTGCGCGCCTTGCAGCGCTTCGCGCAAAGCGCTTCCCTGCTCCGCCAGAAAGGGGATCAAGGCACCACCAGCCCGAAACACCGGGTGATCCAGGCACAGGGACAGCAACCCCCGGTTGGTCGGCAAGCCCAGCACTTCGGTGCGGCCCAATGCCGCGATGAGCTGGTTCACAGCCTCGTCACGCGTGGCGGCATGGGCCACCAGCTTGCCCAGCATGGAGTCGTAGTGGGGCGGCACCACCAGGCCTTCGAACAGCGCATGGTCAAAGCGGATGCCGCCGGGTTCGCGAAAGCGCTGCACCGTGCCGGCGTGCGGCCTGAAGTCCTCGTCCTCGGCGCACAGGCGCACTTCCATCGCATGGCCGCTGAACACCACATCTTCCTGGGCCAACGGCAAGGCCTCCCCCTGGGCGACGCGCAGCTGCCACTCGACCAGGTCCAGCCCGGTGACGGCTTCCGTCACGGGATGTTCGACCTGCAAGCGGGTGTTCATTTCCATCAAAAAGAAATCCGGGCCATCGACAAGAAACTCCACCGTTCCCGCACCCACATACCCTGCCGCCCGGGCAAGCGCCACAGCGGCGGCGCACATGCGCCCCCGCAGGGCCGCATCGATCGCGGGGCTGGGCGTCTCTTCAATCAGTTTCTGGTGGCGCCGTTGCACCGAGCAGTCGCGCTCGCCCAGGTGGATGCAATGGCCGTGCGTATCGGCAAACACCTGCACTTCGACATGGCGGGGGTTCAGCAAGGCTTTTTCAATCAGCAGTTCTTCGCTGCCGAAAGCCGAAGCGGCTTCCGAGCGCGCGCTGTGCAGGGCCGCCGTCAAGCCCTCCGCAGATGGCACCAGCCGCATGCCGCGACCGCCGCCGCCTGCAACAGCTTTGACCATGGCGGGATAGCCGATGCGCCCTGCCTCAGCCTCGAAACGCGCGTCTGATTGGTCGCCGCCCTGGTAGCCTGGCAGGCAAGGGACGCCCTGCGCCTGGGCCAGCCGCTTGGCGGCCGATTTGCTGCCCAGCTGCCGGATCGCGGCCGGCGGGGGCCCTACCCAGGTCAGTCCGGCCGCGATCACCGCGTCAGCAAAGGCGGCGTTTTCGCTGAGAAAGCCGTAGCCCGGATGCACCGCATCGGCGCCGCCCGCTCGGGCCGCATCCAGCAGCCTGTCAATCCGCAAATAAGAGTCGGCCGAGCTGTCGCCGCCCAGCGCGCAGGCGGTGCCGGCCTCGCGCGCATGCAGCGCGCCGGCATCGGCATCCGAGTAGACGGCCACCGTGCGCATGCCCATGGCATGGGCGGTGCGCAGGATGCGGCGGGCAATCTCGCCGCGGTTGGCCACCAGCAGGGTCCGGATTTTTTGTGCCATGCGCCCCACCCCCGGTCAAGCGGGCCGCTTGCCGGGCTTGGACACACCCATGATCCTGGCGATGATGCCCATCATGACTTCGTCGGCCCCGCCACCTATGGAGGCCAGCCGGCCGTCGCGGAACATGCGCGCCACCTTGTTCTCCCAGGTGTAGCCCATGCCGCCCCAGAACTGCAGGCAGGTGTCGGGTACCAGGCGGTTAAGCCGCCCCGCCTTGAGCTTGGCCATGGAGGCGAGTTCGGTCACGTCCTGGCCCTGCACATACAGCTCGCAGGCGCGGTAGGTCATGGCGCGCAGGCTTTCGACCTCAGTCTTCATCTCGGCCAGCTTGAACTGCACCCATTGCTGGTCGGCCAGCGCGGCGCCAAACAGCTTTCGCTCGTGCGCCCATTCGACCGTCCATTCAATGCAGTTGGACAGCGACTGTATGCAGTTGGCCGCGCACCAGAGCCGCTCCTCCTGGAACTGCAGCATCTGGTAGACAAAGCCCGAGCCCTCGCTGCCGATGAGGTAGCGCTGCGGCACGCGCACCTCGTCGAAATAGATCAGGCCGGTGTCCGACGAGTTCATCCCGATCTTTCGGATCTTCTTCGCCGCCTCAATGCCTTTGCGCAGTTTTCCCTGCTCACGCATGGGCACCATGACGAGGCTCTTGTTTTTATGCACCGGGCCTTCGCCGGTATTGACCAGCATGCACATCCAGTCGGCCTGCAGGCTGTTGGTGATCCACATCTTCTGGCCGCTGATCACATAGTCGCCGCCATCCTTGCGCGCGTGGCTTTTGATGGAGGCCACGTCGCTGCCCGCGCCGGGCTCGCTCACGCCGACGCAGCCCACGGTGTCGCCCGCAACCGCGGGCGCCAGGAACTCGCGCCTGAGCTCGTCGCTGCCGAAGCGCGCCAATGCCGGTGTGCACATGTCGGTGTGCACGCCTATGGCCATGGGCACACCGCCGCATTCGATATGGCCCAGCGTCTCAGCCATGGCCATGGCGTAGGACCAGTCCAGGCCCGCGCCGCCATATTCCTCGGGTTTCGTCAGGCCCAGCAGGCCCAGTTTTCCGAGTTTCTTGAAGACCTCGTGCGCCGGAAAGATTTCGGCCGCCTCCCATTCGTCGACATGCGGGTTGATCTCGGCATCGATAAAACGCTGGAGGGTTTTCTGGATTTCCAGGTGTTCATGGGTGTATGGCATGTCTGTCTCCGTTTCTTTTTCTCTGGGGAAGGCGGGGTGGCCTACATGCGCGCCACGCCAAACTGCAGGGGCCTGGGTTGCCGCGCTTCGGCCTGCGCGCAGATGTCCAGGCATTGCGTGAGCACGGCGCGCGTGTCGCGCGGGTCTATCACGCCGTCGTCCAGCACCAGGCCCGAGGTGTAGAACACATCGGCCTGGGCCTCGAACATGGCGACGATCCTGTCGTACTGGGCTTGCGACTGGGCCGGATCGGGCGCGATGCCCTTGCGCGCCAGCGTTGCGTCCGTCACGATCTGCATGGTGCGCGCGGCCTGCTCGCCGCCCATGACGGCCGTTCTGGCGCTGGGCCAGCTGAAAAGAAAACGCGGCGCATAAGCGCGGCCGCACATGCCGTAATTGCCCGCGCCGAAGGACGCGCCGCACTGGATGGTGATCTGCGGCACGGTGGCATTGGTGACCGCCTGGATCATCTTGGAGCCGTGCTTGATCATGCCGGCCTGCTCGCTTTCCTTGCCCACCATATAGCCGGTGGTGTTCTGCAGGTAGATGAGCGGATGGCCCAGCTGGCACATCAGCTGGATGAAATGCGTGGCCTTGTTCGCGCCGGCCACATCAATGGGGCCGTTGTTGCTGAGGATGCCAACGGCATGGCCGTTGATGGCGGCTTGCACACAGACCGTCGCCGCACCGTAAAGCGCCTTGAAGGGCAGGAAATCCGAACCGTCGACCAAGCGTGCGATCACCTCGTGCATGTCCAGCGGCTGGCGCAGATCTTCCGGCACCAGGCCCGGAAGGTCTTGCGAGGGATACAAAGGTTCGCGCCCCGCCTGCGCATTGGCCTGGGTCCATGCGCTGCGCGCCACAAGCTCGCGCGCAATGCCCAGCGCCTGCCGGTCGTCCTCGGCCAGGTATTCACCCAGGCCGGAGACCGCCGTGTGCATCTCGGCGCCGCCCAGCTCCTCTTCGGTCGCCACCTCGCCGGTAGCCGCCATCAGCAGCGGCGGGCCGGCCAGGAAGGCGCGCGAGCGGTTTCGCACCATGACGACCACGTCGCTCAGGCCCGGCATGTAGGCGCCGCCGGCCGTGCCCGAGCCATGCTGCACGGTGATGACGGGAATGCCGGCCGCCGACAGGCGCGCCAGGTTGCGGAACAGCGCGCCGCCCTGCACAAAGCCCTCGACCCGGTAACGCATGAGGTTGGCGCCCGCGCTTTCCACCAGGTGCACAAACGGCAGTTTGTTCTGCAGGGCGATCTCCTGCACGCGCAGGATTTTTTCCAGACCCATGGCCTGCACGGCACCGGCCTCTATGCCGGAATCGCTAGCCACCACCATGCAGCGCACGCCGCTGACAAACCCTATGCCGGCCACAACACCGCCGCCCGGCACCGATTGGCCTTCGTCTTTGTGGTCCTGCAGGTAACCCGCCAGCGAACACAGTGGCAGCCAGGCCGCGCCTGCATCCAGCAGCAGCGCCACGCGTTCGCGCGGCAGGAGCTGGCCGCGTTTGTCGAAGGCGGGCCGCGCCTTCGCCGACGCGGCCGCACTGCGTTCTTCGAGCGCGCGCAACGCCGCGATGCGCGCCAGCATGGCTTCGCACCGCTGCAGGGCCTGCGGTGACTGTGCATTCCAGGCCGACTGGAACAGTGTCATGGCCGGAAGGCTTTCGGCGTTTTCCCCCGCGCGGCGCTGTCGGGGCTGTGAAGAAAAAGCGCCATGGCCGCATCGGTAAGGTCGTCCAGCGTTGCGGGCTTTTTCGGATCGAACCATTGCACCGACCAGTTGAGCGCGCCGAAGATCAGCAGGCGCGCCAGCTTGACCGGCCCTTTGAGTTGCCCCGTCCGGGCCAGGGCCTCCAGCACGGGCTCCCAGACGGCTTCATAGTCGTTCTGCAATTTGGCCAGCAAGCTGCGTTGGCGGGCCGTGATGGAGCGCGACTCGTACAGCATGACCGGTATGAAATCACTGCCGGGCCCCAGCAACACCCCGAAGTGGTTGCGCACCAGCAGCCGCAGCAGCGCCGGGGCGTCATCGGTCGACAGCCCCGCGGATTGCAGGGCCGCGGCCTGGCGCTGCAGGGCGGAACGCATGCCCTCCTCCATCACGGCATGAAGCAGCGCGCCCTTGCTTTCGAAGTGATAAAAGGGCGAGCCGCTGTGCATGCCCACGGCGGCGGCGATGTCGCGCGTGCTGGTGGCGTCAAAGCCTTTTTTGCGGAACAGCCGGGCGGCAGCGTTGATGAGTTCCACGCGGCGGTTGCCGTCGTCGCGCTCGTCAGGTGTCTTGCGCGGGCGGCCGCGCGGGCGTTTTTCAGCGCCGGCGGGAAGCGTTGCGGGAAATCGGGGAGCGCGTGCGCTGAGGCGCGTGCGCGCGGCGGGTTTGTCCATAAGGGCCCACCTTAGCAAAACCCATGATTTTTAGCAAGCAAGCGCTTTGCATAAATATCGTGGCCCCGGATCCATCACTTTACTTGCGCGTGCCTCCTTTGCCGGCGGCGGGAGCGCCCACCTGCGGATGTGCGCCCTGGATATGGGCCGCATGGCCGCGCCCCGCCTGTTCACGGTTCTGGCTTTGCTGCAGCGCGGCCTTCTCCAGGCCGCTCAGGATGCCGCAGTCACCAACACCCTCGCCGCTCGCGCATTGTTCGCGCAGCAGTTTCAGGTCTTTCTCCAGCGCCTTGAGCTCGCGTATGCGCGTGGCCACATGGCTGATGTGTTCGTCCAGCAAGGCATTCACGTCGGCGCAGCTGCCGGCCGGCATGTCCTTGAAGTTCAGCAGCGTACGGATCTCGGCCAGCGTCATATCCAGCGACCGGCAATGGCGTATGAAAGCCAGGCGCTGCACATGGCTTTCGTCGTAGATGCGGTAATTCGAGCCGGTGCGCGCGGCCTCGGGCAACAAGCCCTCGCGTTCGTAGTAACGAATGGTTTCCGTCTGGGTCTGCGCAGTCTTGGCCAGTTCTCCGATTCTCATGGCGACCTCCTTGAACACTGCCCAACATCCCTGTAGGGGTACTCGACCAGCCTTGCTTGACTCTAAGGCCGCTACAGGGTTTCCAATTAAGCCATGAAATCCGAAAAACACCTTGTTTCAGGCCTGGAAACCCCTACCGGCGACTGCTGCGGCAGCACCCATGCACCGCGCGCGGCCGCGCCCATGGCAAGCACAGCCCCGGCGCCCGGCGCCACGGGCCGTACATTCCGCATCGCCACCATGGATTGCAGCGCAGAGGAATCGGACATACGCCGCGCCCTGGAGCCCATTGCCGGCATACGTTCGCTGGGCTTCCAGCTGGGCGCCCGCACCTTGCGCATAGACGCCCGCGACGAGGCCTATGCGCCGGCCCTGGAGGCCATCCGCAAAGCCGGGTTCAATCCTCAACCTGCAGAGGCCGCCGCCTCGCACGGGCATGGCCATGAGGGGCACGATCACGACCACGAGCACAGCCACGACCATAGCCCTGGCGGCGGCTTTGGCGGTGGCGCTACCAAACTGGTCGCTGCACTCGTTCTGGCGGCTGGTGCCGAAGCCGTCTCGTTTTTTGCCCCCGAGCTGCTGGCCTGGAAAATCGCCGGCATGGCGGTCGCAGCCCTGGCCATTTTCCTGGCCGGCCTGGACACCTACAAAAAAGGCATGGCCGCACTGCTGCGCGGCAAGCTCAATATCAATGCGCTGATGTCGGTGGCCGTCACAGGCGCCTTCCTGATCGGCCAGTGGCCCGAAGCCGCGATGGTGATGGCGCTGTATGCGATTGCCGAGCTGATCGAAGCCCGCGCGGTCGACCGTGCCCGCAATGCCATCAAAGGCCTGCTCGACATGGCGCCCGAAGAGGCGCTGGTGCAAAGCGCCGACGGCGCCTGGAAAGCCACGCCGGTCGCCGCCGTGCCGCTGGAGGCGGTGGTGCGCATCATGCCCGGCGAGCGCGTGCCGCTGGACGGCGTCGTGACGCTGGGCAGCAGCGCCATCAACCAGGCGCCCATCACCGGCGAAAGCATTCCTGTCGACAAGGCGCCCGGCGACGCCGTGTTTGCCGGCACCATCAACGAAACCGGCGAGATTGAAATCCGCGTCACCGCGGCGGCCGGCAACACCACGCTGGCACGCATCATCCATGCCGTCGAACAGGCCCAGGGCAGCCGGGCGCCCACCCAGCGTTTTGTGGACCGTTTCGCCGCCATCTACACACCCGCCGTGTTCATCATCGCGATCGCCGTGGCCGTGCTCATGCCCTGGCTCGCGGGCCTGGGCTGGCAGGAATCGCTCTATAAAGCACTCGTGCTGCTGGTGATTGCCTGCCCCTGCGCGCTGGTGATTTCCACGCCCGTTACGGTCGTCAGCGGCCTGTCGGCCGCCGCGCGGCGCGGCATCCTGGTCAAGGGCGGCACCTACCTTGAACAGGCGCGTGGGCTCAAGGCCGTCGCGCTCGACAAAACCGGCACCATCACCGAAGGCAAACCCCAACTGGTGGACTGGCGCACCTGGGGCGAGGCTGGTGAAAAAAACCTCCCACAGCTGGCTGCCGGCATGGCCTCGCGCTCCGACCATCCGGTGTCCAGGGCCATTGCGGCCGGCTTGAAAACCGAGGCGGCCGAGGTCCAGGACTTCAAGGCCCTGCCCGGCCGCGGCACCTCGGGCACCGCCGCCGGCCATCGCCTGGTACTGGGCAATCACCGCCTGGTCCACGAACTCGGCTTGTGCAGCGAGGAACTCGAGGCCGAGCTTGCGCGCCATGAACAGCAAGGCCGCACCGTCACCCTGCTGGCCGACGACACCCGCGTGCTGGCCCTGTTCGCGGTGGCCGACACCATCAAACAGAGTTCACGCCAGGCGATCAGCGACCTCAAGGCCTTGGGCGTCACGCCCGTGATGCTGACCGGCGACAACGCCGCCACGGCCCGCGCCATCGCGTCCCAGGCCGGCATCGACGACGCGCGCGGCGACCTGCTGCCCGAGGCCAAGCTCGAAGCCATCCGCGAAATGCAGCGCCGCTACGGCGCCACCGGCATGACAGGCGACGGCATCAACGACGCACCCGCACTGGCACAAGCCGACATCGGTTTCGCCATGGGCGGGGCAGGCACCGACACCGCCATGGAAGCCGCCGACGTGGTCATCATGAACGACAACCTCCAGCGTGTGGCCGAGACCGTTCGACTGTCACAACGCACCCACGCCATCCTGTGGCAGAACATCAGCCTGGCCCTGGGCATCAAGAGCATCTTTCTCATCATGGCCGTCTTCGGCACGGCCACGATGTGGATGGCAGTGTTCGCGGACATGGGTGCGAGCCTGCTGGTGGTGGGTAACGGGCTGCGTTTGCTGCGCCAGCAACGCCGGCCTTAAAAATCCGCTCCAAAGAAAAACCCGAAGCGGGTAACCGCTTCGGGTCTCATATCAAGCGCGATGTCCGCGGATCAAGGCAGGAATATCAGCGCTCCACCGTCTTGTTCCAGCGCGCGTTCCAGGCCGGACGGTTTTCGTTGATCGCGTCCCAGTCCACCGTGGTCGCGGTCTTCATGTAGTCGTTCATCTGGTTGACCAGGGCCGCGGCCTTGCCGGTGGCCTTGGTCTTGGGGTTGGACGGGATCTGGTCGCCGAACTCGAGTGCGGCGGCCTGGGCTTCGGGCGACAGCAGGTACTGGGCCAGCTTGTGGGCCAGCGCCGGTTCGCTGTTTTTGGCGATCACGCATTCGCCGACGGTCAGCACGGCCGAGCCTTCCTTGGGCTGCACGTATTCCACGGGCAGGCCTTTGTCCTTGAGCACGCCGACGGCGGTGGGCGTGAGCGGGAACATGGCGGCCTCGCCGGTCTGCACCATCTCGGCGAGCTTGGCCGAGCTGGGGATGTACTCGAGCACATTGGGGCCTATGGTGGTGGGCCAGGCCTTGAAGCCGGGCTCCACGTTTTTGTCGTTGCCGCCCTGGATGCGGTTGAACAGCAAAAAGCCGTGCAGGCCGAAGGTCGACGAGGACAGCGACTGGAACACGACCTTGCCCTTGTACTTGGGGTTGGCCATGTCCATCCACGAGGTGGGCGGGGCCCAGCCTTTTTCGGTGAACATCTTCTTGTTGTAGGCGATGCCGGTCATGCCGATGTTGACGCCGGCGGCCATGTCGCCCTTGAAGCGTGCGGTGGGGAACAGGTCGTTCAGCGCGGGGCTGGCCTGCATTTTTTCGCACAGGCCCATGCCGATGGCGCGGTACATGATACCGTCGTCCAGGAACATCACATGCATCTGCGGGTTGTCCTTGTTGGCCTGGGCCTTGGCCAGGATGTCGGACGAGGTGCCGGGCACGACGACTACCTTGACGTTGTTGGCTTTCTCGAACGCGCCGAAGACGTGCTCGGTGTAGGTTTTTTCCATGGTGCCGCCATTCATGCCGATGTACAGCGTCTTGGTCTGGGCCATGGCGTTGCCGCTGGCCAGGCCCGTGGCGAGAACGGCAAGCGATACCGCGGTGGCGCGGGCGGTCAGGAATCGTGGGGAGGTGTTCATGGAAAGCTCCTGGTGGCGTGGGTGGAAAGAAAACTAGACAACGGAAGTGGAAGTTGAAGAGGCCAGCCCGGTGGTTGCCACACGCGGGCTGGCGGAAAAACGTTGGATCGAAAAAGCATCGATCGGCGTGGCGCTGCGGCCTTCGCTGACAAGGTCGGCCAGCACCGCACCCACACCCGGGCCCAATTGAAAACCGCCGCCAGCAAAACCGAATGCATGAATCAGGCCCGGTGTGGTGGCGCTGGGGCCTATGACGGGCAGGCGGTCCGGCAGGTAGCCTTCGGTGCCGCTCCAGGTGCGGATGATGTGGGCATTTTTCAGCGCCGGCAGCAGCTCGACGGTCTGTTGCATCAAACCGGCCATGCCGCTGCGTTGCGCGCGGGCGCGCTGGTCGTCGAGCGCATACCCCCGGCCGCCGCCTATGACGCAGTTGCCGCGCGCCACCTGGCGCGCATAGACGCCGCCACCCTCCACGCCCAGGCTCAGGTCCATGAACACGGGCAGCGGCTCGGTCACCGCCATTTCGGGATGGCCGGCCTCCATGGGCACGGCCTCGCCGAACTGCGCGGCGATGCGGTCCGCCCAGGCGCCGGCGCAATTGAGCAAATGCCTGGCGCGCACTTCCAGCGAGTCGCCGGAGCGCAGCACAAACACATTTCCGTCGCGCCCGACTTCGTCGACACGTGTCTGTTCGCGCACGTCGGCGCCCTGCTTGCGCGCGGCCAGGGCGAAGGCGGGCGACACCAGGCGCGGGTTGGCCTGGCCGTCACCCGGGCACAAGGAAGCACCGACGGCGATCCGCCCCAGCCAGGGGCAGCGCTCACGCAAGGCGCGGGTGGACAGCATCTGCAAGTCCATGCCAAAACCCAGGCTGCGCTCGCGGTAGCTTTCGAGCGAAGCCAGGTCGGCCTCGCTGCGCGCGATCTTCAGGTGGCCAGACTGTACATATTCGCCGTCCGTTCCTATCAGCTCGGGCAAGCGCGCCCACAGGCCTTGCGCGCGCTGGGACAGCGGCAGCTGGCTCAGCGGCCGGCCCTGGCGGCGCACACCGCCGTAATTGACACCGCTGGAGCGGGAGCCGCAGAGGTCGCGCTCGAGCAGCACGACGGAAAACCCCTTCTGGCGCAGGAACAGCGCGGCCGACGCGCCCATGATGCCGCCGCCCACAATCGCCACATCGGCGTTGATGCGCTCCATCATGCGGCCTCCTGCTTGAATGCCGGCGTGGCCGAGAAGGGCAGCGGCTTGATGGGCGATTGCCCACGCAAACGGCCCACGGCATCGGGCGCGGTGGCACAGGCCTGCGCGAGGATTTCGGCGGCGGCCACGCCGCAAGTGCGGCCCTGGCAACGGCCCATGCCGACGCGCGTCAGCGCCTTGAGGCGGTTCATCTCGCGCGCGCCGGTGTCGGCCGCGCAGCGGCGTAACTCGCCGGCGGTGATCTCCTCGCAGCGGCACACCACCAGGTCATCAGGTGCGCCCGCAGCCCACTGGACGGGAAAGGGGAAAGCGCGCTCCAGCCCCCGGCGAAATTCCGCGGTGCGCGCCAGCCGGCGCTCCAGCAGGGCCGCACGCATCGGGTCTATATGCCCTCCGGTGTCGGCCACCAGGGCCAGGGCCGCGCGCTCGCCGGCCCACTCGGCCGCGTCGGCGCCCATGATGCCGGCGCCGTCGCCGGCCAGGTAGACGCCGGCCACGCTGGAACGCCCGGCCGCGTCGCGCTCGGGCAGCGCGCCGCGCTGCAGCGGGTCATACACAAAACGGCAACCCAGCAGGTCGGCCAGTTGCGTTTCGGAGCGCAGCGCATAGCCGAAACCCACGGCGTCGCAAGCCTGCTGGTATTCGCGGCCGGCCTTGCGCCAGTGCATGGCCTGCACGCGCTCGCCGCCTTCCGCAGCGGCGAGCTCCACACCCTGGTGCACCGCGACGCCGTGCGCGCGCAGCCAGCCCAGGTAGTACAGGCCCTTGGCCAGCAGGGCGGGCTGGCGCAGCATGGCGGGCACGGCGGCGGCCTTGTCCGCAAAGCTTGCCGTATCGAGCACCGCCGCCACCGTGGCGCCGGCCTTCGCATATTGATAGGCGACCAAATACAGCAGCGGCCCGGTGCCGGCAAACACCACGCGCGAACCAATCGCGCAACCCTGGAATTTGAGTGCCACCTGCGCCGCACCCAGGGTGTAGACGCCGGGCAAGGTCCAGCCCGGAAAAGGCAGCACGCGGTCCGTCGCGCCGGTGGCGACGATAAGGTGGCTGTAGGCCAGCGTGCTCATGGCCCCGTTGTGCAGCACATCCAGCTTGCCGCCTTCCGCGCTCCAGACCAGGGTGTCGGGCCGGTAGTCGACCTTGCCGAGGATGGCGGCCATGGCGCCGTGCAGCGCATCGGCACGCCCGGCCTCAAAGCCATAAAGGGCCTGCTTGGGCCGCGTGAAACCTTCGGGCGGCTGGCGGTAGATCTGCCCGCCCCAGCGCGGCGCCTCATCCACCACCACAGGCCGCAGGCCGTGCGCCACCAGGGCCTGGGCCGCGCGCACGCCGGCGGGGCCGGCGCCCACAATCACGGGCCGCACGCTCATGCCAGGCCCTCCGCGCCGGTCACCAGCCGCATGCCTTCTTCGATAAAGGTGCCGCAGGCTCGCAGGCGCTTGCCCGATTCGGTGGCGACCCAGCAGTCCTGGCAGGCGCCCATCAGGCAAAAGCCCGCGCGCGGCTCGCCGCTGAATTCGCTGAAGCGCAGCCGTGCGCTGTGCGTCAGAACCGCCGTCAACACGGTGTCGCCGGCCAGCGCGGTCAAGGGCTGGCCGTTGAGCACAAAGCCCACGGGCTTGCGGCCGCTTTCTGCCACGCGCTGCAGCAGCGCCGGGCCCTTGCCGGGAACCGCGGGGGTTTCAGGGGATGGCTTCATTTGTGTCCCACCAGAATCTTGTCGAGGCCGTAGATGCGGTCCAGCACCAGCATGGCCACCGCCGTCAGTGCCACCATGAGCGCGGAGACCGCCGCCATCAATGGATCTATGGATTCGGTTGCGTACATATACATGCGCACCGGCAAGGTGACCGTGGAGGGCGCAGTGACAAAGATGGACATGGTCACTTCATCAAAACTGTTGATGAAGGCCAGCAGCCACCCGCCGGTGACGCCCGGCAGGATCATGGGCAAGGTGACGCGGGTGAACACGGTCGCCTGGCTCGCGCCCAGCGAGAGTGCAGCCTGCTCGGCGCTGCGGTCGCTGCCCTCCACCGAGGCCAGCACCAGGCGCAGCACATAGGGCGTGATGATGACCACGTGGGCCAGCGCCAGCCAGAAAAAGCTGCCGGTCGCGCCTATCAGCGAGAAGGCGCGCAGCAGGGCCACGCCCAGCACCAGGTGCGGAATGATGAGCGGCGAGAGGAACAGACCGTTGAGGAAATCACGGCCGGGAAAGGTGTGGCGCGCAATCGCCAGCCCCGCCGGGACGGCCAGCACCGTGGCCAGCGTGGCCGAGATAGCGGCCAGCCACAGGCTGTTCTTGAAGGACTGCACAAAATCCGGATGCGCGAACACCGCGCGGAACCAGCGCAATGAAAATTCCGTGGTCGGGATGGCCAGCGTGTTGCCGGGCGTGAATGCCACCACGCAAACGATGACCAGCGGCGCCATCATGAAGGTGATGACCAGCGCGTTAAAGAGCAGCGCAATGGGGCCGTTTTTGGACATGGTTCGCGCTCCTTATCCGAGAGACTTTTTGTAGGAGCGCTCGAGCACGCGGTTGTAACTCAGCATGATGGCCAGGTTGGCCAGCAGCAGGGTCAGCGCGATGGCCGCGCCCAGCGGCCAGTTGAGCTCATGCAGATATTCGTCATAGACCACGGTGGCCACCATCTTCAGGCGCCGCCCGCCCAGCAGGCCTGGAATCGCGAAGGCGCTGGCGGAAAGGCCGAACACGATGAGGCTGCCCGACAAAATGCCTGGCAGCACCTGCGGGAAGATGATGCGGCGCAAGGTGGTGAAGTGCGAGGCCTGCAGCGACAGCGCCGCATCCTCCACGCCCGGGTCCAGCTTTTGTAGCGAGGTCCACACCGGGATCACCATAAAGGGCAGCATGACGTGCACCAGCGCGATGACCACAGCCGCCTCGGTGTAGAGGATGCGCATGGACGGCAGGCCCACGGCGCGCATGGCCTGGTTGACCACACCCTCGGGGCCCAGCAGCATGCTCCAGCCGAAGGCGCGCACCACCACCGACACCAGCAGCGGCGCCAGCACCACCAGCAGCAAAATGGACCGCCAGGGGCTACGCATGCGGCTCAGCACATAGGCCTCAGGCGCGCCTATGAGCACGCAGATCAGCGTGGTCAGTGCCGAGATCCACAGCGTGCGCCAGAAGATGGCGTGGTAGTAATCGTCCGTGAGTACGGCAATGTAATGCGCGAGCGTGAAGCTGTTCTTGACGCCGGTGGTGTGGTCAAAGACCTGGAAGGACAACACGGCGGTGAGCGCCAGCGGCACCAGCAGCAGGCAGGCAAACAGCGTGAAGGCCGGGGCCGACAACAACCAGGGCGTGCGCGATGCAGCGACCCGCACGGGCAATGGCGCGGCGGCGGCGCTGCTCACGCCGGCACCCCTTGCGCGCCGGGCAGCAGTCGCACCTGTTGCGCGGCCCAGTCCAGGCCCACGTTGCCGCCCTCCTCCGCCGGCGCCGTGCCGTCGTTGGGGCAGACCACCGCGAGCAGGCCGGCCGCGGTCGACACCTGGTAAAGCCACTGGCTGCCCAGGAAAAACCGCTCCTGGACCGTGCCGCCGAGGCGGCCCTGGGCCTCGGGCACCAGGCGGATTTTTTCGGGGCGCAGGCTCAGCACCACGGCATCGCCTTCGGACACGCCGGGCGCCTCAACTTCCAGCGGCACTTTGCCGCCGACGTTCACCGTGGCCCAGGGGCCGGTGGCCGTGACGCGGCCTTCAAGCAGGTTGGCCTTGCCGACAAAATTGGAGATAAAGCGGCTTTGCGGGTGTTCATACAGCCGGTGCGGTTTGTCGATCTGCGTGACGCGGCCGGCTTCCATGACGACCACGCGGTCGCTGATGGACATGGCCTCGGTCTGGTCGTGCGTGACCATGATGGTGGTGGTGCCGACCTTGCGCTGGATCTGCCGCAGCTCAAACTGCATTTCCTCGCGCAGCTTGGCGTCCAGGT
>Ga0209564_1002265_pt1 | contig 15780 bp, 12 predicted proteins | sample AraplaCol_mMF_r2_FD_184272 | JGI IMG/M metagenome (GOLD analysis project Ga0209564, IMG submission 184272) | Arabidopsis root microbial communities from North Carolina, USA - plate scrape MF_Col_mMF_r2 (SPAdes) (version 3) | ecosystem: Host-associated > Plants > Roots > Endosphere | place: USA... | reverse complement strand
TTTCCGCCGAGTCAACGCGCAATGACTGTCAGTATGTGGGGCGCGGTCGGTGGTTTCGCAGCAGCTGTTGGACCAAGCCTGGGCGCATATACTGCGCAGACCTACAGTTGGCGTTGGGCGTTTCTTATCAACGTTCCCGTTGGTGCCATATCGTTGCTGCTTGGCATCAGACTGCTTGCGCCAACGGCGAGCGCAGCGATACGGCGCCGCGTGGACGTGATCGGCATGGCGTTGCTGATCGCCTCGGTCGCGTTGATGGCACTGCTCCTCGTGGAGTTGCGTGGCTCAGTGTGGACTAACCTCGAACTCGCTTTAATAGCAGGACTCAGCGTGGGATGCTTGCTCATATTCGTTGTCTGGGCCAATAAAGTTTCCGATCCCCTAATCGAACTCAGCCTGTTTCGGAATACGACGTACGCCGCCGTGAATCTGGCAACGCTAACGTTTGGTATTGCATTCGCGATGATGTTCTTCGCCTTCTTCTTTTACATGACGGAAATCTGGCATTTTGACTCAGTGCATGCCGGACTTGCAATCATCCCTGGCCCACTGACTGTGATCCCCGTTGCTATCGCAACTGGACGGCTGGCGGGACGATACGGTTATCGCAGATTTCTCGTCAGTGGCTCTCTACTCTATGCGGTCACTGGCACATGGTTCTATTTCATACCGGGTGTCTCTCCCGAGTATGGTAGTCATTGGTTACCGGGACTGCTTATAAGTGGGGCGAGCGTTGGGTTAGTGATGCCGTCGCTTGCAGGCGCTGCGGTTAGCCGCTTACCGGTGGAGCATTATGCCGTTGGAAGCGCAGTAAATCAGGCAACGCGCCAAATGGGTGCGGTCATCGGTGTAGCGATTGTAGTCATGCTCCTTGGACACGGCATCCCAACGAGAGCTAGCTTTGACGCAGTATATGGTACACATATAGCACTGGCCCTTATTACGGCATTGCTTTGCGCGTTCGTCCGAGAGCGCCGAAACGATTGACGCCGATTGGATACATCCAATAGACGTGTGATCGAGTGCTCAGTTGACACCTCTGCTTCCGATCAACATCATCAGACTGCCGGGAGTAGGTGCATCAAGGCGTTGTCAGTTAGGGAGATCGTGGATAACGACGAGTTGATCGACAACATAGGTCGATCAATTCGCCATCAAACAAGACGTCTCATGCAATCATGCCAGGATAGGTTGCAATCGCGATGTGCAAAAAAAGAGATATTGTGGTCAATTTTGATAGGTTAGCATCGGTTCTGTGCTTACCCACCTTTCATATAGCAAGAGTATTTTCTTGATATCGTGAAGTGTGTTTATACACATCAGTGTCGACTTTAACAATTAGATCCTTGTAGTCATTTTTGATGATATCCACATTCTGCTCTCTAAATAGAGGGTTCTTCCTAAGTTTTTCTTACGATATGATCGAACCATCAGAAATAGACCCAGATGCATTTCCGGTATCCGACCAAGCTGATATTTGTCAATTTATGGAAATCGATAATATCTGCATCTCACTTTTCGACAGATGGTGCGAAGCACGAGAAGTTGTTCCTTTGGCGTATCTGATGCATAACTGGCCGATGCCTTTGAACTCCCTATTTCTCCTTCGGAGGCTCTGCCGAGGACTCGCTGAGCTCCTTAAATATCATCGTGAACAGTTGGCCATGGAAGACCGGCTACTATTGGATATCACGATAAAGAAGATAAGTGCGGTATGCACGTACATCAACTGAACATAAGCTCATTCATCGGAAGCTTTCGAATGGACAGCATATCCGTTGACGTGTTTATCGCTCAGTCCATGGCAATTTAACCGACTTCGCGTGAGCCAAACAGGAGACAAGAGTGTCTTCGGTGATGGGGATGACGTGTCGATTGGGACGGTGGAGCGTGGTATGTTGCAATCGCGATTCGACCTTTACGACAGCACTCAAAGACAACCGCACACATGCCACAATTAGGATGAGGAACACTTCCGCAATCAGTCGGCACAGCTACCGGAGGTCGTGATCTTCCGGGTTTGCCGCCCCGTGGCGTACTCCCTGAGGAAAAGTGAGCTCGAAGACATCCGTTCCCCACTTCGGGCATAATCGCACCCAGCTAAAACTGCGCGCTTGAGTTCCATCTAACTCGGATTCCCTTTCGAAGCTTCGTAGTTGGGGGTTGGCCAAGCTTCAGAAGATAGACTCATTTCTCCGAATACGCATTTACTCTTGTGTTCCGGGGGTGACCTATGACAGCCGTTTCATCAAACATCTTGACGATGATACCCGAGCTATCGAGGACACACATCGCGCTACTGTCGCCCGATGTAAGATAGATTGTTAAATTTGCCAGACCTTGAAGGTCGCTAAAGAAAACCGTATAGAGGTCGATAAATATAGTGGCCGCCGTATTTCCGAAATCCCGCTTAGCAGGTTGAACATCGCTGCTGCTACAGCGCAACTGCGATGCGAATGTTGAGGGCGAAATGTTTTCATCAATAAAAGGAAGACTTGGGCTGGTGATGGGATTTTTAGGCATCCTCTTGGTTGAGATAGGATGCACAGGTCTCGTTGGTATGCATCACGCCGACAACACAAGCTACAATCTGTACGCCGAGAGTTTGCCAAGTGCTATTGACGTCGGCGACATTGCCACGTACATCGCCCGTGAGCGTCTCGCCTTCGACCGCGCCGTGCTCAACGCGGGATCCCCCGAAGCGGAAGATGCTGTGCATCGAGCAACTGCGATGCGCGAAAAGTCCGATAAGGCTTGGCGTGCGTTTATCGCAATGCCTATGTCGAGCGCTGAGAAAGAACTGGCAGTTTCTTTCGACAGCGAACGATTACCTCTCCAGAAAGTACTCGATGCGGGGTTCGCTGCTCTGCATGCGGGCGACAATCACAACATACGTGATATTACCAATGACCTTCAGTCTGCTTACGCAAAGCTGGAATCGCGTGGCGAGCAATTAAGGCAACGTCAGATTGATGATGCAAAAGCTGCTTACGAGCAGGACCAAGCCGAATTTTCACTCTTCTGCATCCTAAATATAGCTTCAATCATTGTAGGCATGGTAGCCGCTGCATTCTCATGGTGGTCTTTGCGGCAAAAGATAACCAGACATCTGGAGAGCGCACTTTCCCACTTCGATGCTATAGCCTCGGGAGATCTCCGTAATGAAGTTATGATCACCTCCAACGATGAAATGGGTCAGTTGCTCGGCGGCTTGGCAGCCATGAGGCAAAGTTTGCTCAAGACGGTGCAGTCTGTTCTCTCCGGCAGCGAGACTATCGTGCAGGCGACAAAAGAGATCGCCTCGGGCAACATAGATCTATCGAGTCGCACGGAAGAACAGGCCGCCGCCCTACAGGAGACAGCGGCAAGCATGGAGCAAATTACGAGCGTTGTAAGGCAGAACGCCGAAAACGCACGCCAAGCGAGTCAGCTCGCGCAAAATGCGTCAGAAGTTGCCGACAAAGGAAGCCAAGTTGTCGAACAGGTCGTGACGACAATGACCGGCATAAGCGACAGTTCCGCGAAGATCGCGGATATCATTTCAATCATCGAGAGTATCGCGTTTCAAACTAACATTCTCGCGCTTAACGCTGCGGTCGAAGCCGCTCGAGCCGGTGAGGAGGGGCGCGGCTTTGCCGTAGTTGCAGGTGAGGTTCGTACACTAGCACAACGTTCGTCAACGGCTGCGAAGGAAATCAAGGAACTTATCGAGGCGTCGGTCGAAAGGGTTCGAACAGGATCAGAATTGGTCAACGACGCGGGCACTACGATGACCGCAATAAGCCGGTCTGTACAAAGAGTCACAGACATCATGGGAGAAATTGCGGCAGCATCGCACGAACAAAGCGCGGGTATTGAGCAGGTAGGAAAGGCGGTCACACAGATGGACGAAGTGACGCAGCAGAATGCAGCACTAGTGGAAGAAGCTGCTGCAGCGGCCAAGTCGCTCGAATACCAGGCCAGTGCACTTCGGGAGACTGTGGAGATTTTCAAGACATAGGGCGTCAACGATGTACTGACAGAAAGCTGCTTAACAGCGACGCAGTAAGGTCCCAGTAATAGCCGCTTGCAACTCTGAGTCCTCACGCCCCCGAAGGGTGCGACCGGTCTCACTCATCTGCCTCCTAGTTCCGCGCAAAGCGAGTATCTGATCTGGTTCGAATCTAGCGGACAAGCTCTCCGCAGCCTGCCGGCATAGTATGCATATATATGCATACTAGCCAATGAGCGCGTCAGTAAACCCTTGCCATCGCGCGATGGGTGAACAGATACGAAGCAGTTTGCAACGACGGCTTAGGCCTCCCACCACCCGGGACTCGAACCTATGATCCAGATTGCTGTTTCGGCTCATTGTCTTGCCGTGGTCCAAGCCGTTTCAGGGTGGACGCCGTCGCGTGCGGCCCCGACACAAAGGCATGTGTTTTACGGTTAATGGGCAAACCGGTCTTCCCGTCTATCACTATTGGATCAACCATGCGCCCAGTCTGCAAATCAATCAGGTCAACACCCCACCCTTTCCTTTTAACGTGGCGCCGCCCCCAAGCAAAAAGCATAATAAGGACTGGGGATAAGTCACGGCTTTTGTCCGTGACACAATACTCATCTCGACTGGAACCTCCTGATCCAGACGTCTTTTTCAAAAGACCAACCTCGATCAGATCGCTCAATCTACGGGTGAGCATAGTCGGCGAAATATCGAGACTCTCTCGAAATTGCTCAAACCTCGTCGAGCCCTGCAAGGCATCTCGCAGTATCAATAAGCTCCACCACTCACCGACCTGATCTAGCGCCAAGGCGACCGGGCAATCCATACTCGAAAGACTCTTACGTTTCAAAATACCCCCAACTTAAGAATGCGAGGCCTCAATTAACGCCTCAATCCGTCGCCAAGGCGCTGAAACCCTATGCGCCGACTTCTGTAAATCATTATCGCACGACACCGCAACAATGTAAGCTAAATGTTAGCCGCCGAGATGCGAATTGGTCATCGTCATCATGAACCATGTACAGACGCATTGAGCAATAGTGTTGATTAGGGAGGCTTCGCAGGATCATCAGACGCCGAACACGTGGATAGAAGTCAAAAGCTCGCAGCTAGTATAAGAAGTGGAGAGGGTCCAAAAAGCCTGGAAATGGATTATCGACACACTGACTCGACAATGCCCGCCAACGCACAACCAACGATGATGTATAGCGGCGCGAGCCTCCAGCCAACCAGCCTGCCCGCATGCAACCTCCGCGAGTTCGTCCTTTGAACTGAAATGGCCTAAAAAGCCCCCTGGGTAAGGCCCGCCCCAGACATAATCTCAGCCACAGACACGCCATTGAAACCCCTCTCCTTGAAGAGTCGAACCGACTCCTTGCGGATACTTGCGTTGTGGGCCTCCATTTCTTCGCGTGAAGCGCGCGGCGTGACCTTTTCCAAAAAATCGACCATCGTTAGACATCAAGTCCGCGGATTTTACCTTGACCAAGCATGGCCCCGATATGCGCGCCGGCCTCGGTCCGACACATTTCCCCCGAGGACCGCCTGCCAGGGCACGTAGCACCTTCCGTCGCCGTGCAAGTCCCACCACGTAACATTCCAGAGGTGGAGCGGCTTTCAACAATCCGTGTCCTTGGACGCCGGGAGCACTTCTCGAAAAGGTCAAGTATCGCCGCCCCCCTAAAGTGAGCGCACGGTTCGCCGTAAACGGATGTATATGCATCTTTGCATCAACGTTTGTGTTCCGGAAGGAGGATGGATGTCCATCGTAAAAAATTTAAAGGTCGCGACCAAGCTCATCTTGGCGTTTAGCGTCGTAATCGCATTTCTTTTCATGGTTGGGATTGCGGGCCTCATCGAGGTTGGGAAAGAGAACGCACAGTCAGAAGTGGTCCGTGCCGTTCGGCTCCCATCCGTTCGATATGGACTCACAATGCTTTCTGCAATGCGAGATACGCGGCTGAACGAGTATCGGATGCTGGTATCGACAGCACCCGAAGAAATCGCGAAATTTAATGCCGGAATTGACGCCGCAGTCGGTGACTTCTATTCAGCTGCAAGAAGTTACGGACAGCTGCCGGCTACTGCGGCCCAAGCTAGGGCTTACGAGGATCTCCTCGTAAAGTTCCGCCAGTATCAAGAGGGAACCCGGAAGCTCAGAGAGCTCAAGTCCGCCGGTAAGACATCCGACGCAATCGATATGATGCGGTTTGAGGGACTTGCATTGCGCACTGACATTGAAAAAGACATCGGAATCCTCGTTGACTCAACCGTCTCCGCTGCAGCTGAGGATGGAATGCGAGCCGCCTCCGATCACACGCGTGCCGTGATCATTGTAATCGTCCTGATCTTCACAGCAGTTATCTTCGCTGCAGTCTTAGGTACGTTAATAGCTCGTGCACTTTCTAGACAACTGGGGAGTGAACCACAGGATGCGGTACGGTTCGCCGGGGAGATCTCAGCTGGGAACCTCCTTGCAAGCATCACTCTGAAGGACGGCGATCATACGAGCCTCTCATTTTCATTAAACAAGATGCGCGAACAGCTGTCGTCGATTGTCCGCGGCATCAAAGCGTCGAGCCAATCAATCTCGGTCGCAGCGTCCGAAATCGCCCAAGGCAATACCGATCTCTCCCAGCGTACTGAGGAACAGGCGGCCTCTCTACAGGAAACTGCCTCGAGCATGCATGATTTGACGTCGAAGGTCCAGCGCAACGCCGAGAACGCAAAAAAAGCTTCGCAATTTGCAGGAACGGCTTCCGATATCGCTCGCGTCGGGGGACATTCGGTGCACGAGATGGTAAGTACCATGCGTGAGATACACCAGTCCTCGGCGAAAATGTCTGAAATCATCGCCACAATCGAGGGCATCGCCTTCCAAACGAATATCTTGGCGCTCAACGCTGCCGTTGAAGCAGCCCGAGCCGGTGAGCAGGGGCGGGGGTTTGCTGTCGTCGCAGCAGAGGTACGTACACTAGCCCAGCGAAGCGCCTCTGCAGCGAAAGAGATAAAGACGCTTATCCTCGAATCGGTTGAAAAAGTTTCCAACGGCACAACGGCAGCGGAGAAGACGAGTGCGACGATTAACGAGACGATCGCCTCCGTCGAAGAAGTCGCAACCTTGGTGACAGAAATATCACGTGCGTCTGAAGAGCAACGCGTTGACATTGAGCAGGTGAACCAAGCGGTCTCCCAGATGGATCAGGTGACCCAGCAGAATGCCGCTCTCGTGGAGCAGGCGGCAGCAGCAGCTCATTCCATGGCTGAACAGGCTCATACCCTCCTTGGCGCCACCTCCACGTTCACGGTTGCATCAAACAATCAACCTGTTGTATCGAGCGCGCCGAGCCAAATTTTAACGATCTAAGGAAAGTCACGGAGCCCTAATCCGCAAACATTCAGCAGGCGATATCCTCTTGGGTGATCATGACGACCGTATCATCGATGTCAGCACCATCGGCTGCGTCTGCGCTGCAAACGACGGCACGTCGCGTCGCGCCTCCGCTGGAGTCACAAGGATTGCGCTTACACCGTAAGCGTGGCATGGCGCCGTGTTGACAAGATCAAACGTCCGCTGGATTGATTAGTGACGCGAGGACGTGATCCGCCCAAACACCGTTTATCAATATCTCGAAAAACCCGAATCCTGAAGTCGTCAAATCTGTCAGTGATACCGTGTATGAGGCGATGGTCAGCCTCGCCCACGTTCCGAAAAACGACAAGTTCCAGATCATCTCCCGCCATTCGGCTGATGAACTGGTCTATCTGACTGAGGGGTATCTCGGCATCGACTACACGTCGAACATCGTCTTCATTCAGGTCACATGGAATTCTGGTCGAACCATCGACGTCAAGAAGGCGTTCTACAAGGCAATCGCAGATGGCATCCACGCGAAGACCGGCCTGCGCAAGGAGGATATCTGGATCAGCCTTGTTGACGTCGCGCGCGAAGACTGGTCATTCGGCAATGGCGAAATGCAGTACGCCCCAAAGGAATAGGAGACGCAATTTATTTCTAAAAAAAGCTATTGGGTTATCGCGCATCACAAAATCTACGATGCTGAGAAGCTTGCCGCTTACTCTTCAATCGCGGGTCCCGCTGTACAGGCGGCAGGCGGTCAGTTCCTAGTCCGCGGCCCCGCAGCAACCCGGGAAGACATCGGAGATTCCCAGCGTACTATAGTTGTAGAGTTCGAAAGTCTTGAAACCGCTGTGGGACTCTATGAAAGTCCGACATATCGCAAAGCTCTGGCCGTGATTGAGGGTGCCGCTGACCGCGACTTCCGCATTCTCGAAGGACTCGAATAAACGAGCCGCACGGTTCGCCGGACGTCTGCCGGGGCGTCTAATATGTGACAAACTCACGCCGCTGGATTAGTGACGTGAGTTCGGTATCGTTGACTCGTTGCCTTCAACGCGTAGATGGACCCGCTACGACTCAGCGGTGCGTGCAAATCGTACGCTCAAGAATCCAGCAACAGGTCTTTAGAATCCGGGCACCTTGCATACGAGGCTTGCGTGACTGGAGAAGAAAAACTCCGCCCAAGATGCAGAGCATTGCAATGCAGTTGACCACATGAAGCGGCTCATCAGCGAAACCTACGCCGATAAGGCTGGCTACGACAGGCGGCAAGTAGGTAACACTGGACGCAGTCAGCGCGCCAAGCTTCTGAACGATGTAGTAGTAAAGCATGTAGGCCACCCCTGTCCCGGTCAACCCAAGTCCGATCGCCAGCCCAAGTGTCGCATGCAGGCTTTGCGTTAACGCTGACATTCCTTCGAAATGGGTAGTCAAGCCAATCGTTACGAGAGCAAACCCAATCTGCCAGGTGGATAGAGCCAAAGGAGACAGGTCGAGTTTTGCGAGGAAGCGCCTTGCGTAGACGAACGAACATCCGACGCTCAGGCAGCCAATCATCATGTACATGACCCCTTCAGGGTTGACACCGTATGATGTTCCGGCCCAAGGGCGTGCGATGAGACAGATTCCAATAAGCCCGCTCGCAAGACCTGCGATCATGCGTCCAGTCGGTCGCTCAGATCGCAACACAAGCCACGCACAGACAAACGATACCAGCGGAATTGCGCCGCTCAGCATCCCGGCGATTCCTGACGGCAATAGTGATGCGCCCTTTGCGAAAGAGTAGTAGTAAATAGTCGTCGCAAGAAGGGACATCACGAAGAAGTGGTGAGCGTGCCTGAGCTGCTTCCAGGACAGCGCCCCGCGAAGGAGCGCGTATGCCAGTATGGGCACAAATCCAAACAACACGCGAAGGAAAACGATCTGGGACGGCGAGATGAACTCGCTGGCCCAACGCATGAACAGGAAATTAGTGCCCCAGATAAAACCCAGGAGCCCGAAAGCAACGCTTGCAGGATTCGTGATCGATCTCAACTAAAAACGATGTTTGTCAGTATTTTCCACAGTGGCCGCTCACACGACAAACGATATAAACTTGGCTATAGCATAGAAAAACTCGTTTATGAGCCCAACCCCACCCTTACGGGCCGTTGTCGCATTCGAAGCGGCGATGCGCCATGGCAGTTTTTCTTCGGCTGCCGATGAACTGAATGTCACCCCCGGGGCGGTGGGCCAGCAGATCCAAAAGCTTGAGGAGTGGCTTGGGGTGCCTCTGTTTGTCCGTCAGGTACGCCAGATCGTACCGACGCCCGAGGGCCGAACTTATTACACGCAGGTGCAGCCCGCGCTTGCAACGATCATCCAGGCGAGCAGGCAGATGCGGGAGAATCAGCATCGGGGACTTCGCTTGTCGATGCCACCGAGCTTCGCCGCCAAATGGTTTGCACCAAGGATGACGGCGTTCTTGAATGCGCATCCGGATATCTCGCTAAATCTCTCGACCTCGACCTCTTTTATTGATTTTGATCTTGATGCGGTGGACCTCGCCGTACGCTACTTCGACGGCGACAACAGCGGTTTGGATTTGACGCTCATTTTTCGGGATGCGGCGAGACTTTACTGTAGCCCTGAATATGCGAAACGCCTTGATTTAGGATTGCTGGCTGACATTGTCCGCGCAACCCTTCTGCACAACACCCTGCATCCGCACTGGGAAAGTTGGTTGCTGGAAAACAGCTTTCTGTCGCGGAGCCAGATCAAGTCGATTCCGGGAATCCAGTTCGATCAATCGCTAATGGCTGTAGAAGCCGCAGTGAGAAGTCAAGGAATAGTCCTGACAAGCGAATTACTCGTCGCCGAAGAGTTAGCGTCCGGCGCATTGATGGAGCTGTTTGACTTGCCATTGCAACTACCCACGGGATACTATCTCGCCCACCCAAAAGCTGCAGACCCGTCACCGAACGTCATCGCGATAAAACTGTGGTTTATCGCAGAAATGTCGAAGCGGTGAGGGAGCGGATATGACGGCTTGCAGCACGCAGACGGAGTCAATTCGCGCGCCGCGATGTCACAAGCTGTATTAGCCTGGACCGGACCTGACAGGTAGTCGGGGAAACGAATGAAGGAAGGCGATTCAGTGAGGAAGCAGTTTCTCCCTGGCGAGTTCGAGTGAGTCGAGGAAGGTACGCATAGGCGTTTTGCCGTAGCACCAGCGCCCTTGATGTTCGCGCTCATTGTTGTACTGGTCAAGCCATGCGTCGAGATCGGTCTGCAGGGCGGCGATCGAGTCGTAGATCTTCCTGCGGAACACGATGCGATAGAACTCGTTGAGCATTGTCTTGTGAAGTCGCTCGACGATGCCGTTGGTCTGTGGAGAACGAGCTTTGGTACGGGTGTGATCAATGTTCTCCACGGCCAGATAGAGCTCATATTCGTGATGCTCGGGGTTTCCGCAGTACTCGATACCCCGGTCAGTCAGAACGCGAGCAAGCGAAATACCGTAGCCGTCGAAGAACGGCACGACGCGATCATTGAGCAGGTCGGCTGCCGGCAGCGGGGTCTTGCGGTCGTAGAGTTTGGCAAACGCCACCTTCGAGTAAGTGTCGACGAAGGTTTGCTGATAGACGCGGCCGACGCCCTTGAGGGTGCCCACATAAAAGGTATCCTGGGCGCCGCAGTAGCCGGGGCATTCAGATTCGAATTCGCCATGCGTTTCCTTTTCCAGCTTGGCCCGCTCCAGCGCGGTGAGCTGCGATTCGGTCAGCACCAGCCCTTCCTGGGCGGACTTCGCTTCCAGCGCCTTCAGGCGCTTGTTCATGGTCTCAAGATCATGGCGCAGCCAGATGCTACGCACTCCCTGTGGCGAGACGCTGAGGGCGTGGCGTTTGAGCACCTCGTTGGCGATACGGATCTGGCCGTAAGCGGGCAGTTCCAGGGCCAGTTCGATCACCGCGGCCTCGACCTGGGGATCCACGCGGTTTTTTAGCAGCGGGCGGTGGTGGGAAATTTCCTGCAGGGCCGCTTCACCGCCCTTGTCGTACAGTTCCTTGAAGCGGTAGAAGCTGTCGCGGGAATAGCCCATTACCCGGCAGGCCTGACTGACATTGCCCAGTTGCCGCACCAGTTCGAGCATGCCGACCTTGGCGCGGATGACTTTCTGTTCCTGAGTCATGGCGGACTCCTTGCGGTTCACCGCGCGCGTTGCCGCTTCGGACTACGTCCTCCGCGCTCACGCGCAACGGCACGAGAAACCGACCACTGTCAGATTTAGTCTAGGCTATTGCACACAAGCTCTCTGTCCGCCCCCGTAACTATCTTCATTCCTCGACAATCGAGGATTTGGCCAGCTAGGCCCGGCATGATTCTCGCCCCCAGTCGCAGTCATGATCCGGGGGGGTGTTGTCACCGGGCCTGGTGGGTGGCTGGTGATCGCTAATAGGGGCTCGGCCAGGATATCTTGAGGTCGTCCGTAACGTGGATGCCGAGACTTGCCACCGATGTTGCAGGCCAAACCGTTCAACCTGCAAAGCCTTCGATGCAAGAGAACCAACAACATAGCTCTGTCGATGTATTCGTCGGCGTCGATGTCGGCAAAGACCACCATCACGCCGTCGCCCTCGATCGGCGCGGAAAGCGCCTTTACAACAAGGCGCTGCCCAACGATGAGGCCGAGCTGCGCGCTCTCATTACCGAACTCAAGACGCACGGCCGGCTCCTGTTCGTCGTCGATCAACCCGCCACCATCGGCGCGTTGCCCGTGGCAGTCGCCCGTGATGAAGGTGTTCTGGTCGCATATCTACCGGGTCTGGCTATGCGCCGCATCGCCGACCTGCACGCCGGTGAAGCCAAGACTGATGCTCGCGATGCCGCCATCATTGCTGAAGCCGCGCGCTCAATGCCGCATACGCTGCGCTCACTTCGGCTGGCCGACGAACCACTCGCCGAACTCACCATGCTGTGCGGCTTCGACGACGATCTGGCGGCCCAGATCACGCAGACCAGCAACCGCATTCGAGGTCTGCTCACCCAGATCCATCCGGCGCTGGAAAGGGTCCTGGGGCCGCGCCTCGACCATCCGGCCGTGCTCGATCTGCTTGAGCAATACCCGTCACCCGCCGAGCTCGCCTCAGCCAGCGAGAAAACACTCGCCAACCGCCTCAACAAACTCGCACCTCGCATGGGCAAGAGCCTAGCTTCCGACATCGTCCAGGCGCTCAGCGAACAGGCTGTGATCGTGCCCGGTACTCAGGCCGCAACCATCGTCATGCCGCGTCTTGCCCAGCAACTCGCATCCTTGCGCAAGCAACGCGAGGAGGTTGCCAGCGAAGTTGAACGTCTGGTGCACGCACACCCTCTTTGGCCGGTCCTGACCAGCATGCCGGGAGTCGGCGTCAGGACCGCCGCCAGACTCCTCACTGAAGTCGCTCACAAAGCCTTCGCATCGGCTGCGCATCTCGCCGCCTACGCCGGCCTCGCCCCGGTGACCCGACGCTCGGGCTCGTCCATCCGTGGCGAACACCCGTCCAGACGGGGCAACAAGGTACTCAAGAGAGCGCTCTTCCTCTCGGCCTTTGCTGCCCTGCGAGACCCGATCTCAAGGGACTATTACGCGCGCAAGGTCCAGCAGGGCAAGCGCCACAATCAGGCGCTCATCGCTCTCGCTCGACGACGCTGCGACGTGCTGTTCGCCATGCTGCGCGACGGCACCCTCTACCAACCAAAATCCGCCCCTACCGCTTGACGAATCACATAGGGGCACCCTCCCATAGACGTTTCAATCGATCCCACATCACCGAGCGTGACGGTTCGTGGCGCGTCATTGCGGTCACGCGTCGGTGTGACCATACCTTCATTCGGCGGAAGACCGTAGAAAAGCCGACCATTCTCGCTCGCGAAGGCTTCAAAATGGTCCAGTGCACGCTCCTCGTCGAACACAGTCATGTGTGCTTCGAGCGCTGTCGCTGTACTGAATATACCTGCACAACCGCACGCAGCTTCTTTTGCTCTGCGCTCGTGCGGCGCTGAATCTGTGCCGAGAAAGAATGACCGTGATCCGGAGGTCGCGACGCGCCGAAGCGCAAGCCTATCCTGCTCACGCTTCAGAACCGGCAAACAGTAATAATGCGGACGCAATCCTCCCGTGAACATCGCATTTCGGTTAAAAAGGAGATGCTGTGGTGCGATCGTCGCGGCGCGCCGGCCACTGGTGTCCGCCACACATAGTCAGTGGTCTGTTCCGTGGTGATGTGCTCGAGTACTACCTTGAGCGCGGGGAACGCCTTTAGCAAATGCTTCAGCGTGTGGTCGAGCAAAATCGCTTCCTTGTCGAAAACATCTACCGCCGGATCGGTGCTCTCACCGTGAATGAGAAGCGGCATCCCGAACTCCTGCATCACTTCCAGAACTCTCGCAACCTTGTCGATTGCGGTCACACCATACTCGGAATGCGTAGTCGCCCCCGCGGGATAGAGCTTCACCGCAGTGAACACACGCTCCTCGACTCCAGCGCGGATTTCTGCTTGGTCCGTGCCGTCGCACAGATAACAGGTCATCAACGGTTCGAATGTTGTCCCTTGGGGCAAGGCATCAAGAATGCGTTGCCGATAGGCTCGGCCGGCGGCTACTGTTGTAACGGGCGGCTTCAGGTTCGGCATCACGATAGCGCGGCCGAAATGCCGCACCGAATAAGGCAGCGCCGTACGAAGCATGGCATCGTCGCGCAGATGCAGATGCATGCTGTCGGGGCGGCGAAGGGTGGCTGATTGAACCATGACCGCTCCTTGACCGGTGCGCACTCGTTAGAGGTGGCTAATAGTGTCTGCAAGCACGCGCACGCCCAGCATGAAATCGTCGATGGCCATCGCTTCGTGTGGATTGTGAGAGCCGTTCTCGTTACGGATGAACAGCATTCCGCTGGGGTGTTGATGTCCACGGAGAATTGACCCACCTGAGGGCGTAGTTTTCATCGAATTTTGACCCACGTGATTGGATGCCCTGCTCAATCTTTGAGCGGGGGCGACAAGGGTGATCACGGTGGGCATACTGGCCAAGATCCGGCGGATGTATTTCCGCGAGAAGGTCCCGCTGCGCGAGATTGCGAGGCGAACGGGCCTGTCCCGAAACACGGTGCGCACGTGGCTGCGGCAGGCAGACGCTATCGAGCCGAAGTACCCGAAGCGCACCAGTCCAAGTGTTATCGATGACTGGGCTGCGCAACTGACGGGCTGGCTACGGGCAGACAGTCACCGACCGAAGCGTGACCGGCGCACGGCGCGCTTCATGTTCGAGGCAATCCGTGAACAGGGCTATGCCGGCAGCTACGGCCGTGTCAGCGCATTCGTGCGTCGCTGGCATGAGGAGCAGACTGAAGCGCCGCGCAAGAAGGCCTATGTGCCGCTCGCCTTCGAACCCGGCGAGGCATTCCAGTTCGACTGGAGCTGTGAATACGCCTTCATCGGCGGTCTGCGGCGCCGTCTCGAAGTCGCCCATGTAAAACTGAACGCCAGCCGAGCCTTCTGGGTGATCGCGTATCCCACACAGAGTCACGAGATGCTGTTCGATGCCCATGCACGCGCATTTGCCGCGTTCGGTGGCGTGCCGCGTCGTGGCATCTACGACAACATGAAGACCGCTGTGGACAAGGTCGGGCGTGGCAAGGAGCGCGCAGTCAACGCCCGTTTCGAAGCGATGTGTGGTCACTACCTGTTCGAGCCGGAGTTCTGCAACCGGGCCGCTGGCTGGGAGAAAGGCATCGTCGAGAAGAACGTTCAGGACCGGCTTCGGCAGATCTGGCACGAAGCAGCACTACGGCGCTGGGAGACGCCGGAGATCCTGAATGAATGGATCGCTGGGCAATGCCGTCAGGCCTGGCAGATGCGTCACCCACAGTGGCCAGAGCTGACGGTCGAGGACGTGCTGCAGGACGAACGCACGAGGCTGATGCCCAATCCCCGGCCGTTTGATGGCTACGTTGAGCAGACCCTGCGCGTGTCGTCCACGAGCCTTATCCACTTCCAGCGTAACCGTTACAGCGTACCTACCGAGTACACGAACCAGCTCGTGAGCGTGCGCTGCTATCCCGCGTATCTGAGCGTTGTCGTCGACGCCTTGGAGATCGCCCGCCACGAACGCAGCTTCGAGCGGCACATGACCTTCTACGACTGGCGTCACTACATCACGCTGGTGGAGCGCAAACCGGGCGCATTACGTAACGGCGCCCCGTTCGCGACGATGCCGCAGCCGTTGCAGCAGCTCCAGCGCCATCTCCTGAAACACCCGGGCGGGGACCGTGTCATGACGCAGGTGCTGGCGGCTGTACCGGAACACGGGCTCGATGCCGTACTGCTCGCCGTGCAGGCCGCGCTGGATTCGGGCCGCCCAAGTGTTGACCACGTGCTCAACGTTCTGAGCCGGCTCAAGGGACCAGTCGCAAACC
>Ga0209564_1002254_pt1 | contig 15810 bp, 10 predicted proteins | sample AraplaCol_mMF_r2_FD_184272 | JGI IMG/M metagenome (GOLD analysis project Ga0209564, IMG submission 184272) | Arabidopsis root microbial communities from North Carolina, USA - plate scrape MF_Col_mMF_r2 (SPAdes) (version 3) | ecosystem: Host-associated > Plants > Roots > Endosphere | place: USA... | reverse complement strand
GTAGGCGAAGGAGAACTGGATTTTGACGTCGGAGAGACCGTAGAGCGAGATGGTGCGGATGGTCGTGATGTTCTTCAGACCCGCGACCTGGGTCTCGATCGGGATCGTGATGTAGCGCTCGATCTCTTCCGCCGACAGGCCCGGCGACTGCGTGACGATGTCGACCATCGGCGGGGTCGGATCGGGATAGGCCTCGATGTTGAGCTGGTTGAACGCGATCAGGCCGCCGATCAGCACGGCGACGAACATGCCGACCATCAGGAAGCGCCGATTGACGGCAAGGGCGACGAGGCGATCCATTCAGGTCTTCAGCTTGTCTTGTTTTTGGGTCGTCGATCAGCTGCCGGACGCCGCGCGGTCGATGAACAGGCTGCCCTTGACGACGATCTGCTCGCCGGGTTTCAGATTGCTGGTGACTTCGACGAGGTTGCCGTTGATGAGGCCGGTCTTGATCTCGCGCAGCTCGACGGACTTGTCCTCGCGCGCGACCCAGAGGCGGACCTTGTCGGCTTCATAGATCAGAGCCTGCTTGGGCACCGCCGGCGCGGCGCGGTCGCCGGCCGAATAGATCGTGACGTTGGCGAACATCTCCGGCTTCAGCACGCCGTCCTTGTTGTCGATGGTGGCGCGCACCAGCAGGCGGCGGGTGGTGGGATCGATCGCGGCGGCGACGTAGTTGATCTTCGCGGTGAGCGGGCGGCCCGGCAGCGCCATCACGTTGACCGTGATGTCCTGTCCGATGCACACCGCGGCCGCATCGCTCTCGCGCACGAAGGCGGTGAGCCAGACCGTGGAGAGATCGCCGATCACGAACACCGGATCACTGGCGCCGGAATTGACGTACTGGCCCGGGCCGATCTTGCGCTGCACGACGGTGCCGGAGATCGGCGAGTTGATCGTGATCTCCCGGTTGATCGTGCCCTTCTCCTGGAACGTCTTGATCGCCTCGTCGGTGAAGCCGAGGATGCGCAGCTTGTTGCGCGCGGCCTCGAGCGCCGTCATCGAGGAGCGCATGTCGTTCTGCGCCTGCACCTGGGTGGCTTCCGCCTGCTGATAGTCCTTCAGCGGAATGGCGTGGCCCTCGTAGAGATCCTTGGCGCGCTTGAACTGGATGTCGGCGAGGTCGATCGCGGACTTCGCCTTGTTCTGCGCGGTCATCGCGGCAATGAAATCGTTCTGGGCCTGCACGGTGTCGGCGGCCTCGATTGTGAACAGCGGTTGACCCTGCGTCAGGGTCTCGCCGGGCTTGACCAGCAGCTTGGTGACCCGGCCCGCATAAGGCGAGAACACCGGCGTCGAGCGATCCTCGTCGATCGCGACCTTGCCCTCGGTGACATATTCAGCGCGGAAGCTCCTGGCCTTGACCGGCTCGATCTTCAGCGTCGCCCACTCCGACGGCGTCGGCGTGAAATTCTGCGCATTCCTGCGCGACTGGCTGGAGATCTCGGAGTGGTTCTTCTCCTTGGCTCCCGCGCGGAAGAAGCCATAGGCGCCGGCACCGGCAAGAGCTAGTAAAACTACGGATGTGATCACCCGCTGTTTTGTAAGCACCTGCAATCGCTTGGTATTTTCAACTACCATGGGGCCCGGTCGTGTCTGCGACGATCTCGGCAGACGCCTGCCTTGTCGGTCGCGCTAATAGTGCCGAATTGCGATTTCAAACAACCTAAAAAACGCGTCGCGCCTTTCCCTTTGCGTTAAAATTTTGCGACGCGTCAGCTTCACGTCAGTTTCGAGCCGGCCACTGTGCCGGATGGCTCCCGAGCGGCATCGCCGGACGGCTCCATTGCGCCGGCGTCTTCGATAGCAGTGCGGAATGCTGCACTGCCTTCAACGTGCCGAAGCCAGATGGCATGCGCTCGATGAACGCAGCATGTACGGCCTCACCCGTAAGATCCGGGGTATCCAGCCCGCCGTCGAGCCGGCCGAGATTCCACAGCCAGCGACCGGTCTGCGCCAGTGACACGCGCACGTGCCAGCTGCCGCCTTCGCGCGCCTGGCGCACCCTGGCCATCATCGCGCCGAACGCCATCAGATAGCCGGTGGCGTGGTCGAGCATCTGCGCCGGCAATTCCCTGGGGCCATCGATGCCCGCGGCCTGTCCCTCGGAATGGTTGAAGCCGGTCGTGGTCTGCACCAGCGAGTCGAAGCCGCGTCGCTCGGCCCAGGGGCCGGCATGACCATAGGCCGACAGCGTGACATAGACGATGCCGGGACTGATCGCGGCGACCTCTTCGGGAGCAAAGCCGAGGGCCGCGAGCGCGCGCGGCCGATAGCCCTGCGAGAAGATGTCGGCATCCCCGAGCAGCGCGCGCAATTGCGCCCTGCCCGCCTCGCTCTTGAGCTCGATGAACGTGGTGAGCTTGCCGCGTCCGGTATCGATGGTGAGCCAGGGAATGGCGGGCAGCTCGGGCCCCGACACCAGCAGCACATCCGCGCCGTGCGCGGCGAGCGTGCGGCCGGCCACGGGGCCTGCAATGACGCGGGAGAGATCGAGCACGCGAAGGCCAGCGAGCGGACGATCGCCTTTGGGCCACGGCCTTGGTGGAGCATCGCCGATCTTCTCGATCGAGATCAGCGGCAGCTCGGCGAGCGCGCGCGCCTGCGGCAGCGCCGACCATTCATCGTAGGAGCGCATCAAGGCAACGACGCCGCCCGCGGCGTAAGCCGCAGTCTCGAAATCCTCGCCCTTCCATTGCATCAGCGCGGCTTGCACCTTCTCGCGTTCCGCTTCGCAAGCAAGCACCTTGCAGACGGCGTCGCGATGATGCGGGAAATTGGTGTGGCAGCGGACGAAGCGGCCATCGCCCGTCCTGTAGACACCGGCGATGGCGTCCCAGGCCGGAGGCGGCGGTTTGTCGTCGAGGCGCAGATAGCGCTCGGAGCGGCATTCGGCGACGGCGTGGCGCATATCGACGGCGACGTCCTGTATCTCGCCGCTGCGCAGCCGCCAGATCTCCGCGGCGGCAAGGCCTGCGGCAGCGATCGTGGTTTGGCCGGCAACAGCGATCCGAAAAGAGGACGGGATTTGCGGCTCCTCGCCGGTCAGTCGCACGCGATCGAGCGCGGCCGCCTCGCCACCGGCGGAGGTCCAGATGGCCTTGAGAATGTCGGCGGGGCTTTGCATGACCCTTCTCTCCCTTTAGCCTTCAGCATCCTATTAGCACATAAGGACATGCAATGGCCGCCATCGATCCTCTCACCGCAGGTGCCGTGTTCATCGCAACGGCGGCTACAGACGCGGTTTATGTCATGTTCACCTCTGCCGTGATCGCGCGCAAGCGCATGTCAGCGGCGAACTGGAGCGCGGTCTGGTACATGCTCTCCTCCTACGCCGTGATCAGCTACACCGAGAACCCGTTCTATGTCGCTTTCGCGGCAATCGGCTCCTGGGCCGGCGCCTACGCCTCGCTGACCTTCCTGCACCGGCCGCCCGGCGGCCCGCCGGTGGGGGCCTCGCCGGAGTGAGGCGGGCGAGGTCTTTGCCGTCACGCACGATGTCATCATCCGCGAAAGCGGATGATCCAGTATTCCAGAGGCCGCTGTCGTTGAACCGAGCGGCCGCGGCGTACTGGATACCCCGCCTGCGCGGGGTATGACACCGAGAACGAATTCGACATCCTCGCTCAAACAATTAAGCTGCGCACGATCAACAACAAGGAAAACCAAAATGGATCTCGGTCTCAAAGGCAGGAACGCCGTCGTGCTCGGCGGTACGCGCGGCATCGGGCGGGCGATTGCGGCGACGCTGGCCGGTGAAGGCAGCAATGTCGCGGTGTGCGCGCGCAACGCGGATCAGGTCGCGGCGACCGTTGCCGAGTTGAAGGCAAGTGGGATCCGCGCCACCGGCGGCACGGTCGACGTCACCGACGGCGCGGCGCTGAAATCCTGGGTCGAGGCGGCCGCAAAGGAGCTCGGCGGCATCGACATGCTGTTCTCCAATGCCGGAGCGATGGCGCAGGGCGGCGATCCCGCGTCCTGGGAGCAGAATTTCCGGCTCGACGTGCTCGGGGCCGTGCATGCGTTCGACGCCGCGCGGCCGTTTCTCGAAGCGAGCGGCGCGGGCAGCGGCGATGCGGCCTTCGTGATCATCTCATCGATCTCCGCGGCGCAGGCGGACACGGCCAGCTCCTACGGCCCGATCAAGGCGGCGCTGATCCACATGGCCAAGGGACTGGCGCGGCAATATGCGAAGAAGAAGATCCGCGTCAACGTGGTCTCGCCCGGCACCGTCTATTTCAAGGGCGGCGTCTGGGAGATGGTCGAGAAGAACATGCCCGAGCGCTACAACGACGCGATGAAGCGCAACCCGACGGGCCGCATGGCAACGCCGCAGGAGATCGCGAGCGCGGCGGTGTTTCTGGCAAGCCCGGTGTCGGGATTCACCACGGGATCCAATCTCGTCGTGGACGGCGGGATCTCGAATCGGGTGAATTTCTGAGCGGGGCACCGCCTCCTGCCGGTTCCGTCATCCTGAGGTGCGAGACGCGCGGCGCAAAGCGCCGCGCGTGGAGCCTCGAAGGATGCATGGCCCGGATGCAGCCGGCCGTCGCCCTTCGAGGGCCGCTGGAGAAGCGGCCACCTCAGGGTGACGGTGAGAGAGATGTCGGCGGGATTCCCTCAATGAAAATCCCGCGACGGCGGCAGGATGCGGACGTTGCGGGGGTGGCGGATTTTCTGCGCGGGCATGTCCGCAAGCGCGCGGGGGTCTTCGTTGAGCGGTTCGACGACGGTGGCGCCTGCCGGCACCGGATGCTTGCCGCCGAGCGCGTCGTTGGCGAGACCGACCAGATCGTGCGAGCGGTCGATCATGCGCTGGGCGATGAGGTGCGTCACCTTCTCCGGGCTGCTCTGGATATAGCCCTGAACCTCGATCAGGCGCGCGCCCATCACCTCCTTGCGGTACTGCTCCATGATCTTGGGCCACACCACGACATTGGCGATGCCGGTTTCGTCCTCCAGCGTCATGAACACGACGCCGCTGGCGCTGCCCGGCCGCTGCCTCACCAGCACCACGCCGGCGCAGCGGACGCGGCGCCGCTCGTTCTCGTGGCTGATCTCCCTGCAGGCGACGATGCGCTCGCGCGTAAACGTCTCGCGCAGGAATTCCATCGGGTGGCCCTTCAGCGACAGCCGGATGGTCTGGTAATCCGCGACCACCTGCTCGGACCGCGGCATCACCGGCAGCGGCTTTGCGCCTTCATCCGGCTGCTCGCGCGCGGTCGCGGCCTCGAACAGCGGCAGCGGCACGTCGTCGGGCAGCCGCCGCACCTGCCACAGCGCCTCGCGGCGGTCGAGCCCGAGCGAGCGGAACGCATCGGCATCGGCCAGCAGGATCAGCGCGCGCTTGGGCAGGCCAGTGTCGCGGGCGAAATCTTCCAGCGAAGTGAAGGAACGGCGATTGCGGGCGGCGACGATGCGGTCGGCCCAGTCATCGGCTCTCTCCACATTGTCATTCCGGGGCGCGCCTCTTGGCGCGAGCTCTGATGCGCAATTGCGCATCTGAGAATCCATACTCCCGATCGGGGTTATGGATTCCGGGCTCGACGCTGACGCGTCGCCCCGGAATGACAATTGAGAGCGTTTCAGCCTCTCCTCATCTTCATCGAGCCAATGGAAGCCGTCGATCTGGCGGAAGCCGAGACGCACGGCACAGTATTTGCCACTGCCCTGCTCCAGCGTGTTCTGCGCGAAGCTGAAGGACACGTCGATGTCGCGGACCTCGACACCATTCTTGCGGGCATCGCCGACGATCTGCGCGGGCGCGTAAAATCCCATCGGCTGCGAGTTCAGCAGGCCGCAGCAGAAGGCGTCGGGGTGATGGTATTTCAGCCATGAGGAGATGTAGACGAGCTGGGCGAAGCTCGCGGCATGGCTCTCCGGAAAGCCGTATGAGCCGAACCCCTTGATCTGGTCAAAGCAGCTTCTGGCGAAATTGGCATCATAGCCGCGCGCGACCATGTTGCCGATCAGCTTTTCCTCGTACTGGCCAATGGTGCCGACATTGCGGAACGTCGCCATCGAGCGACGCAGGCCATTGGCTTCTTCGGACGTAAAATGCGCGGCTTCGATCGCAATCCGCATCGCCTGCTCCTGGAATAGGGGCACGCCCAACGTTTTGTTCAGCACATTGTAAAGCTCGTTCTTGTCTCCTTGATCGGGGGACGGAGACGGATAGCTCACCTTCTCAAGCCCGTTCCGCCGCCGCAAGTAAGGATGCACCATGTCGCCCTGGATCGGACCCGGCCGCACAATCGCGACTTCGATGACGAGATCGTAGAAGGTCCGCGGCTTCAGGCGCGGCAGCATGTTCATCTGCGCGCGGCTCTCGACCTGGAACACGCCAAGCGACTCCCCTGCGCACAGCATGTCGTAAACCTTGGGGTCGTCCTGCGGAACGCTCGCGAGCACGTAACGCTTGCCCTTGTGGTCCGCGATCAGGTCAAAACACTTCCTGATGCAGGTCAGCATGCCCAGCGCGAGCACATCGACCTTCATCATATGAAGCGCGTCGACGTCATCCTTGTCCCATTCGATGAAGGTGCGATCGTCCATCGCGGCGTTGCCGATCGGCACATAGGTGTCGAGCCGGTCCTGGGTCAGCACATAGCCGCCGACATGCTGGGAGAGATGGCGCGGGAATTCAATCAGCTCGGTCGCAAGCTCGACCGCGAGGTTGATCATGGGATTTTGCGGATCGAGCCCGGCCTGCCTGACCTGCATGTCGTTGAGGCCCTTGCCCCAGCTTCCCCAAACGGTGTCGGCGAGCGCGGCGGTGACGTCTTCCGTCAGTCCCAGGGCCTTGCCGACGTCGCGGATGGCGCTGCGCGGGCGATAATGGATGACGGTCGCGATGATCGCGGCACGGTGACGGCCATAGCGGCGATAGACATATTGCATCACCTCCTCGCGCCGCGAGTGCTCGAAATCGACGTCGATGTCGGGCGGCTCCAGCCGCTCCTTGGAGATGAAGCGCTCGAACAGCAGGTCGACCTTGGTGGGGTCGACCGAGGTGACGCCGAGCACGTAGCACACGGCCGAATTCGCCGCCGAGCCGCGGCCCTGGCACAGGATGTTCTGGCTGCGCGCATATTGGACGATGTCGTGCACGGTGAGGAAATAATGCGCGTATTTCAGCTCGGCGATCAGCGCCAGCTCTTTCTTGAGCGTGGCACGCAGCTTGTCGTCGATGTTGTCGATACCGCCGAAATATTTATCGACGCCCGCCCAGGTCAGATCCTCCAGATGCCCCTGCGCGGTCTTGCCCGGCGGCACCGGCTCGTCCGGATACTGGTATTTGAGCTGATCGAGCGTGAAGTCGATTCTGTCCGCAAAGCGCATGGTCTCCGCGATGGCCTCGGGGAAATCGCGGAATAGCCGTGCCATCTCGCGTGGCGTCTTCAGGAACCGTTCGGCATTGGCCTCGAGCTTCCGTCCCACCGCCTCGATCGTGGTCTTCTCCCGGATGCAGGTGAGCACGTCCTGAAGCGGACGGCGGCCGGGATCGTGATAGAGCACCTCGTTGGTCGCGAGCAACGGCACCCTTGCCTGCGCCGCGAGATCGTCGAGGCGCGCCAGGCGACGCCGGTCGTCGCCGCGATAGAGCAGGCTCGCCGCCAGCCACACGCCTTCGGCGCGGCTGGCTTTGAGCCTTGCAAGGATATCCAGCGCCTGCGCGGGATCGAAACGATGCGGCAGCGTCAGGATCAGGAGCTGGCCTTGCGAGAACTCCAGGAGATCGGCAAATCTGAGATGACACTCGCCCTTCTCGATCCGCGTGATGTCGTCGCCGCGCTTGCCCCTTGTGAGGAGCTGGCACAGCCGGCCATAGGCCGCGCGGTCGCTCGGATAGACAAGAATGTCGGGCGTGCCGTCGACGAAGACGATGCGCGCGCCGATCAGCAGCTTCGGCTTGCGCAACACCTCTTTGTTGTCGAGCTCACTCCAGGCCCGCACTACGCCGGCCAGCGTGTTGTGATCGGCAATGCCGATCACCGGGATTTCCAAAGCACTGGCCTGATGCACATAGGCGCGCGGATCCGAACCGCCGCGCAGGAAGGAGAAATTGGTGGTGATGCCGATCTCGGCATAGGCGGGCGCAGTCATGCGAAGAGACCGTGAACATACCAGCCGGGAGAAGCAGGACTGCCGTCGCCGTCGAACACTTCTCCCTCGTAGAGACCGTCGCGAAAAATCCAGAAGCGCAGGCCCTCGGCATCCTCGATGCGGAAATAGTCCCGCGTCAGCTGCTTGCCGTCCTGCCGCCACCATTCCATCGCGATGCGCTCGGGCCCTTCCACCCGCACCACCGCATGCAGCGCGCGGCGCCAGGTGAATTGATGCGGCGGGCCGTCGGGCACGGTCGCGAACGGCACCTTGATCGGCTCCGGCTTCTCGAACAGGCGCAAGGGCCGCAGCGGCGGCTCGCTCTCGGTGCGAACAGGCCATTCGGCCTGCATGGCAGCCGCCAGATGATGCTGCGCGGGCGCTGCCAGCACCGCCTGCTCGGGGATATGGGTATCCTCGGGCAGATGCACGACGACGCGCTTTCCCCCGATGCGGGCGGCGATGCGGTCGATCAATGCGGCGAGCTCGTCATTGTCGTGGGCATGGGCGTCGAGATCGCGCTGCTCCTGCACCACGATCTCGGTGCGGCTCGCCGACAGGCGCACCATGTCGAAGCCGAAGCCGGGATCGAGGGGATCGGCCAGCGCATCGAGGCGCTCGCGGAACAGGCGGTCGATCACCGCGCTTCGTGTCACGGGACGTCCGGTCTCGACCACGATCGCGCGCACGACGCCGTCGGTACGGAAGAAGGCAGCTTCCAGACGCCGCGCGCCCTTGCCCTGCTTCTCCATGGACGCGATCAGCGTGTCCGCAAGGCGCGACAGCGTCATCGCGATCATGGTGTCGGTCGCGATCGGCTCGGCAAAGCGCTTCTCGACGATATAGTCGGGCAGCGGTTTTCGTGGGCTGATCGGCGCATCGCCCTGCCCCAGCGCATGCGCGAGCAGCGTGGAGAACCGCGCGCCGAACCGCGCCGTGATTTCGCCCGGCGAGCGCGAGGCGACATCGCCGATGCTCTTCAACCCGGCGCGGCGCAGGCCGGTGGTGATGGCCTCGCCCGCACCGAGCGCGGACACTGGAAACCGGTCGATCGCCTCCGCCTCCCCGCCATCGGCAACGATGGTGCCGGAGGCCTGCCGCGTCAGCGTGCGCGCGCAAATCGATGTGCCGGCAATCGCCGCGCTGACGGCAAAACCCTGCCGGCCGAGCGCACGGACCAGCGTCTGCAACAGCGCGGCCTCGCCGCCGAACAGATGCGCGCAGCCGGTGATGTCCAGAAACAGCCCGTGCGGCGGGTCGAGCGCCACCAGCGGCGTGAAACGGTCGCACCAGTCGGCGATGTCGCTGAGCGTCTTGGCATCGGCCACGACATCGGCATCGAACACTTTCAAATCCGGGCACATCGCCCGCGCATTCGCGAGCGGCTGGCCGATATATAAACCCAGATGCCCGGCGGCCTCGTCGAGCGCATGGATCACCAGCGCATTGTTCTCCTTGATGACGACAATGCTCGGATCATTCTTATTCTTACCCAGCCCGGCGCTGCCAAGGAACCGCTGGATCCGGTCGATGGGCAGGCGCGGCAGCCACAGGCTGAGGATACGTCGAGGGTTCACTGAACTGGCACTCATCACAATTCCATTCCATGATCCACCGGCCACATTGGCCATGACGATTGCGCAACAGCTCGGCATCGAAGCGCGGCGCGCCCCAGGCACTCCATGCTGAACCTGGCGGCGAATGCGCCGCGCGCAGCATCCACCGCGTCTCCGCAGTCGAAGGCAGCGGCTGCGCAGCCATGCGCAGCATCAGACCGGTGACGCCTGAGGATTGCGCGGCCAGCGTCAGCTTGCGGCTCGCCACGAGATCGAACTGCCTGGTTTCGCCCCAGAGCTCGAGCACGACGCTACCCAGCGCATCGCAGGCGAGCGCATCGGCCGAGGTGCGCAGCGCGCTCTCGACATCGGCGGCGCGCACCATCACCACGCGGCGCGGATCGAGGCCAAGCTCGGCGAGCCCGCTCATCGACAGCGCGCCGGTCTCGACTTCCGAAAAATCCTGCCGCACCCACAGCAGCGGCCGGCGTGCCGAGACGCGCCCTGCGAGGCCCATGACAAAACCCGTCGCGGCCGCGCCCTGGCGCCCTTCGCAAAACACCTCGTGAATCGCCGCACGCGCGAGCCCGCCCTTCAGCACGCTGTCGATCTCGCCATGGCCGAGCGCGACGCGCCCGTGCTCGTGCACGACCTCCGCCGTCTCGATGCGCTCGATCTGGCCGCGCAAGGTCGCAAGCGCGCTTTGACGTGCGCCGCTCATATACGCCGCTCCTTCAGAGGTGATTGCCGATGGCTCTCAAAAAGAGAACCAGCGGCTGGCTCATTTGTTCATGATATGTTCTAATATAAAGCTAACGGCACGCGTGGAGTCAATCGAATTGGCGCTCGGCCGGATTCATCAGCAAAATCAAATGGATTTGGGTATGGACGTGCAACGCAAGCTGGAGATCCTGGCGGATGCTGCCAAATACGACGCGTCCTGCGCCTCCAGCGGCACCGAGAAGCGGGATTCCAGCGACGGCAAGGGCATGGGCTCGACCGCACCCGGCATGGGCATCTGCCATTCCTACGCGCCGGACGGACGCTGCATCTCGCTGCTCAAGGTGCTGCTGACCAATGCCTGCAATTACGACTGCCTCTATTGCGTCAACCGCGCCTCCTCCAACGTGCCCCGCGCCCGCTTCACCGTCGAGGAGGTGGTCAAGCTCACGCTCGACTTCTACCGGCGCAATTACATCGAGGGCCTGTTCCTCTCCTCCGGCATCATCCGCAGCCCCGACTACACCATGGAGCAGGTGGTCAGCGTCGCGCGCAAGCTGCGCGAGGAGCACCACTTCCGCGGCTACATCCATCTCAAGACCATTCCCGAGGCCGACGATGCGCTGATCGCGGAAGCCGGCAAATATGCCGACCGCCTCTCCATCAATATTGAGATGCCCCAGGAAACGAGCCTGCAGCAATTCGCGCCGGAGAAGGACGTGCGTGCGATCCGCCGCACCATGGGCCGGCTGCGGCTGAAGCTCGACGAGGCCGAGGAAGATCGCGCCGCGAAAACGAAAGCCAGGCCGCAGCGCTTTGCACCGGCCGGACAAAGCACACAGATGATCGTCGGCGCAGATAGCGCGAACGATCACACCATCCTCCATACCAGCGCCAATCTCTACAGATCCTACCGGCTGCGGCGCGTCTATTACTCCGCGTTCAGCCCGATCCCCGATGCGAGCCGCGCGCTGCCTCTGGTGCAGCCGCCGCTGCTGCGCGAACACCGGCTCTACCAGGCCGACTGGCTGATGCGGTTCTACGGCTTCAACGTTGCGGAGATCGTCGACGACAGCGCGATGCTGCCGCTCGACATCGATCCAAAGCTCGCCTGGGCGCTACGCCATCGCGACCGCTTCCCGCTCGACGTCAACCGCGCCAGCCGCGAGGAGCTGCTGCGGGTGCCGGGGTTCGGCACCAAGGCCGTGGAGCGCATCATCGCGACGCGGCGCACCACCACGATCCGCCTCTCCGATCTCGCGCGGCTGCACGTGCCCAGGCACAAGGCGCTGCCCTTCATCGTCCTCAGCGATCACCGCCCCTCGCCGCATCGCCTCGATGCGGCCGGGCTGATCGAGCGGTTCAAGCCGAAAGCAACGCAACTGGGATTTGGCTTCTGATGCAGTACATCACCCTCGACACCGAAACCGATTTCGACGGCTGGCGCAAAGCCGCGCGCACGCTGGTGCTTCATCACGTGGACCCCCGTGAGATCACATGGGCCGTGCAAGGCGGCGAGGCAGATCTATTCGCGCCGCCCGCGCCATCTCCGATCCTCGAGGTGAACGACGGCACCTTCAACGTATCCGGCAAATTCATCGATCTCGCGAAGGCCGCAATCCTGCATCGCGATGCTGAGCGCTTCGCCATCCTCTATCGCCTGCTCTGGCGCTTGAAGGACAATCACGATCTCATCGAGGTCGCGACCGATGCCGACGTCGCGCAGGTCATTGCGATGGCAAGAGCGGTTCATCGCGACGAGCACAAGATGCATGCCTTCGTGCGCTTCCGCGAAATCGGCCGGGAACGCGAGGCGCATTACGTCGCCTGGTTTGAGCCGGAACATCACATCGTCGAGCTCGCCGCGCCCTTCTTCGCAAAACGCTTTGCCGACATGCCCTGGTCGATCCTCACCCCCGATCTCTGCGCGCATTGGGATGGCCACGCGCTCTCGTTCACGCCGGGCGTGAGCAGGAGCGAGGCACCGGGCGAGGACCGGCTGGAGGAGACCTGGCGGCGCTACTACGCCAGCATCTTCAATCCGGCCCGGCTCAAGGTGAAGGCGATGCAGACGGAGATGCCGAAGAAATACTGGAGGAACCTGCCCGAGGCTTCGATCATTAAGCCCTTGATCGAGGACGCCGAACGCATGACCGGCGCCATGATCGCCAATGCCGCAACCGATCCGCACAAGCCTCAGAAGCGGCCGGACGTTCCGATGACACGCAAGCCTGCTGCCGACGATCTCGAAGCGCTCCGCGAGGAGGCCGCGCATTGCCGCGCCTGCCCGCTCTACAAGGACGCAACGCAGACCGTGTTCGGCGAGGGGCCGAAGAATGCCAATATCATGCTGGTCGGCGAACAGCCCGGCGACAAGGAAGACCTCGCCGGCCATCCCTTCGTCGGCCCGGCGGGTCAGATGCTCGACCGCGCGCTGGAGGAGGCCGGCGTCGACCGCAAGAAGGTCTATGTCACCAACGCGGTGAAGCACTTCAAATTCGTGCCGCGCGGAAAGATACGCCTGCACCAGAAGCCGAACACGCCGGAGATCCGGGCCTGCCGGCAGTGGTTCGAGCGGGAAGTCTCGGCAATCCAGCCCGACCTCATCGTGGCGATGGGCGCCACCGCCGCGCAAAGCGTGTTCGGCAAGATCACACCCGTCGGCAAGACCCGCGGCCGGCTCATAGACCTGCCCGACGGCCGCAAGGTTCTGGTGACGGTGCATCCGTCCTATTTGCTGCGGCTGCCCGATCCGGAGGCCAAGGCGCTGGAATATCAGCGTTTTGTCGAGGATCTGAGGATCGCCGCAGGTCTGCAGAAGAAGGTCTCGCATGCCGCCTAAATCCTGACGGGAAAACGCCTTTCAACCGCCGCTTGTCATCCGGCCTTCAAATCAATCGCGGACAATACCCTTACCTGAAAGTTAAGGGGCGTCCTGACATGACCGATGTAGCATTCGACCGCGCGGTAGCCGATCCCGCGCCGATCCAGCCGGCCTCGCGGCCAAATCTCGACAAGGGCTTCAATCCGCTGACGATGATCCTGTTCTTCGGCGTCCTCGCCGCGGGCCTGCTGTTCGTCGCCTACAGCATCTATATCGACGTCAACGCCACCGGCGCGCGGGTGACGACTTTCCTGCCCTACATCCTGCTGTTCGTCGCGCTGCTGATCGCGCTCGGTTTCGAATTCGTCAACGGCTTCCACGACACCGCCAATGCGGTGGCGACCGTGATCTACACCCATTCGCTGCCGGCTGAAGTCGCCGTGATGTGGTCGGGCTTCTTCAACTTCCTCGGCGTGCTGCTCTCCTCGGGCGCGGTCGCCTTCGGCATCGTCTCGCTGCTGCCGGTGGAGCTGATCCTCCAGGTCGGCTCCAGCGCCGGCTTCGCCATGGTGTTCGCGCTGCTGATCGCGGCGATCCTGTGGAATCTCGGCACCTGGTTCTTCGGCCTGCCCGCCTCGTCCTCGCACACGCTGATCGGCTCGATCATCGGCGTCGGCGTCGCCAACGCCGTCATGCGCGGCCGTGACGGCACCTCGGGCGTGGACTGGACCAAGGCGACCGAGATCGGCTACGCGCTGCTGCTGTCGCCGCTGTTCGGCTTCATCTGCGCCGCCGTGCTGCTGTTGCTGCTCAAGTTCATCGTGCGCAACCCGGCGCTCTACGCCGCGCCCGAAGGCAACAAGGCGCCGCCGCTCTGGATCCGCGGCCTGCTGATCGCCACCTGCACCGGCGTCAGCTTCGCGCACGGCTCGAATGACGGCCAGAAGGGCATGGGCCTGATCATGCTGATCCTGATCGGCACCGTGCCGACCGCCTACGCGCTCAACCGCGCGCTGCCGGAATCCCAGGTCGCCCAGTTCCAGAAGACCTCGGAAGCCGCTTCCAAGGTGATCTCGGCGAAAGGCGCGGGCCACAGCATCATCGGCGATCCCCGCCCGGCGGTGACGCAGTACATCACGCTGCGCCACATCAACGAGGGCACCTATCCCTCGCTCGCCGTGCTGGTGAAGGACGTCGGCGACCAGGTCGCCAAGTACGGTTCGCTGAACAAGGTGCCGGCGGAAGTCGTCGGCAACACCCGCAACGACATGTACCTGACCTCGGAAGCGATCCGCTTCCTGATGAAGGACAAGGAGAACGATCTCAGCAAGGACGAGGTCGCGGTGCTCAACACCTACAAGGGCGCGCTCGACTCCGCCACGAAGTTCATCCCGACCTGGGTGAAGATCGCGGTCGCCATCGCGCTCGGCCTTGGCACCATGGTCGGCTGGAAGCGCATCGTCATCACCGTCGGTGAGAAGATCGGCAAGAGCCATCTCACCTACGCGCAGGGCGCCTCGGCCGAGCTCGTCGCCGCCGCCACGATCGGCGCCGCCGACGTGTTCGGTCTGCCGGTCTCGACCACGCACGTGCTGTCGTCAGGCGTCGCCGGCACCATGGCGGCCAACGGCTCCGGCCTGCAATGGTCGACCATCCGCAACCTGCTGATGGCCTGGGTGCTGACCCTGCCCTGCGCCATCATGCTGTCGGCCACGCTCTACGTGATCTTCTCGCACATCTTCTGAGCGATCACATCAACCAAAGCCAAAGGGCCCGTGCGATGCACGGGCCCTTTTCATTTGTTCTTCGCGTCCAGTCTTACGACGCCGCCAGCGATTCCTCGACCAGCTTGACCCAGTACGACGTGCCGAACACGATCGCCTCGTCGTTGAAATTGTAGGCGGGGTGATGCAGGCCGGCGCTGTCGCCGTTGCCGCAGAAGATGAAGGCGCCGGGGCGCGCTTCCAGCATGTAGGCGAAATCCTCGCCGCCCATCAGCGGCGGCATCTCGTGCACATTGGCGTCGCCCGCCACTTGCCTCGCGATGCGCCGCGCCACCTCGGTCTCCGCGGCGTGGTTGTTCACGACGGGATAATTGCGCTGGTAGCGCAGATCGATCTTGGCGCCGGTGATCTGCGCCACGCCCGCCACCACCTCGTGCACGCGCTTCTCGACCAGCTTGCGCACCTCCGGCGACAGCGTCCGGATGGTGCCCTTCAGCATCGCGGTCTGCGGAATGACGTTGCGGGCGTTGCCGGCGTGAAATTCGCAGATCGAGATCACGGCGGACTCCAGCGGATCGACGCTGCGCGCGACAATCGACTGCAGCGCCGTGATCACCTGGGCGCCGACCAGCACGGAATCGATGCATTTGTGCGGACGGGCAGCATGGCCGCCGACACCCTCGATCATGATGTCGACTTCGTCGGTCGCCGCCATGATCGGCCCCTGCCGGATCGCGAACGAGCCGATCGGAATGCCCGGGCCGTTGTGCATGCCGTAGACCTGTTCGATGCCGAAGCGTTCCATCAAGCCGTCCTTGACCATGGCCGCGCCGCCGGCGCCGCCCTCCTCGGCCGGCTGGAAGATCACGATCGCATCGCC
>Ga0209564_1002239_pt1 | contig 15940 bp, 17 predicted proteins | sample AraplaCol_mMF_r2_FD_184272 | JGI IMG/M metagenome (GOLD analysis project Ga0209564, IMG submission 184272) | Arabidopsis root microbial communities from North Carolina, USA - plate scrape MF_Col_mMF_r2 (SPAdes) (version 3) | ecosystem: Host-associated > Plants > Roots > Endosphere | place: USA... | reverse complement strand
GTATCGGGAAGACGTCGCCACCGCGCAAGCGACGCCGCAGCGCAACGCCGAAGACCTGTGGCGCAATCTGCGCGCGGGCGGCGAAACGGGCTGGGACTTCAGCTCGCGCTGGTTCGCCGACGGCAAGACGCTTGCGACGATCGAAGTCACGTCGCTGATTCCCGTCGATCTGAACTGCCTGCTCGTCGATCTCGAACGCACGCTGGCGAAGGCGTATCGCGTGCAGGGCGACGCTTCGCACGCGGAGAATCTCGAACAGCGCGCCGCCGCGCGCGCCGATGCGATCCGCCGCGTGCTGTGGGACCCGCAACTCAATGCATTCGGCGATTACGACTTCGTCGCGCATCGGCTCACGCATCGGCTGAGCGCGGCGACGGTCTATCCGCTGTACGCGGGCGTCGCAACGAAAACGCAAGCGGCCGAGGTGGCGGCGACCATCCGCGCTCGCCTGTTGCGCCCCGGCGGCCTCGCGACCACAACGGTCGACACGGGCCAGCAATGGGACGAGCCGAACGGCTGGGCGCCGCTGCAATATCTCGCCGTGACGGGCTTGCGGCGCTATGGTCATGCCGACCTCGCGCAGCAGATCGCCACGCGCTGGATCGGCACCAACGTCGCGTATTACCAGCACACGGGCAAGCTGGTCGAGAAGTACGACGTCGATGCCAGGGCAGGGACGACGGCGGCGGGCGGCGGCGAATATCCGTTGCAGGACGGTTTCGGCTGGACCAATGGCGTGCTGCGCACCTTGATGGCGATGTATCCCGGCGCGGCAGGCCCGTCGACGCGCCCCGTCGATGTGCCCGCGGGTGCGGCGGGCGTATCGGAAGCGGCCTCGGCTGCTGCAGCCGCGCCGAAAACCACGCACCGCCTGCGCGCGACGCCTGCACCTTCTTCTTCACCCGCGCCGTGAAGCGCCGTCTAACTGCTTGTTACGAAACTCGCACACATGTTGCACCTTCGGCATGGGCCGCCACGTACACTGCGCTCACAGTATCCAGCGCGCTCCGATACACGACGCTATTGAAATCGGGCGCACTGGCGCAACATCGGTTCGATCAAAACAAACGGGGTATCAGCATGACCGCTTTCGGGAAAGCCACACTCGCCGCCGCAACGCTGTTTCTCGCCGTCAGCGGGACAGCACATGCGGCGGGTTGCATCAAGGGCGCCGTGGTCGGCGGCGTCGCGGGACACTACGCGGGCCATCACGCTGTGGTCGGCGCGGTCGGCGGTTGCATCGTCGGGCGGCATCTTGCGAAAAAGCACGCCGACGAACAGGCCGCGCAGCGCCAGGCCATTCACGCCCAGTATCAGTAATGCCGGCGAGCGTGCCTGCGTCGCTCGAAACGAGCCTTCGCGATTTAAGTCTGTCTTAATTGTCACGGCTCATTATTCGTTCGCAGGCTTGTCGTCGGAACCCTGCCAACGGGAGTTGCGCCTCGGCGCCGACTTCCGGCCTATGTAACACCAGTCATCCCCTGTAGTGCCGCCAGAGCATCGGCGGCACCTTTTTCCTGGCGACACAAGGCCCCCGCCTGCACAGGAAACGAAGAAAAGAGGTACATCACCATGTCGAACAAGTCGAGAAGCCGCAAGCAGACCCGTCACGCTCCCGCCATGTCGCCGTTGCTGCGCGCGCTGACTTTCAGCCGCGCCGCACACGAGCCCATCACGCGGGCCATGCTGTTGCAAGCCTACGCAAGTCTCGACGCGTTCCGACGCGGGCAAGGCTCGCGCGAACTGTTCACGACGCTCGGCCGGCAACTGCTCATCGCCGAAGAACTGAGCCGCATCGGCCACCTGCCGGAAGCGATCGACGATATCGCCGAAGCGCAGATCGCGATGACCGACATCGACAGCGCCAAGACGGCGCGCGGCGAGTGGACGGTGGAAGGCGACAACTACGCGTGGCTGACCATCGCGCTCGATGCGTTCGCCCGCCAGCTCGCCGCTGCCTCGCTGGAAGATATCGCCAAGGCCGAAGCGCGGATGATCGAAGGGCTGATGCGCACCGAACAGGAACTCGCGCACCCCGTCGCCGCCTGAGCGCGGCGGACGTCGCTAGCGCTAGAGTTTGAGCAGCTCGGCCTGCATCCAGTCGTGCACCTGATGGCTGAGTTCCTGCGGCGAGCGCTCGGCAGGCGAGAGCGTCGGACCAATCACGACGCGAATATCTCCCGCGCCCACCGGCCAGCCTTTCGCGGGCCACACCTTGCCGGCGTTGTGCACCACGGGCACGATCAGCGCGCCCGTCGCGCAGGCCAGACGCACGCCGCCTGAGGTCAGCTTGACAGGCGCGCCGTGCGGCACGCGCGTGCCTTCCGGAAAGATCACGACCATATCACCCTTCGCGAGGCGCTCGGCTGCTTCACGCGTCACGGCGACATGTGCCTGGCGCGGCGAGCCGCGGTCCAGGCTGACCATGTCGAGCCCCCTCAGCACCCAGCCGAAGAACGGAATACGCAGCAAATCCTGCTTGAACACAAAGCTGATCCGGCGCGGAAAGAGCGCGAGAAACGCGAGCGTTTCCCACGTCGATTCGTGGCGGCACAGGACGATCGACGGTTCCTTCGGCAGATGTTCGAGACCTTCTATCGAGCAGCGGATACCGAACGCCGCGCGCATCACCGCGACGAGCGCCCGGCACCATAACGCCGCGAGCCGGTAACGCGCCGACCGGTTGATGAACGGATACAGCAGCAGCATCACCGTGGACCAGATCGTTCCGCTTCCCAGCAGATAGACGATGAACAGCCATTTTTTGAGCACAGCGAGCATGTTGTGTGGCATCGACGGAAAGTGAGCAGGCGCAAGCCAAACCCAGATACTACCGGCGATGAAAAAATCGCACGCAGCAAAGCTGCAGCCCGGCAGCCCGAGCGCACTGCGCGCACAAAAGAAAACGCCGGCCAAGGCCGGCGTTCATGCTGTAGTTTTGAAGGCCACGGTCGCCTGACGGCGCCGGAGGGCTAGACATTCGGCAAAGACTCGCGCCTGCGGCGCTCACACTTTGCCGACCGTTCAACCCTTCGCCATTTCTGGTTTTTCGCGTTACGCGCAAACTTCCCCCGTGCGCAAGCAGAGTATCGCCGACGGGCGCGTGCCGCTATGTGGTCAATCGAACGTTCAGACGAAACACGTTGCGCAGCCGCCTGCGTCACGACAAGCTCGGCTGCGTGCATTCTCGCGACAAGGCGTGCAGGTCCGCAGCCGGAACCGGCCGTCCGAGCAGAAAGCCTTGCAGCGAATTGCAGCCGAGCCGCGTCAGGAACTCCTTTTGCGTCGCCGTCTCGACCCCTTCCGCGACGATGTCGATACCCAACGTCTGACCAAGCGCGACGACGGACGACACAATCGCCGCATCCTCCGCGTCATGCGCCAGCTCGCGCACGAAGCCCCGGTCGATCTTCAGCTCGCTCGCAGGCAAACGCTTCAGATACATCAGGCTCGAATAGCCGGTGCCGAAATCGTCGATGGAAATGCGCACGCCCATCTCATGCAGGCTTTGCAGAATCCGCAGGCTCGCCTCGACATCGCGCATCGCCGCCGACTCGGTGACTTCGATCGTCAGACGGCGCGGATCGACGCGATGCCGCGCCAGCGTGTCGCGCACCAGCGACGTCAGTTGCGGGTGGCCGAACTGCATGGGCGACAGGTTGACGGCGACGTTCCAGTCGCACGCGCCCGAATCGAGCCACTCGCCGATCTGGCGGCACGCTTCGTCGAGCACCCATTCGCCGATCGGCACGATCAGCCCCGTCTTCTCGGCAAGCGGGATGAATTCGTCGGGTCCGATCAGGCCGCGCTTCGGATGCGCCCAGCGCACCAGCGCCTCGACGCCCGTAATCGGCCCATCGGGCGCGGCGAATTGCGGCTGATAGTGCAGCACCAGTTGCCCGCGCTCGACGGCCGCGCGCAACTCCTGCGTCAGCTGCAACTGGCCTTGCATGTTCTCGTTCATCGACGCGTCGAAGAACGAATACGCGTTGCGGCCCAGCGACTTCGCGTGATACATCGCGGCGTCGGCGTGCGTCAGCGCCTCGTGGCCGAGCGCGCCGTCGGCGGGACACATCGCGATGCCGATGCTGGTCGAGATGCCCAGTTCGTGGCCGTCGATCTCGAACGGCGCGCCGATCACGGCCAGCAGCCGGCTGGCGATGGCCATCGCGCCCGCCTGGTCCTCGCCGGGCAGCAGCAGCACGAATTCGTCGCCGCCCACGCGCGCCACGGTGTCCCTTGCGCGAACGGCCGACGCGAGCCGCTCGGCGACCTGCTCCAGCAGCCGGTCGCCGACCTGGTGGCCGTATGCGTCGTTGACGATCTTGAAGCCGTCGAGGTCCATGAACATCAACGCGAACCGGCTGCCGTCCACACGCGATTTCGCCAGCGCTTCCTCGAGCCGCGCTTCGAGCAGCACGCGGTTCGGCAGCTTGGTCAACGCGTCATGCCAGGCGAGATAGCCGAGTTCCTGGTTGGCTTGCGCCAGCGACCGCGTGAGCGCCGCGTTCTCCGCTTCGAGCCGCAGTTCGTCGAGCACGGAAAGCGACAACGCGACGCCCGTCACCGCAAGCGTCACGATGATGATGACGACGGCGACCCATGTGGTGTTCACACCGTCGGTTGCCGCGACGCACAGGCTGCCTGCCGGAAAGGCCGCTGCCGACATGCCCGTGTAGTGCATGCCGACGATCGCGAATCCCATCACGACGGCGGCGCCCGCGCGCAGCGGGCGCATGCGGCGCGAGTTGTGTCGCAGGCTGAACGCCGTCTTCAACGCAACGCCCGAGGCAGCGACGGCGATCACGATCGACAGCGCGAACAGCCCGGCGTCGTACACGATGCCAGGCTCCATCTGCATGGCTACCATGCCCGTGTAGTGCATGCCCGCGACGCCGAGGCCCATCAGCAGCGCGCCGCCCGCAAGCCGCCCGGCGGGCAATGCGTCCTGGCAGACCAGCCACAGCGCGAACGCCGACGACGCAACCGCGATCGACAGCGACAGCACCGTGACGACGGGATCGTAGCCGAGCGGGATCGGCAGGCTGAACGCGAGCATGCCGATGAAGTGCATCGACCAGATGCCGAGCCCCATCGCAAACGCGCCGCCCGTGAGCCACCAACGTGCGGTCCGGCCGGTCGCCGTCGTGATGCGGCCCGCCATTTCAAGCGACGTGTACGCGGCCAGCACCGCGACAAGGAGCGAGAACAGCACGAGAAGACTGTTGTAGCTGCCCTGTAACATGAGAGCCCCCAGAATGTGCCCCTCGGCCGCTCGCAGGACTTTGCTGAATGAAGCAGTCCCTTATCCGCGAAAAGAGGCGTATGAAGTACGGTTTATCGACATCCGGCAGCAAAATGTTAAGTGTGAAATGTCAAATTCCGAGGCTCTGCTCGGTTTTACGATTGCGTTCGTAGGGGTCCCACTGGCCTGGCGGCGGAAATCGGTGTAGTGCGCTAGCCGGCCATCACGAGTATCCGCACCTTGCTCGTCAGCGACGGCATGACGAAATCCGATACCCGGCCAGCGCGCACGTCGAACATCAGTTGCTCGAGTCTTTCGAGCAACGACGGACCTTGACTGAGCGCGAACGCACCCGCGCTCGCGCCCTCGATCTCTTTCATCAACGCCCGCCGCGCCAGCACGATGCGCTCGACGGCACTCGCTCTCGATACGAAAAACTCTTCCACGTAGGCCGAATCCTTTTCGGCGCGTCCAGTGTATTGACAGTGCTTGCGCCGGATAGCCGCAAATAGTGACAGAGCCGAATGCCCGATGGTCCGACGTGAAAGAAGCGGTGAGGAAGCGGTGTTCGCTACGGCCCGCGCCTTCAATCTTTCCAGCATCAATCGTCCTTCTGATTGCCGGCGCGCCAACTTCACGCTTCGGCAAGGGCGAAATCTGGCTTTGGAACTGCCAGATTGTGACGGCCAGGCGGTGGACGCACGCTCCACTCACCCACCCGCGTCGATCGCCCTCGCATCAGAAAGGAGACACCATGCTTTCCGCTTTGGTAGAAACAGTGGGAGCGCTCGGCATTCTGGCGAGCGTCGCAGCGAAGATCGCCGAACTGCGCAAGGAGTACAGGCGCTGCAAAAAAGCGTGCGCCAATAAAAAAACCCCTCCGGAGAGGGGTTGATGAATCGCCCGCGACCGTGCCTTCCGTCCAGCCCCAAGCGTCATCAAATTCCCCGCGATGAGACCGTGAGGATCGCCGCAAGCGTTGCCGTCAAGCCAGCTTGATCGAGGTCGGGTCCGCCGTCAGATAGCCGACCGCCGCGCCGAAGCGATCCTTGTAGTTGGCGCGCACGAGCGGATCGAGCGCGGTCTGCACTTTCGCGTGCAAGCTGCTCCAGTCGCCCGCGTGCTGGAAGTTGCTCATGATGTAGGTCCAGCCGTTGATTTCATCGACGGCATGCAGGCCCGTCGACTCGGCGCCCGCCGGGCACGACAGGATGCGCGACAGCGTCTTCGTGTCGACGTGGTACGCCCACAGGAAGTTGTTGACGTGCATGCCGCTGTCTTCGCCGATGAAGAGCGTGCGCAGTTTCTCCGAGAACTTGAGGTTGTCGGGATTCGCGATCTTTTCCGGGTTCGCGGTATTGCCGAGGCTGTCCGCCGTCGCGAGGTCTTCGCCGACGAGCGCGGCGGGCGCGCTCATGTCGACGGGCACCCATTCGCTGTCGATCGCCGCGCCGCCCAGGTCACGCTGTCCGCCCTTCATGTTCAGCGCGTAGACCGCGCCGGACGAGATGCCCTTGTCCAGTGCGATATCCGTCGAATGCGCGTTGCCGCGCACCATCGACGCCGTGATCTGCGACATCGCCGAGTACAGGATCTTGTCCTTCGCGTTGACCGTGGTGCCTTCGAGCTTCGTGAAGCCCATGCTCGCGCCGCGCAGCGCGGCGTAGCGATGCGTCTCCAGAAACGCGGCCGCTTTCTCCATGCCCGGCTTGATGCGAATCCAGTTGAATTTGCCGCCAAAGTGAATCTTCGTGTACGTCGGATCGCTGGGCGGGGTGGCCTCGTTGGTGACGATGTCCATGATGTCGGCGTTCGTCAGCGTGTTGGCGAGCGCTTCGATTTCGTCGCTGGTCGCGTGGCCGAGATTGAGCCACGTGAGGGTCGCGGCGCCCGCGCCCGCCGACGATGTTTGCGCCCACTTCGCCACATACAGCGTACCCGCGGACAGGTCCGCTTCCTTGTCGGCGATGAACATGAAGAGGCCGCCGTTGGTCGCGTCGTCTCCCATCAGCACGGTGCGCCTGTCGGGCATCACCTGGATCAACTCGTGCGAAATGCGCCCGAGGCAGTAGTGCTTCTTTACCGTGCCCGTGCCGTCGGGATTCACGGTGACTTCGGGCAAGTGTCCGTAGTGATAGGGCCGCGCGGTCGTCGTGTTGCCGTACAGGTTCTGGCTGTACGCCTGGAACTGCGTGTTCGTGGCGATCGTCGCGGCGTCCGGCTCGTATTCTTCGCTCGACAAATGCGTGTTCCACGGCGACAGGCTCGCGCCGCACGTGATCCACAAACCGTGCGCGCCCGACGTATCGACATTCGAATAGCTCACGAGCGCGAGCTTGCCCGTCGCCGGGTCCTGGTCGAGCGTGAGCACGGCGATGGGCGACGGCAGCTTGCCGTACATGTCGCCGGCGGCCGTTTGCGTCTGGTCGCGTGTCGCGTATTCGAACTGCACGACGGCGAACACCGGGTTGCCCTTCACGCCCTTCACCGTCGGCTTGTCGAGGCGGATCAGCGACGTGCCATCCGGACAATCGGAGAAGAACTGGCGCTCCTTGCCGGGAACCGAACGGTCGATGATCGGCTGATTGTTGATGTCGACATACCCGCCCGCGACGATCGTGCCGCCTGTCGTGTTCGGCACCGTGTCGCCCGTGATGAAGAACGGCTGATACGCGAGCTTGTAGCTGCGGCGGCTGCCGTCGGCGAACTGCGCGGTCATCGTCGATGCGACCGTGGTCGTCGCCATCGCGGCGGGATCGGCGAGCGACGGCGCCGCCATGCCGCCGAACGACGCCGCCGTGAAGGCGGACGTCGAAGGGGACGGCGTGGCGCTCGCCGCGTGGTCGTTACCGCTGCCGCATGCCGCGAGCAGCGAGGCGGCGGCCGCGCTGCCGAGCGGCAGCATCGGTGCGCCGGCAATGATCTTGAGCGCCTTGCGGCGTGAGTAGTCGAGTGGCTGCGCCATGTTGTCGTGATCCGTTGGTGGGGATGGGTGGTTGGCTCAACAATCAGCCCACGCCGCAGATCAGTCGTCCGTGGCGCGCCTTGATGACGCGCTAATTTAATGAATGATTATGAAATATCTTTGACAGTATTCTGTAATGTTTGAATTCAATCGGCTTCACACTCGCCCTGCGACGGGAATCAGCGCGCCTGTCACGCACTGAGCTTCCTTCGACAGCAGGAACGCGATCACGCCGCCAATCTGCTCCGGCGTCACCCAGCGCGTGAAATCGGCATCGGGCATGTCGGCGCGATTCTGCGGTGTGTCGATGATGCTCGGCAAAATCGCGTTGACGGTCGCGCCCTTGTCCTTGAGTTCTTCGGCAAGCGCTTCCGTCAGCCGCATCACGCCCGCCTTCGACGCCGCGTAGGCGCCCATCCCCATGCCCGCCTTCAACCCCGCCATCGCGCCGATGTTGACGATGCGCCCGCCTGTACGCTTCGTCAGATGATGAAGCGCCGCTTTCGTGGCATTGACCGTCGTCTTCACGTTCACGTCGAACATACGTTCCCACGTGTCCGCGCTGCCGTCCGCGACCGTCTCCCAGCTAAATCCACCCGCGACATTCACGAGCGCATTCAGCCCGCCGAGCTGGCTCGCGATCGAATCGACCGCGCGTTGCGCCGCGTCCCGTTCTGCGAGATCGACACCGCCCGCGACATACGCCTGCGCCAGCGACGCGGGCAGATTCGCCGGCGCCTTCCCTCTGCCGATCAACGCGACCTTCGCGCCGCGCTCGGTCAGTACTTGCGCCGTCACAAGACCGAGATTGCCGAAGGCGCCCGTAATGGCGACGATGGTTCCATCCAGACTGTTCATGAAGTACGCGCTCCCAACGCAGATCGATGCCCGACGAACGAACGCCCTGTCACGCGTTCATTCGCGGCACAGGGCGCACTCGAACACAGTGTTGTCGCAAGGTTCGTTCGCGTCAATCGAAGGAATCGCGAGGTACTCGCCGATACCCGCAGGACGCCCGGCAAAACGCGCCGGACGCGCGGCAAAGCCCGCACCACGAGCACAGCAAAAACGGACGATCGGACAAAGAGGCGCGACGCGAGGGCAAAGGTCTTTGCAACACCTTGCTTCATAGTGAATCCCGAGACGGCATCGAGCACCATGCATCATCTTTTGCAGCAAGCGCGTTCAAGTTCAACGACGTCAGGCAGCAAGGTCTTGTGAAGTCAGGTGTCCAGCCTTTTCCATCGCCGTGGTCGCGCGCTGCGTGACGACTATCGGCCACGAGAATCCGCGACCCTTTCCTCACAGGAGGCCTTGTCATGCGTCACCTGCCGGACTTGCAGCGAAGCCGCATCAGCGACGTTTCACAGGCTCAATTGCTCGCGCTCTTGCACAACGACGTGCTGACGCGCGAGAGCCTCGCGCTCTTGCCGCCCGTATTGCTGATCGCGGTGCTGCATCTTCATACGCATGTCGGCTGGGATGCGTGCTTCGCGATCGTGCGGCAGTTGAACAACGACCACGGCAGGCATATGCGCGAACTCAGCACTGCGCTATCGCTGTTGAGATCGCTACGCGGCACGCGGATACTCGATCCGCTCGCATGGCAAGCCGCAGCGCGCCGCATCCTGCACGCGATGGTAAACGAGCATCGGGCTCTCCATTCGATGCCAAGGCGAGCGGCCTTATTCCGTGTCGTGCGCGGCGGCTTGCCCAGGCGCAATCGCGTGACGTTCACGCTGCGGCCTGCCGGTCAGCTGCTGGAGTTGTCGCATTACTGGCTCGGCGCCAGAGCGTCGGTTCCGTTGACATGGTTATGACGCTTACGCCACGTAGCGGGCGGCTGGCCGAACTCGCGCCGGAACGCGCGGTGGAACGCCGATTCCGATTCGTAACCGACTTCCTCGGCGATCGCCGCAATCGCCTTGCTGCTGTACGACAGTTCCTGCGCCGCGACGATCAGACGCCAGCGAGCGAGGTATTGCATCGGCGGTTGGCCTAGCAGTTCGCTGAATCGCGCAGCAAATGCAGACCGCGACAGGCCGACTTTTCGCGCGAGTTCGTCGACGGTCCAGTTGTAGGCAGGCTGCGCATGCAGGATCGACAGCGCGCGGCCGACGAACCGGTCCTTCACGCCCGCGAGCCAGTTCTTGCGGTCAGCCGGCAGGTCGTCGATGCAGCGCCGCACGGCCCACACGAACAGCAGTTCGGACAAACGCGACAGCACGATAGCGCTGCCTGCGCGCCGTTGCGCCGCCTCGGTCGCGGCATAGCGCAGCGACGCCTCGATCCATGCCGAGTGCGCATCGTTGCGAACATCGACTTTGAAGAGGCGCGGCAGCGAGCCGAGCACGGGGTTGGTCAGCGCATCGTCGCAGGCGAGAAAGCCGCATAGCAGGCTGGTCCGCGCGCCGCCTCCACCGTACGAGAGATTCAATACTTCGCCCGGCATGGCAGCCAGTTGCGATTCGATGAGCGGTCCGGCGGGGACAGGCGTGAGATCGAGTGCGCTACCCATGATGTGCGCCTCGCCTTGCGGCACGACGAGCAGTTCGCCGGCGCCGACGCAAATGGCGGGCTCGCTGCAGTCGGGCAGTCGCGCCCAGCACGAGCCTTCCGTGATCAGATGATAGGAGACCACACGGTCCGACTTCGGCAGATAGGCTGTGCACAACGACTGATCCGCGCGACCGATCATGCACCACGGCGCCGTCAATTCGGCATGAAGATAAACCGCGCCGCCCAGGCGCACGACGCGCAGCACGTCGGAAACCGCATCCATGAAGCACCGTCCTTCATTTTCGGCATTTTGCTGAAAGACGGCACATGTGCCGTCTTTTGCAAGTTCACCGAAAGGATACTCCGTTCGCTGCGTGCAAGTGCGCAGCGTGCATTGCGCGCATTGCGTGCCGCTAAGCGTGACATAAGCTTCGACCGGTACGATCGGGCGACCGTTTGCTACCCGGGTTTCCATCCCGACGCGCCCACAGCATGAATACACTTGAAGCCTTCAATCAGGCGCTCTTTCTCACGATCAACGCAACCACCTCGACGCCACACTGGCAAATCGACATCGCGTCATTCATCGCCGACTACGTGATCTATGTCATTCCGCTGATGCTCGCCGCACTCTGGCTCTCCGGCATCCGGAACAATCGCGCGACGGCGCTGCGCGCATGCAGCGTCGTGCTGCTCGCGCTCGGGTTCAATCAGATCATCGGTCATGTCTGGCTGCATCCGCGGCCGTTTATGATCGGGCTTGGGCATACGTTCATCGAGCATGCCCCGGATTCATCGTTTCCAAGCGATCACGGCACGGTGTTCGCCTGCGTCGCGCTGACCTTGCTGTTGGCGGGCACGCGTTGGTACGGCGAGCTAACGCTCGCTGCGGGGTTGGCCGTCGCGTGGGCGCGCGTGTTCGTCGGCGTGCACTATCCCCTCGATATGGCGGGTGCCGTTGCGATTGCGTGCGTGGCGTATGGCGTCGTCACGCCGCTTTGGTCGCTGGTGGGTGAGGCGGTGACGGACGGGATGATTGCGCTGTATCGGAAGCTGCTGGCGTGGCCGATTGCGCGCGGATGGCTTGTTCAATGAAGCCGGAACTCGCTGCCGGTCAACGACGTCGAAACGCCAGTCAAAAGACAAACCGCGACAGGCGGTCCGTTATATGACGGCGCATGTCGCGGCGGACTCAGTCAAGCAGTTGCGCTGGCTATCGCGCCAGCGCTTTACGCATTAGTGGTGTTCGAACACAGGCACCGAGTAAGCGCTCGGGGAGAACGACGCACGTTGGCCACCTTGCGACGAACCATCTGCGACGCCGCCGACACCGCTGTTTTGCACGCCGTTGGCAGCGTCGACCTTTGCTTCTGCGGCCTGAATGTTGGCCGGGTATTGCGTGTCGCTGCTATTCGACGGGACATAACCCGCTTTTTCCAGTTGCACCAGCTCGGCGCGGACTTGGGCACGGGTCACGGGCTGGCTGGATTGAGCGAATGACACGACCGGAACAGCGAGGACAGCAGCAACTGCAAGAGCCTTGATGAGCGATTTCATGATCATTACCTCCAGATTCGTTTTCGGATGCTTCGAACTGTTTTGTTCGTCGCGTTGAAAACAGTGTAGGAGTATCGGCTCTGCAGATAAACATCTGATCAACCAACTCACAGTTTCAGGAAACGTTATAAACCGCCCGAAACTGGTGCGCGATGCAATCGGGATCACGTCAATCGGCTGCTCGATGCAGCAGTTCGAGTTCGAAGCTCAGGCCGTGCAACTCGATCCAGCGTCGCGCCCACGTCAGCGCGCATTGCATCGCCTCGTCGGGCATGTCGAACTTCGGGCCCACCAGCCCGGAGCGCGCGACGCGCCTGCCGTCCCGCGTGATCTCGGCCCAGCCGCGAAACATCGCGTCCGGCGCTGGATCGGCCGCTATGTAGACGACATAACCTCTCTCGTCGGCCACGCGCGCGCCCTTCGCAGCGAGTCCCATCCAGAATGCGCGGCCCGGGTTGTCGGGACGCAACTCGTGCGCGGATTCCTGTCGTGCCGGCGATGCCTGCCACGACGCCTGGCTTTTCCAGATCACGCGCGGTATGCCGCGCTCTTCCATCTGGCCATCGTCGCGTTTCGGCACGGCCTTTTTGCTCACGCATGGCGCGTCGGGCACGTACGAAAAACTGCGTCCCACCTTGCTCAGGACGCGGATCATCTCGGCGATCTTGCCTTTGAGCCGCCACTCTTCGAAACGGCAGCGGCAAGTTGGTTGCGACGGATAGTGCGCGGGCAGCTTCGACCACGATTGCCCCGTGGTCAACACCCATAGCACCGCATTGGCGACGACGCGCGTCCTGATGCGCGGACGCCCACGCTTGAGGACGCCTGCATGCGGCTGCGCGCTGAGAATCGGTGCGACCAGCGACCACTCTTCGTTGGAAAGCTCCTCGAAATGCATTGCCTTCTCCAGACCTGTCTGCGCGTCCCGTCCAGCCCAAGCGAAAGTCCGATGTGTGCTATCAGCAAGCGACACACGCACGCGCGTTGACATTGACCCACGCCGCAATGTTTGATGCAGTCAGGATTGGCAACGGGTTCGACGTCGCGCCCGCTGAATCTCGCGTCAGGAAATCCCTAACGCAAAGCGAACGGGAGATGAGATGAACCAGCAACCAACCGCGCCGCGCTTCTCTTCCGTCGACGCGCAAGCGCTGCCCTGGACACCGTCGGCATGTGCCAGCGGCGTACAGATCAAGAATCTCGGCAAGGCCAACGGGCGCGCGATGCAGCTCGTCCGCTTCGATGCGGGAACGGTGTTCCCGATGCACCTGCATACGGGACCGGAGTTCGTCTACATGCTCGAAGGCGAGGCCATTCAGAACGGCCAGCGTCTGTTGCCGGGATGGGTGGGCATCGCCGAAGCAGGAACGGTCGAAGATCGCTTCAGAAGCGATACGGGTTGCGTGTTTCTGTTGATCTACGATCTCGCGCAGCGCTTTTGCTGAGCGTGCATGGCGCGTCGAAACACTCGCTACAAATGCTTACAAAGCCGTTGCGGCGTTACGTGCACCGCGCCCGTTCGAGCGGCGTTATTGCAGGCACACACCAACCGTGGAGCCCACGATGAGCGCCGACGTCACAAACAGCAACAGCATTGCGCAACGCAGCCGTATTCATCCCTTGATCGCGGGCGCGGCTGTGTCCGTGATTCTCGCCAGCGTCACCGGCGTTGCAGCGATGACGGGCATTCTGCCCGTGTCCCACGCAACACCGCCGGCCAACGAGCAGGTCGCGACCAACGCGGCGCAAGCGGCAAGCATGCCGCTCGCCGCTGTCCAGCAGACGGGCGCGGTGCAGCAAACGAATGCCGTGCAACCCGCCGCGCAACCCGCCGTGCAGCCGGCCACGCAGCAAGCGGAGACTCCCGCGCCCAAGCCTGTTCATCACACGCACAAGCCGCGCGTCGCACCGGCTCCGCAATATGCGAATGGCGACTACTCGCAAGCGTCTGCGCAATCGGCAGGGACAAGGCAAGTCGCGGCAGATCCGTATGCGGGCGAAGTCGTGGCTATCAACGCTGTGCAATCGTCCGAGCCGACGACGGGTCTCGGCGCGGTCGGCGGCGCCGTTGCGGGCGGATTGATCGGCAATCAGTTCGGCGGCGGGCGCGGGCGTATTCTCGCCACCGTGGCGGGCGCTGTCGGCGGCGGCGTCGCGGGCAACGGCATCGAACACGCCGTGCGCAAGCAGACAAGCTACCAGGTGCAGGTCCGCATGCAGGACGGCAGCTATCGCAACTTCACTTACCCGACGCAGCCGCAAGTGCAGGTTGGACAACGCGTGCATGTGTCGGGCGACTCGCTCACGGCTTCCTGATGGTTGCGTGACACCGCCCGCAAATGGCGGGCGGTGACGTGCGCCGGTTGTCCGGCGCCCGTTACCTGGCGTTACACACGCAACAGGGCGGAAGCAACATGAGAACGACTGCATTTCTACAATGCCGTTCACTCGCCATCGAATGGCATCCATCTGCAGACGCCCCGAACGGAGCACCACGTTGAAACACCTGACACTCATCTGCGCGGCCGGACTCTTCGGCGCATGCGCGTCCACGGCTGCATTCGCTCACGTCGATGTCGGCGTCACGTTCGGCGTGCCGGCGCCCATCTATGTCGAGCCGGCGCCTGCCGTTGTCTACGCACCGCCGCCGCCCGCCGTCTACGCGCCGGCGCCCGTCTATTACGGCGACGGCTACGGGTACGGATACGGCTATCGCGACGACCGCAGGTGGCACGATCACGGCCACCATCGCGGCTGGCATCGTCATCACGACGATGACGACGATTAAGGCACGCTGATTCACCGCTATTTCCAATAAAGCATTGCCATGCGACCAGGCGCCGTGGTAGAAGCACGGCGCAAAGTTATGTCGACAGGAGCATGCGGTGAAAAGAACCGCCGATAAAAGGCTACAAGTGGTTGCGGTACGAGTGGACCCGGCGATCGAACGGAGACTGAGGCTACTGGCCGAAGTCACGGGACGCCGGCAGTCGTTTTTTCTGCAGCAGATGATCGAGAGCGGCATCGCCGCGATGGAAGAGACGTGGCTGCCGCCCGCCGTACTCGCGCAGGTCCGCGATGGCACGCTGCCGTCCATCGAGCCGGAACGTGTTCCCGCGCCGGATCTTTTTGACGATCTGTTCGCCGATCAGGACAGCTAGCGCGATCGCTTCAACACGCGCCGAACGTGTTGCGGATCGCCGCAACGAGAGCTTCCGCGAGACGCGGGTCCGATGCAAGATGACCCGCGTCGACCAACCTGCCATGTACGGCAGGCACAGCGCGCATCAGGCGGCGCAGATTACCGGGTGGACAAACGGGATCGCGAGATCCATGCACCGCGTGCACCGCGACACCCGATGCGACCGCCTGCCTGGCGAGCGCGATCAGCCGATGTTCGCCGAGCCAGCAACCGTGCGCGAGGTAGTAGGCTTGAATGCGGTACTTCTCTGTGGTCGCATCATCGTGCTTCGAGGATGTTCGCTTGTGAGCCGCAGTCTTGTGCATTAACACCGCGTTTTCATATGTGCGCCATGCGGCAGCCACGGCATCGGCACGCCCGCGCGATTGCGATCGCATCGACCGTATGCAGGCCGATGGCAGCGCAGGCGCGCGCTCGCAGCACGCTGCTCGCATCAACGCTTGCCACGCACGCGGCGCACGAAACCGCGACC
>Ga0209564_1002235_pt1 | contig 15956 bp, 12 predicted proteins | sample AraplaCol_mMF_r2_FD_184272 | JGI IMG/M metagenome (GOLD analysis project Ga0209564, IMG submission 184272) | Arabidopsis root microbial communities from North Carolina, USA - plate scrape MF_Col_mMF_r2 (SPAdes) (version 3) | ecosystem: Host-associated > Plants > Roots > Endosphere | place: USA... | reverse complement strand
CGCGCATGACAGCATCGGCTGTCCCGGCGCAAAATCGATGCAACAGCGGAGGGAACCGCGCAAAACCCGCCGCAATCCGCGCAATACAGGTCCAAGGCGGGCCAGGGCCCTGGCGCATCCTCATGCGCATGTTTCTTGCTGCCCTATCCTGTAAACTTGAAACTTTCGCGCAATTCGCGCGCCCCGCCTCGCTTCTCAACCGATGACCGACACGATGAGCATGATCGAACTCGATCCTCCCGGCTTCCAGCCTCCGCGCCCCGTAGCGGGCGACGAAGGCTCCCGCCGCACCGTCCGGTATGGCGGCTATACGGTTTTCAGCGTATTTCAGCCGGTTTTCTCGGTGTCGCACCGGCGCGCGATTGGCTATCACGCATCGCTGCGCGCGCATGACGAGAACGAAAAGCAGGTGCCGTCGGCCGAAGTCTTCACGCAGGCCGCGCGGCGCGGCGATCTGCTGGAACTCGGGCGCCTCGCCGAATCCTTGCACCTGGGCAACTTCAACGCGTTCGACAGTCACGACGAATGGCTCTTCCTCAGCCTGCATCCCGCCGCGCTGATGGACACGAGCTATGGCGACGCACTGCTCGCGGGCCTTAAGGCGCTCGGTCTGCCGCCGCAGCGCGTGGTGCTCGAAGTGTCCGAGCAGGCGGGCGGCGAAACGACGCGCTTCGCGGAGATCATCGACGCGCTGCGCAAGTCGGGCTTCCTGATCGCGCTCGACGGCTTCGGCGCGAAGCATTCGAACATCGACCGCGTGTGGAACCTGCGGCCCGATATCGTCACGCTCGACCGCTGCATCCTTGCGCAAGCCAGCGAGCACTCGCATATCGAGCGCGTGCTGCCCGGCATCGTGTCGATGCTGCATGAATCGGGGCAACTGGTGCTGATGGGCGGCCTCACGACCGAGCGCGACGCGCTGATCGCACTCGAATGCAATGTCGATTTCGTGCAAGGCACGTTTTTCGCGGCGCCGAGCGTCGAGCCCGTCGCGCGCCAGGCGACCGTGAGCCTGATGGATAAACTCTCGGCGGCACTGCGCGAACGCGTGGCCGCACGTGAGCGCGCGCAATCCGAGCGCCTCGCGCCGTTCGTGACAGCGCTGGAAACCGCTAGCGCACAGCTCGTCGATGGCCAGCCGATGGCCGAGGCGACCGCACCGCTGCTCGAACTGCGCGAAACCGCGCGTTGCTTCCTGCTAGACGGCTCGGGCCGCCAGATCGGCGACAACGTGCTGCCGCAAGGCCGCGCCTCGCAGCGCGCCAAGCGCTTCCGGCCGCTGTTGCATTCGGAAGGCGCGAGTTGGGAGCGCCGTCCGTATTTCATCCAGGCCGTACGCGCGCCCGGTCAGGTGCATCTGACGCCGCCGTATCTATCGATCAATGAGGCGCACCTGTGCGTGACGGCGTCGATCGCGGCGGAAACCGCGCGCGGCATGCAGGTGCTATGCGTCGATATCAACTGGGAAGTGGCCGCGCATCGTAATTGACGCGGCCTGGCTGCTGACGGGCCGCAGCAATTGCAGGACGGCCGCGCGTCCGAACACGCGCGCCGCGCTCGCCAGCCGCAGCGTGCCCGTCACGATGCGCAACGCAACGATGCGCTCGTCCTCGCCGATCGAAATGTCGAGCAGCGCGTCGATTTCGCCGTCGCGCATCAACGCCACGGCGCGCATGCCGTTCATCGTCACCGTCTCCATCTGGTCGCCGCGGCTGCGCATCGACAGCGTGGTCGCTGCCTGTTCCGCCGTCGCGACGGCATCGACCGGTTCGGCCGCGTCGCTCATGACGCTCGGCACCTCGCAGAAGAGCCGCACCAGCCCCGCGCGATCCTGCGCCTCCATCGCCGCCCGCAGGCGCTCGACAATGCGTGCGTGCGCGGCGGGATCGGCGCGCTTCGCAGGCACGCCTTCGCGCTGCAAGCGCGCCCGCGCGCGATGCACCATCTGCCGGCAATTCGCGGGCGTCTTCGCAAGAATCTTCGCGATTTCCGCGTAGTCGCAATCGAAGGCTTCATGCAGCACGAATGCTGCGCGCTCCTCGGGCTTCAGCCGTTCGAGCAGCAGCATCACGCCATACGACATCTGCACGGCCTGCAAGGCGAGGTCTTCCGCCGACGGCGCGAGGCTTTCGATCCACGGTTCCGGCATCCACCCGCCCGAACGCGTCGCGCGCTCGATCTGCAGATGACGCAGCCGGTCGATGGCGAGATGTGTCGCGATGGTCGTGAGCCATGCGGCCGGCGAGCGCACTTCGCGTGGATCGGCGGCGTGCCACTTGAGCCACGCGTCCTGCACGATGTCTTCCGCTTCCGCCCGGCTGCCGAGCATCCGGTACGCGAGCGCGAAGAGCCTCGCGCGCATCGCCTCGAAATCCGCGGACTTCTCTCTGTTCATTTCCATGCGAGCCGCTCCTGTGGCCTTGGTGGCGTTGATGGCGTTGTCTCCCGGTTGACGGGCCAGCCGCCCGCGATGTGACACGTCGGCGCAAAAATTCTTTTGTCACGTCCTGCCGCGCGTTCGCGTCATGCGACTGGAACCCGCCTTGTGCGGGCCTTTCACGGGTCCTTTCAGTCCATCAGCGAGGAACGCATGCATCGACATTTCCCTTCCCCGTCCGCGTCCGGCTTCAATCTCGTGCCGACCGTCATCGAGCAATCAGGCCGCGGCGAGCGCGCCTACGACATCTATTCGCGCCTGTTGCGCGAGCGGATCGTGTTTCTGGTGGGCCCCGTCAACGACCAGTCGGCGAGCCTGATCGTCGCCCAGTTGCTGTTTCTCGAATCGGAGAACCCTGACAAGGATATTTCTTTTTACATCAACTCGCCGGGCGGCTCGGTCTACGACGGCCTCGCGATCTTCGACACCATGCAGTTCATCAAGCCCGACGTGTCGACGCTCTGCACGGGCTTCGCGGCCAGCATGGGCACCTTCCTGCTCGCGGCGGGCGCGCCCGGCAAGCGCTTTGCGTTGCCGAACGCGCGCATCATGATCCATCAGCCCTCGGGCGGCGGCCAGGGCACGGCGTCGGATGTCGAAATACAGGCGAAGGAAGTGCTGTATCTGCGCGAGCGCCTGAACAGCGTGCTCGCGGAAAGAACGGGCCAGAGCATCGCGCAGATCGAGAAGGACACGGACCGTGACAACTTCATGTCAGCGGACGCGGCGAAAACCTATGGCCTCGTCGACGACGTGCTGACGACGCGCGTGCCCGCTGTTGCCGAAGCGGCGCACGCCGCGACGTAGCGCTTTCTTCTCGCGCTCAACGCAGGCGCGCGGCGAGATACGACGAAACGACCAGCTTGTACTCGTCGACCAGCGCCTTGCGATCTTTCGGTTTCGCGGCCGCGTACAGCGGATTCAGGCTTTTCACGACCTGCAGCGCGACCTCGGCGACGCGAAACGCGTCGTCGTCCGATAACGACGGGCTGTAGCGCTGAAACAGCTCGGCGAACCGGCTGCGCAGGCGGTTGCGCGCCGCCGCGTCGCGCCGGAAGTTGAGCGTCACCGAGAGCAGCGGCAGATACGCGGGCCGCGCGCCGATGAAGTCGATCATCAGCGCGAAAAGGCGTTCGACCAGTTCATCGACGCTCCATTCCTGCGCCGCTTCGCCCAGTGCGCTCCATTGCGCGTCCATTTCGTCGCCGTAGCGCGTGCGCAGCGCGAAAACGAGCGCATCCTTGTTCGGAAAGTATTGATAGACGGCACCAATGGACGCGCCCGCGCGTTCGGCAATCGCCGTCATCGTCGCGGCGTCGAAACCGCGCTCCGCGATCACGTCGCCTGCGGCGTCGAGCAGCGCATCGACACGCTTTGCCGCGCGCTCCTGCTGGGGAACGCGCCGCACTTTCGGATTATCTGAGGCGAGACTCATGTTTATCGCTTATCATGACATGAGGGCATCCTCACATATAGGTGACATATGGCGCAAGCGCTTTCCATCGATCCACGCAGCACGGCCATCGTGCTGATCGATCTGCAGCACAGCAACGTGGGGCGGCAACTGGCGCCGCATTCCGCCGCCGATGTCGTCGCGCGTTCCGTGCGCGCCGCCGATGCGCTGCGCGCAGCGGGCGGCACGGTCGTGTTCGTGCGCGTCGATGTCGCGCAACTGCTGTCGCTGCCCGCCGATGCGCCGCTGCGACCGCGCGACGCGCCCGCTCCGCCGCCGCAGGCATCGGACCTGGTGCCCGAGTGCAATATCCAGGCTGGCGATCTCGTGGTGACGAAACGTCAGTGGGGCGCGTTTTACGGCACCGATCTGGAACAGCAATTGCGACGCCGTCACATTCGCACGATCGCGCTGGCGGGCATCGCGACGAACTTCGGCGTCGAGTCGACGGCGCGCGCGGCCTTCGACCAGGGCTACGAGCTGATCTTCATCGAAGACGCGATGTCGGGCCTGTCGGGCGATACACATGCGTTTCCCATCGAGCATATCTTCCCGCGCATGGGCTTCGTGCGCTCGACCGAGGAATTCGTCAGCGCCGTTGCCGAAACAGGGGCGTTCGGCGGCGCCTGAGCGCGTTGCAGACCGACCGCCGCGCAAAACCTCGATTGACGCCGCGTTGTGTGAGACGATCGAGCCTGCACTTCATTGGAGAAGCATATGGCGTCATCCCAGGATACCGTCAGCATGGCGCTGTTCTGCGATTTCGAGAACGTCGCGCTCGGCGTGCGCGACGCGAAATACGAAAAATTCGACATCAAGCTCGTGCTCGAGCGGTTGCTGTTGAAAGGCAGCATCGTCGTGAAGAAAGCGTACTGCGACTGGGACCGCTACAAGGGCTTCAAGGCCGCGATGCACGAAGCGAACTTCGAGCTGATCGAGATTCCGCACGTGCGGCAATCGGGCAAGAATTCCGCAGACATTCGCCTCGTCGTCGATGCACTCGACCTCTGCTATACGAAATCGCACGTCAATACATTCGTCATCATCAGCGGCGATTCGGATTTTTCGCCGCTGGTGTCGAAGCTGCGCGAAAACGCGAAGCAGGTGATCGGCGTCGGCGTGCAACGCTCGACGTCGGACCTGCTCACGGCCAACTGCGACGAGTTCATTTTCTACGACGATCTCGTGCGAGAGAACCAGCGCGCCGCGGCGAAGCGCGACAGCGCCAAGGCCGCGCAGCAGGCGGCGCAACAGGCAACGAAACGCGCATCCGACGGTGAAAAGCGCAAGGAAGACCTGGAAACCCGCAAGACGAAGGCGATCGAACTCGCTGTGCAGACCTTCGATGCACTCGCGTCGGAGCGCGGCGATAGCGGCAAGATCTGGGCATCGGTGCTGAAGAACGCGATCAAGCGCCGTAAGCCCGATTTCAACGAGACGTACTACGGTTTCCGCGCATTCGGCAATCTGCTCGAAGAAGCGCAGTCGCGCGGGCTGCTCGAAGTGGGACGCGATGAGAAGTCGGGCACGTTCGTGTATCGCAGCGCGTCGTCCGGTGCCGCTGCGCCGGCGGAAGTCGCGAGCCCGCGCGAGTCAGCCGATGAATGGGCAGCGATGCCCGCCGCCGCTGAGATCGTCGATTTTGAAGAAGCGGCTGTCACGGCTTCCGTCGAAGAGCTCGTCCCCGCAGACGAAGCGATCGAAGCTGTGCCGCCTGCTCACGCGGACAACGGCAAGAGCGACACGCGCCGCAAGGGACGCGGCACGCGCAAGCCCGCTGCGAAGCGAGCAAGGAAGAAGACGGACCACGCGGAAGCGGCCGATGGCGCAACGGATGCGCCGCCAGCTGCGGATACGCAGCACGTGGCGGAACCGGTCGCGGCATCGGCGGCACACGCGCCTGGGCCCGAAGCGGAACATCCCGCAACGGAGGCACCCGCCGCGAAGAAGAAGCCCTCGCGCAAATCGACGGCGCGCAGCCGCCGTCCGCGCAAAACCGAGTCAGCGAACGACGCGGAGTGAATGAGGCCTCAAGTGAAAAACGCCGCTCGAACGAGCGGCGTTTTGCCTTGCGGACCTCACAGCACGCGTCACATGTTCGGATAGTTCGGACCGCCGCCGCCTTCGGGCGTGACCCACACGATGTTCTGCGTCGGGTCCTTGATATCGCAGGTCTTGCAGTGCAGGCAGTTCTGCGCGTTGATCTGCAGCCGGTCTTCGCCTTCTCCCGTCCTGATGAACTCGTACACGCCCGCCGGGCAGAAGCGCGCTTCCGGACCGGCGTAGGTTGGCAGATTTAGCATGATTGGAATGCTCGCGTCCTTGAGCATCAAATGCGCAGGCTGATTCTCTTCGTGATTCGTGTTCGAGATGAACACCGAAGAAAGACGATCGAACGTGAGCTTGCCATCTGGCTTCGGATACTCGATTGGCTTGCACTGCGAGGCCGGTTTCAGCATCTCGTGATCCCAGTGCTGGTGATGCAGCGTCCACGGCACGTTGCCGCCCAGCAGCTTCTGTTCGATGCCGACCATCAGCGTGCCGAGATACAGGCCCTTGCTCATCCACTGCTTGAAGTTGCGGGCTTTGTGCAACTCAGTGTGCAGCCATGATGTGCGGAACGACTCAGGATAAGCCGTCAGTTCGTCGCTCTGGCGTCCAGCCTGTACGGCGTCGAAGGCGGCGTCGGCGGCGAGCATGCCGGTCTTGATCGCCGCGTGCGAACCCTTGATCCGCGATGCGTTGAGGAAGCCTGCGTCGTCGCCCACGAGCGCGCCGCCCGGGAAAGCGAGCTTCGGCAGTGACAGCAGGCCGCCCGCCGTAATCGCCCGTGCGCCGTACGACACGCGCTTGCCGCCTTCGAGGAACGCACGAATCGACGGATGCGTCTTGTAGCGCTGAAATTCCTCGAACGGCGACAGATACGGATTCGAGTAGCCCAAGCCGACGACAAAACCCACCATCACCTGGTTATTGTCGATGTGATAGAGGAACGAGCCGCCGTAGGTCTGCGTATCGAGCGGCCAGCCAGCCGTGTGGATCACCAGACCCGGCTTGTGCTTGGCCGGATCGATTTCCCACAGTTCCTTGATGCCGATACCGTAGACCTGCGGATCGGCGCCGTCGCGCAGCTTGAACCTGTCCGACAGCTGGCGTCCGAGATGCCCGCGCGCGCCTTCGCAGAACAGCGTGTACTTGGCATGCAGTTCCATGCCGAGCTGGAAGTTTTCGGTCGGCTCACCGTCCTTGCCGATGCCGAGATTGCCCGTCGCGACGCCTTTGACGGAGCCGTCGTCGTTGTAAAGCACTTCAGCGGCCGGAAAGCCCGGAAAAATCTCGACGCCCAGCGCTTCGGCCTGCTGCCCGAGCCAGCGCGTGACGTTCGCGAGGCTGATCACGTAGTTGCCGTGATTCTTGAAATTGTCCGGCAACGCCCAGTTCGGCACCGCTTTCGCGCCCGTTTCGGAGAGAAACAAAAAGCGGTCTTCCGTGACTTCGACGCTCAAAGGTGCGCCCTTGTCTTTCCAGTCGGGGAACAGTTCACCAAGCGCGCGCGGGTCCATCACCGCGCCCGACAGAATGTGCGCGCCAATCTCCGAACCCTTTTCGAGCACGCAGACACCAATCTCGACGCCTTGCTCCACGGCTCGCTGCTTGAGCCTGATCGCAGCAGCCAGCCCTGCCGGGCCGCCGCCGACGATCACCACGTCGTATTCCATCGACTCGCGCGGACCCGCGAGTGCTTCATTCGGAAGAGTTTCGTTCGACACTGCGTCGCGTCTCCATATCGCTGTTATCGGCTCGGTTCAACACGCGCTGGCCCGACCAGACGCGAGCGTCCCGGGTGGACGCCGCCCGCGTCTTCACGTGCGTCAGCAACGCCCGAAAGTACGCGATCACAGCGGTTCGCATCCCACCTGTTTCGGGTGGTGCCGCCCGAGCGACGGCCGCCGTACTGTGGCTGTCAATACGCTGCCGGCCGTCTTTCCCGAACGCGCCGCCAAGCACGACGAATCAAGGAGACAAACATGCTGATCTGGCAAACCTGCGTCCGGGGTCGCTCATGAACCATCCAACCGCCCTGCCGCCGCGCGCGGCCTGGACTCTGGCGCTCATGCTGGCCGGTCTCTACACGGTCAATTTCCTCGACAAGGTCGTGCTCGGCATGGTCGCCGTGCCGCTGATGGCCGAACTGCATCTGTCGCCAGCGGAATTCGGGGTGGTCGCGGGTAGCTTCTTCTGGCTCTTCTCCGTATCGACGATCGTCGTCGGCTTCGCATCCAACCGCATTTCGGCGCGCTGGCTGCTGCTGGCCATGGGCGTGAGTTGGGCCGTGATTCAGGTGCCTCAGGCACTCGCCACCAGCGCGCTCGCCATCCTCGTGTGCCGCGTGATACTCGGCGCCGCCGAAGGCCCCGCGTTCTCGACCTCGGTCCATGCAATCTGCAAGTGGTTCCCCGACCACAAGCGCAGCCTGCCCATCGCCGTCGTTAGCCAGGGCGCCGCGCTCGGGCTGCTGCTCGCCGGTCTGCTGATCCCGCTCGTCACGCGCAAATGGGGATGGCGGATGAATTTCTTCGTGCTCTGCGGTATCGGTCTGGTGTGGAGCATCGCGTGGCTCTATATGTCGCGCGAGCGCGGGCAACGCTACGCGGATACGCAGGCGGCGGCATCCGGTCCGGCGCGCGAGGACGGCCACGTGCCCGCCCGCCTTCCCTACCGGACCATCCTCACCGATCCGTCCATTCTGTCGATCTTCCTGCTCGGCTTCGCCGCGTACTGGATGCTCGGCCAGAACCTGACCTGGCTGCCGAGCTACCTCGAAAAAGGACTGGGCTTCGACGGCATCGACGCGGGCCGCTGGTTTGCCGTCGTGATCGGTGTCGCGTCGCCCGTCAATATCGGCCTGAGCTGGCTGTCCGAGCGGATGCTGGCACGCGGCGCGACGACGCGCGTCGCGCGCGCGCAGTTGCTGAGCGTCGTGGCAATGGTCGCGGGCGCTCTGTTCTTCGCCGTATCGGCGCTCGATCTGCCGCCCGTCGGCAAAACGCTGCTGTTCGCGCTCGCCGGCGCCCTGCCGACACTCTGCTTCCCGCTAGCGCCCGCCCTGCTCGCCGAAGTCGTGCCTGAAAGCCAGCGCGGCGCAGTCGTCGCGATCTACACGGCCCTCGCGAGCCTCGGCGCAGCGGTGGCGCCGGCTGTCATGGGCCGCTTCGTCCAGGGTGCCGGGCACGGGACCAGTCACGCATATGAGAACGGCTTCATGATCGGCGCGGCGCTGTTGTTCATCGCGGCGCTCGCAGCGTTGCGCTGGCTTCATCCCGAGCGCTCGAACCGCGCGCTGAGCCGCCAGCTCGAGCCCGTCTCCGCGTGACGCGATGGCTGCCGCGCAACGCCCTAGCAACGCTTCCCGTTCGAGAGCCCTGGCTCGCGCGCGGCGGGGCGCTCAAGAATACCTGCCGCGATTTTGCGCGTCGTCGTGGGTGACGAAAGGCCCGCTCCGAGCCGATGCGAGATGAAACGAACGCGACGCAGCGACCAGAAGACCGCGAGCACCGCCGACAATTTCCCCCCGACTCACCTGGGGCGGCCAACGTTGCCGCCCGCATCCGCTACCCAGCAAGGAGACATCATATGCACGCAAACGTCGAGGCCGTCAGGCCGGCGCAAACAGAAGCAGCCAGCGAAGTCTGGCCGTTCGAAGTCGAGCGCTGCACGCCCACCATCGGCGCGGAAATCAGCGGCATCGACCTGCGCGAGCCGCTCGACGATGCAACCTGCGCGGCGCTGCGCCGCGCCGTGCTGAAACATAAGGTCATCTTCTTTCGCGACCAGAACATCACGGCCGCGCAACACGTTGCGTTCGCGCGCCGCTTCGGCCAACTGGAGATCCATCCCACGTTTCCGCATCACCCCGATCATCCCGAGCTCGTGATCCTCGGCCGTAACGACGCGAAGCGCGGCCGCGAAAACCTCTATCACAGCGACGTATCGTGGCGCGAAGTGCCTTCGATGGGTTCGATCCTGCGCTGCGTGCAATGCCCCGACGTAGGCGGCGACACGTTGTGGATCAACATGGTCGCGGCCTATGAAAACCTGCCCAACGATGTCAAAGAGTTGATCCAGAATCTCGCAGCCGCGCATGAATTTTTGCCGCTGTTCGGCATCGTGGTGCCCGAAGACCAGCACGACGAGATGCGCAAGAAGTTTCCGCCGGCCATTCACCCTGTCGTGCGCACGCACCCGGAAACGGGCGAAAAGATCCTCTACGTGAACGAGGCGTTCACGACGCATATCGTGAACTACGGTCATCACACCGTTGCGCGCTATCGCTTCGGCTTCGACTTCAAGCTCGCAGAAATGGAACTGCTCCAGTATCTGTACCGCCAGGCGCAGGCGCCGGAGTATCAGGTGCGTCTGCGCTGGAAAGCGAACACGATCGCGTTCTGGGACAACCGCTCGTGCCAGCACTACGCGGTGCAGGACTACTTCCCCGCCGTGCGGCACATGATACGCGCGACGGTCGTCGGCGATCGCCCGGTTTGAAGCCTTGCAGGGAGAACAACAGATGAAGACACTCAACAGGTTCTATATCGATGGCCGCTGGGTCGAGCCATCCGAACGCGGCAAGGTGATGGACATCGTCAGTCCATCGCTGGAAACGACGATAGGCCAGCTCACGCTTGGCTGCGCGCATGACGCGGATCATGCCGTCGCCGCCGCGCGCGCCGCGTTTCCCGCGTGGTCGGAAAGCTCGCGCGAAACGCGCATTGCGTTGCTCGAACGCATTGCGTTCTGCTATCGCGAGCGGCTCGGGGAGCTCGCGCACGCGGTCTGCGAGGAAATCGGCGCGCCGGCAACGCTGTGCAAGACCTTGCAGGCGCCCATCGGCCTCGCGCACCTGCAGGCGACCATCGACACGCTGCGCCACTTCGAGTTCGAAAGCACGCGCGGCAAGAGCGTGGTGCGGCGCGAAGCGATCGGCGTCGCTGCGTTGATCACGCCATGGAACTGGCCGCTGAACCAGATCGTCGCGAAGGTCGCGCCTGCGCTCGCGGCGGGCTGCACCGTGGTGCTCAAGCCGTCCGAGCTTGCGCCGCTCGACGCCGTGATCTTCGCCGAAATCATGCACGACGCGGACACGCCCGCTGGCGTGTTCAATATGATCTTCGGCGAAGGGCGCGAAGTCGGCGCGCGGCTGTCGTCCCATCCGCATGTCGACATGGTGTCGATCACGGGTTCGACGCGCGCGGGCGTCGAGGTGGCCATCAGTGCGGCGCCGACCGTCAAGCGCGTCGCGCAGGAACTGGGCGGCAAGTCGCCCTTGCTGATTCTCGACGACGCCGATCTGCAAGCCGCCGTGACCACGGGCGTCGCGCAATGCATGGCAAACTCCGGGCAAACTTGCGTCGCACCGACGCGCATGCTCGTGCCGCGCGCGCGTTACGAAGAAGCGGTGACGATCGCCGCTGCTGTTGCGAATGCGATTCCCGTCGGCGATCCGTCCAACGAGGCGACGAAGATGGGCCCGCTCGCAAATCGCGCGCAGTTCGACAAGGTGCAGCGCATGATCGGCTTGGGCATCGAGGAAGGCGCGCGCGTCGCGGCGGGCGGCCCGGGTCGTCCGGCGGGCCTCGAACGCGGCTTTTACACGAAGCCGACCGTGTTCGCCGATGTGCGCAATCAGATGAAGATCGCGCGCGAAGAAATCTTCGGCCCGGTGCTGTGCATCCTGCCTTATGACGACGAAGCCGATGCGATCGCGATCGCCAACGACAGCGACTATGGCCTTTCCGCCTATGTCGCTTCGAGCGATCTGGAACGCGCGCGGCGCGTCGCCACGAAACTGCGTGCTGGCTCCGTGCGCATCAACGGCGCGATGCTCGACGTCACCGTGCCGTTCGGCGGCTACAAGACCTCGGGTAACGGGCGCGAGTATGGCGCGGAAGGGCTCGCAGAATTTCTGGAGTGCAAGTCGGTGACGGCGTAAGCCGCCTGCACGTTCAGAACAGAACGGGAGATGACGTGATGCGCCATCTCCCGTTTTCGCTTTTTACGACGCTTTTTACGACGCTTTTTACGACGGAACGCGCCGGCCGACGGATCGACCGGCTGCCACGCCGACCTCAGAAGCGGTGCGTCATGCCCGCCACGCCGAGAATCTGCTTCGATCCATCCGCTGCCGAGACACCGGGCCAGCTCATGTTCGCAATGCCGTTGTTCTTCATATAGCCCGCGCGCATGTAGACGCTCGTTCGCTTGGACAGGCTGTGATCCGCGCCGACCTGGATGCCGAGCGTGTTGTCGTGCACGCCGCGCACATTGCGATAGATGCCTGCGACCTCGATCACGTCGGCGGATGTCGCCTGGATGGTCGTGCCCAGTTCCATGATGCTGTACGGATGCACCAGCGACGACAGCGCGCCTACCGGCCCGACGCCGGGCACCGTCACGATCTGGCCGCTGCTGGGCGTCTTGACCTGGTTGTATGCGTAGTTGAACTGCAGGTTGACGATGCCGAAGCGGTATCCGAGCGCGCCCGTGTAGTGCGCCGTCGACACGAGGTTGAACGTGCTCGCCGGCAGCGGCAGCCCCGCGGCCGTCTGTCCGAGCGAGACCGTCTCCCGTCCGCCGTGCTGGAACTGGTACGCGAGCGCCGCATACAGCCCGGCGCCCTGATAGGTCAGCGCGATATCGAACATGTTGCCCGTCGTCATCGCGATCGGCTGGGACATGGTGGCCTGGAACGCGTACATCGCGTAAAGCTTCACGCCCCACATTTCCGGCGACTGATACATGACCGAGTTGCTCTGCCGGCCCGACACGTATTGCGTCGCGAGCGTCGCGCGGTCGCGCACGCCGGCGAGGTCGGCGGCCGCGATCGGCGACAGCACTTCGTTGCCGCGGAACGGATCGGTCGGATAGACGGCCCAGAAGCTCGGCTGATACTGACGGCCGAACGTCAGTTGCCCGTAGTCGTCGTGCTTGAGCCCCACCCACGCCTGCCGGTAGAACAACGCCGTCGAATCCGCAAAGAAGGTGCCATTGTTGGCGTTGAAGCCGTTTTCGACGGTGAACGCCGCCTTTAGCCCGCCGCCCAGATCTTCGACGCCTTTCAAACCGAACTGCGAGCCCGCCGAGCCGCCGCTGCGCTCCGAAAACGAATGGTTGCCGGGCACGTAGGCCGAGCCCGGCCCGCTTTTGGTTCCCGCGCCGCTATTCAGGTACTGGCCGAACACGTCGACCACGCCGTAGAGCGTCACACTCGACTGCGCGGCGGCGCCGCCCGCGGCGAATGCCAGGGTGGCACCCAGCACCCCTTTACTGATGAAACGCATGCACTGTCTCCTCACATTGTCTCCGCATGTTGCGGACATGGTTCTGCACGATCGCGCCGAAGCCGGCTCTCCCGCCTGGCAGACCGAAACGATGGTTCGTTCGCTGGCTTGTCGCTGGCTCATGGTTGCAGGCGCCTGCGCACGTGGCGCCCACCCGAATCGAGTAGGAACGGGAATACCCCGACTGAAACGCCACCACCCAAACGAGGTGGCCGCGTCCGCGATGCGAGCGTCTACGCTGAGGCGTCATCCTGTTCGCGGACTTTTCTGGTCCGCTTTTCTTGCCCACCTGCCGGGAGCCCAATCGCCATGAACGACTCAGCCGCGTGCAAACCCACCCGGCGTCTGCTGCACACGCGCCACATCGTCTGCAACGGATACGAGCGCAGCGACGGACTGTTCGACATCGAGGCGCGCCTCACGGACATCAAAACCGACACGGCTGACCTGCTCTACAAGCAGGTCCCCGCCGGCGAGCCGCTCCACGATCTGTGCATCACGCTCACCATCGACGCTGCGGGCCTGATCCGGCGCGCGAGCGCATCGACGGATACGGGCCCTTCGCCGTACTGCGCGCAGATCAACGCGGCCTATGAAAGTCTCGTGGGCGTGCGAATCGCGGCCGGATTCAGGAAGCAGGTGAAAGAGCGCGTCGGCGGCAAGCACGGCTGCACGCATCTGACGGAGTTGCTCGGCCCGCTTGCGACCACCGCGCTGCAGACGCTGATGGGCGCACGTCCCGGCGCCAGCGACGCCGAAGCGCACATCGCGCAGATGATCGATACCTGCCACGCCTGGCGCGCCGACGGCGAAGTCGTGCGCTTCGTACGCGAACGCCGAAGCGAAGTTTCGGGCAACGGCGGATCGGCTATCGATGTAAAAAAGGCGGCAATCGTCGCACGGTCTCTTTCAGACGTGAAATGACATCGCGCAAAACATTCGCCGATTTATATTGAGATAGGAGACGCGGATCGCGCACTACCGCAACGCTGCGCGACCTCCTATCGGTATCGCCCCGAAGCGGCGCTTGATCTGCACTGCGATAGAATGACCCGTCATTTTTTGTCTTCCCAACGGCCATTACCGATGGCGCGGGAGACACGAGGCGCAGGTCGATATGCCGCAGAATTCCCGCTCTGTTTCCGCTTGCCGACGCGACGCCGGCACCGATGAATCCGGCGTCCACCTCCGCCTGCTTCCCCCGCGCAATGCGGCGCGTGTCGTCGCGCGCGAACGGCTGCTCGCCCAACTGCGCGACGCGCGCCGCATGCGCTGCATCGTCGTTCAGGGACCGGCCGGCTCGGGCAAGACGACGGCTCTCGTCGCCTGGCGCGAAGCGATGCTGCCGCTCGGCTTCGATATCGCGTGGCTGACTTTCACGTCGGACGACGACGATCCCGCCGTCTGCCTCGGCGATCTGGTCAGCAGCCTCAGCCAGGTGAATCCGTCGATCTGCAAGGAAGCCGCGCTGCTCGGCGGACGCGGAATGGACGAAGAAGCCGTCGAGCGCACGGTGATTGCGCTCGTCAACGGCATCGCGCGCCACCCCGCCGAACTCGTGCTCGTACTCGACGATGTGCATCATCTCGCCAACGCGCGCAACCATGAAGCGCTCCAATGGCTGCTCGATTACGCGCCCGCGAACCTGCATATCGTGTTCGCGTCGCGCACCATCCCGCCGCTGTCGTTGGGCAGGCTGCGCGACCAGGGTCTGGTGCTCGAAATCGACATGCGCGATTTGCGCTTCACTGCCCAGGAATCCGAAGCCTTTCTGAAAGCGCAGATCGGCGATATTTCCACGAAGGATGCGCGCCGCCTCCACGAACTCGCCGATGGCTGGGCGGCGGGACTGCAGCTATTCGCCATCCGCGCCAAGCGCAACCGGCAAGCGCCGGGCAACACCGCATCGGCGGACATGCAGGCGCAATTGCACCTTCACGATCCGCGCGCATTCGCCGACTATTTCGAGCGGGAAGTGTTGTCGCGGCTGTCGCCTTCCGAGGTCGAGCTGCTGATCCGCATGTCAGCGTGCGCGCGCATCTGCGGACCGCTGTGCGTCGCGCTGGTGGGGAGCGAGCAGCATCCCGCCGACGTGCTCGCGCTGCTCGCGCGGCTGGAGAGCGACAACCTGTTCGTCGCGCCCGTCGAGTCGCAGGACGCGGCAGTGTGGTACCGGCTCAATCCACTGTTTCGCGAAACGCTGCTCGAACGTTTCGGCGCGCGCAGTGAGCGTTACCAGCGCGACGTGCACCGCGCCGCATGGGCCTGGTTCCGCGCGCACGGCCACGCGGACGAAGCCGTGCGCCATGCGCTGCTGGCGGGCGAACCGGGCGCGGCCGCGGACCTCGTGCTCGCCGTTGCGCGCGAGTTGCAGGTTGGCGGCGAGTTGCGCAAGGTGGTCGCGCTGATCCGCATGCTGCCCGTCGCCGAAATTCAGGCGCGCCTCGGTCTGCGTCTGTGGATGGCGCATCTGCATCTGTACGCACGCGATTTCGCCGCCTGCGAGACGACGGTCGCGAGCCTGCAAGGCGACATCGGCCACGCCGATCCCTCGCTTCAATACCGGCTCACGCTGCTGCAGGCCGCGCTGGCCGTGCAGCGCGACGACACGGACGGCGCGATGTCGATCCTGCCGCGCCTGCTCGACGCGCCGGCCGAGGCGGACGGGCTGATCGTCGGCGCGCGCAACAATATCCTCTCGTGGCTGTACATGCATCGCGGGCAATAT
>Ga0209564_1002228_pt1 | contig 16027 bp, 10 predicted proteins | sample AraplaCol_mMF_r2_FD_184272 | JGI IMG/M metagenome (GOLD analysis project Ga0209564, IMG submission 184272) | Arabidopsis root microbial communities from North Carolina, USA - plate scrape MF_Col_mMF_r2 (SPAdes) (version 3) | ecosystem: Host-associated > Plants > Roots > Endosphere | place: USA... | reverse complement strand
AGCAGAAAGGCGAACAACGGCGCTACGATCAGCGGCCACAAATGTTTGCCGCGATCGAGCGGCAGCGGTTGGACAAGCCCCGCAAACACATGCCAGGCCGCCTCCACCGATCCCGCGCGAAAGACCACGCCGGTGGCGAGCACGAACAGCACCGTGAGCGCCCAGCCGAGCCAGGCCGGAAAATCCGGCCCGTAGCGGCGCCAGAGCGAACAAACGACCTGCGCAAGTCCGTGCAGCACGCCCCAAAGAACAAAGGTCCAGCTCGCGCCGTGCCAGAGGCCGCACAGCGCCATGGTGATCATCATCGCCCCGAAGAACTGCACCGGCAGAAGGCGGCGCGGCAAAAGGCGCGTGTTGACGAGCGGGTAGAACACATAGTCGCGCAGGAACAGCATCAGGGTGATGTGCCAGCGCTGCCAGAAATCCTGGATGTTGGTCGAGCGCAGCGGCGCATTGAAATTGTATGGCAACTGCACGCCGAACAGCAGGCCGAGGCCGACCGCGATGTCGGAATAGCCGGAGAAGTCGAACAGGATCTGGAACGAGAAGCAGAAGGCGAGCCAGGCATCGCCGCTCGCGAGCGGCCCCTCGGCGGCCAGCGCGTAGATGGGATCGAGCAGATGCGCGATGCTGTCGGCAATCACGACCTTCTCGAACAGTCCGAGCGCGATGAAGCAGGCCGCGATGCAGAACTGGCGCTGCCAGCCCGGCGCGTACACCTGCCGTCCGAACTGGTGCATCACCTCCGACCACCGCGCCAGGGGACCCGCGATCGCCTGCGGGAAGAAGGCGATGTAGAGCGCATAGCGGTCCAGCGCGTAGAGCGGCGCCTTGCCGCGCTTCAGATCGACCAGGTACATGATGTGGTGGAAGGTGAAGAAGGAGATGCCGAGCGGAAGCCCGATATCCAACGACGGCAGCTTCGCGCCGAGCGCAAGGCCGAGATTGGCGAGCAGGAAGTTGGCGTATTTGAACAGCGCCAGCACCGCAAGATCGAGAACGATCACCAGCGTCAGCACCGCTTTCCACTTCATCCGCCCATAGGCGACCGAGGCGGCCCAATTGATCGCGATCGAGGCGATCAGGAGCACGATGAAGGACGGACTGCCCCAGGCATAGAAGGCGAGCGACAGCGCCACCAGCACGCCGATCCGAGCTTGCGGATAGGGATCGGCGAGGCGAGCGATCAGCAGTGCCGCGGGCAGGAAGACCAGGAGAAAGGGATAGTCGTTGAAGAGCATCGGATCAAAGCCGCGCCATCACCGGCCCTCGCGCCGGCCGATGACGCTCAGCCCGTTTCCAGATCGGGCGCCGTCGCATCGCCCGGCTGCCGCAGCATGCGCCGCGCGATCTTCTCCTCGCTCGGCACCTTGACGTCCCAGGCAAGTCCGAGCGCCTCCAGCGCGCGGATGAAGATGAAACCGGGATCGAACTCGAACCAGCGCAGGCCGAAGGCGGCGGAATAGGGAAAGGCGTGGTGATTGTTGTGCCAGCCCTCGCCCCAGGCGAGCCAGGCCATCACGCCGAGATTGCGGCTGTTGTCGTCGCGGGTGACGAAGGGCTGCGTGCCGAACGTGTGCATGATGGAGTTGATGGCGGAGAAAGTCTGCTCGACCACGAACATGCGCACGACGCCGCCCCAGAGCAGGCCGGTCAGCGCGCCCCACAGGCTCATGGTGGCGAGGCCGCCGATCGCCGCGGGAAGCAGCAGACCGAGCACGACCCAGCTGTAATAGTAGCTGTTGACGGCAACCAGCCTGCGGTCCGCCATCAGGTCCGGCACATAATGCGCGACGTTGGGGTAATCGTGCGCGATCATCCAGGTCAAATGCGCGTGCAGGAAACCCCGCAGGCGCCCGCTCAGGCCGCCGCCATGCAGCCGCGGCGAGTGCAGATCGCCGTCGTGATCGGACAGCTCGTGGTGGCGCCGATGCATCGCCGCCCAGGACAGCATCGGGCCGCGCCCAGCCATCGACCCCATGACGATCAGGATCGCGCTCATGGTCGTGGAGGTCGCGAAGGCGCGATGGGTGAACAGCCGGTGGTAGCCGACGGTGAGGCCGAGGCCGGTGATCAGCCACAAGCCGAGAAAAAGGCCGAGCTCCGTCGCACCGATGGGACGGACAAACAGCAGGCCCAGCGCAACCAATGTGCCAATGAAGGGCAAAACGTCGAAAATAACGAAATGCCGCCGCTGCATCTTGTGAAAATGCCGGCTGCGAATGATGCGGTGATCGCGTTTCTGTTGCACGGTCGAGATTCCAGAGGCGGCTTCCATGAGTACATACAAGCCCGACGGACGCAACCCAAGCTGCAGCCCAAGGTTTCAACAGGCGCAAAAGCCTATAGAATAGGCCGAACCTGCCAAAATTGGTTTGAACTCCGCCGTCCTCTTGCCCCCGGACTGTGATGCCGTCACATGCCACGACAATCCTGACCGTGCTCGCGGTTCTCACTGCGGGACTGACCCATACGGAAGAAGCCATGGCCTTCGATCTCGAAGCGCATCGCGGCGGGCGGGCTCTGCTGCCGGAGAACACCCTGCCCGCCTTCGCCAACGCGCTGTCGATGGGCGTGGACACGCTGGAGCTCGACGTCGGCGTGACCGCCGACGGCGAAATCGTCATCTCGCATGAACGCGGGCTCAACCCCGATCTCGCACGGGATGCGAGCGGCGCCTATGTGGCCGCGCCCGGCACGCCGTTCGTGAGATTGCGGCTCGACGAGATCAGGGCCTATGACGTCGGCCAGATTCGTCCCGACAGCGCCTACGCCAGGCAGTTCCCCGAGCAGCGCGCCGTGCCGGGAACGCGCATCCCGACGCTGAAGCAGCTGTTCGCGCTGGTGCGCAGGTCGGGCAACGCCAACGTGCGTTTCAACATCGAGACCAAGATCGATCCGAACCACCCGGACGAATCCCTCGACCCGCAAGGTTTCGTCACCGCGCTGCTCCACCTGATCGACGCCGAAAAATTCTCCGATCGCGTGATGATCCAGTCGTTCGACTGGCGGACCCTGCAGCTCGTGCAGCAGCGGGCGCCGAAGATGCCAACCGTGTACCTGACGCTCCAGCGCGGCTCGGCTCCGACGGTGATGCTCGACAAGGCCACCAGCTGGACCGCGGGTTTCAGCCCGGCCGATCACGGCGGCTCGCTGCCGCGGACCATCAAGGCCGCGGGCGGCGCGATCTGGTCGCCCTATTTCGGCGACGTCACCGCGGCGCACGTTTCCGAGGCCCGTGCGCTCGGATTGCGCGTCGTGGTCTGGACGGTGAACAAGCGTGACGACATGGCGCGGATGATCGACATCGGCGTCGACGGCATCATCTCGGACAATCCGGACCTGCTGCGGCAGGTCGCAGGCGAGAAGGGAATTGTGTTGCCGATGGGGACGCCGGTGGAGCCTTAAGCTGGTCTCGTGTCCCGGACGCGGTGCAGCGTGCAACGCTGCTCCGCAGAGCCGGGACCCAGAGTGCCGCACCATGGGCCCCGGCTCTGCAGCGCACCGCTGAAGAAGCGCTGCGCTGCGTCCGGGGCACGAGAATCCCCGTAGCCCGGATGGAGCAGCCCTACTCCCCATCCCTCAAGCGCCGATACAGCGCGCCCAGGATGTTGGAATAATCGTCGGTCCAGACCCGCACCCTGTCGTCGGCCTCGGTCTGCTCCCACGACTTGGAGGCGGCGAGCTTGCCGACGTCTCCCTCCTCGCGCGCGGAGATGACGACGTCGGTCGAGAAGATGTAGTCGGAATCGCGGCCCGAATCCTCGTTGAAGACCCAGCTCTTGAGATCGTTGGCATCGGCGATGCCGACCACGACGGTCTCCAGATCGAGGTGGCGGTTGGAGACGTGCATCACCACCGCGCCGTGCGGCGCGAGCTTGTCCTTGTAGATCTTCATCGCTTCTTCGGTCGCGAGATGGATCGGGATCGCATCGGACGAATACGCGTCGACGATGATGAGATCGTAGGCGCCGTCGGGCTCCTTGGCGAAGGTGAGGCGCGCGTCGCCGATGACCGGCTTCATGTCCGGCAGGCAGTTCGAGATGTAGCGGAAATTCCTGGGATCTCGCGCGGCATCCACCATGGACTGGTCGATCTCGAAGAACTTCCAGTCCTCCCCTCGCTCGGCGGCGCAGGCAAGCGTGCCCGATCCGACGCCGATCGCGGCGACCTTGAGCGGCGCGCCCTTGCGCTCGCGGATCGCGGTGACGGCCTGACCGATGCCGCCGTCCTTGTGATAATAGGTGATCGGCTCCGGGCGGCCGGTGACCGGCGTGCCGTCATTGTTGCGGAAGCGCTCGGCGCCGTGGATGGTGGTGCCGTGCATCAGCACGTGGAAATAGCCGCCGGGCGTCTCCACGATCTTGTGCACGCCGAAGAAGCTGCGCACCGTGGTGACGCGGCCCTCATCCGCCGGATAGATCCGGATCAAGGCCAGCGCCAGCGCGACGGTGGCAAAGATCTTCCAGCGCCCGGCATTGAGCGCCAGCGTCAGCAGCGCGGCGAGCACGCCGACGGCACCGGCGACCCAGACGCGGTGATCCTCGAACCAGGTCGTGAGATTGCCGGTCGTATAGGATGGCGCGATCAGCACCACCGCGAGCGCGGCGAGTGCCAGCCAGTACCATTTGACGATGCCCGCAAGACGCTCATTCGCGGACGGCCGGCACAGCGCGGCAAGCGCGATCAGGATCGGGTATTCGGCGATCCAGGAGAAGGTGAAGGGCGCAACGAGGCCGGCAAAGAGACCGCCGACCATGCCGCCGAACGACAGCGCGACATAGAAGCCGGTGAGATATTTGGCGGCCGGCCTTGTCCGCGCCAGCTCGCCGTGACAGGCCATGGCGATGACGAAGAAGCACAATTGATGACCGCCGAGCGTCAGCAACAGGTTCTGCTCGCCGCCGAACGCCAGGAGGACGACGACGCCGGCGATCGCCACCGGCTGCAGCATCAGCATCCATTTGTGCGGCAGCAGCGGTCGCGACTGGAACACCACCACCCAGGTCAGCAGGTACAGCGACAGCGGCAGCACCCAGAGCAGCGGTGCCGCCGCGACGTCGGTCGAGATATGCGCGGTCACCGCGATGAGCAGGCCGGACGGCACCGCGGCGAGGAAGATCCAGCGCAGCCGCGTCATCAGGCCCGGTGCCGGCGCATTGACGTCCTCTGTCCGCGCATCGGTCACGGCGAGCTTCGGGGAGCGCAGCAGCAGCACGCCGCAGGCGGCGATCAGGAGGATCAGCAGACCGTAGCCGCCGGTCCAGAACCGGTTCTGCGTGTGCAGCGAGAACATCGGCTCCAGCAGGAACGGATAGGACAGCAGTGCGAGGAAGCTGCCGATGTTGGAGGAGGCATAGAGGAAATAGGGATCGTGCCCGGCGGGATGGCCGGTGCGGACGAACCAGGCCTGCAGAAGCGGATTGTTGGCGGCAAGCGCAAAGAACGGCAGCCCGATCGAGACCACGAACAGGCCGAGCAGCCAGAACGCGTAGCCCGAGGCCGGCGGCTCGCCATAGGCGGTGGCGATGCCGAGCGGCAGCGTGACGAAGGCCGCGACCAACAGCACCAGATGCACCGCGACCGGAACGATCCGGCTCCTCGCCTGCATCAGCAGATGCGCGTAGGCATAGCCCGCCAGCAGCAGCGACTGGAAGAACACCATGGCGACCGACCACACCGCCGGCGAGCCGCCGAGCCGCGGCAGCACCATCTTCGTGAACAGCGGCTGCACCGAGAACAGCAGCAGCGCGCTGACGAAGATCGCGGCGGTGTAGACCGTCAGCAACAGCCGGTTGCGCGACGACGACGGCTGCTCCGTGGCGGCGGGGTGCACGATCGAATCCATGAAAGCTCCGGCAAAGCGTATTCCAGCGAAGTAGGCACCGGTTCGCGCGGGAAACGCGTCGGATATCGCCCCCGGCGGGCGCCGGATGGGGTGCAATGGAGCACAAGGCGCCTGAACGGGCAATAAAGGGTGTCGTGATGTTGCGGCGAGGAATGCTTGATATACAGATGTCATTCCGGGGCGATGCGAAGCATCGAACCCGGAACCTCGAGATTCTCCGGTGCGGAGCCCGCACCGTAGTTCGCGCTTCGCCTGCCCCCGGAATGACGCTGGATTGATGAATCTCTCATGACCGAAACCGACGTCGTCATCATCGGCGCAGGCCATAACGGCCTCACCTGCGCGGCCTATCTCGCGATGGCGGGCCTGCGCGTGCGCGTGGTCGAACGGCGCAAGGTGGTCGGCGGGGCTGCGGTGACGGAGGAGTTTCACCCCGGCTTTCGCAATTCGGTCGCGGCCTACACCGTGAGCCTGCTCAATCCGCAGGTGATCGGCGACCTCAAGCTCGCCGAGCAGGGCCTGCGCGTGGTCGAACGCCGTGCGCAGAATTTCCTGCCGGCGCCGGATGGCAGCTATCTCCTCACCGGCGAGGGACGGACGAAAGCGTCAGTGGCGCGGCTCAGCGCGCACGACGCGGAAGCGCTCGACGGCTTCTCGCGCGAGCTCGAGGACATCGCCGACGTGCTCAGGCGGTTCGTGCTGCGCGCGCCGCCGAACCTGCTCGACGGCTTCGGCACCAGCGCGATCCGCGAGGCCGTGAACGCATTGCAGAGCGCCAACATCCTGCGCGGCCTGACGCTGGAGCAAAGCCGCAGCCTGCTCGATCTGTTCACGCGCTCGGCCGGCGAGATGCTGGACGAACGCTTCGAGCACGATCTGGTCAAGGCGCTGTTCGGCTTCGATGCCATCGTCGGCAATTACGCCAGCCCCTACGCCGCCGGCTCGGCCTATGTGATGCTGCATCATGCCTTCGGCGAGGTGAACGGCAAGAAGGGCGTCTGGGGCCATGCCATCGGCGGCATGGGCGCGATCACGCAGGCAATGGCGCGCGCCGCGCGCGACAAGGGGGTTGCGATCGACACCGATGCCGGCGTACGCGAGGTCATCGTCGAGCGCGACCGTGCCGTCGGCGTCGTGCTGGAGAACGGCGCGACGATCCGCGCGAAATATGTCGCGGCCAACGTCAATCCGAAGCTGCTGTATACGCGGCTGATCGCGGCCGACGCGCTGCCGAAGGACTTCCTCGCCCGCATCAGGAACTGGAAGAACGGCTCCGGCACCTTTCGCATGAACGTGGCGCTGGACCGCCTGCCCTCCTTCACCGCGCTGCCGGGCGAAGGCGATCACCTCACCTCCGGCATCATCCTGGCGCCGAGCCTTCCCTACATGGATCGCGCCTATCTCGATGCGCGGGCGCAAGGCTGGAGCAGCTCACCCGTGGTCGAAATGCTGATCCCCTCGACGCTCGACGACACGCTTGCGCCCGCCGGCAAGCATGTCGCGAGCCTGTTCTGCCAGCACGTCGCGCCGGAGCTTCCCGATGGAAAATCGTGGGACGAGCATCGCGACGAGGTCGCCGATCTCATGATCGCGACGGTGGATAAATACGCGCCGGGTTTTGCGTCCAGCGTGCTCGGCCGCCAGATCCTGTCCCCGCTCGATCTCGAACGGCAATTCGGCCTGCTGGGCGGCGACATCTTCCACGGCGCGCTGACGCTGAACCAGCTGTTCTCGGCGCGGCCGATGCTGGGCCACGCCGATTACCGCGGGCCCCTGAAGGGCCTCTATCACTGCGGCTCCGGTGCCCATCCCGGCGGCGGCGTCACCGGCGCCCCCGGCCACAATTCAGCGCAGGTGATCCTGCGGGACCACCGCGCGCTGTTCGGAAGCCGTGGATAGGCCTGTGGATGGGCTGTGCACGGAACTGTTGTGAAACGGCGAGTATCTGCCGGGCTGTGCCAGTACAAGCGCGAATCAAGCTGTGGATAAATTGCGGGATGAGCAGGGTATAAGCTAGTGGATAGCGTTCGAATAACGAGCGGACAGGCTGTGGACGTCGGGTTGTGTCTCGGATGATCGACGAGCAGAGAAACGCAGAAGATATCCGCTGGAGCGAGCAGGTTGCCGCTTCGATCGTAGATGAGCTGCTGGTCGCGAAACTGATAAGGGAAGGTCAGGCGGCATGGGCGCGCGAGATAGTCGCCCAGGACATTCACATCCAGCTGGTCTCTGGCTTTAGGCCGCCAAATTCAAACTGAGGCATAACCCGGCATTCCTGGCAGCCGCCTCAAACAAACTCGCCCGCCGAGGGCAATTCCTCGCGCGGGCGCTCGTCTGGAATTCTATGAAGAAAGTTGCCCCCGCTGGGAAATCGGAGGCGGAAATTACTTCAAGGAGCTGCTAATCGAACCGAACTTCTCGTTCATCGTGCTGCCCAGGCTGTTCACCACGGTGATGATCGCCAGCGCGATACCGGCCGCGATCAGGCCGTATTCGATTGCGGTCGCACCGGATTCGTCGGACCAGAACTTCAAGACCATGCGCTTCAAGACACGCCTCCGTTTCAATTTCAAGCTGCGTTGGCTCTCCCCAACAGCCGCAAATCTACGGGGTGCGACCTTCTGTCCGGTTAATCCGGAACTCGCAACTTGTGCGGAAAATTGACAGCAAAAATACCCAAAATTGACCAGACGGACCCCAAAGATGCAGCCTTCCCCCACTCACCGCGCCAGCTTTTCAATCGGCACCGAGGCCGCGGCAAAGCGCGTGGTCGACGTGCTGACCGAGGTGTTTTTCGAAGGCGACGCGGCGGTCGCCGCGTTCGAGCGACCGGACGGACAATGGGATGTCACGCTGCATTTCGCCGATCCGCCGGACCAGGCATTGCTGCGCGAACTCGTTGCAACTTCAGCAGGAAATGAAATCGCGGGCACGCTTGTCTTCGACACGGTCGAGGCCAAGGACTGGGTCAAGGCGAGCCTGGAAGATCTCGTCCCGGTGCCGGCCGGGCGCTTCGTCGTTCACGGGAGCCATGACCGTGACCGCGTGGCGCCGAACAAGCTCAAGATCGAGATCGAGGCGGCGCTCGCTTTCGGCACCGGACACCATGGGACGACGCGTGGTTGTTTACTTCTGCTTGACCACGTCCTGAAGAGTTCCCATCCGCGCGACGTGCTCGATCTCGGCACCGGGACCGGCGTGCTGGCCATCGCCGCGGCCAAGGCACTGCGCCGCGCGGTGCTGGCCTCCGACATCGACCCGCCCTCGGTGCGGGTGGCCGCCGAGAATGCCGCCCTGAATCAAGTCGGCCCCAACGTCCGGGTGATCCGGGCCACCGGCTTTGCCGCGCCCGATTTTGCCCAATCGGGGCCGTTCGACCTGGTGCTGGCCAACATCCTCGCCAATCCGCTGCGGCAGCTGGCGGGCCCGATGGCGCGGCACCTTGCCCCCGGCGCCTACGTCATCCTTTCCGGCCTCCTGACCCACCAGGCGCCCGCCGTGATCGCAGCCTACCGGGCACGCGGGCTCGTGCCTTTGCGGCATCTGCGGATCGAGGGGTGGAGCAGCCTGTTGCTGCGGAAGGTCGGGTGAAGCGCGTCCGCGGCGCCGGTGCGCTCCCTCGCCCCGCTTGCGGGGAGAGGGTTGGGATGAGGGGGAGTCTCCACGGGGACGATGAGAGCTGGACTCGCGGAGAGTCCCCTCACCCGGATTGCTTCGCAATCCGACCTCTCCCCGCAAGCGGGGCGAGGTGAACAACACCGCCCTACTCCGCCGGCTTCTCGTCCACGCGCGGCGCGCGCTGGCGCTGCAGGGCGCGCCTCGCGCGGCGCTCGGCGAAACGGTCGATCATCTGGTTGATGAGACCGCGCGGCTTCTTGGGTGTCGCCGCAGCCGGGGCGCGGCGCGCCGGCGGCGAAATCTTCTCAAACGTGAACGCTGGCATCGTGTGTCCCCTCGCCGTTGAGATGAACCACTTGCTCGAATTTCCCTGTTATCCGGACGAAGCGCACTTGCCGCATCCTTTACTCCACTCAATTCGAATGGAACTATTTCAAGCACAGTCCATGCCAGATGCGATGCAAATGCGTCTACATTGCGGACCGATCCCCATGATCCTAAAGTGATCCACCATGTTCGAAGCGCACTTCCAGACATTCGAGGAGCCGGAGGCCGGCGTCGCGTTGACGGCGCGTCTTGCCGCGCTCCGCGAAGAACTCGCCCGCCGCAAGCTGACCGGCTTCGTGATCCCACGCGCCGATCAGCAGCAGAATGAATATGTGCCGCCGTCGGAAGAACGGCTGGCCTGGCTGACCGGGTTTACGGGCTCGGCGGGACTCGCGGTGGTGCTGACGCACGAAGCCGCCTTGTTCGTCGACGGCCGCTATACCATCCAGGCGGCGAAGCAGGTCGACGCGAAGGCCTGGGCGGTGGAATCGCTGATCGATCCGCCGCCGGAAAGCTGGGTGTCCTCGCACCTGAAAGCCGGCGACCGCCTCGGATTTGACCCGTGGCTGCACACTTCTTCGGCAGCCGAACGCCTCGCGGCCGCCTGCGCCAAGGCCGGCGCCGAGCTGGTCGCCGTCGACGGCAATCCGGTCGACGCGATCTGGCAGGACCGGCCGCAGCCGCCGCTTGCCCCGGTCGCGGTGCACAGCCTCCAGCATGCCGGCGTCGCGGAAGCCGAGAAGCTGACCCAGATCAAGGGCGAGATCGCAAGGCTCGGCACCGATGCGCTGGTGCTGTCGGACAGCCACGCGGTGGCCTGGACCTTCAACATCCGCGGCGCCGACGTCGCACATACACCACTGCCGCTGTCCTACGCGCTGGTGCCGAAGGACGGCCGTCCCACCATCTTCATCGACCACCGGAAACTCTCCAACCTGACGCGCGACCACCTCGAGCAGTCGGCCGACGTGCGCGAGCCCGATGCGATGGCGCCGACGCTGATGGCGCTCGCCAAGAGCGGCGCGGCGATCGCGCTGGACAATGCGACCGCGGCCGATGCGCTCAGTCGATTGATCACGGGCGCCGGCGGCAAGCCGGTGCGTGGCAGCGACCCGATCGCGCTGCTCAAGGCGGTCAAGAACCCGACCGAGATCAAGGGCACGAAGACCGCCCATGTGCGCGACGCGGTCGCGCTGGCGCGCTTCCTCGCCTTCATCGATCGCGAGGCGGCAAGCGGCAAACTCACCGAGATCGACGCGGTCGAGGCGCTGGAGACGTTCCGCCGCGACACCGGCGCGCTGAAGGACGTGTCGTTCCCGACCATCTCCGGCACCGGACCGAACGGCGCCATCGTGCACTACCGTGTCACCCGCAAGAGCAACCGGCGGATCGCGCCGGGCGATCTGCTGCTGATCGATTCCGGTGCGCAATATGAAGACGGCACCACCGACGTCACGCGCACCATGGCGATCGGCGAGCCCACGGGCGAGATGCGCGACCGCTTCACCCGCGTGCTGCGCGGCCACATCGCGATCGCGCGCGCGGTCTTCCCCGACGGCACCACCGGCGCGCAACTCGACACGCTGGCGCGCCAATATCTCTGGTCCGCCGGCGTCGATTTCGAGCACGGCACCGGCCACGGCGTCGGCAGCTATCTCAGCGTGCACGAAGGCCCGGCGCGGATCTCCAAGCTCGGCACCACGCCGCTGAAGCGCGGCATGATCCTCTCCAACGAGCCCGGCTACTACAAGACCGACGGCTTCGGCATCCGCATCGAGAACCTCGAGCTGGTGGTCGAAGCCAGCATCAAGGGCGCCGAGAAGCCGATGAACGCCTTCGAGACGCTGACGCTCGCGCCGATCGACCGCCGGCTGATCGATGTCGCGATGCTGAACAAGGACGAGCTCGACTGGCTCAACGCCTACCACGCGCGCGTGCGGGCCGAGGTGCGGCCGGCGCTCGACGAGGCGACCGGGGCCTGGCTCGACCAGGCGACGGCGGAGCTGAAGGCGTAGCGCGCCCGCATGGCACTACGCGATTTGCGCAAGGCTCCTTCCACACGACAGCCGTCATGCCCCGCGAAGGCGGGGCATCCAGTATTCCAGAGACAGCAATCGCATACGGAAGGGCCGCGGCGTACTGGATTCCCCGCCTTCGCGGGGAATGACACCGAAGATGCGGCACCACCGCACAATATCCCGGCATGCCCGCTCCCGTAAAATAACGGCCGCCCTAAGCCCGCATCGGCACCGTCCCGGAATCCGTATAGCCGCATTCCGAAACGCCGATTTCCGTCTTGTGCAAGCACGCTACAGTCGATTCGAATTTCGACGAGACGGACTCTTATGCACGGCATGATCAGCAAGCCGCCGGAAACGGCTAGGAACATCGCGACCTCGCGCGTGGTGTTGCTGCTGCTGGTGGTCATGACCGGCGTCGCGCCGATCTCGCTCTACATCCTGGTTCCGGCGCTGCCCGTACTGGCGACGAGTTTCGGCAGCGACATCTCGATCGCGCAGATGACGGTGTCGCTCTACATGGTCGGCATCGCGCTCTCGCAGCTGATCATGGGGCCGCTGTCGGACAAGTTCGGTCGGCGCCCGGTGCTGCTCGGCGGCCTCGCACTGATGGTCGCGGCAAGCATCGCCTGCATCTTCGCCGAGACACTTCCGCAACTGATCGCCGCACGCTTCTTCCAGGCGCTCGGCGGCGCCTCCGGCATGGTGATCAGCCGCGCCATCATCCGCGACATCTATCCGCGCGAACGCGTCGCCTCGATGATCAGCCTCGTGGTTGCGGCGCTGATGATCGGGCAGATGGTTTCGCCGCTCACCGGCGGCCTGATCGAGACCGCGTTCGGCTGGCGCGCGATCTTCTACGCCGTCACGATCGGCGCACTCGTGGTCGCCGTCGGCATCGCGATCGCGCTGCCCGAGACGCGCCGCGGCCGCGCCGTCGGCAGCGGCGGCTTTCGCACCGACGTCGGCACCCTGATCAAGAGCCGCGCCTTCATCGGCTATGTGATGTGCCAGGTGCTGGCCTCCCAGATCATCTTCACCTTCGCCGGCGGCGGCCCCTACATCGTGGTGACGCAGATGGGCCGCACCAGCGCCGAATACGGCGCCTGGTTCGCGACGACCGGGTTCGCGTATCTCGTCGGCAACCTGCTCTGCGTGCGCTTCGCGCCCAGGCACTCGCTGGAAAAGCTGATCTGGTTCGGGCTCGGCCTGCAGCTCTGCGGCAGCCTTTTGAATCTGTTCTGGAGTTTTGCAGGCTGGAACGAGGCACCGGCCTGGCTGTTCGGCACCCAGATGATCGTGATGGTCGGCAATGCCTTCGTCATGGCGAACTCCGCCGCCGGCGCCATCAGCATCCGCCCCGAAGCCGCCGGCACCGCCTCGGGCGCAATGGGCTTCCTGCAGCAAGGCATCGGCGCGCTGATGTCGCAATTCGGCGCCTATCTCGGCGGCCATTCCGCCACCACGTTGCCGCTGACGTCAGCGGTGCTGGCAATCTCGGTGCTCTGCGCCTGCATGATGATCTTCGTCGTCCCCCGCCGCGAGGTGGTGGTGAGCGAAGCGCTGATCGAGCAGGCTGAGGAGGAAGAGAGCGGGATGATGTGAGGGGTGAGATGCCGCCCCCCGTCATTGCGAGCGCAGCGAAGCAATCCAGACTGTCACCGCGGAAAGATTCTGGATTGCTTCGCTGCGCTCGCAATGATGGAAGGAAGCATCACCCCCCGATCAGCGTCAACCACTCGTCCTCGGTCAGCACCGCCACACCAAGCTCGCGCGCCTTGATGAGCTTGGAGCCGGCTTCCTCGCCCGCAACGACGTAGTCGGTCTTCTTCGACACCGAACCTGCCACCTTCGCGCCGAGACGCTCGGCCATTGCCTTGGCTTCGTCGCGGGTGAACTTAGTGAGCGATCCTGTAAACACGACCGTCTTGTCCGAGACCGGCGAGCTCTTGCGCGGTTGTTCGGCGGGCTTCACCGATATCTCGCCGAGCAATTCGCCGAGCGCTTTGACGTTGCGCGGCTCTGCAAAGAACTCGACCACCGCATCGGCCACGATCTCGCCGATCCCACCGATGTTATTGAGATCCTGATACGCCTCTGTGATGTTTTCTTCTTCGCCCAGGCCTTTCGCGGCAGCAAGCATCGCACCGCGAAAGTTGCTGATCGTTCCGTAGTGCCGGGCCAACAGCTTGGCATTACCCTCGCCGACATGACGAATACCCAGAGCAAATATCAGCCGGTGCAGCTCGATATTGCGTCTCGCGTCAATAGCGTCGAACAGGTTGCGTACCGACGTTTCGCCGTAACCTTCCCGCTCGATCAACTTCTTCGCTGACCGCTTGTCGCGCTCACGGAGGGTAAAGATGTCGACGGGCGACATCACGATGCCCTCCTCGTAAAATTCCTGAATCTGCTTCTCGCCGAGACCATCGATATCGAACGCAAGACGCGAGACAAAATGCTTAAGCCGCTCGACCGCCTGCGCCGGACAGATCAGAGCGCCGGTACAACGGCGCACCGCCTCCCCCTCTTCCCGGACGGCATGACTACCACACACCGGACAGGTCTCGGGAAACTTGTAGGGCTTTTTGCCCCGCGGCTTATCCAAAACTACGCTCACGACCTGAGGAATTACATCGCCAGCGCGCTGGACCACGACAGTATCTCCGACGCGAAGGTCGACGCCGTCACGAATGGGATTTCCGTCGTTTCCTATCCCCTTGATATAGTCCTCGTTGTGAAGAGTTGCGTTCGCAACACTGACGCCGCCAACGTTCACCGGCTCAAGCCGCGCAACCGGGGTCATGGCACCGGTACGACCGACCTGGATATCGATGCCGTTGAGGACTGTCGTCGCCTGCTCGGCTGCGAATTTGTGAGCAATTGCCCAGCGAGGGCTGCGTGATACGAACCCAAGTCTATCCTGCCAATCGAGCCGATCGACCTTGTAAACCACACCATCGATATCGTAACCGAGCGAGGCGCGATCCTCACCGATCTTGCCATAGAAATTCAGGACGTCTTCGACACTCTTACATAGGCGCGTCAGCGGATTGACGACGAACCCCACCTTGTCCATCCACTCCAGCATACCATGCTGCGTATCGGCTGGCCGCTCGCTTAGCTCGCCCCAAGTGTAGGCAAAGAACTTTAACGGCCGGGAAGCAGTGACCGCAACATCCTTTTGGCGCAAAGAACCGGCAGCCGAATTCCGCGGGTTTGCAAAAACCGGCTCGTCCGCTGCCGCTTGTTTCTTATTCAGCTCAAGAAAATCCTTCTTGAGCATGTAAACTTCACCACGCATTTCGCAGGCCGCAGGGATATGCCTGCCCTTTAGCTCGAGCGGAACGTCCTTGATGGTGCGGACGTTGGCGGTCACGTCCTCCCCGGTAAATCCATCTCCACGGGTCAATGCGCGAACCAGTTCGCCGTTTTCGTAACGCAGCGATAGTGAAAGGCCGTCGATTTTGGGCTCTGCAACGAGCGCTGGAATATGATCGGCGTCGAGCCTGAGAAATCGTCTGACGCGATCAACGAATTCAGTCACATCCTCGTCGCTAAACGCATTACTCAGCGACAGCATAGGAACAACGTGATTGACCTTAAGAAAGCGCCCAGTTGGCTTCGATCCAACTTTGTTAATGCGATCAAAATACTCTTTCCAAAGCTTCTTTTGCCTTAGCGTGCTCTTAAGAAGCTTTTCCAGCACGTCAAAATCGGCGTCTGGCATGATCGGCGCATCAAGATTGTAGTAGGCGTCTTTAGCGCGTTCAATTTCTTCGGTGTACGCCCGAAGCATGAGGGAAATCTCTGCCTCAAACGCCTTTGGCAGATCCTTGAGGATCTTTCGCCTCTCCCGAGGCGAGAACTGTTCGAGCCGGCGATGAAACGCAAACACTTCCTGAAGGTGATCATCCTCAAACGCGTTTAGTGCAACTTGGAGCGCCGCCTTGCTCGCATCTGGATTTGTGAGGAGCCAGTCGTCGGCGATCAGATTGACCGCGATCGATTTGTCTAGACTATTTTGGTTCTTCGCCATGAGGTAACTAACTCGCCGCCTTCAGCAGCCTCTCCGCCGCCGCCCGCGCCTCGGCCGTGATCTCCGCCCCCGCAAGCATACGGGCGATCTCCTCGCGGCGGTGGTCGGCGGCGAGCGCATTGACGCGGGTGGCGACACGTTTGCCCTTGTCGAGGGCGTCCTTGGAGATGAGCAGGT
>Ga0209564_1002224_pt1 | contig 16061 bp, 14 predicted proteins | sample AraplaCol_mMF_r2_FD_184272 | JGI IMG/M metagenome (GOLD analysis project Ga0209564, IMG submission 184272) | Arabidopsis root microbial communities from North Carolina, USA - plate scrape MF_Col_mMF_r2 (SPAdes) (version 3) | ecosystem: Host-associated > Plants > Roots > Endosphere | place: USA... | reverse complement strand
TACCCAGCAATACCACCTTCATGCTTGCCCAGGTACATTCTTTGTTGTCAAAAATCATATGGTTCTTTTTTTAGAGTTAATAACAGCTTTACTGGAGAGCAGGATTGGTGAAGCCGAGCAACACTTCTATTGTCTTAGTGTATCCCATCGGCACAATGGATGCTTTTACAGTGATCTTGCCGGTGCTCAGCACATTCTGGTTGGCGTCAATGTATGCGCTGAAGGAGCTGATCTCATCAACCATCGCAAGGTTTACGGCAGATTCTATTTTGTTCTGCAGGTACTTGATCACAGGTACGCTGATCTTGCCGTTTTCATCAATAGTGATCTCATCGTTCAGTTCTTCCACATAGGTCTGATAGCTCACCATGGTGGCCTTGTCTATCACCCGGCCTAATGCCAGCTGGCTATAGTCATCTGTAACAGGGGCGCACATAGGGTCATCGTTCAGATAGTAACCGGAACGGCCGGCAAAAGTGCGCAGGAAGATGTAACCTTTGTCATGCAGCAGATCGCCGGAGGTAAGGTCTTCCACTTTTGTGGTGTTTACATATGCCGCCAGTACGGGCAATGCGCCGTCTTTAACGCGGCCGATATTGCGCTGAACAGGAATAGCCGCTGCACGTCCGAGCACTAATCCAACAGAGGCGCTGCCATCGTTGGTGGTGCTGCCTATCACAATGCCTGCATGATTGGCGGTATAGGTACGCAGGTCTTTCACTACAGTCTGGCCAGTGGTATTCAACTCACGTCCTTCGATCAATACACGTACCGGTTTGTACTGTGCTGAATAGGCCAGCGCCAGTTGCTCCGCTTTTGTAATAGCATCCAGGCTGTCTTTATCCAAGCCATCTGCCAGCACCGGTGTGTAGGATGCAGCCGGAGTACGGGCCAGGCCTAACAACTTGATACGTCCCTGTGCTGCATCCAGCAGTTTAGCAGCGCCATTTTCGTTGGTCAGGTCTGCCATTTGTGTCAGCGTTACCGTGTCTGGTACGATCATGATGTACAGCTCTGCGCCTTCACCTGCCAGGTCATAGAATTCTTTAATGTGGCGATGTGCGCTGGCATTGCTACCGGCAGCCAGGATGTCGAGGTCTTGTGCCTCACTCAGGCTGAAGATCACTTTGGGCGTGTTCAGGGCAAGGCTGGCGGTGGCTGCTCCGGTCAGTACTAATCCGGCTACACCATCATCGGTTGCGATGCGTGCGCCCAGGTTGCCGTTTCCTAATGTAATTGCTACTTTTGGTAATCCCATTTCTTACTTTTTTTGGTCATTGTAATTGATATAAAATTGCTATTTGCTGTAAGGAGATATCCGGGGGTATGCCGGATAATTTCAGGAGTATCTGGGGTTGCTTCTGTTCAACACGTCTTCCAGCCGTTCCATCACTTTTGTGTTGTTCTCTATGACTCCCTGCATTTTTTCGCGGTCATCATCGAGGTATTGCGTCAAACGGTCTTCCAGTTTTATCTGGCGTTTCCATAAGATCCACGCAATACCTATTAGAACAATCACTGAAAATGCCTGGTCGCCCAGCCGCTGTAAAACGGTCTGCTCGGGGTCTGAATGCATAATTGCGTTTAATAGTTCCATCTGGGGTTAACAACATTTTCATTTACGTTTACCTGCACTGTCTGCAAGCGATTACAATACAAAGAAACAACATCGGGGCACGTTGAAAAAATCAGGAAACAATGCTTGTTCTTTTATTGTGCAATCATTCTTCAATCATTGTTCAATCATTAAAAGTGAAAGCGGAAAAGAAGTGTATTGCAGCGACCTTTACATCCGTTCAGCAACGAACATTTTGATCATTTAAATCATAAAGAATGGATAGTTTATTTTCAAATCTCTTCCTTGCTTTGGAAGAACGTATTGTAGGCGGAGTGCCTTTAATAAAGGGTGTATATCCCGAGCTTTCACAAACAGAGAATTACAATGGCAGCCCCTCCGAATGGCCCTGCGTATTTATTGATTTCACCAATCTTACTTATTCGGAACAAAGCTCCTTTATACAGGCTGCATCCGGTGAACTTCAGTGCAGGATGGTATTCAAGGTTACTAACGCAACCGGTTCTGATTTCCTGGATACACCCACCGCGCTTAGTCATTATGAAGCAGAATTAAAATTGCACCAGACATTGCAGGGATGGACCAATGGCACCATCGCGCCACTAACGCGTATAAAGCTGGGCACGGAAGACAGGGATGACGCATTCCGTGCGCGGGTACTTACTTACAGTCTTAACTTTAATGAGTATCCCTTCCAATCCCCAGGCAGTGAGATCCCGGCACCATCGCTTGAGCTGTTACCCTGATAACGAAATTAAAAGCGATCTCACAACATGCAATAAAAAAGCCGCTGTAGTTTTTACAGCGGCTTTTTTATTGCTATTACCAGGCCCACCAGGGATATAGTATCTTCAATTGTTTCAGGTCCGGTTGTTCTTGTTTCATGATCTGTTCCAGTCTTTCGCTATTACATTGCAGACGGTAAATAATGTTACTGTTCTTGATCCAGAATTCACCTGACAATTCCTGGATAGCCATATCATATCGTTTGCCCAGCAATTTGATATGGTAATAGTACCTGTGCAGCAGGCATTCATCTCTGAGCGCTATCATATCAGCCGAACGTCCTTTCCTCGTTGTCTTCCTGACAGGGTTTTCAATGTAGTTGTTGAAAAGCGATTGTTGTCCTCTCATAATCGTTCTTGATGCTTTAAGTTGTGATAAAATAATAGCCGCTTCAAAACCACCGGCAAGCATGGATGCCCGTGATTTTTTGCAGACAGGAGTTAACCCGGTCAATAAATTGCTAGAAAGCGTGTTGCTTAGGGGAAGCTGCGGGTAACAGTATGGGCTGCCATCCTCTAAACAGCCCTTGTAGGGTGTCCAATAACACAAGGGTTCTCATAACTAGTTATTTTGGCTTAATAATATCAAAGGTAGGGAGGCACTTACTATCCATTATGCGTAGTGAAATTATTTTTTGGAGAGGGGGAAACAAAAAAGGTCAGACTTCGTCCCCCAGTTACCGGTTTCCTGAAGCCCCTATTAGTTTAGCTTTTATACTTTGTGATTTGGGGTTTAACGCAAGTGCCTTTTTATAGTAAGTAATCGCTTTTGAACGATCACCGTTTTTTAGATATGCATCACCTAACTGGCTAAAAGCAGTTGGTGATGCAGGATAGTTTTCGGTATTCATTTCAAGTAAACCTATTGCATTATCCAATGCCCCGGGCTGGGTCATTAAATACATTGCTTGGTTGTTAATATTCACTTCTGATGGTATCACAGCATATCCATACCGTTGAGATAGTTGCTGATAATGTTGTTTTACAACAGAGGCGTTCAATGATTTTGGATCCATCTCTGGTAGATCCCACTCCCTGTAAATAAATCGTAAAGCGTCATAATAGGCTTTTACCGGCTCGGTCATATGTATATCCTCAGGATAGTAAACATATTTATGGGTTAAACCAGTTATTTTATTTTGTGTTACTATAGAGTCGAACTTTAAAAGATTAGTATGAAAGGTAGATTTGTCTGACGCTCCTTCGTTCGCATCACTATAAAAGATCATTTTATTTATAATTCGATTGGTTCTTAGCTTCTCGTTAGCGAAGTCAAGTAAATATCCCTTATCCCACCAAAATGAGGGGCTAATGGCTATATAAGCGCCAAACAGATCCGGCTGCGTCAACAGGCAATTGATTGTTGTGATGCCCCCAAAGGAGTGTCCTGCAAAAACTCTAAAAGCTTCTGTTTTGTAGTGCGCGTCAACATAAGGTATCAACTCATCACCAATGAACTGTAAAAAATTATTTCCACCGCCGCTTGGTTTTAACCAGGAGTTCGAACTGGTATCAGGCTTTCCGTAATAATTAACAATACTATGGGTGGGGGTAAGATCCCTTGTGCGATTTGTATTAGGGATGCCAACTATAATCATTTCGGGCATGACATTTACGTCCAGGCGGCTAAGGTACCGGCAATATTCTGCAATCATACTAAAATGATTATCCCCGTCAAGTACATATAATACCGGATAACGCTTATCGGGTTGTAGCGTGTCGATAGGCGGGACATAAATATAAATTTTCCGGTCTTCATTCAATATTTTAGACGAAAGTTTGATGATATCTGCCGATATGGGCTTAAAAACCGGGTCGGTTTGAGCAATTAAGCCTTTGGGAAATAATAATATCAGAAGAATATATATTATATTATTATTTCTAAAATGGCGCTTTAAGTAGCTTTTGTAAGTCATAACTGTGGAGTTTATTAACCCGCATTTGAATTTCTGCATTTTATACAAATAAAGCAATTATTTAAAACGAATATTTTATCGTATCCGCAAATCAAATACTTGATTTGCTTACAAGCTTCAGGGGTTTGCATACATACGCACGATCCAACTTGCCGACCTTTGGATCATGGAAATAAAACAAATTGCACTGGGTAGCCAGGGTTTGGTTGTGCCGGTGATCGGCCTGGGCTGTATGGGTATGACCGGGTTTGAAGAAGGACATATGTACGGACCTGCGGATGAGCAGGAAGCCATCGCGACGATCCACCGTTCGCTCGAGCTGGGTGGTAATTTTCTGGATACTGCTGATCTGTACGGACCGCTGAAAAATGAGCAGCTCATTGCGAAATCGATCAGCGGTAAACGAGATCAGTATATTTTGGCCACCAAGTTCGGCTGGGAGATCGATGACAACAATAAAGTGACCTGGGCCATAAACGGTAAAAAGGACTATGTAAAGAAATCTTTGGAGCGCTCGCTCAAAAACCTGAATACGGATTACATCGATCTGTATTACCTGCACCGCCTGGACAAAAATACGTCTATCGAGGAAACGGTTGAAGCCATGTCCGAGCTGGTTAAAGAAGGTAAAGTAGGTTATATCGGTCTGTCGGAAGTATCGTCTGAAACGATTAAGCGGGCGCATGCGGTGCATCCGATAACTGCAGTACAAAGCGAGTATTCTTTATTTGAACGAACGGTGGAAGAACGCGGAGTATTAACAACACTAAATGAAATGGGTATTGGTTTTGTGGCTTACTCACCACTGGGCCGCGGTTTTTTATCAGGACAGATCAAAAGCATCGATGACCTGCCGGAGAATGATTTCCGCAGAGCGATCCCGCGATTCCAGGGCGAAATGTTTCATAAGAATATAGAATTGGTTAAGGCAATTGAAACCATGGCCGAAGCCAAGAACGTCACTTCATCACAGCTGGCTTTGGCCTGGATCGTGAGCAAAGGAATTATTCCAATCCCGGGAACGAAACGCAGAAAGTACCTGGAGCAAAACCTTGCGGCGGCTTCCATTGAGCTGACAGAAGCAGATCTTTCACAACTGGAAAGCATCGTGCCTTTGGGTACGGATACAGGCGCACCTTACGACGAGTTCAGTATGGGCTTAATTGATTAATTTCGTATATGAACGCCATTAAATCTATATCAGCATTTCACCGGTTGCTGTCATTGCCCGAACCTCGCCACCCTCTGGTAAGCGTGATCGATCTGGCGGAAAGTATTTTTTTGGAAGACGAGATCTGGAAAGGATTCGTTAACCGCTTTTACTGCGTGGCGCTCAAGCGCGAAGCTAAAGGCAAGATCAGGTACGGACAACAGCATTATGATTACGATAAAGGGGTATTGAGTTTTACCGCACCCAACCAGGTGCAACAACTGAACCTGCAGAATATGGAATGCGGGTCCGGTTATCTTCTGGTCTTTCACCCGGACTTCCTGTTACAGCATCCGCTGGCGAACAGTATTCATCACTACGGTTTTTTCGATTACGCGGTTAACGAAGCACTGCACCTGTCAGCCGGGGAAGAAGATGACCTGATTACGATCCTCCATAAAATAGATAAGGAATGTCAGCATATTGATAAGTATACCCAGGAGATCATTCTAACGCAGATCGAGAGCCTGTTAAAATACTCCACCCGTTTTTATGAGCGGCAGTTTTTAACCCGCAAGAACAATAACTCAGATCTGCTGACCAGGTTCGAACAGTTGATCGATGACTATTTTAACAGCGATGTACAGGGTTTGCTCACGGTACAATATATTGCTGCACAAATGAACCTGTCGCCGAACTACCTGAGTGACCTGCTTCGGGTTCATACCGGGCAGAACACCCAGCAGCATATTCATGAAAAACTGATAGCAAAAGCCAAAGAGAAACTTTCCACAACCAGGCTTTCGGTCAACGAGATCGCCTATGCTTTGGGCTTTGGGCATGCGCAATCCTTTAGCACCCTTTTCAAAAAGAAGACGAATTTATCGCCGCTGGAATTTCGTCAGACTTTTAACTGATCATTTCCAACTCATATCCGTGATTGGCAGGGCAGTTCATTCAGTACAGCGGTGTTGTGCTTGACTACTATGATGACAATGAAGATTATTTGGAAACGAAAAAGCCTTCAAGTCCAATTACTTGAAGGCTTTTTCGTTTGCAGGCTACAGGGGACAACTTTCGAACCAGTTTGTAGCTAATTTATCTGCAATAATAAATTTCATTGGTAGAAATGAATTTGAAAGTTTAAGGCAGAAAACCCAAAAGGTATAATGACTAATTGTAAGCAGTCCCAGATGATTTTATCATACCTGGGATAAACAACCCTGCCAGCTCATCAATGAATCCATCTGGAAACGCGCCTGAAAGATTGGTAAGTATGATAATAGAAAGATCGTCATTGGGATATACAAATATGGCTGAACGATTGCCTCCTACAGGCGCAAGTGCCGGATGCTCTGTTCTTTTAATAACCGGCCATCCTGCAGCATATCCATTTAATAAACTGCTAAAACCACCTGTTTTCCCATTATTTAACACTGCAGGTGTCCAAAGCGCCTTAAGACTTGATCGTTGTTTTAATAATTGCCCGCTTTGCAAAGCAATCACCCAATTCGCAAGTTCCATTGCTGTTGAACTCATGCCGGCAGCTGTTTGCAAAAAAGGAGGAAATGAGAAAAACATATTACTAAGCACCCCCTTCCGATATTGATAACTACAGGCTGAATGTGCTATAACAGCTTTTGTAGCACCAAAACCTGATTGTATCGTTTTTGGCATACCTACTTTTTCCAATTGCTCTTTGGTAATAAACTCCTGGAACGACATCCCACTTAAATTATTGATAATACGGCCGAGTAATAAATAATTGGTCTGATTGTAGCTGAATTTTTCACCGATCTTAAATTCATTCGGCATCTGAATTACCATTTTCCATGCTTCCTCAGGATCGTCGTTTATTAGCACAGACTCCTCCTCATTTACAATATCCGGAATCCCGGAAATATGCGACAGAAGTTGCTTAACTGTTACCGGCTTCCATGTGTCAGGGATATCTTGAAGGTATTGAGAAATGGGCGCATCCAACTTCAATTTTCCGGCTTCCATCAATTGCACAATTGCAACACCAACAAATGCTTTGGTTATTGAATTAATTGTAAAAACAGTCTTATCACTTACAGCAATTGAATCCTGCAGGTTTGCCAACCCGTAATTGCCTGTCTTTATAATTTTCCCTTGTTTTACAATTGCCAGTTGCAAGCCGGGAATTCTGCGATTCTGCATTTGGGTTTCTATAAAAGCATCAATATTATCTCTTTGTCCAAAAATGTTGTTGATAAAAGAGAAAATCAGTAATGCAACGAATACCGGTTTCAAATAATTAAACATTGGAATTGATTTCTACACAAGAAAGCAATTTCTTCCAACAATATTTAGAGCTGTCTTTTTTAATGACGCAGTCGCAAATGATTCATATAATGAAAAAAAGCGCCTGACCTGTTACAGTCAAAATCATTCGCGACATGACTGCTCATCCCCAATCCTCAAAAACTAAAAAGCCTCCAAATCTTTCGACTTGAAGGCTTTAACACTTGCGGGCTGCGAGGGACAATTATCGAACCAATTTGCCTTGGACTTAGATAAGATTTATCAGTTAGCGAGGCAGATGCTGTAAGTCCCTTCTGTTTGCCAGTCCAATAAAGCCGGGGCGGCAGGATACTTATCGAACTTTTGGGTTGACGATCTGATCAAAATTGACACATTCTTGACAAATCATAGTACAAAAGACGTCGCGGACAAATGACATAAAAAAATCGCCAATTGACAAATACTGGTATTCATCAACAACCGTATCTATTTTTTCAATATCTTGATATGGCAGTTTCATTCCTTAATAGAAGAGAACATATATTATTTACACGTTGCCCTCTGCACTATGAATATTTTGGAATTAATAAAAAAACAGATCAAGCAAATTGCCCAAATCGAAAAGTCAATATTCCTGGATGCAGTTATTTCCCATTTAGAAAGAGCGGAACACTATTACAGCTTAGGAGAAGATGATGACAACTATTACAATGATGTTATTTATCGGACTTACCAGGCTTTTGAAGGAGTGTTGAAAGAGGCATATAAAATTCTAGCTGGAAAGTCAGAATCAGAAGTAACTAAAGAAACACCTTACTAATCCAGTTAAAAGCCCTCGATTGGAGGTGCCATAGTCAGCAACGTAATATTGGCAAAGTGAGCCACGCTAGAAGCCTCGTTATGCCGCCTACATACAAATCCCTTTTCAAGACATTTATTTATGATACCAAATTAGATGTAGCAAATGAAGCGACTTTATTATTTAGATAACCTTATGATATTCTTATCTGTTCTGGTTGTACTCCATCATGTTAGTATTGGTTATGGGACAATGGGCGGCTGGTGCTATGTTACATCTGAAAAACTAACTGGCACAATTCGAATTTTCCTTTCGGCCTTAACTGGACTTGAGGCATCATTTTCTATGAGCCTTTTCTTTTTCATTTCCGCTTTTTTAACAATTCCTTCATTAGAGAAAAAAGGGGTATCCAAATTTATAAAAGCAAGATTAATTCGCCTAGTGGTACCGTTGTTATTTGTAATGATTATTTTTGCCCCAAGTATTTTATATTATATTGAAATCCATAATAGGACAACTCAATTATCATGGTTTAGTTATGTATTACAACAAAACACTAAACCGTATACTTCTCATGCGTGGTTTATTTTGGTGTTGATATCTTTTGAGTTAGTATATATTTGCTATTGGAAATTTATAAAACCTCATTTTTCTATTTCAAAATATCTATCAGATAATATCCCTACACATGTAAATATATTGATGATTATTCTTCTATGCAGTGGTCTTACAATCATAGTGCGACAATTTTTTCCACTTGGACAGAATTTTATTGGCATAGAGTTTTCCAATATCACTCCTTACATTTTCATGTATGCAATCGGATTATTAGTATATAAAAAGCATTGGCTTGATGATCTTTCCAGAAAAGTGGCAATAACATGGTTTCCCATCTCACTTATTGCAGCCACTTACTTTTGCGTTATTATTTATCTTCTTTCAAAGTATCCGCCTATAGTTAATAAATTTGTTTCGGGCATTACCTGGGAATCAGTTTCTCTTTCATTTGCCCAAACCTTTTTGTGTATTGGTTTCTCTGGTTTTTTCCTTCATCTATTTAAGAAAAAACTCAACGTTACAAATTTTATATTATCAATACTAAGAGAAAATAGATATGGGGTTTATATTTTCCATTCCGCTGTTGTAGTTGGTGTTACTATTATGCTGGTATCTTTAACGCTTAAGCCAACTATTAAATATATTATTGCCTGCATTTTAAGTATTGTATTTTCCTACATGCTTGTTGCGCTAATTCGTAAAATTCCTTTAGTGAAGCGAGTTATTTGACTGAATGAAGCAAGGTACGACGGTTTGGCAATAGTGGGGCAGACAGTTGTAAATTCAACATTAGTAATTCTATTTGGCTTTTTTGCAAAGGCTGGGCTGACTCCCGATAGCTATCGGAATCAAATGCCACACCATCGCCGTAAACTGTAAGCCGTCAGTGTATGAGATGCCGAGGTTTTTCCGCTGTTATTTGCACCGACAAAGATAATTTCTTTGTTGGCAAGGTCTATGCGACTTGATTTCAGTTCCCTAAAATTATGAATATGAAGTAAGTGTACCTTTATGTGGTCATCGTTAGTGCCTTCCCTGAAGAGGGCCATGTTTCACTACTATTATGAAATGACAGAAGGTAATAGGGAGCAGGAAAAGGTGCTAAGGGAGCAGTTGGCAGAAGTCAGCAAACGGATCAAAAACATAGAGGACAAATACTATGCTTTGGACGAGATGACCAAAGACAAGTTTCAGGAACTGTTCGGCCGTTATGATCGGGAAAGGAGTGAAATACTCAGAGAGTTGGAAAAATGCAGCTTTACAATATCGAACCTTGAGGAAAAGATAGAATACACAGTAACTTTCTCCTCGAAACTCGCTATGGCATGGCACTCCAGCGATACGGCAGGAAAAGAAAAGATACAAAAGTTGGTGTTTGCTGCCGGAATTGTGTATGATCGCGAAAAAGGGCAATATCGAACCGAAAAGGTAAATTTGTGTTCGCCTGTATCGCCCGCCAGATAAGCAGTTCCAGCGGAAATAAAGAAGGGGACAAGCATCTTTTTGATGGCTTGTCCCCTTTAGCGGAGGAGAAGGGATTCGAACCCTTGATACCCTTTCGAGTATACACACTTTCCAGGCGTGCCAGTTCAACCACTCCTGCACTCCTCCGGTTGATTGAACTTTTAAATTCAGGGATGCAAAAATAAGGCTTTTAACCGCATTTCCAAAAGAATTTAATCGATAGCACATATTATAAAAAAAAGCCCCGGCATAATACCGGGGCTTGATAAACAATAGCTTATGGATTCTGCTCCAGGTTACCGTTCTTATTGATCTCCTCCTGCGGTATCAGGAAAAGCTTCCGTCCCTCTCCATTTGGCCGGTGCTGGAACCACTTTTTAACGGTAAACACCTTAAAGCGGATCAGGTCCTGCCGGCGGTGGGCCTCTGCCGCAAATTCCCAGCCCAGCTCATCCAGCAGGCGTCCGAATTGAACGTCAGTCCCGCCCTGTACTTCCGTTACTGCTCCATTGTTCCAGTATCCGTAATTATATACGCTGCCCTTCAGCAGATCGGCGCCGGTAACGGTGGCTTTAGCCGGGGTAGCAGTAAAGGCCCGTTGCCGCACTTTTGTTACCTCTATGGCCGCTTCGGCAGATTTGCCGGTTCTCAGCAGGCATTCCGCCTTCATCATTAACACTTCTGCATAACGGAAAATGGGAAAATCGTTGCTCAGCGATCCCTTGGCGCCCTGCCGGATCTCGTACTTGCCAATCCGGAAGCCTTCATTAGACTTACTTTTCTCAATGCTCTCTACAAACTTAATATAGTTGATCACCTCCACGCCAGCTGGTGTTAGTTGCGGCCCCTGCAGCCAGGTGTCCTTCAAACGGGTATCAGCCGGATCATAAGTATCGATGAATTGAGGTACTGCACAGTTTCCACCCCAGGGCTGTGCTTCCATTTTGAATACCTGCTGGCTCAAAGGGTCCAGTGTTTTCATATGGATGATAAAACCCGGGGCATTGATCTCATCGTAAGGCACGGTAAAGATCAGCTCCCGCGAGTTTTCATTATTAGTTTTGAAATTATCGCGGTATACCGGTTCCAGCATATAGGCTCCTGACTGTATCACATCGTTACATTGCTGCAGACATTGTTCCCAGGCGGTAGTGCCGCTGTAAGCCTCCGCATTGAGATACACTCTTGCCAGCAAGGTCTTGGCGGCCCATTTATTAAATCGCGCGTACATAGCTGTTCCAACCGTTTCCCTTAATGAGGAGATGTTGTCGCTCAACTCCTTTACGATAAAGTCATATACCTCTTTACGCTTACTCTGCTTCGGCACGGAAAGATCTTTGTAGTCTGTTACCAATGGAATATTGCCGAAATTATCACAGAGCAGGTAATAATAAAACGCACGCAATGCATGCAGCTCAGCCAGCAAAGATCCCTTGGCGTCTCCCACGGGTAATGTGCCAGAGTTGATCAGCCATATCGCTCTGTTGGTATTGACAACTCCCGTATATACACGGCTCCACAGGGCGCCGGGCTGTTCCTGCAAAGAGGTCCAGGTGTGACGGTGCATGCGCTGATAAGTACCGCCATCGTACCATCCGTTGGGCCTTGCTGGTGTAATAATAGCGTCTGCACTTTCTTCCTGCAGGTCGAAATATCCCATCCAGTCTGCCATTACAGGGCGTAAAGGACTATACGCCTGTGCGATGATCGCAGATGTATCAGACTCTTTATAAACGATGGTCTCTTCCACTATCTCTGAAAAGGTTTCCGGATCCAGCTTGGTACAGGCACTGAAAAGAAATGCCAGGATAACCGATGCCATTATATATGTGTATATGCTTGTTCTGTTCTTCATGACTGCTTTTTTAATGAGGTGTTAAAAGGTAAGATTAACGCCCACGGTAAAGGTGCGGGTAGTGGGATATTTATCCCGCTCATCATCGCCGGGAGCCAGACCAGTACGGCTCACTTCCGGATCTATGCCTTTATAGCCTGTAATGGTGGCCAGGTTCAGCGCAGCCACGTACAATCTCGCCTGCTTAATGTATTTGATCCCCTTGGTGTTGAAATTATATCCCAGGGTAACGTTATCTATTTTCCAGTAGTCGCCGTCCTCGATATAATAGCTCACATAGGCCAGGTCATCATTCAGCCTGGTTTTTCCGTATACATTATCAAATGCAGTTTTCAGCATGTTGTACTGCGTCACTTTAGGATTTTCGTAGAACAGCCGTTGGAAGTTCAGTATCTGGAAACCAAATGCACCGCGCATGGTGACATTCAGGTCAAAGTTTTTGTAACGAACGGAGTTGTTCCATCCGAGGTAATGTTTCGGCAGACCGTTGCCCAGCACTTTTTTATCATCCGGGCTCTTATCCGCACTGGCCACAGGCTTGCCATCTTTTCCTTCAATGATCCAGCGGCCATTATCATCAATACCAATGGATTTATAACCATAAAAATTACCGATAGGCTGTCCTACCTGCACGCGATGTGTAGCTTCCTGTATTGGCTCCCCTGTATAGCCGGCGTCAAAGAAATCATTGGTTGCGGCAAAGGTGTTGCTGGAAAGCGACACCAGCACATTCTTATTGGTAGAATAATTCAACCCTGAATTCCACTGCAGGTTTCGTGTGCTCACCGGTACAAAATTCAGCAGTACTTCTATGCCCTGATTCCTGATCTGCGCGGCATTGGCCACTATCTGCGACATGGGGTAAGGGGGCACCGGTACCTGATAATCAAAGAGTGCATCTTTTGTAAGACGGCGGTAAGCATCAATATTACCGGATACCCTGCCTGCCAGCAAAGAGAAATCCAGACCAATATTAAACTCCTCTTTCTTTTCCCAACGCAATTCCGCATTAGGGTTCCGTACCGCATCCAGGCCCTGTACCCATACCCCGTTCACCAGGAAACGGTTGTTATAGTTAAAGCTCTGTAAGGATGCATAACGGTCATCAGGTATGGTACCTGTCACACCGAAACCGGCACGCAGCTTCAGATCGTCCAGCCATTTGATGCCCTCCATAAAACTTTCACGGCTTACACGCCATCCCAGCGATACGGCGGGGAAGGTACCCCACTTGTAATTACGGCCAAACTTTGTAGATCCTTCATGACGAACACTAGCCAGCACCAGGTACTTATCATCCCAGTTATAGCTGAGCCTTCCGAAAAAGCCGATCAGCTTCCACTTATCTTTAAAGCTGCCCATCACCGCATCTCCGCGTTTCAAAGCATTGCCCGTTTCCATGTTGTTATATGAGTACTGGTCTGTTGGAAAATCCCAGTTCTGCATATAGAAATCCTCACGTGTATTATCCTGGTAACTGTAACCGCCCAATATATTAAAACGATGCTTTTGCAAACTATGGGCATATTCTGTGGTCAATTCCAGCAGGTTATCCTGCATATCGGAAGTGCCCCTGGAAGCATAACCATTACGATTGTTTTTAACGGTAGACACATGCTTCTTCGTCTCCGCATATCCTCTTATTTCCGTCCATTTATTATTGGATAACAGCAGCTTGAACTTCAGGTCTTTTAAGGGCTCCAGCGTAAGGCTACCGTTCAGCCTTGTCTCTCTTTCTTCATTCTGTCCATAAGATTCATTCAGGTAAGCCACGGGGTTATCATAAAAATAAATGTTGCGCTCCATCCATTCGTTCTTGTAATTCTTAACGCTGTCTGTAGGGTTGCGAATTAGCGCCTGCCTGTACACATAATTGTTAAAGCTGTTACCGTTCGCGAAGCCTCCATCGCCTATATCAACACCCGACCAATAAGTCCTGCTGCGTGTGATCACATTCAGGTTGGCCTTTAACATACCGTCTAACATCGTGTGGTTCACATCTGCACGGCCAGTCACCTGTTTGTTATCTGAATGCAGGAACAAACCTTGCCAGTTACGATAGTTCAGCGAAGCGGTCACATTAGTACTGGAGCTTCCTCCCTGGAAAGTAAGATTATGTGTATGACTTACAGGATTACGGGTAATTTCCTTTATCCAGTCGGTAGAAGTACCATAATCTGTAAAGGCTATGCCTTCATTGATAAGCCTCCGGTAATCATCACCTGTCAGGAACTCGGGACGCCGCGCAATAGTTTGTACACTTGCATAGGCATCATATTGCAGGGTAGGGCGCATATCCCCGCGCAGCTTCTTTGTGGTGATCAGGATCACGCCATTGGTGCCACGCGTACCATAAATAGCCGCAGCAGAGCCATCTTTCAGCACATCGATCGATTCTATATCCTCCGGTGCAACCGTATTCAGCGTACCGGGTATGCCATCTATCAATACCAGGGGAGAAGTACCCGCTTTTAATGTAGTAATACCGCGCAGCGATATCTGCGTATTGGCAGTAGGATTGCCGCTGGGTGTGGAAACAGTAAGGCCGGCCACCTTTCCCTGTATCAGCTGTGCCGCGTCACGTACAGCACCTTTTACAAAGTTCTCAGACTTTACACTGGCAATGGCACTTGTTACATCTCCTTTTCGTTGCGTACCATACCCTACTACTACCACTTCATTCAAGCCTACTTCGGTCGATTCCATTTTTATATCAATGACCGTTCTTCCATTCACCGGGATCTCCAATGTTTTCATGCCGGTAAATTTGAACACTAATATTTTATCAGCAGGAACAGTTAACTTATACTGACCGGCAACATCTGTTACCGTGCCATTGGCGGCGCCGGCTACCGATATACTGACGCCTGGCAGCGGAAGGCCCTCTCTGGCGTCGGTTACCTTACCAGACACTGAGATGCCTTGCGCCAGCAGAGATGCCGACACAAATAACCACGGTATAATAAATAGCGTGGCTTTAACGTAGAATGAACGCATATCCATATTATTTAGGGTGAATTAATGTACGTAACTACAGGTATTATGCTACTTAGCTTTTGGTTGAATGATCAGGCTGATACTCCAAGGTAAATTTACCCCGTAAAATAAGTGTACATATCACACTAATTAACCGATTGTTAGCAGAAATTAACCACGGTTATCATGAAAAAAATAGGAGGAAATAAAAATGCCCGCCACGCAGGCAGGCAAGATCCGGGCGTTTTTTAAAATACCTGCAAGGCTACCTTGGCAGCCTCGCAGGCCTAACAACAGAGAACAAAAGTTAATGGTTGGTTTCTATTTTACTTAGTATATATATCTATTGCTACAGTTAACGGTTGGACATAATTTTTCCTTCTGCTGCATTCAGCAACAACCCGGCATACAGCCGGCAGAACGGATAAAGAAATGATTTGTTTGCATGTTAGTCAATTTACATGATTACATAAATCAACTAGTTAACGGTGGTGATTAATTAGGGTGGTAATACAAAGATAGAAGGGCAAAATTTAATTTCCAAAAAATATCCTACAAATTTTGTGGACTAATAAATTGACTGCTATAATATAAAAAAATAAGAGCCCGATAGACATCAAGCTCCGTCAAGCTATCCATTAAGACACAACGTTTAGTCTTTGGACTTTGCGTGTATTATAACAAAAACCTATAATTATGAAAACCCTTCAAATTTGA
>Ga0209564_1002223_pt1 | contig 16069 bp, 14 predicted proteins | sample AraplaCol_mMF_r2_FD_184272 | JGI IMG/M metagenome (GOLD analysis project Ga0209564, IMG submission 184272) | Arabidopsis root microbial communities from North Carolina, USA - plate scrape MF_Col_mMF_r2 (SPAdes) (version 3) | ecosystem: Host-associated > Plants > Roots > Endosphere | place: USA... | reverse complement strand
CGAGATTCTTCCTTCTGCAGCGCCGCATATTCGACAACTGATTCTTCGACCGCATCCGCCGAAATCGGCACTTCCGGGACATCCTTCTGTGCAAGAGAAGTTAGTACGGCCAGAAGGTGAGCTTCATCATTGCTTTTCAGCAACTCTTTATCAATCAGCCCAAGCTCTAATGCTTCACTAACCCAGTTCGTAAGATTGGCGCGCCATGTCGCAGATGCCTTCGTATATGCATCTACTTCTCTCTGCTTCATACGCTGCTCGCGCTTGAGACGGTCTAGCTCCCAGCGCTTTTCCAGGCTCTCAGGTGTTGTCGCTCCGAGTACGTATGGAAAAATAGCGCGCAGCTTTTCACGATGCTCGGTCGTATCAGCTCGATAAAAGAGCACATCCGGATTTGCGACGACGTTTTGAGGTTGGAAGCAGAATGCCATCAAATCGCGAAAACTCGGCCGAGCCGAATAGCCGCTCGCTTGATTTTCCGTATCTGTTCCAAGCATGGTCAGCTGCGCAAGACGGTCGAGAGTTGCCTTAACTTGTTTGACATTCGTGTTACCTTGCTCGATGAACACGGGGATTTCTACGAATTCTCCCTCCACTAGGTGCATCTCCCCAGCGTTAGGATGTTGGCCGGGTTCAGGTCGCGCCAGCAGTTTCTGACCTTCGGCAGTCTGTACCACTACCCCAAACCAGCCGACGGCTTGGCGTATGAGCCCTACAGGTATCGAACAGCGGTCTGAGGCAAGGCAGAAGTCGATGATTGGAATAATCGACGATTTGCCGGTTTTGGATGCCCCGGTAATAACGTTGGCCTTATTAAGTTCAAACGGGACGCGCCGTGGCTGAAGTCCCGTTTTGCGAGGCCATAAAATGATTTCGACAACCTGCAGCTTCAATTCAAAGCTCCAAATGGAAAACGAAACAAAACTCACGGAGCGACACTTGGCTCGCCCATGTGCCAAGTTTTTCCGCGGCTCGTAGTAACGTTGTAATGCCCTCATCTTGTAGCATCGGCAGAGCGATGCTCCTTGCCCGAAACGAGGCGTGCGCCGTATCTACTGAAATAAGGCCAGTCCGCAAAGCGAGTGCAAATGACTCTCGGGACAGACCTCTCATAGCGACTACGCGTTCCTGAGACGTTGCAAGCAGAGATTGTTCGGTATTGAGCTTCTCTTCGACCTTCCGTAATCCCTTTTTCGTAGATGCGACAACATTCAATACTTTCTTGTTGAACAGTAGAGGAACGACCAAAAATGCGTACGTAAGCGGTGCGGGCTCGCGAGTCTCGTCAGATTCGTATCCGCACGCAAAACGCCATATCAGGGTTGCGCCGAGGCCCGGGTTTTGAACTTGCTCGACTTCGTCAATCAGCATTTTTGTTCGCTCGTCCCGCTTCAAGTCCAAGAAGCACTTCCCAGTCTGGATGCCAACCAATTCTTGGCTCATCCGCCATAGCGTGGAAACTGCCTCGGGAAAAGTACGAAGGAACTTCAATGGTTTCAAGGCGGGCCGTTCGACTCAGGCAGTTGAACAACAACTCTACACCCCGTGTGATTGAGGATTTTTCCGACTTATCAGACTTCAGAACCATTCGGCAGAGTCGCCAATGTTCTGTGAGCTCCGATTCATACTTCCGAAAGCTATTCCTATCTAAGTAGCCAATTTCGCTCCACGCCGTACGTGCAGCGGAGGCCCGGATATAGTCACGGACATGTTGCTCTATATCGTCATCGTCTAGCTCGAGCAGACTTAGCTGACGTACATACAGTCGGTCTACGAGCTGCTCTTTGATTTCTTCTCTCGTTGGCTCGGTATCGTGCTCTGGGAAAGCATTCTGATTTCTATCTATGCGCCGTAACACGTTGAGTCGTTGTTTTCGGAAGTCGTCGTAACACACTCTGACGGGGAGCCGTGACTCAACTTGCATCATCAACTGACGCTTCACCCAACCCAGCAACCGCTCTGAAACAGCGTCTACATTTTCGTCGCTCGTGCTGCGCGCAATCTCGGCTCGAACCTCATCAAATGGAGCTGCGGTAGCTTTCTCAAGAGTAAAGTCGATGACGATTGAAGCGATAGCGTCGTCGCTATGAGAAAACAGGCGCCGCAACTCAGCCTTTAGCGTTTTGCCGTCGTCAGTGTCAGATTCATTTTCGCTTGGTGTTACCGGGAAAAGCCGCTCGCGCAAAATTGCAACAAGCTCTTTCGCTGCAGACAGAGTTTGGCAATCGCTGAGGCATTGAACGATTGCTCCTTCGTGCCGCTGTGCGACATATAGAAGATATTTGCAGCCTGCTGGGAGGGTGCCGTCTCGGCGAGCGTCTGCCCAATTCGCGAAAGTCTTCCAAAGTGCGAGGGACCCGTCCGCTATCGGATTATGTGCCAGCCCACTCTTGTCTTCTTCGGACAAGACGCCGTCCTCGCTCTCGACGGAAACATCTCCTAAGGTCTCGAATGCCACGACGTCGCCAGGGCTGGCACGAAGAAGATGCCAGAGCACCCGCACTACTTGGATGAGGTATCCATAGGCCTGCCCTGGTGCAGACGTCTTTCTTCTTCTTTTAGCGGTTGCCATACTAGCTCGCTGATGCGCGTTCAATCTCGAAAATACTGGGAGAGGTTAGTTTTCGGGCTTGCTGCACGTCTTTACGAAGTCGTCAGTTGAATTGCCCGTGTCAAGTCATTCGCGGCCGCTTGAACTACCAGCCACGAGATTCGGCATGTATCCGCATCGGGATTAGTTCTGGTTGCCATCTGTTCATACGGATGCACCAAGTTGCGGAAGATGCGCAGTTCGTGACTGAACCTCTTTACATCCAGGTCTAGCCATCCGACGCTATGGGCAACGTCAATCATTTCTGCCAGCGACCATTCGTGGAATCGTTTAATTTTCCCGGACTGAGAGTCCTTGGGTGCAGCGGAGCAGGAGTTCGCCAGCCGCGGATTCCTTTGGCAGACTGCGAGCAATAGGCCTTCAAGTAGACTTCCCATCATGATGATGCTGGCCAAGTATGCTTTTGCGTCGAGACATTGCTGAGCTTCAGCCCATCGAGCTTGCAGGATAGCCCCTATTCCGGGCTCGAGGTCCAAGGAGAAGAAGTTAGGTGCGGGAAGTGGTTTAAGCGCCACTCCATCAGCAGGCACATCAACGTCAAATGTTACGTCTACCTTTTCGAACCTCGGCTCAACGCCGTCAAGGCGCAACTTGAATCCTTCGATGTAGACGGCTTCGTTAAGCCCTTTGAGTGCTTGCGCCACCTTCGTCTTGTCTCCGCTGTATTCCTTCGGCGAGACCAACCTTTTCAGGATGGCGGCTAATTCTTCTCTCGAGCACTGCTTCAGGCAGTCGAGCACCCACCAAGCTCGCGTGCTTCCGTCGTGGACGAAACGCGGCAAGCCTGCTCGAGCGAAGAACGATGTGAGCTGAGACGACGTCCGGTATTGCGGGCAGTCATCGCCGTTGCCACAGATGAAATGCGCGATTTTCTCCAGCGTGCTTTCGTCCATTCTTGCGCACCCGTGTCTGGTCCATAGGCGTCTAGTCGATTTGTCGCTGAAAGGATACATCATTTACCGGGCTCGACTGACGACGCCGGTAGTCTCGACCGAATTGCTATCCAAAAAGCATGAGTGAACTGAAGTGAGTTCGCACGCGAACAGGTCACTGGAGTCACGTTTTCAAAGTTTTGTACGTGGCGAGTCGCATCGCCCGGCCGAAATCGCGTATCTCAATCGAGAAATTTTCATCTTACTCGCGCTTATCCGTATAGTATTAAATGCGGATTTTGCCGACTTTAAGCGAGACAAAATCAGAAAATTCGGAAATTTGTTGAGGAATATTCGTTTACTTGCTAAGTTCAGCGTGCATTAGCAGTGCCGGCTCGGCTTTCGTGCCGATGCGCAGAGAGAAGGACTGTTTGGAGTGACGGGCTGCGACGAGGCGATGACCGTGACGGAGAGCGGATGTCGTACACGAGCAACTTTTAATTCGCTGGTGTGCTCGCGAGCGGGAGCCAGCGCATGTGAGCGACCAAGACTGAGGGCGGATATGGGTGGAAAGAAAATCGGTGTGCGGCCTCTGTTAGGACCGTACACATCTGAAGATTCTCGAGCCGTTATCGAGAACTTAACCGTCTACGAGTCGTATCCCAGACCCGCGACGGAGGGGGCGATAACCGATTTGCTGACCGAAGCCGCGGCGAAAGTTGGGGCTTCGGTTCAAGACTCGCTCAAACCTATCTTGTTGTTGCTTGAGTGTTTTTTACAGATTACCGGATTGAAGATTGTTCGCGGCGGGTGGGAGGAGAACAGGGCAAACTTCGAACTTTTTATAGGCGCAGTTAACTCAACCAAATTTTTCGCTGCGACTCTGTATACGAGGCACCGAAGGACAAGGGCCGTTTTGCTTATCTTGGCAGCATCCGATTTGTCAGCGCCTGAAAATTGGGTATCAAGCGTCTTCCCGAACGTCCGCAGAATATCGGAAACGCTAGATGCGTTGCGGCAAAAATTTGAGTGTCTCGAACTGGAGAGGGAACGGGTCACCTACTGGATGAACTGGCCGAGCACCAACTCGACGGAGACTACAACGTGGTTTGACCTAGCAGGCGTTTATGACACTTTCGGAAGCGAATATACCCGGGACTTCTATCTCGCTTGCGCCAGCTACCACGCGCTGATTGGCCGAGCTGCCATACCGTTGAGGAACGAACTTCCCAGTTACATGGTCGAGAAGCCCGAACTCACGCTCGCCGCTCGGTCAGACCATGATGCTAGCCTCGAGTTTTGGAAAGGGTTAATCGTCTATTTGTTGCAAACCCGAACTGCGCGTTCAGCAGTTACAACTATTATTACTGCGTGGCGGTCGCAGGTACCGAAATTCTTGAAAGCGCTCGATAAATCTGGAATTTTCGTCGAGCCCGTTAGCGGTTTGCCACTTCCGCCGGCGCATCTTGTTTCACCATCTGACACGCACGTTAAACGAATTGATGGTGGTCTTCTGCGGCTTAAGAGCGTCACTCCGTTCTCAACTGAGCCATTCACGGATGAAGAGACAATCAAACAGAAATCAGCAGAGGTGTCCGCTGATTTGAGCGTGATTTCGATATGGGCCGAAACGAAGACTAACCAGGTATGGGCTGCCTATAAGAGGAGGGTGACGCTGGCCGCGACGGGAGTTCCTGTCACACTGAAACATCAACGAACACCCGATTCTCCGAATGTGCGCGTACGCGATAGAGGAAATCTCGCAAATAGAGCAGCAACATTGCGAAAATATGGATTTGTCACAAATCACGATTATTTAAATGATAAAGGTCCACGTCAGAAAGAGCTTTTTGGCGTTAATAGGGAGGGAATGGCTAATCAGCTGGGTTTGCCCACAGCAACGGCAATGTTCCCGTTCATGGCAATTCTGGTGATGCGCTACCCGGAAATTACCGACAGTTTTTTAGCGACACTCGAACTATACGATAAATTTAGGTCGAGGGTTGGTTTCGGAACGAACCAAGCAGGTTTTTTTCTGCACGGATTTAAACGACGCAGAGGGAAAGAAAAGGCGCAACAAACTATTCCAATAGGGCGAAATTCCGCGCGGTTGGTTTATAGGGTTTTGTGTATTACGGGGATTTGCCGGAGGTATTTGGAAAACCGGGGAGACGATGCATATAGATATATGTTCCTCACTACGGGAGCGGGCTTCGGGTATCCAACAAAATTTGGCGCTATAACGGCCAAAGTATCGACAAAACGGAATCAAGCGCAACAATTCATAGCTGAGCTACAAGAGTTTTCTGGGTGTTCCTTAGAACAGGCCAGAAAGATTGCTTCGAACTTCACTCTGACGAAACTTCGAGCGCAAGTAGTCACCTCCAATTATTTGGAAAGACAAGATACGGCCGAAGTTGCACGTGCTCTTGGTCATGTTCGATTCAGCTATAAACAGGTCGTGCGCTATGTCCCGCAGCCTCTAATGATATTTTTTATGGAGCGCTGGGTGAGAATTCATCAGACTCGATTCATCGTAGAGGCGTTGAAGAACAGCCCATACAGACTCGAGGCGAGCGGCTTCGAAACGGCAGCGGAACTCGAGAGTTTCATGAAAAATCACTGCCTGAGAGTTGATGATGTGGACAATGGCTTCCCCGGTCAATCAGCTGAACGAACGCAAGAAATGAGCGGGGCAACGACGCTTATAGGAATCGACGAGTCGGTGATGACAATACTTTGCAGCATCGATTTATCGAGAAAAACGCATTCTCCAGGAAATTTGCGACCTGGCGCGGAAATTTGGGTGGCTGCATCCACCCCCATCATTGAACACATTGAGTCAATCAAGGAAACACGGCCCGACCTGTTTGCTTATCTCGACCGCGGTCGCAAAGCCGCCAATGTTTCTCTAGTTGAGGCAGTGTTATATGAATAATCTTCCGGAAAATATTAAAAAATGGATTGGGGAAGATATTAACGACAAAGCAGTGCGACTCCGACAGGCTCGCTTTCTGAGGTCGAGCTACCAGTCCCTAGTGTGGGATTGCTGTTTCGAAGAGCGGCACGAATTTCAAATCGATTGGCAGGTGCGATTAAGTGACGGTTCATTGTTGACCGACCCTAAAAACGCGGAACTGTGGGACAAATTTCGTATGTTCTTGTGTGCGCAAGAACACACAGAAGAAAATAAGGGAAGAGAGAAGGCCGGGAAATCAAATTATTACAATGTTCGCTGTGCAATGCGAGTAATTGATTATTTCTTGCTTAACGATGCTACGCTGAAACTCAATCGTCACGCGTTAAGCGCCTTGACGGTTTCTGATATGAAGCGATTGCTCTCGAAATTGGCGGCGTCAGGCGCGGCTGCAGACATCTATGATTGGAGGGAACGGCTTAGTGAGTATTTGCGAGCTGAGTCGGAATCGGTAACTTGGGATGATATTTGTGCTGCTTTAAAACGCAGTCCGAGCATCGCGAATATTGATTTGAACGCGGATGAGCGTGAATTAGATTTAAACGACCAAGAGCTAATCTACGCGCGAATTTGGCTCTATCGAGAGGGGCTGTGCGTATCGGAGTCTTCTGGCGCACCCTACAGCATAAAGCCCAACACTTTAGAACTCAGCGCCCGTACGTACAGAAATACTATTGCTGGTGCGGTGCGACGGAAAATGCTAGAGGAACTGTGTTGGGCACCAAAGGAAACGTACACGTGTGAATATCCACGCGCGCCCGTTCAAGCCGCACCTTATGAGGACAATCAGCCGGCGAGCGTCGCGATATTCCGGCTATATCTAAGAGTCGTGCGCCGATTACGTCATGTTGCGGAAGCGGGAAAAAATATTCCGAAAGCTGCGCTTCGCGAACTTACCGACGCAAGCGCCGAACTGTACATCGCTCACAATACTATCGGTCATTATTTGATTCCGTCCAGGAACCACGTCAATTTTGCGTTCGAAAAAGCCGTTGATTTTTTCAAGCGCGAAGTTGGGCACATTTTTTCGAGCTTTGTAAGCGTCGCGCGTGCGGCATGCAATGCAAAAGAAGGATGGCGGGCATTTCTCACACCACTTTGCATAAAGAAGCTGGTGAAGAAGAAGACTCGGGAATTGGGGGTTGCGGTATGGAGTCTTGCGAGAACTCTCAGCCGGTCCTGGCCCGGTTCAATTAACAAAAAGATTCGACCATCAGCTTCAATGTTTTTCGACAACATGCGGAAGAACGAAGGCCTATTGGAGCTTGTACATATTGCGATGGGGGCATGTTTATTTATCGTGGGTGCGGTCTCTGGTCGGCGGCAAGGCGAATTGCAAGATTTGGTCCCTGCCACTTGCATAGACGCTAACAATCGCCTGCTTGTGTTCGCCAATAGAAAAACGGGTTACCTAGGCTACCGTCAAACCATCTCAAGACCAATCCCAAAGCTTGCGATTGATGTGATAACTCGCATAAATAAATTTCATGAGAAATTATCAGCTCTTGATGGAATGCCGAAGATTGAGGGCGTGTTTTCTTCGTTTAGCGAAGATGGAGAGTGTGTTTTATCACATTCAAGCATGAACCGACTGTTGGATAGGTTTTGCGATTACATCGAGATGCCGCTAAACGTATCGGGGGAAAGGGTTTATATTCGGCAGCATCAGTTGCGAAGATTTTTCGTCACCAGCTATTTTATGCGTCGCGCTGGCACACTTGATGCCCTTAGTTGGTATCTCGGTCATGTTAGTTTGAAGCAGATTGATGCTTATATCGATTTTGATTTCTCTGTCGAAGAGCGAGAAAGAGTTCAAGCACACGTTGCAATAGAGGCGCTAAAAACTTCGAGGGTTAGCGCCTTCGAGCGGTTGCGAGCAGTGATTGAGTCAAAGTTCGGTTCAACGTCTGTGGTCGTGGACGAGTCCGAAGCCGTTGAGATGTTCTTATGCTCTAAGCGACGTGAGAGTGATGGTCAAATAGTTGACGAGATACTGAAATTCCCTTGTGGGAGAAAACTCGCGCTGCATTACGCAAAGTGAGGATAAGTTGGCCAACCTAAGTGAATACGTAGAGACAATTAAGGCGGAGAGAAGCTCAACGAAACGCTTGTTCAAGTTGCTGGTGTTGGCGGAACGAAGATTTCACGACTTTAGGGATTGGCCCGGCCTTATGTCGGCTGTGAGTTCTCAAGGGGCACTCGCAGGCTTCAAGGATGAGAGTCTTGGCATTTTTCCGTGCAGCTTAAACACGTTAAAAAAGAGAGCAAACGGCGAAATTGGAGTTGACTGGGCAACACTCGATGCAATCAGAGCGAAACTTGTGTTCGAGTTTTCAAAAAAAGCGGCGCCAGCTCGACACGGACAACCTGGTCGCGGCTCTAAAGCAGAGCTGGAGTTGAAGTTGAAGAATCTTGGTGACGATTACCGCCAGGTGCAAAGCGACAACTGGCAATTGGTGAAAGGCATTCAAGGCTTGCTCAAAACATTGGATAGTATCGTGAAGCAATATCCTGACGAAGTTATGGCCAAGCAAGTCAAAACCGAGCGCGCCGAGGTGATGGCAATGTTTGGTTTGCTAAATCAACCTGTAGTGAGGCGTAATGAGACGGCGAAAGGGGAGTGAAAATCTGGAGGACAGAGAGCTCGTACGGAAATTGCCGCGACGTTTCAGATACTTTTCTCATCTGGACCATACCGAACGAGCTTGCTTCGGTGATTTGGTGAGCGGGTCGTATCTGAATTGGCCAGACGGGAGGCTGTGTTTTGAGGGAACGTCGTTTCTTCAGGCGCAGATTGACGCAGGGAACGCAACCGCTGTTCGAGGTGGGACGGTCAGATTGAAGGCCTATAACATCTCTCACCTGATTAGATTCTGTTACCAGTCAAAAACCGACTTTATCGATATGACGGACGCGAAGTTCACATTGTTTGTCAACAACATGCTGAACGAGTCGAACGTACCGGGCAATCTCGCCAGTGGTTTATTACGGACGGGCTCAACGCCCAGAAATATCTGTCGTGATGTTTTGGATTTCTTGTTTCATGTGGGGGTACTCCACGGTCGCCCAGATTTCGTATCCCCAACTGGTGCAGTTAAAGCAGAGAAGGTCACTAGGTTGCGGGCGTCGCAAGATGGCGTCCCTCCACGCTCGTTTGATTGTTGGGAGCATGCGGCTCTACCTGACCGAGGAATTGTCCGGAGCAGAGGTGCAATCAGCGACGGAAATATCAAAAAACTTACCGGTGCGGTCAGCGACGTGGTTGGCGCGGGAAGTTTTCCCATCTACAGAAAACGCAGATTGCACGTCATCCTCCGACTATCTCGCATACTTGGATGTCGCAGAACGGAGCTATTGATGCTTCGGGTAGAGGACTTTGAGAAAGCTCGAACGATGGCGGCGCCGACGTTGACCGTTGTTACTTTGAAGCAAGGTCGGCCTGAAACCCGGAATGTTGAAATCAACCACGTTGAAATCAACGAGATTTTGAGTTTTGTAAAAATATTTCGGTCAGTCGTGGTCGATGCCACGTGCGGTCTCGCTAACGACGATGGATTTCTACTCGTAAGTGCGACGACCGGAAAGCAACTGGCCGAAAACACCATAACGCAGATTATGCGAGACCTGCGCAAAGCGGCGGGAATATCCGAGCAGGCATGTCACCACATGTTCAGAGGGGCATTTATCGTCGAGGAGATTACCCGACTGATGGAAAAACATAACACTCTGTCGAAGGACGATTTCCATCGATTGATGCTTAGTAAAAGCGCGATTTTGAAGGAAGTTATGAAGAAGACTGGGCAGAAAAGCATGAAAACCATCTTGCACTACCTAGATGGCGCGGAAGCAAAGCTGGCCAATCTGCAAAAAACCAAGCAAAGCGTGCGGGCCGACCTCCTTGGTGAGTCCCTCAAGGTGTGTGGTGAGCAGCATGCTCAGAGAGTGGCTGAGGGTACGCCTGAACTGGTCTCACTTCGTATCTATCAATCTTCTGTTGAAGCGGCGCGGCGAGATGCCACCGTGCTTACTACTGAAGAGTAGCGTGTCTGGTTCGCGCTCCAAGTCTCTTCCGCGCTTACCGCAACGTCACATCAACGCGCGTGAATTTCCCATTCGCTTTGACAGTTGTCAGCTCGTATTTCGTTTCGGTAGGGTGGATTATTTTTGTAAAATCAACGTGTTAGATGATTTTGACAAAGCGGTGCATAAAGCAAAACCGGGAGTTCGTCGAGAAACAGCACGCCGAGATGCGCGAGCGTGATCTCGCCCGGCTGCGGCGGATTGCGTCCGCCCACCAGCGCCGCGGCGCTCGACGAATGGTGCGGCGCGCGAAACGGCCTTTGCCGCCACTGCGCAGGCGTGAATCCAATCGCGCTCGCCGAGAGCAGCGCAGCGGAGGTCAGCGCTTCGTCGTCGGTCATCGACGGCAACACGCCAGGCAGGCGCGCCGCGAGCATCGACTTGCCCGCGCCTGGCGGGCCGATCATCAGCATATGGTGGCCGCCCGCCGCCGCGACCTCGAGCGCGCGCCGGGCGCCACGCTGACCGATGACGTCGGCCATATCGGGTGGCGCGACCCGCGCATCGTCGGATAAGGTCGCCGCCTCGACCGGGTAGAGCCGCGCGTCCGCGTCGCCCGCCAGATGCGCGCATAGCGACGGCAGATCGGCCGCGCCATACACAGCGACGCCGGGTACGAGCGCCGCCTCTTTTGCGCTAGCGAGCGGCAAGTAGAGTTCCGGCGTGCGGCCGCTCGCAGCGTCTTCCGGCGTACCGGGCGAAGCTTCGGGATACGACTGATGGCCGCGCGCCGTGCCGCACGCCATTGCGAACGCGCCACGCATCGGACGCAACGCGCCTGTCAGCGAGAGCTCTCCCGCAAATTCCCGATTCGCAAGCGACTCAACGGGGATCTGCCCGCTGGCGGCGAGAATGCCGAGCGCGATTGGCAGATCGAAACGGCCGGATTCCTTCGGAAGATCGGCGGGCGCCAGATTGACCGTGATCCGGCGCACAGGAAAATCGAGACCGCAATTGAGCAACGCGGCGCGCACGCGCTCGCGGCTCTCGCGCACTTCGAGATCGGGCAGTCCGACGATGGAAAAAGAGGGAAGTCCGTTGGCGAGGTGAACCTCGACGGTAACTTCGGGCGCGCGGCCAGCGGCCGGCGCGCGACTGCGCACCACGGCAAGCGACATGTTGTCTCCCGTCCCGACGCGCCCGCAGGGCGCGTTCACCTTAAAGCGCTAATGACGTCACGGGCCGCTTGCCTGTGATGTGCAGATCAGACGGGCGTGCTCAGGACGATTGGCTCACGGGCAGCTTCTGCTCGAGTTCGGCGACGCGCCGCTCCAGTTCCTCGAGCCGCGCGCGGGTGCGCACGAGCACCTGCGTCTGCGTGTCGAATTCCTCGCGCGTCACCAGGTCGAGCTTCGAAAAGCCTTGCGACAGCATTGCGCGCACATTGCGTTCGACATCTTTGGCCGGCGAGTTTTTGAACAACTCGGAAACCTTGGCCTGAAAGTCATTGAAGACGTCGTTTGGTTGTTTCATTTCATTCCCCTTAATTGCACAAAAAATGTGCATGTGATGTTACGCGCGTGCCTCGTAACACTGAATGATCGTTTCTGGTGCATGTTCCCCTGTCGCCCGCTACAGCATGGGCGCCTTTGGTGCGCACGCCTGTTGTCCAAGCCTGCAAACACTCTAGCAACGATCCCGATAGCGCGCCAGCGTGCCCGGCCTGAACTGGCCATCCGGACAAGAAAACGCGCAAAGCCTTGTGCCACAAGCGCCGGCGGGAGTCTGCCACAAACATGGCATGGACGTTGCTGTTACTGCCCCGCGCACCGGCGGGACGCCGTCAGGAGAAGCGCCATTGCTAGGGGTTTCGGGGGAGTTGCCGAAAGCAGGGCGCAAGGAAAATGCAAGTCACGCAAACGGGTTGAGTCACTACAGCGAGGATTTCATGAAACTCATTACCGCAATCATCAAGCCTTTCAAGCTCGATGAGGCGCGCGAAGCCCTGTCGGCGATCGGCGTCTCGGGGATCACGGTGACGGAAGTCAAAGGGTTTGGTCGTCAGAAGGGCCACACGGAGTTGTATCGGGGAGCCGAGTACGTCGTCGACTTTCTGCCGAAGGTGAAGATCGAGGCTGCGGTGTCGGACGACATCGTCGACCAGGCGATCGAAGCTCTGGAGCGCGCGGCACGTACGGGCAAGATCGGTGACGGGAAGATCTTCGTCACGCCGATCGAACAGGTGATTCGGATTCGCACCGGCGAGACCGGCGCGGACGCACTGTAAAAAACAGCGACAAGAGGAAACTGAAGATGCGTAAATTATTGATGTCCCTGCTGATGGCCGGCTCGCTGCTGACGGTCGGCATCGGCGCTGCCCTCGCGGACGACGCGTCGGCTCCCGCCGCGGCTTCCGCCCCGGACACGACGGCGAGCGCGCCTGCTGCGTCGGATGCCGCTGCGAGCGCCCCTGCCGCCGACGCTTCGGCCGCACCCGCCGCCAGCGCGCCCGCTGACGCATCGGCAGCGGCTGCCGCGTCGGACGCGGCGCCTGCTGCGCCGACTGCGCCGTTCTCGGTTGATTCGTCGAAGATCAGCTCGGGCGACACCGCCTGGATGCTGACCTCGACGGCCCTCGTTCTGTTCATGACGATCCCCGGTCTCGCGCTCTTCTATGCCGGCATGGTCCGCAAGAAGAACGTGCTTGCGACGGTGATGCAGAGCTTCGCGATCACCTGCATCGTGACGGTGATCTGGACCGTGGTCGGCTACAGCCTTGCGTTCACGCCGGGCGGCTCGTTCCTCGGCGGCTTCTCGCGCGTGATGCTGCACGGCATGGCCTTCATCAAGGGCGACAAGGCGACGACCCTGACGGTCAGCCACCTCGCGCCGACCATTCCGGAATCGGTCTACTTCGTCTATCAGATGACGTTCGCGATCATCACGCCGGCACTGATTACGGGCGCATTCGCCGACCGTATGAAGTTCTCCGCGATGCTGATTTTCATGACGCTGTGGTCGATCATCGTCTACTCGCCGATCGCGCACATGGTCTGGGAACCGACGGGCTGGCTGGCGACGGCGGGCATCCTCGATTTCGCGGGCGGCACGGTGGTGCACATCAACGCGGGTATCGCGGGTCTCGTCTGCTGTCTCGTGCTCGGCAAGCGTACGGGTTACGGCAAGGACTCGATGGCGCCGCACAACCTCGTGCTGACGATGATCGGCGGTTCGATGCTGTGGGTGGGCTGGTTTGGCTTCAACGCGGGTTCGGCAGTGGCGGCTGACGGCCGTGCCGGTTTCGCGATGCTGACGACGCAGGTTGCAACGGCTATCGCCGCACTTGGCTGGATGTTCGCCGAATGGATCGCGAAGGGTAAGCCGTCGGTGCTCGGCATCGTGTCGGGTGCAGTGGCAGGTCTGGTTGCGATTACGCCGGCTTCGGGCTTCGTTGGCGTGGGCGGCGCGCTCGCCATTGGTCTGATTGCAGGCGTGGTGTGCTTCTGGTCGGCTACGTGGCTCAAGCACAAGATGGGTTACGACGATTCGCTCGACGCGTTTGGCGTGCACTGCATCGGCGGTATTGTTGGCGCGATCCTGACGGGCGTATTCGCTGTCAAGGACATCGGCGGCGCGGATGGCAGCGTGCTGCTGCAGCTGAAGGGTGTCGTGACGACGCTGGTGTATAGCGGCGTGATCAGCTTCATCCTGCTGAAGATCATCGACGTGACGATTGGCCTGCGCGTGACGGAAGAAGAAGAACGCGAAGGTCTGGACGTGATTCTGCACGGCGAACACGTCGAGTAACACGTCTGGCAAGGCCGGTTTTCCCCGGCAACGGGGATTCGAAAGGTATAAGCACAGCGACTTTGGCCCGCCTTCATGGCGGGCTTTTTTCTGGTCTTTTGCTGCTGTGCTGGTATTTGCGCTTCGCTGGTATCCGCGGTTTGCTGGTATTCGCGCTTCGCTGGCATCCGCGAATTGTTAGCGTGCTTCAGGCGTCGCCCCTGTGCGGGGCGGCACCTACTTTTCTTTGCCGCCGCAAAGAAAAGTAGGCAAAAGAAAGCGGCTCACACCGCCAGTGCTTGACGTTTGCCCACGGGCCCCCGGCGGCCCCGTCCCGTACGCGGCCGCATCCTTCTCGATGCCCGCTGCCAGCGCGTCGAACAAATGCCTCACCCACTTCAGGCAACCGTAGGGCAACCAGTGGCAGCGAATGGTCACTGCCGCCCAGGTGGCAAACTGTGTGTAGGTCGTGACGCTTCACACGTCGGCGCTCTTACGACACAGACCTCGCTTTTCGTCCGGAGTGGCGCGCATCCGCCGCGAAAACCTACACACAGTTTGCCGCTATAGAGCGTGGTCGACTTGATCGCGCATCTGGCGGACGCGGGAGTGTGGAGCGGGTGAGGCGTTCAATGAGAGCGCTGGCAACGGGCATCGAGAAGGATGCGGCCGCGTACGGGACGGGGCCGCTGGGGGCCCGTGGGCAGACGTCAAGCACTGGCGGTGTGAGCCGCTTTCTTTTGCCTACTTTTCTTTGCGGCGGCAAAGAAAAGTAGGTGCCGCCCCGCACAGGGGCAACGCGTGAAGTACGCTAACAATTCGCGGATGCCAGCAACAATCCCAGACACACCAAAAACAAGGCGCGGATACCCGCAACAAGCCCAAGCAAACCCATCCCAGCGTCGCAGACCACCGCAATCATCTTGTCTCACAAACAGCAGATTTTCCGGCTATCGTTCCTATAGGGAGAATGCATCCACCCATAACTTGCGAATGGAGAAAGCGCCCCCAAATGGGCAAAGCATTTGCTCTACAATCTTTTTTCTCCAGTCTGCGAGTGATCAATGGTTCCGCATTTAGTCACGGCGTTAAATGGCCCGCTGCTCGATCTCGAGCGGAAGATCCTCGACGCCACGCCCGCGATCGAACGCTGGTTCCGTCTCGAATGGCAGGAGCACACGCCGCCGTTCTATTGCTCGGTCGATCTGCGTAACGCCGGTTTCAAGCTCGCGCCCGTCGATACCAACCTGTTCCCCGGCGCGTTCAACAACCTGCCGCAGGAAACGCTGCCGCTCGCCGTGCAGGCGGCGATGGCGTCGATCGAGAAGATCTGCCCGGACGCCAAGAACCTGCTCGTGATTCCCGAGCGTCACACGCGCAATGCGTTTTACCTGGAGAACGTCGCGCGGCTCGCCACGATCATGCGTCAGGCGGGCCTGAACGTGCGCTTCGGCACGCTCGACGAAAGCATCGTCGGGCCTGTCACGATCGCGCTGTCGGACGGCCAGAAAATCGTGCTGGAGCCGCTGGAGCGCTCCGCGCGCCGCATCGGACTGAAGAATTTCGATCCCTGCTCGATTCTGCTGAACAACGATCTGTCGGGCGGCATTCCGCCCGTGCTCGAAAATCTGCACGAGCAGTACCTGCTGCCGCCGCTACACGCGGGCTGGGCCGTGCGCCGCAAATCCACGCACTTTTCGTGCTATGACGACGTCGCGAAGAAGTTCGCGAAGATGGTCGAGATCGACCCGTGGATGATCAATCCGTATTTCGCGCATGTCGAAGGCGTCGATTTCGAGGCGC
>Ga0209564_1002216_pt1 | contig 16164 bp, 21 predicted proteins | sample AraplaCol_mMF_r2_FD_184272 | JGI IMG/M metagenome (GOLD analysis project Ga0209564, IMG submission 184272) | Arabidopsis root microbial communities from North Carolina, USA - plate scrape MF_Col_mMF_r2 (SPAdes) (version 3) | ecosystem: Host-associated > Plants > Roots > Endosphere | place: USA... | reverse complement strand
ACGACCACCGGTGGGGCCACACAAAAGCCGCATCATTATAAGCATTTGGCTCTCGGCAGGGCGACTCGAGACCGGCCTGCCATCTGGATCGACCCATCCGCTTTAAAGCCCGCAACCGTGACAGGACGCGGGCTTTATCGCGTTGAGCCGCGATGATGTAGCGGGCCAGAAAATCTCATGTAGCCATAGGATGTAGTCCATACTAGCAAATTGCGGTTCACCGGGTTCACCGGCATGTTCGCGCCATGGAAGCAATGCCTCTTTACATGCGCCTGTCGTGGGCGGCCGCCATCGCTGTTTTCACACTGTTCGGCATGTGGGTGCTCGATGAGTCTTTCATCAATGTCGAGCAAGAGGTCGAGTATCTGCAAGATGGCTAGCCGAATGGATGCTCACACCAATGAGGAAGGCACTGATCATCACCTCTACCGGCATGATGCTCGCGGTATTGATGCTTCGTTTTTGAACCGCCCTCGCCCATATTCTGATCAGCCGAAAGGCCTAAGGCTGACGATCTTTGCGCTCTTCCTCACGGTTGCGGTCCTGGGCGCCGTCGCCTTATCGTTCAGTGTCAGCGTTTTTTAATTAAGCAGCCTTCTGGCTGCACTGCACCTGGATTATCTGGTGCCGGCCGTGAAGGAGCGATCCACGCCGTCTGACAGAAGCAAGATGCCTCCTCCGATGATCCCGCCCCACATCAGGAGCGAAATCGCGGTTGCCAGAAGCAGGAACTTGGCGCGATTCGTCATGCCGTCTAGGTTATCCTTAGGGCGAAGGCCGGCAACCGATGGTTCGCTACGGTACATATTGGCCGGTATGTCGCACCTGATCCCGCCAGCTTCAGAACCGCTCACCCACCATGTCGCCAATAGGCATGGGTTAGAGGTGTAGCGTTTGCGATTTAAATCGGACCTAAGTCCGATAGGCGCACGGAATAGCGATCCCATTTTCCTTAGCGTCAACGGAGTGCAAAGCATGCTTTGGTGGGTTCTGGCAGTATATCTTGTTCTTCAAGCGGCCATCTTCGCGGTCGTGGGCGCGATGGTGATCAAACACGTCCTGAGCAAGCGGCGAGAAGATAGTAGGGTAACTGCAAATAACAACGTTGCCGAAGAGCAGGAAGCCAGGACCGCCGCGACGTCTTGAGCTGTGGAAAATTTACCTTTACGCAACGGCAGTTCCATTGCATCAAACTGATTGTGTATTAAGCTTTTTCCATGGCGTTGGAGGACGCTGCGGAGGGATCGACATGAGCATAAGCGACGCTGCTGCAGCCATCATTGTTTCATTCGAGCTTTCAGCGCTGATGTGGCTTTCCGCGTGGCATTTGGTGATCGGATAGCAGCGCACTTCATGGGCGCCTTCGGTGGCATGCGATGGCTCGAACCGCACTGATTGTGTAGTTGTCTCTTCAGCCGGCAGCGTTCAAATCTTCAACTCTGTCTGCCCCATCGCGCTTCTTCCCGGACCGCATCGATACATGCTCGAGGAGCCGGTGCCATCTGCCGTTGTTGCGGATAGCAGATGAGCCAGCCAGGAAATGGCGCGGGCCGCGCACCGAGATAACGTACCGGTCACCCATCCGGCGCTGGCCTGATCGCCGATCTCGATGCCATGAACACCAATTGAAGCTGATCCAGCCGGGCGGCAAAGCCCGGCTGAAGACTGCTATTGCGCGGAAACGCGCCAGACGGTATTGCCGACATCATCGGCAACCAGCAGCGCCCCCGATTTATCGAGTGCCACGCCAACCGGGCGGCCGCGGGCCTGCTCTTGGTCATCGAGGAAACCAGTCACCACATCCTTGGGCGAACCGTCAGGCTTGCCGCCATTGAAGGGCACGAAGACCACCTTGTAGCCGTTGAAGGCGTTGCGGTTCCAGCTTCCATGCTCACCGACGAAGGCGCCGCTGGCATAGTCCTGCGGCAGGCTGGTACCCTTACTGAAAACCATACCGAGCGGCGCTACATGCGAGCTCAGCGCATAGTCGGGCGCGATCGCCTTGGCGACCATATCCGGCCGCTGCGGCATGACGCGCGGATCGACATTCTGGCCGTAGTAGCTGTAGGGCCATCCGTAGAACGCGCCGTCCTTCACCGAGGTCATATAGTCCGGCACCAGATTCGGCCCGAGTTCGTCTCGCTCGTTGACCACCGTCCACAAGGCCTTGGTCTGCGGCTCGATGCTCAGCCCGTTCGGATTACGCAGGCCACTTGCATAGATGCGATGGCGGCCGGTCTGCCGGTCCACTTCCCAGATCGCAGCGCGGTCCTTTTCGGCCTGGATGCCATTCTCGGTGATATTGCTGTTCGAGCCGACCCCGACATAGAGCAGAGAACCGTCGTCGTTGGCCGTCAGGCTCTTCGTCCAGTGATGGTCGATCGGCCCGCCGGGCAGTTCGGTCAGAACTATGCCGGGATCGGTGATCTTGGTTTGGCCGGGTACATAGGGATAGCGCACGATCGCATCCGTGTTGGCGACGTAGAGATCGTTGCCGACAAGGACGACGCCGAAAGGCGAGTTGAGCTGATCGAGGAAAACGTCATGCACCTCGGCGACACCGTCGCCATCGGCGTCCCTCAGGAGCGTGATGCGGTTGCTCCCCTCGTTTCCACCACCGCTTCCGCCCGTCGCGAATGACTGGACGAAGCCCATAATGAGGTCCTTGGGGCGCTTGGCGGATGCCTCCGGCGGTGCGACGGATTCGACGGCTAGGATATCGCCGTTCGGAAGCGTATAGACCGAGCGGGGATGCTTGAGACCGGAAGCGAGCGCTTGGATCTTCAGCCCGCTTGCGACCTTCGGCGTCTCGCCATCCTTCCAGCCGACGACCTTTGCCACATGCATCGGCGGGATGAGATATTGCGATTGCTCCGGCAACTTCGGATTGGGGCCAATTTCGCTGCCCGGATCAGGCTCGTCGCCGCTGCATCCGGCAAGGAGCAGTGCAGTGGAGGCAAGCAGGACCACAGCGGGAATCGCGTGGCGCGCAAAAGAGTGCATCGTCATCTCAATATCCTCCCGCTATGCGCCGTTCTGTGATTGATCCACAGACGGCGACGAGGATCATCAGCACGAAGGCGACCACCGACAGCGCCAGACCTGTGGGGACAACGGAGGTCCAGGCGTCGCGGCTATGGATGAAGGCGTTGAAGAGCGAGACGACGAATACAGCAATATTGCCGAGCACGTAAAGCAACGCCGCCCCACCGGCAAAGCGGAACCGGCCGCGTGCGAGATCGACCAGGCCCGCAAGCAGAGCCAGCCCGCCAAGCAGCAAACCGGCCGTCAGCAGCCAGGCCGAGAAATTCGCCCAACTTATCTCCGCTGTCCGCGAATAGGCGATGTCTGTGATCAAAGCGCCGGTGAAACACGCGGCGGCGAAATGCAGTGGGATGACGCGCAGCGACGCCCTGTAGCGCCGAATTGGAATGCCTGAAGTTGAATATGTCATGGTCCTCACCCGAGCGGAGCCTTGCCCGCTGCGGATAAACCTTGCGGAATCCAGTTTGTTCCGGCGTTCACGCGATTGAAACGAGAGCGCAGGCGCCCGGGCCGGATGCCCGCGCCGCCAGTCGTCTGCCGCCTGCAGCGCGGTGGCGATCCGCTTGTCGCTGAACGGCTTTCCAACAATGGCAAGGCGCTATTGAAACCTTGCGATACGGCGCGCGGGCGCGCCAGCAGCGTTTCCGCCGCCGAGCACCTCATCGAAGCGAATAAGGTCGCCGCCTCTGCCCTGCGCCACTCCTTTGTCGAAGGCTCCATTGTCGGCATCTGTTTCTCCTTCTCCTTCAGGTGAGGAGCTTATCGAGCTCTTCCCTGTACGACTTGTGCGTGTCAAGGTTTCGGAACCAAGCTTCTTCAGGTTCAGCAGCTTCCAGCGCAGAGCGGGACGTTCTGCCGCCTGCCGCAAGCCGATGGCTTCAATGTCCGGATCGCCGTCACGTAACGTCGTCAGGAACCTTTGGGCAGTCGCGACGAGGCGGGCGCCGACGTCAGCGATCAGGCGTTCCCTCGTTGCGATGAGATCGTCGGGAGTGACGGGTATGGTTGTCATGCCGAAGAATTCGCGGGCGCAGGTCTCATCGAGACTGCTGAGTGACTGCCGGAGCAGTTCGGGCGCCGGGCGGGAAGAGCTGGCGACAGGACAAAGAATGTGCGGAAGAGCTCGTCGGTGAGCCCTTCGTTCTCATAGAGGAGCTTAACGTCGAACAGGCACACGCCTCGCCGGCTCCACCGTCGCCCCTCAGTGGCGGTTGATCCCGTCGCATCCGCCACCTCCTGGAATGCGTGTAAACAGACGTTTGCAAGGGGCAGCGCTGATCTTGTGTCCTAAAGAGCGTCCCGGCAAACCCAGACACTAACGCTTCCACCGTTTGTGGGGAAATCGCCGCGGCCTTGTTGATCCGTAGTCACTTCAGCATCGTGATGACCGAGAAAGTCGACGAACGCCATATTTGCTTGGTCCGGACCAAGCTCAAGAGACAGATTTCCGGCGTCGCCGTTAGACATGGTCACCACGCAACCGGGATCGGTATCAGTTCCCTGGCGGACGAAACCGATAACGTTAGGGCTTTCGAAGCGATCGATCTGAACGCCGTTGGCAAACCGCCTTCGGGCCTCAATTAGTCTCGGCAAGCAGCCGATCAGGGGCATTTGCACCTCCTGGTGGCTGCCGTCGTCTCCTGCATCACTGTAATTGGCACCGTATAAGTCGGGATAGAAGACGCAGGGCGTGCCTTGTTCGCGCAGGAGGATCAAGGCATAGGCCAGGGGCTTGAACCACGGTTCAACCGCCGCTTCGAGCGACTGGAGAGGCTGCGTGTCGTGATTGTCGACCAGTGTCACCGCGTGCTCGGGAATGGAGGAAACGAGGGAACCGTCGAAGATCGTTCGCATGTCGAACTCCGCGCCCGCTTTGGAGGCCTCATGGAAGCGGTGGTGAAGCGCGACGTCGAAAAGCATCAGCTGGCTGTCAACGAGGTCAAGATAGTTCGCGAGCGTCGCCATTTCGGGGTGCCAGTACTCGGCGACTACGAACAAGTCTGATCCGACGGTATCGCGCATATGGCCGACCCAGTCTTTGAAGAACCATGCCGGGATATGTTTCGCGGCATCCAACCGGAACCCCGATACAGGAACCTGTTCGGAGAACCAACGGCCCCAGTATTTCAGCTCCTCGTACACAGCCCTGTTGCGGAATTCGACATCAGCGCCCATCAGGTAGTCGAAATTGCCCAGCTCGTCATCGACTTCAACGTTCCATTGACCCTCGCCATACTCGTTCATAAGCCGGAAAACTCCGGTCTCATCGGGCTCTTCGATGACGTCGACGCCGCTAAAACACTGCTTGTCCCATATGAACTCGGAGTGTTTGCCGGACCGTCCCGGAAACGTGAACCGGGTATGGGCGAGGGCCTCAATATCGTCTTCTTCGATCCGTGTCCGGTCGTCGGAATTCACGCGTCGGACGACGACGCGCTCCTTCTCGTCCGCTCCCATCTTGTGGTTCAGCACGACGTCATGGATCGGACGCAGGCCGTGGTCATTCAGGGCTTTGCAAGCTTTCTCGAGCGCATTTCTGTCGCCGTATTTTGTCGCGACGCTTCCCTTCTGGTCGAATTCGCCGAGGTCGAAGAGATCGTAGGTGTCGTATCCGACCGATTTTGCGCCGGAGGCGCCTTTGTAAGCTGGCGGCAACCAGACGTCGGTAATGCCCAACGCCGAAAGTTCGCCAGCTTTCTCGGCTACCTCATTCCAAAGAATGCCTTCGCCTGGCGAGTACCAGTGGAAAAATTGAAACAGCGTACGTTTGCTCATGTTGTTTCCGAGGTAAGGGCGCTTTGTTCGTGGAGCATGACAGGCGCGATGAACAAAATAGGATCGGCGTGCCAGAGGGGCTATCGGATTCGATGGGGAAGACGGCAGTTGGTCAGCAATTCATGCAGTGTCGCAAATTGTCCAAACAATGCGAGAAGATCGCGCTCTTGCTTTTCGTCCAGTCCGTGTCGAGCAGCAAAGTCGAGTACTCGGAAAACCCGCCGATCTCGATCTGTCGCAATTGATTTCGTTTGGAAATGACTACTCATCAAATGGCCCCCGCTTAATGCGCCCTAAGAACGCCCACCCTGGCGATTGGTTCCGAACGACGTGATGAGAAGGATATTGCCGAGCCGTCACGGCAGGGTGGCATTCAGACTGTGACTATCCGCAGGGCAGTGGCGCTTGCAAACAAGGTCGCCCGTATCGCTGGGCAGTACTACGGAAAGATCGCCCGTTCGATCGAACTCATGGCGTAGCGCAAGCAAGGCAGGACCGGCTGCGCTCAGGCACAGCCCACGAGTAGGATTATAGATGGTCTGACAGTTGATCGGCGCGCGGAAAGGCGTTGGCGACGATGTCTTGCATGAGCCGGCGCCGGCAAGGACGAGTGTTGCCTCCTCATCGGTCACGACGGCAAGGCGCTGCTCCGGCGTCAGCGGGTTCTTCTCGATCTTGTCGAAGAAGCCTTTCATGCCGGCGAGGTCTGAATCGATGAAGAGCTCGATGGCAGCGCGGAGTACGTCGTCGGGATGTCTTGGAACGCGCGGACGGCGATGAGCTGTTGCTGCTCTTCTGAAAGGACGCCGTCAGGGATGGTGGCTAGCAAAGCGTTGATGATGGCTGGGGCTCGCGAGAGGACGGGTGAGAGAAGGCAGGCGGCGGGGTAGCGGCGGGGCTGGCCAAGGCGCGCTATCATTTCGGACAGCGCGGTGAGCTCGCTTTGTGCCGCTTCGAATTGCCTGAGGAAGTGGGTGCAGAAGGCTTCGTTGGCCGCAGAAATAAAGCCGGCGGCATCGTGCGGCGTGACGCCCGCCAGTCTTGCGCTTCGGCCGCCGGCCAGCGGTACCTCTATCGTGGTGAACCCCAATATGCGGTGATTTGCGCCGGGCCTGCCCATGATGAAAACGGCGCCTGACGGCGGCTGCCAAGGAAGGTGATGCCGGAGGCGGTCTGCTCGGCAGCCCATGAGGCATGGCCGAGGAAGGGGGGATGCTCCCGGCCGGGTGCGTGTTTTGAGTTGCTTTGGCGCTGTCATCGTCAGGCGCCTGCGCTTGTGAGCAGCGTGTTGTGGGCGGTGCGGAAGGCATCCTGCAGCGCCTTGTGGTTGGCGAGTCCTTCAAGGGCGTAGCTGTTGAGAAACTGGCGTCCGGCGAACAGCTTGCGGTCGACGGGGCTGAGGTCTGCTTCATCGCAGATCTCGTGCCAGAGCTTGGCGATGGTTATGATCTGTTGTTCGATGAGCGCGGCGGCTTGGGCCTCTTTCAGGTGATAGTCGGGCGCGGCAGCGAGCAGAGTGGCGAGCGTGCTGGCACGGCTCTCGCCCTTGATGAGCATGGCTTGGGTGGCTTCACTGCCGGTGCGGCCTTGCGGGCAGATGTCATAGGCCGGCGTGAGCGTGAGCATCTTGCCGTCCCAGAAGGCGGCGTGGTTGCGGGCGTGGTCGTCGGTATTGCCGCACAGCACGTTGAAGCAAATCCGCCCGTAGAGTTCCTTGAGCGTGTCTTTGGAGTTAGTGAAGCGGTGGCGGATGAGTGCGGCCAAGTCTTCGTAGGAAGCGTAGCGGGCCATCCTCTCATCGAGACCCAGCATGGTCAGGGCCGAGACCATGGCGCGGCGCGTCCAGCCGTCCTTTGTGTGGGTGCGGTCAAAGCGTTCGATCAGCAGCACGTCCTTATTGGCCGCGCGGGTCATCGACACGGGGGCGGCGTTGAGCCCGCAGTGGGCTGCCAGCTTCATCGCGATGAACTCGGCCTTCACAACGCTGTAGGTGTCGTTGGCGGCTGAGAATTTAGCGATGAATTTCCTTGTGCCGTGGTCGATGAGCGCCTTGGGACGCGCGCCGCCAATCGACGTGCCGTGATTGAGGGCTTGGTCGAGCGCCGGGGTCAGGGGGACGCCTCTTTCGATAAGGGCGGCTGCCTCCATGAGCTCGTCAAGCGATGCCTGTGCGGCAAGGCGGGGGACATACTCCGTGGCCGACGCCTGGAAATCGAGGGCGCCAATCCGGTCGGAGCCTGACTGGAGCAGAAAGGTCAGCTCGCTGATCTCGGGTACGCCGGCAGCATCAGGTTTCTTACTCGTCAGCCTGTTGATGATGACGCGGCGGCCCCACGCGTCCGGCGAGCCGTCGCGAACGCAGCTCGCCATCGACAGGCCGTTGACGGGCGCAATGACGCCCTCCTGAAGGGGCAGTTCAGGCTCGTAGATGGGAATGGCGCTCTTACGGCGGCGGTAGCTGGCGCCGTAGGTAAAGAGCAGGCGCGCGCCATCCTGGTCGAGGCGGCCGGCGACCACTGGTTCCGTCGTCCCGGGCAGCCACATCCAGACAAAGGCTTCGGTAGCGTCCGCCTTAGAAGTCATCATCGACCTCCTTCACGGCGTGGCGGACGCTCTTGGGCAGCAGGGTCAGTTTTTCGTCAAGGCGGGCATTGTGCATCTGAAGCATGCGCTCGTCATAGTCGAACAACCGCACGCCGACGATTGAAGCGACCTCGAAGACGATGCCGATCTCGGGGCCGGGAGCGCCTTTTTCGATGCTGGATAGGGTCGTGCGGCTGATGCCGGCGCGGTCGGCCAGTTCCTGCGCGGTCAGGCCGCGCGCGGCCCGCCCGACGCGGATCAGCTTGCCGAGCATGGCGAGCGCTTGGTGCGTGACTCTGGAGTAGCTTCTCTGGCGGGGCACGGCTATACCTGCTTGTTCATTTGAGTGGACATGAGGCTTCTTCGAGTCCAGAATTTTGTACATTGTGCCATGAACTCGGTGGACAGTCAAGGATTGTTCATTTGATTGGACATAAGGCTATCTCGTGAACAGGATTTTGAACAAAATTGGGTGCCGGGGGGCGGTCAGGCTATCCGCGTTTGGGTATAGCGCTTGAGGCGGCCGTCGCCGAAGCCTGCGCATTCTGCAGAGCAGTCTCAAATACTCGTGAAGGCCCATGATGTAGGTGATGGCCTGCGCCTCACCCCATTTATCAAAAGTGTCGCGCCAGATCTTATCCTGGGCCGCGTCTGCGCGGGAATAAAAGCGGTAGGTCACCATGATCAGCGCTGCGTATTACGGCGGATCACATCCTCTGCCGTCACGGCCAGAAATTCGCTGTCATCGGCATGCATGGCCGGACCAAGCTGCTTCTGCAGGCTTTCCCAGGCTTCTTCACGGCTCTTCAAGTCGCGCCGTATCAGAGCGCGAGTGTATTCGGCCCGAAAGCTGCCGGACGTGGAAAGTGGTATGTGAAGGACTCGATCCGGTGGCAAGAAGCGGTCGCCCTCAAGCACAAGACGCGACCCAGCGCGCCTAATAGGTCAACAATGCAAATGCATAGAATAAGGTTACGAGCACGATGGCAAATCTCGGGTCCAGGAGCATATCATTGATCTCTCATGCCGAGGCCAGCGCGGCTATTTGGCAAAACATATCGTGCGCGGCGGCGCGTGCGTGACGAACGTAGGACTGGGCCCGTTCCCGATCATCGTCGGTCCAAGCAGCCAGCCGGCTGAAGGTCTCTTTCGGATCGGACTCATGCAGATGGCCGAGTCCGGCAGCGTCGAGCATACCCTTGGTTTTTCCTGTATTAGAAGGCATGGCAACGAAAGGCGTATCAGCAACCATCGCTAGGCATGCGGCATGGAAGCGTCCTGCGATGATGCCACGCGCCGACGAAATTCTCTTCAATATCTCAGGACTGGTGAGCGGGTGATTGAGCTGCTGCAACATCCGCATGCGCGCGCGCATCTTAGATCTAAAAATCGAACGTTCGAGCGTCTTGAGAAAAGACTGCCCTTTGGGAGGTTCTAACACGCCAGCCGAAATCCTCAAGGCTGGCTGCAAATGTGATTGGACAAAGCAATTATCGATATCGCGAACGTCCAGTCGGAGGTATCGAACGTCCCTCTTTGTCAAGGAATATTCCAGCATCGGCCTCCCGACGTCGCGATTGGCGTTGTCCGTGACGATGATCCCACTATCGCGGCGTGCGGGGGGCGTTCCGAAAAGCGCGGACGACAAAGTGAGATCCGGGACAATAGAGCAGGGGACACCAGCCTCTTCCGCATGCAACGCGCTGCTTGGTTCACGCAAAAAACGAAGCGAAAATCGACGGCAATGCTCGGCAATCTCGCGATTGTTTTCCTCGTAAACAGAGTTGATAAGCACGGCAGGCTTTCCCAGCCTCTCACAGTAGGGCGCGACCTCTGCAAGCGCCAAGGCTTGCGGCGTTGCGTGGTGAAGTGTGCCCTCGCCATTCACAATGACGATATCGGCCTGCCGAATGGCGTCCAAGATCTGATCATTTTGACGCCAATCGACATGAACCGAGCAGGCTGCCGTAAAGCGAATTCCAAACTGTTCGGCCAAGTTAAAGATCTGACCCACGACGATGCGGCATCCAATGTGAAATTTGGTCGACGTATCGTTGATCAAAACCGCGGTTTTCATTGGCGCTATCTCGCAAGGCAAAAGGTGATCGGACCGGATCGGTATGGCAACATTCGCGGCCGACGTTGAGCAAATCGTAGTTTTTTGAGCCGCTTATGCTATGTAGGTCATGCGCAATAAAAATCGAACGTATAGGCGATGCATGGCAGGCGGCGAGAGTGTTCCAGATCTAAATGAAGCTCTGACCTGGTGTGTAAGTGAAGAGAAGATTGGGACAATGTCTCAATGTACCGGCGTCGCGCGCTATATCAGCACAAAAGAGCCAGTAACGAAGGTGATCGTCCCACACCACGGCATCAAGAAATTCTTTGCCCCGAAGCCGTTCAGTCGGCAAGACGTTCCGCCAAACGTCATCATATCTTGTGGCTATCGGCCCGAGAGGCAGGTCTTGCTCATGAAGCGTGCCTTCGCCGGAAGACCTCTGACGGTGCACCTGCAGCGCCCGGAAATTGAGGGCTACGATCTGGTTTTCGTCTCGAACCATGACTGGAATAGTCAACTGGAGAATCGGCCCGGCTTCCACCGAATGATTGGTGTTCCTCACAGATTGCGACCTGCCGATTTGGAAGGCCGACGTGATGCTGCAAGGCGAAAGTACAAACGAGATGACCAGCCGCTGATTGCCGTCTTCGTTGGTGGCGACAACGGCGCGTATCGTTATGATGGCCGATCAATTGAAAATATTGCCGGCGCAATTGACGGGATGGTGCGGAATGGATCACGCGTCGTCGTGTCGACCTCCCGCAGATCAAGCGATGCAACCTTCGAGGCTCTGAATTCACTCGCCTCTCCAATGGTCGAGGTATGGGATCGACGGACGGCCAATCCCTATCTTGATTACGTTGCGGCTGCTGACGGCTTCTTGATTGCAAAGGACTCAATCACGATGCCCTGCGAGGCACTTTTGACTGGGAAGCCCGTGTACATCCTCGACCTGACGCCGGTTTCTGGTGATCGGCTAGGGAAATTTGAGCGGTTCCATGCCGATCTGCGCGAAACGCTGAGCCTGACGAGAGACTTCCAGGGCCAAATTGAAACTTATCCCTATCAACCGATTCATGAAGCCTGTCGGATCGGTCAGATCGTCGCTAAAGAGCTGGCCCACAGATCCGAGCCGGTCAGCTGACGTCGTATCTGAGGTATTCGTTGCGGAATTTGGCAAGCGACAGAACGGTGTATTTCGGACACTCGCACGGCCCGTTTGGCGAGGGTTCCGGTACACAGCGATGGGATATACAGGCACTGCGCGGCTGGTCGGTGGCGCTCGTGCTGCTTTACCACTGTGATATTGCTGCGCAGTCGGGTTTTCTTGGGGTAGACATATTTTTCGTGATCTCCGGGTACTTGATCACCCGGAGCATTTCAGCCGACCTTGAAAAAGGCCGTTTCGATCTCGTGAATTTCTACCTGCGTCGCGCACTTCGTCTTTTGCCTGCACTTTATGCGACGGTCGCGATATTCGCTATCATAAGCGTTTTCGCTTTCACGCCGCCTCTGCGTACGGATTTTTGGGGGCAGGTCGAGGCCAGCTTACTCTTCTACGCCAACGTTTACTTGAAGAACGATACCGATTATTTCGGAATAGCCGCGGAAACGAAGCCGCTTCTTCATCTCTGGTCGCTCTCTTTGGAGTGGCAGTTTTATCTGGTTTTGCCTGTCATCCTTATGTTCATGCCAAAGGGGCACCGGAGACAGGCCGTATTGATCATCACGATTGCCAGCCTGCTTTTATGCTTCCTGGGCGCGTTTTCACCGCGCAGCAGGTTCTTCCTCCTTATTCCGCGGCTATGGGAACTCGGATTTGGCAGTTTAGCGGCTTTATACGGGTTCCGTGCGAGCCCGTTGGTGAATGCCGTCATGCGACCTGCAGCGTTGCTCGTCATCGCCATCACCCCATTTTTCCCGCCTTTTGGCGCACAGCCTGGCTTTGCTGCGTTCTGCGTGGTGAGCGCCACAGCGGTATTCGTTTCTACCCAGCCAATGACACGAAGAACGTTCAGTTTACCATTGGTGGCACTCGGCGATATCTCGTATTCACTCTACCTCGCCCACTGGCCAACGATAGTTGTTCTACGGCAAGTTTGGCTGACGCCGGATCGAACGCTGGTGAATATGGTTGCCTTTGGAGGAGCGTTGATTGGCGGTTGGGCGCTCTATCATCTGGTGGAAAAGCCCCTTCGCAAACCCCGAGGTTCGACTGCAATCGCCGGGCTTGGTCTGATGGCAGCAACATTGCTGTTATGGGCAGTTTCAATGCCGTATGTCTGGCTTTGGCCCAAAGAATACCAGGGGCCACTTTACGGTCTGGCGCATGAATGTGCCCAAGATGGCAATGAATTTGTCCCCATCGCGAAATGCATCACATCTGCCGCCCCTGATGCAATCGTTTGGGGTGACTCATTTGCAATGCACCTCATTCCCGGGTTAGTGGCAACCAATTCGGCGATCGGCATTGTGCAGGCTACGAAGAGCGTTTGCGGCCCTACACCGGGTCTTGCGCCATTCCAAGATGGAGAGTCATCGTCGCGAACGCGGCGCTGGGCGGGCAAATGTATATCCTTCAACCAATCGGTTTTGAACTATATCGCACGAACGCCGTCTATCAGAACCGTAATCTTGTCGTCGCAAATGACGCAGTATCTGCGGCCGGAATGGCGTCTCCTAGAGGAGCGTCCCAGCGATGGGGACGTACCGCCGTTGACTGCGAGCCTCCGTCATCTGGCGGCAAGCTTGCGAGGTTTGAACAAGCGAGTGGTTTTTATCGCGCCTCCACCTGGCGCCTATTTTGACCTTCAGTCCTGTGTGGAGCGAACGCTGGGTGGAGGATGGAGCTTCGGACCCGACGCTGCGTGTGGCTTTAGGCTTTCCGAATATCACGCCTCCCACCGTGATGTACTCGGTGCGCTGCAAAGTATCGAGGAGGGCGCAGATATACCGGTGATTCGACTGGATTCCGCACTTTGCAAGGAGGGAGCCTGCATTTCGAGTGAAAATGGCAGACCCCTCTATGCCGATCAGCAACATCTGTCGGCCGAAGGATCGCGCTATGTGGTCCGACAGCTCTTCCTTTACAATGTTATCGAGCAGGTAGCGCGGTAGGGGAAGACGCGAAGTAGTCCGAGGATGTCATCAGTCTTAGTCCAGTTCGCTCCGATAGCTCACGCTCGGTGGTAAAAAGATTAGGGAGCGTGCTGAGTGCTCGCAGCGCGAACATGTCTTCATCGATCTGCTTGCGGGTTTTACCAACATCATTATAGGAATGTCCCATCTTGCTGACCGACATGCCGGCGACAATGATTGTTGGCGCTCCTACCCAGAGACCATAGCAGATTGCCGCGACGCCATTCGTTGCCTTACTCTTTCCTACGCCCCTTGGTATCGGTCCAACAATTTGGTCCATGATGGCATTACGTTCGTCCTTGGTCATCTTTTGTAGGCTTCCAACACGGACTTGCGATTTCAGGACAAGCTGCAGCCTCATGATGATCCAGGGCGCCGTGTGAAACCATAGCAGCGCTCGCGTGTGGAGCCTCGGATGTTCAACCCAGCTTTTGCGCCTTTTCCTGATCGTCAGGTCGGCTGGGCCTAGCCCTAAGAGTTCGGCCGTGCGGCCAGAATTATTGACATCGATCCGGACGCAAGTCCGCAGGACATCTTCCAGAACAGTCGGCTCTGGCGCCGACCCAAAGATCAGCCACGGGCGGTCAAGGATGTCGAGGTTTCTGAGCCAGGCTCGGTGCTGGTCCCTCAAGCGCGCCAGACCCTCGGGAGTGATCACTTTATTGTTCGACATGCGAATCTCATTCATGATAGCTCAGTGAGCGACACTGATGACACATTCGCCGCATGATGGCATCCACTCAAGCCGCGAAAACATCTACGGCTCCATCTGAAAATCGTCGCGCCGGAAGACGAACCTCTCGCAAATGTTACAGGACCGAAGCGGATCGGCACTTGAAAAGATGCTAATAGGCGTGAGTTTCTAGACAGGTACACTTGAAAAAAATCATGTGTCGGGCAATTTACGCATCACATCGGGACATTACGCGGGTGCATGGGGCGTAGTCGCAAAACGCTACGTATGGATTACTGGTTTGGACAGGGGTGCAACGGCAGTATTTATCTTTTCGGACGCACAGATGTTGCCGGCCGCTTGTTGTGCACTCTTGTCTGTTCATCGCAACAAACGTGGCGTTGGACCACAATTGGTCATTGTCGGTATCGGCCTCACAGGCGACGAGAAAGCGGCGGTCGGTAACTTCTGTCAATGCCACCAGCTCGTTATATCCGTCATCGACTTCCATGGGGTGTCAAAGCTTCCGGCGTCGCAAGGCCGCTGGCAAAAATCCACGCTTGCCCGACTTTACCTCGATGAACTTGCCGACCCATCGCTGGACCGAGTGCTCTATCTCGATGCGGACATTCTCGCCCTTTCACGCGTCGACGAGCTTTTAGAGATCGATTTGCATGGGAAGGCAATCGGCGCCGTCGAAGATTACATCAGTGCATTCCCCGATAAGTTGGCGCGTCGCCGCAGCGACTTGGGCCTTCCGAATAATGCTTGTTATTTCAACGCGGGCGTCATCTTGATGGACATGAAAGCTGTACGTGCGGGCGCGTTCCTGGCCACGGCTCGTGAGCTCATGTGGTCCGGCAGAACGTTCGAAAACAACGATCAGGACATTTTGAATATTGCCTTTCATGACGCGTGGCGCGCATTGAACCATCGGTTCAACGTCCAGACTGGCTTCATGCCTTATGTGAAAGATCCCGCGCTTTTGCATTTTACCGGGCGGCGCAAGCCCTGGCAGCAATCCATTCGCTGGCTACATGAGCCATTCGCCTCCATGTATCTCGACATGCTTCGTTCGACCCGCTGGAAATGCTTCGTCTCGAAAAGAGGCGTGCTGAGACGAGTGTCGGACGTATTCTTGTCTATCGGCGCTGCTCTCGAATCCCTGCATCGAGTGGGCAAAATAAAGGGTTTTCTCGCTACGGGCCGGCGGTTGCCGCATGAGTAAAGTGGCAGTCGATGGCAGCAATTTTCAAACGAACGAAGAGTGGCGCCAGTTCTTCGATCGGTTTGGAGCGATTGTCTTGGTTGCCAATAGCGAAACCCAAGACCCCGTATCCCTGCGAAGACGTTTCCCGCATGACACCCTCTTCATTTTCTTCAACAAGGTCTACAAGGTTCTAGACGACACCTTCGGCGCCCCATCACTGCTTGTTTCGCGTAGCGGAGCCATGGGGGCAAATCTTGTACACCGGCGTGAAGTTGGAGATGTCCTGAGGTTTTTCCCCGACGCCAATTTCCTGGGGATATTGAATATCAGAACGGCGTGCGAGGAGCGGTTCAGCCCGCCGTCCGCTTTCGAAGGGGCGATGGTGTACCACGCTGACCTCCAGCCCCTGGTTTCGGTTGGCTATCCCAATGCTAAGATCCCGACCAGTGGCTACGCGCTTGTCGTCTGGTTACGCGACTTGCACGTTCGCCCGAGGATCCATCTGTCCGGCTTTTCTGGGAAGCGAAGCGACAGATGGAAGGTCTTCGATGTTCATGACTGGACGTTCGAGAGAACTTATTTCAGGCTTCTGGCAGAACAGCGGTTGATTTCGCTTGGAGAGTCGGACCAGGGACTAGCCCGCTTCGAATTGCTGAAGACGCACTTTCCCGATCTTGCCAA
>Ga0209564_1002213_pt1 | contig 16207 bp, 16 predicted proteins | sample AraplaCol_mMF_r2_FD_184272 | JGI IMG/M metagenome (GOLD analysis project Ga0209564, IMG submission 184272) | Arabidopsis root microbial communities from North Carolina, USA - plate scrape MF_Col_mMF_r2 (SPAdes) (version 3) | ecosystem: Host-associated > Plants > Roots > Endosphere | place: USA... | reverse complement strand
CATCAACCGCAATACCCTTCGCAAGAAGCTGCAGCAACACGGATTACTTTGAAGCGTTCCCCCAAGCCATGATCAAGCAAGCCCTTCTCTCTGTTTCCGACAAGACCGGTATCGTCGATTTCGCCCGCGACCTGAACGCGCTCGGCGTCACGCTGCTGTCCACCGGCGGTACCGCCAAGCTGCTGGCCGATGCCGGCCTGCCCGTGACGGAAGTTGCCGACTACACCGGCTTCCCCGAAATGCTCGACGGCCGCGTGAAGACGCTGCACCCGAAGGTGCATGGCGGCATCCTGGCCCGCCGCGACCTGCCCGAGCACATGGCGGCCCTGGCCGAGCACAACATCCCGACGATCGACCTGCTGGTGGTGAACCTGTACCCGTTCCAGCAGACCGTTGCCAAGGATGACTGCACGCTGCCGGACGCCATCGAGAATATCGATATCGGCGGCCCGACCATGCTGCGCTCGGCGGCCAAGAACCACCGCGACGTGACCGTGATCGTGGACCCGGCCGACTACGCCGTGGTGCTCGACGAAATGCGCGCCAACGCCAACAGCGTGGGCTACGACACCAACTTCCGCCTGGCAACCAAGGTGTTTGCCCACACGGCCCAGTACGACGGCGCGATCACGAACTACCTGACCAGCCTTGGCGCCGACAAGTCGCACCAGGCGCGCAGCAGCTACCCGCAGACGCTGAACCTGGCCTTCGAGAAGGTGCAGGAAATGCGCTACGGCGAAAACCCGCACCAGTCGGCCGCGTTCTACCGCGACCTGAAGGCCGTGGACGGCGCGCTCGCCAACTACGTGCAGCTGCAGGGCAAGGAACTGTCGTACAACAACATCGCCGATGCCGATGCCGCGTGGGAATGCGTGAAGTCGTTCGACGCCGCCAACGGCGCCGCCTGCGTCATCATCAAGCACGCCAACCCGTGCGGCGTGGCGATTGGCGCCAACGCGCTGGAAGCCTACGACAAGGCCTTCAAGACCGATTCGACCTCGGCCTTCGGCGGCATCATCGCCTTCAACGTGGAACTGGACGAGGCTGCCGCCCAGGCCGTGGCAAAGCAGTTCGTGGAAGTGCTGATCGCCCCGTCGTTCAGCACCGCCGCGCGCAACGTGTTTGCCGCCAAGCAAAACGTGCGCCTGCTGGAAATCCCGCTGGGCAAGGGCGTGAACCAGTTTGACCTGAAGCGCGTGGGTGGCGGCCTGCTGGTGCAGGGTCCGGACGCCCGCAACGTGCAGCCGAGCGATCTGCGCGTGGTGACGCGCCGTCATCCGACCCCGAAGGAAATGGACGACCTGATGTTCGCCTGGCGCGTGGCGAAGTTCGTGAAGTCGAACGCCATCGTGTTCTGCGGCAACGGCATGACGCTGGGTGTCGGCGCCGGCCAGATGAGCCGCGTGGACTCGGCCCGCATCGCCAGCATCAAGGCGCAGAACGCCGGCCTGACGCTGGCCGGTTCGGCCGTGGCATCGGACGCGTTCTTCCCGTTCCGCGATGGCCTGGACGTGGTGGTGGACGCTGGCGCCACCGTCGTGATCCAGCCGGGCGGCTCGATGCGCGATGACGAAGTGATCGCCGCCGCCGACGAGCGCGGTATCGCCATGGTGCTGACCGGCACGCGCCACTTCCGTCACTAAAGGCAAAGACTCGGAAAAGGCTGCCGGTTGGTTGACGGCCAACGCCGCCAAAACACGCCCAGGCAGTTTCCGAAGGTAGTGTCTTGGCTCTCTCTCCCCTCATGGGGAGAGAGCGGGAGAGAGGGGTGGTACAGCAACGAGCCACTTCGAACGAAGCTGGCGGTGTGATCCTCCAGCACGGCAGCGCCTGAAACCCCTGCCCTCTCCCCCAGCCCCTCTCCCGCAAGCGGGAGAGGGGAGCAAACCCCTCTCCATCGGCGTAATCCACTACACTACGCCCATCTGTCTTCCCTCCCCCGCTTCATGCGCATTCTCGGCATCGATCCCGGTCTGCGGACCACCGGCTTCGGCGTGCTTGAAAAGCACGGCAACAAGCTCGCCTATGTGGCCTCCGGCACGATCCGCAGCAACGGCGACGAAAGCCTGCCGCAGCGCCTGAAGACACTCTATGACGGGATTGCCGAAGTCGCGCGCACCTATGCGCCCGACTGCGCGGCCATCGAAAAGGTCTTCGTCAACGTCAATCCGCAATCGACACTGCTGCTGGGCCAGGCGCGCGGCGCCGCCATCTGCGGTCTGGTGGGCCAGGGGCTGCCGGTGTTCGAATACACCGCACTGCAGCTGAAGGTGGCCGTGGTGGGTTACGGGCGCGCCAACAAGGAACAGGTGCAGGAGATGGTGATGCGTCTGCTGGCGCTGTCCGGCCGCCCCAGCAGCGACGCCGCCGACGCGCTCGGCGTGGCAATCTGCCATGCCAACGGTGGCGATACCCTGGGCACGCTGGCAACAATGGCGCCGGAACTGGCGCGCAAGGGGCTGCGTGTGCGGCGCGGCCGGCTGATCGGCTAACCTTCGGCCTGGCGACAGGCCCTGCGCCTGCGTCGCTTAGAATCGGCGTTCGAGAGTCCGTCCAGGAACGCCCCAGATGCCGCAATCCCTCGCCTTCCGTCTTTCATTGGCCGCCGCCACGGCCACGCTGGTCGCCGGCTGCGTCACGGCGCCGCGCACACCGGTTTCCACCGCACCACCCGCTGCCCCGGCGCCGGCACCGGCCGCCCCGGCCCCCGCGCCTGCGCCGCCGGCACTGGTCATCGGCCATCGAGGCGCCAGCGCGCTGCGGCCCGAGCACACGCTGGCGTCGTACCAGAAGGCGATCGACGATGGCGCCGACATCATCGAGCCAGACCTGGTATCCACCAGGGACGGCGTGCTGGTGGCCCGCCACGAGAACGACATCACCGGCACCACCAACGTGGCCGAAGTGCCCGAGTTTGCCGGCCGCCGCCGCATCAAGGTCATCGACGGCGAGCGCATCGACGGCTGGTTCACCGAGGACTTCACGCTGGCCGAACTCAAGACGCTGCGCGCCCGCGAGCGAATTCCAAAGCTGCGGCCCTACAACGCCAAGCTCAATGACCAGTTCGAAATCCCCACCTTCGACGAAATCCTGAAGCTGGCGGCGCAAGCGTCGAGCCGCCGCGGCAGCCCCGTGGGCATCTATCCCGAACTGAAGCACCCGAGCTATTTCCGTGGCATTGGCCTGCCGCTCGAAGAAAAGCTGGCCGCTGCGCTGCAGGGCAATGACTTCGCGAGGGCCACGCCGGTGTACGTGCAGTCGTTCGAAGTCGGGCCGCTGCGCGCCATGAAGCGGTTGCTGGGCACCGCCATGCCGAACGTGAAGATCGTGCAACTGATCGGCAACCCCAGGCAGCGTCCTGCCGACTGGCGCCTGGCGGGCGACAACCGCACCTATGCGTCGATGCTGACACCGCTGGGCCTGCGCGAGGTGGCAACCTACGCCAACGGCATCGGCCCCGAGAAAAGCCTGGTGATTCCGCGCGACGCCCAGGGCGGCCTGGCGGCACCCACACCGCTGGTGGCCAACGCGCATGCCGCCGGCCTGGTGGTGCATCCGTACACGTTCCGCCCCGAGAACAGCTTCCTGCCGAAGCCGCTGCGCGCACCCGGCGACGATGCCACGCGCAACCCGGACGGCATGGTGCGCGAAGTCCAGGCCTTCCTGGCAGCCGGCATCGACGGCTTCTTCACGGACGATCCGGCACTGGGCCGTCGCGCCGTGGCCACGCCGGCCGGCCAGTAACCCCACGGGCCGCGCTACACTTGCGGCCACTTCTTCCTACGCTTTCACCATGATCGGACGCATCGCCGGCACCCTGCTTGAAAAGAATCCCCCGCATCTGCTGGTCGACTGCCACGGCGTCGGCTACGAGATCGATGTGCCGATGAGCACGTTCTACAACCTGCCGGCCGTGGGCCAGCCCGTGACGCTGCTCACGCAGCAGATCATCCGCGAGGACGCGCACCTGCTGTTCGGCTTCGGTACCGCCACCGAGCGCAACACCTTTCGCGAACTGATCAAGATCACCGGCATCGGGGCGCGCATGGCGCTGGCCGTGCTGTCCGGCCTGTCCGTGCCCGAACTTGCGCAGGCCGTGACGATGCAGGAAGCCGGCCGGCTGACCAAGATCCCCGGCATCGGCAAGAAGACCGCCGAACGGCTGCTGCTGGAACTCAAGGGCAAGCTTGGCGCCGACCTGGGCCACGTGCCCGGCGCCGCACCGGTGCCCGACAGCGCCGTCGACGTGCTCAACGCGCTGCTGGCGCTGGGCTATTCCGAGAAGGAAGCCGCGCAGGCCATCAAGCAGGTGCCGGCCGGAACAGGCGTGTCCGAGGGCATCAAGCTCGCGCTCAAGGCGCTGTCAAAGGGATAACGCAGCCTGCGCCGGATTGCGCTGGACCGCGTCCGATTGCGCCGGGCCGCGCGCACCGGCAGCGTAGAATGGCGCCATACTGCTTTCCATTGCCATGATCGAAACCGACAAGCTGACCGGTGACCGCCCGCCGGAGCGCGTGATCTCCGCCACCCCTGCATCCACCCAGGAAGAAGCCTTCGAGCGCGCGCTGCGCCCCAAGCTGCTCGACGAATACGTCGGCCAGGAAAAGGTGCGCGGCCAGCTGGACATCTTCATGCACGCGGCCCGCAAGCGGCGCGAGGCGCTGGACCACGTGCTGCTGTTCGGCCCGCCGGGACTGGGCAAGACCACGCTGGCACACATCATCGCGCGCGAGATGGGCGTGAACCTGCGCCAGACGTCGGGGCCCGTGCTGGAGCGTCCGGGCGACCTGGCCGCGCTGCTGACCAACCTCGAAGCCCACGACGTCCTGTTCATCGACGAAATCCACCGCCTGTCGCCCGTGGTGGAGGAAATCCTGTACCCGGCGCTGGAGGACTACCAGATCGACATCATGATCGGCGAGGGTCCGGCCGCGCGCTCGGTCAAGCTCGACCTGCAGCCGTTCACGCTGGTGGGCGCCACCACGCGCGCCGGCATGCTGACCAACCCGCTGCGCGACCGCTTCGGCATCGTGGCGCGGCTGGAGTTCTATTCGGCCGAAGAGCTGGCGCGCATCGTGACGCGGTCGGCGCAACTGCTCAACGCGGTAATCGATCCGGCCGGCGCGCTCGAGATTGCACGCCGCGCGCGCGGCACGCCCCGTATCGCCAACAGGCTGCTGCGCCGTGTGCGTGACTTCGCCGAGGTCAAGAGCGATGGCACGATCACGCGCGAACTGGCCGACGCGGCACTGGCAATGCTCGACGTGGACAGCGTCGGCTTCGACCTGATGGACCGCAAGCTGCTGGAGGCCGTGCTGCACAAGTTCGACGGCGGCCCGGTGGGCGTGGACAACCTGGCAGCCGCCATCGGCGAGGCCCGCGACACGATCGAGGACGTGCTGGAGCCTTACATGATCCAGCAGGGTTATCTGCAGCGCACACCGCGCGGCCGGGTGGCCACCGCCGCCGCCTATCGCCATTTCGGACTGGCCTCGCCGCAAAGCGAGCGCCGGGGCGAAGGCTTCGACGCACCCTGAGGGGCGCCGCAGACGGGGTTGCACCGGCGGTGCAACGGCCGTCCATGCAGGCCATCCGCACGGCCTCTGACCCCGGCCCAGGCCTTTGCGAGGGTGGCCGGGCGTCAATTAAACGTTTTCGCAACCCCTGCAAATTTTTTCGAAGTGGATTGCTGGCCTATGCCCAGTTGTCCACAATGGCTGCATCCTTTTTACAAAATGCGCACCTGCGCCAACAAGGACAGTCATGAAAATCAGAGCCCAGCACTCCCTTTCCATTGCCGCCTGCCTGATGTTCGCCTGGGCCGGTGCTGCCCATGCGCAGAAGCCGTCGACACCCGCGCCGATCGGCGTGGCCGAGGAAGCGGTGGTCAGCGGCCGGGTCGTCAACGTCGATCCGGATTCGAAAGCCGTACTGGTCAAGGGCCCGGGCGGCAATCTGGTCGAGATCATCGCGGGCGACGAAGCCAAGAACATCGGCAATGTCAAAAAGGGCGATATCGTCACACTGACGCGCGGTGCGGCCGTGGTGGCCGGGCTGGAGCCGATCGGCAGCAAGGACACCGCGCTGATGGAGCAGGTCGAGCGCATTTCGCACGCGCCCGAGGGCGGCAAGCCCGGCGTGATGCGTGAAATCACCACCACCATTACCGCACAGGTCACCAACGTGGATGTTGCAAAGCGCACAGTCACGTTCCGGGGTCCACGTGAGACTTTGCGCACCGTGAAGGTCCAGGATCCGAATATCGATCTTGCCAACATCAAGAAGGGCCAGATGGCCAAGTTCGTGATCAAGGAAGTGGTGGCGATCACGGTCAAGGCACCAACCGCTGGCTGACCGGTTCGGCAACCCCTGCCGCATCGCCTCTGACGCAGTACCTTTCCCCTTCAGGAGAACAACAAATGGATCGACGTCAGTTTGTCACCCGGGTTGCCGGGTCGGGCCTGCTTGTCGCCACGGCCGCCTTTGCTGCCGGTTGCACGACGACGGGCAGCAGCGCGGGCACCGATGCCGCGGCCAAACGGCAGGAAATCGACGCCGGCGCCGATGGCGCGCTCAACCGGCTCTTTTCGTCGGTAAAGGGCTCGCAGGAACTTGCCAACCGGTCGCAGGGCATTCTGGTGTTCCCCCGCGTGCTGGCCGGCGGGCTGGTCGTGGGCGGCGAGTATGGCGACGGTGCGCTGCGCAGCAAGGGCACCACGCAGGGCTACTACCGCACCATCGCGGGCACCTTCGGCCTGACCGCGGGTGGACAGTCGCGCTCGATCATCATCATGTTCATGACGCCCGAGGCCTACAACAAGTTCGTGCAATCGAAGGGCTGGACGGTGGGTGCCGATGCCAGCGTGGCGCTGGCCAAGGTGGGCGCCAACGGCACCATCGACACCATTACCGGCCAGCAACCGGTCATTGCCTTCGTGCAGACCAATGCCGGCCTGATGGTCGATGTGTCGCTGAACGGCGCCAAGATCAGCAAGCTCGATATCTAGCCTTGCAGCGGCGCCGCCCGGCCTGCCGGGGCGGCATCGCAGCAAGACCGAAACGCCCGGCTCCGGCCGGGCTTTTTCATGGGCGTGCCACGCGCATGCCCTGCCACTGGCATAATCGCGCGAATCACGCCCGTCCCCCGCGCCCCCGGATGCCACCCATGCACGAACCGCTTGCCGCCACCGCCGCCTCCGGCCACACCGGACGCGTCTATCGCTATTACGACCTCGTGATGGTGGCCTTTGTCACGGTGCTGCTGTGCTCGAACCTGATCGGAGCCGCCAAGGCGGCGCAGATGACGCTGCCCGTCATCGGGCCGGTCACGTTCGGCGCAGGCGTGCTGTTCTTTCCGGTTTCGTACATCTTTGGCGACGTGCTCACCGAGGTCTATGGCTATGGCCGCGACCGCCGCGTGGTGTGGGCCGGCTTTGCCGCCCTGGCGTTTGCCACGTTCATGGCCTTCGTGGTGCTGCGCATGCCCGTGGCGCCGTTCATGATCGACTACCAGAAGAGCCTGGAAGATGTGTTCGGCAATACCTGGCGCATTGCGCTGGGGTCGCTGATCGCGTTCTGCTGTGGCAGTTTCGCCAATAGCTACACCCTTGCCAAGATGAAGCTGTGGACCGGCGGCCGCTGGCTCTGGACGCGTACGATCGGCTCGACCCTGGCAGGCGAGCTGGTCGATTCATCGCTGTTCTACGTGATTGCGTTCTACGGCATCTGGCCGCTGGAAAAAGTCATCCAGGTGGCCATCGCGCAGTACATCCTCAAGACCGGCTGGGAGGTCGTGATGACTCCCGTGACCTACAAGGTGGTGGGATTCCTGAAGCGGGCGGAAAACGAGGACTGGTACGACCGGAACACCAACTTCACGCCGTTCCGGCTGCGCGTGTAAGCGCCTGGGCCCGGCCGCGCCGCGTTACGGTACGCGGCGGTCCACCTCGTCGAGTGTCAGCGCTTCCAGGTGGCTGACATCGGCCCATTGCAGCAGGGTCAGGTTGGCGCTGTCGCACCGCAGCCGGTTGACGCTGGCGTTGAGCAGTTCATGCGAGCGCGGCGCCTCCAGCGTCATGCCCGTGGCCTCGCGATAGAGGCAGTCCAGCACGCCGCCGTGGGCCACCAGTGCGATCCGTTCGCCGGGGTGACGGCGCGACAGCGACAGTGCCACCTCCACCGCCCGCTCGTGGAATTCGCGCAGCGATTCCCCCTCCGGCGGCGCATAGTCGGGCACGCGTGCCTGCCAGCGCGCAAAGTCGTCGGGCCGCTTTTCCGCCACTTCCGCATAGGTCATGCCTTCCAGCTCGCCATAGCAACGCTCGCGCAGCCGCGGTTCGGCACGCACCGTCAAACCCAGTGCCTCCGCCAGCGGCTTGGCCGTCTCGAAGGCACGTCCCAGGTCACTGGTGTACACCGCATCGATCGGCTCGCCGGTCAGGGCCTCGGCCAGCGCGCGCGCCTGGGCCCGGCCCGTGTCATTGAGCGGAATGTCGATCTGGCCCTGGAGCCGCCGTTCGCGGTTCCAGGCCGTCTCGCCATGGCGGATCACGATCAGGTGGGTGTAGGCCAGCGACTGCGGGCCGTTACTTTGCAACATGCCGGTTCCTTGGGGGCGACGGATTTGGGCGGAGTCTGGCGCGGCGCTTGCCTGCTTACTTCACGAGCTTCGGGTTCAGCGTATAGGTACCGGTGTAGCTGGCCTGCGCCAGCACATGGCCCTCGATCGCCCGGCGCACGTCGGCACCGGTGAACTTGCCCTCGACCGGCATGCGGTCGATGTCGAGCGCGTAGACCGTGAACACGTAGCGGTGCACGATGGCGTCGTTCCACGGCGGGCACGGGCCGTCGTAGCCGAAGTAGTCGCCCTTCATGTCCGGGTCGTTGGCAAACCAGCCCGTGTAGTCGTTCAGGCCATGGCGCAGGCCGCCGGCCGTGGCGGTACCCACCAGCGCCTCGGGGCCCGGCTTGCCGCGCGCGATCACGCCGTCGCTATGCGTGCCGGCCGAGATCGTGTTCAGGCCCGGCGGGATATCCACCAGAACCCAGTGGAAGAAATCCACGCGCGGCAGCGACGCCGGTACCTCGCGGCCTTCCTGGTTCACGTCGTCGCCCTTGCTGGGCACGTCAGGATCATGAACGATCAGCGCAAACGACCGGGTGCCGGCCGGGAAGTCTTCCCAGTGCAGATCCGGGTTGCGGTTCGACGACAGCGCCACGTGGCTGGCCGCATCGGGCACGCAGAAGGCAAACTCGCCGGGAATCGGCGCGTTGTCGGCAAAAGACTTGCTCCAGAGTTTCATGAAGATCTCCTTCGATATGTCAGGCTGTTCCGGCCGGCGGCACGCGCAGCCAGAACGTCACGGGACCATCGTTGGTCAGGCTGACCTGCATCATGGCGCCGAACTCGCCGGTCTGGACCGACGGATGCGCGGCGCGCGCGCGGGTCACGAAATGATCATAGAGGCGGCGGCCGTCCTCGGGTGCCGCCGCCGGGGTGAAGCTGGGGCGCGTGCCACTGTTGGTATCGGCAGCCAGCGTGAACTGGGACACCACCAGCAGGCCGCCCGCCGTGCCCTGGCCGTCGATGTTCTGCACGGGCAGGTTCATCTTGCCCTCGGCATCGGAAAACACCCGGTACGACAGCAGCTTGGCCAGCAAGCGCTCGGCCTGTGCCTCGGTATCGCCGCGCTCGGCGCAGACCAGTGCCAGCAGGCCGGCCCCGATCTCGCCGGTGGTGCGGCCGTCCACGGTCACGCGCGCCTGCGATACACGCTGGATCAGGGCGATCATCGCCGCTTCAGACCAGCGTCACGCGCGCAAAGCGGCGCTTGCCCACCTGCACGACGTAAGTGCCGGCTGCCACCTTGACCGCCTTGTCGCTGACGGTCTCGCCATCGATCTTCACGCCGCCCTGCTCGATATTGCGGTTGGCCTCCGACGTCGACGGCACCAGGTTGGCCTGCTTGAGCAGCTGGCCGATGCCCAGCGGCGCGCCTTCCAGCGTCACGGCGGGGATGTCGTCGGGAATGCCGCCCTTGGCGCGGTGGTTGAAGGCGTCGAGCGCAGCCTCTGCAGCCGCCTGGCTGTGGAAGCGTGCGACAATTTCCTGCGCCAGCAACACCTTGCAGTCGCGCGGATTACGGCCCGCGGCGATTTCTTCCTTCATCAGATCGATCTCGCTCATCGGGCGGAACGACAGCAGCGTGAAGTACTGCCACATCAGGTCGTCCGAGATGCTCATCAGCTTGCCGAACACATCGTTCGGGGCCTCGGTCACGCCGATGTAGTTGTTCTTGGACTTCGACATCTTCTCGACGCCGTCCAGTCCCACCAGCAGCGGCATGGTCAGGATGCACTGCGACTCCTGGCCGTACTCCTTCTGCAGCTCGCGTCCCACCAGCAGGTTGAACTTCTGGTCGGTGCCGCCCAGCTCGAGATCGGACTTCAGCGCCACCGAATCGTAGCCCTGCATGAGTGGATAAAGGAACTCATGGACCGAAATCGGAATCCCAGACCGGAACCGTTTGGTGAAGTCGTCGCGCTCCATCATGCGGGCCACCGTATATTTGGCTGCCAGCTGGATCATGCCGCGCGCGCCGAGCGGATCGCACCACTCGCTGTTGTAGCGGATTTCGGTCTTCGCCGGATCGAGCACCAGGCTCGCCTGCTTGTAGTAGGTCTGGGCGTTGGCCTCGATCTGTTCGCGGGTGAGCGGCGGGCGGGTCGAATTGCGGCCGGACGGATCGCCGATCGTCGACGTGAAATCGCCGATCAGGAAGATCACCTGGTGGCCCAGGTCCTGGAGCTGACGCAGCTTGTTCAGCACCACGGTGTGCCCGAGATGGATGTCGGGTGCCGTGGGATCCAGGCCCAGCTTGATGCGCAACGGCACACCGGTCGCTTCGCTGCGCGCGAGCTTCTGGAGCCACTCGGATTCAACCAGCAGCTCGTCGCAACCGCGCTTGGTGATCTCCAGGGCGCGCATCACCGACGGCGTAAGTGGATAATTGGGCGCAGCGGCCGAGGACACTTCACTCATGACGTAAGTCTTTGAAATCTATAAGGAAACTGCGACGGACGACCGGAGCCGTTCTGGTATAATCCGCGCTTCGTGCCTGACGGGTCTTCCGTCGGCAAACCGCCACTCCAGGCGGCAATCAGACAATGCCCGCACCGCACCTCGGGGGAGGAAGGCAGACGAGAGATATCGTCGCGGCGACGGCCTTGGCAATACCGAAAGCTTGAATTCTACGTGATGTGGTCTAGTCTCCGCGAAGTTTTCGCGCGCGAGCTGGTGGTCCTTGTTGACCCTACGAATCCCCAGCATACGCGCCGCCGCAAGCAGTTGACCGTTGCCGTCGGCACGGTCTTTACGCTTGGCATGGCGGCTGCGATGGGCGTTGCCCCCCGCAACGCCTACGATGATCCGCTCGCCCCGCGCGTGCTGCAGCCGCTGCGCATGCCCGACGTCCGCGAGCAGCTCGAACAGTTGACCGAGGTCGACGGCAACAGCGTCTACGTGCGCCAGGAACGCATGCAGCGCGGCGACACCATCGCCACGCTGCTGCGCCGTCTTGGCGTGGAAGATCCCGACGCGCAGTCCTTTATCCTCAAGAATCCCACCGCCCGCGGGCTGTTCAGCCTGAACCCCGGCCAGACCGTGCAGGCCGAGATCGACGACAGCAACCTGCTGGTGTCGCTGCAGGCCAACCTGGGCGGCGACGCCGCTGCGTCGCGTGAACTGGTGGTCGAGCGCGTGGCGCCGGCCAAGGAAGGCGGCGACTATTCGTACAAGGCCCGCATCGCCACGGTCGACAACGACCTGCACTACGAAATGGCGTCGGGCGCCATCGACGCCAACGGCTTCTTCAAGTCGATGGACGCGGCCAACGTGCCCGACGAAGTGGTCAGCCAGATGATCTCGATCTTCTCGGGCGTAATCGACTTCCACCACGACATTGCGCGCGGCGACCGCTTCCGCATCGTCTACGAAGCCGGCTTCCGCGACGGCGCATTCGTGCGCAACGGCCGCGTGGTGGCGATCGAGCTGATCAACCGCAACACGCTGTACCAGGCGCTGTGGTATTCGCCGGACGATGGCGAGCCGGGGGCCTACTACACGTTCGACGGCCGCAGCATGAAGCGCCCGTTCCTGCGTTCGCCGGTGGAATTCTCGCGCGTGTCGTCGGGTTTCGGCGGCCGCGACCATCCGCTGCACCACAAGTGGGCGCAGCACAAGGGCGTGGACTTCGCCGCGCCGCAGGGCACCAAGGTGCTGGCGTCGGGCGAAGGCACGGTCGACTTCGTCGGCCAGCAGAACGGCTACGGCAACATCATCGTGCTGCAGCACGCGGGCGGGTATTCGACGTACTACGCCCACCTGTCCGGCTTTGCTGGCATCCGCGAGGGGCAGCACGTGAGCCAGGGCCAGGTGATCGGCTACGTGGGCTCCACGGGCTGGGCCACCGGGCCGCACCTGCACTACGAGTTCCGCTATAACGACGTGCCGCAGAACCCGCTGACCACGACACTGATGGAAGCGCCGACGCTGACCGGCAAGTCGCGCGCAGAATTCCTGACCTACACGAGCGCCATGCTGAGCCGCATCAACCTGCTGCGCACCTACAACGTTCTGACCGCCAGCAACTGATCCATGTCCATGTCTCCGGTGTCCAGCGACTGCTATATCGGCCTGATGTCGGGCACCAGCATGGACGGCGCGGACGGCGTGCTGGTGGATTTTTCCGGCGCGCACCCCGCGGTGCTGGCCGCCGCCCACGCGCCGTTCCCGCCGGCATTGCGCGAGGCGTTCGGCGCGCTGCAGCAGCCCGGTGAAGACGAGATCCATCGCGAGGCCATGGCCGCCAACGGGCTGGCGCGCGTCTATGCCGCGTGCGTGGGCGAACTGCTGCGCCTGGCCGATGTCGCGCCGGGGCATGTCACCGCCATCGGCGCGCACGGGCAGACCATCCGCCATCGTCCCGGGCTGTATGACGGGACCGGCTATACGCGCCAGACCCAGCATCCGGCCCTGCTGGCCGAGCTGACCGATATCGACGTAGTGGCCGACTTCCGCAGCCGTGATATCGCGGCGGGCGGCCAGGGCGCGCCGCTTGTGCCGGCCGTGCATGCTGCGCTGTTTGGCGCACGCGACGAAACGCGCGTGGTCTGCAATATCGGCGGAATTTCCAATATCAGCATCCTGCCGGCCGCCCATTCGGGCCGACCGGTGACCGGTTTCGACTGCGGCCCCGGCAATGCGCTGCTGGACCATTGGGTACAGCAGCATCACGGCCAGCCTTTCGACGATCGCGGCGCCTGGGGCGCCAGCGGCAGCATCGACACCGACCTGCTGGCGCGCCTGCTGGCCGAGCCCTACTTCCGCGCCCTGCCGCCCAAAAGCACGGGACGCGACCTGTTCCATCCGGAATGGCTGCAAGCCGTGCTGGACAGCCTGCCCCGGCAGATTGCGGCCGCCGACGTGCAGGCGACGCTGGCCACGCTGACGGCCACGGCCATCGCCCAGGACGTGCGGACGCATGCCGGTAACGCCCAGCGCCTGATTGTCTGCGGTGGCGGAGCGCGTAACGACTACCTGATGGCGACGCTGGGCCAGTTGCTGCCGGGGATCACGGTGCAGACCAGCGAGGATTTCGGCGTACCGGTATCGCAGGTGGAAGCCATCGCCTTTGCCTGGCTGGCGCGACAGTGCGTACGCCGGGCACCGGGGAACGTGCCGACGGTCACGGGCGCAGCGGGGCCGCGCGTGCTGGGCGCGATCTATCCGCGCTGACCGCCGGGTCTACCGATTGGGGCAACAAAAAAGCGCACCGAAGTGCGCTTTTTTTTTGCTGGCGAGGCTGGAACGCTCAGACCGAGAACGACGAGCCGCAACCGCAGGTGGTCGAGGCATTCGGGTTCTTGATCACGAACTGTGCGCCGTTGATGTCTTCCTTGTAGTCGATCTCGGCGCCCACCAGGTACTGGTAGCTCATCGAGTCGATCAACAGGGTGACGCCGTTCTTGACCAGCGTCGTGTCGTCTTCATTGACGTCTTCATCGAACGTGAAGCCGTACTGGAAGCCGGAGCAACCGCCGCCCTGCACGAACACGCGCAGCTTCAGCTCGGCATTGCCCTCTTCCTCGATCAGCTGCTTGACCTTGTCGGCGGCGCTGTCGGTAAAGACGAACGGTGCCGGCATTTCCTCGGTAACAGGTGCCTCTGCGACTGCGTTCATGGGGAATTCTCCTGGTTAGATACGCCCGTATTCTAAGCGCTACTCACAAATCGTGCCGAAGCCCTTTGTTTTCAAGGGGCTCTGGGCGGGTGCGTCACCTCAGGCCGGCACGCTGGCGCCATCGGGCGCCTTGTCTTCCACGATATCGGCTTCAGGCTGCACTTCCGCATCCTTGGCCTGCTCTGCCTTGACCTCGGCAGGCGGCACATGGTTCGGCAGGGCGCGAATTTCAGCTTGCACCAGTGGCACCAGCCGGCCTTCCACGATGGCGCCTTGATGCATTTCAAGAGCCGCATAACGCACTTCGCCATAGACGCGTGCGTGTGGTTGCAGTTCGAGCAACTCGGCCGCGTGCACCGGGCCGGTGACGGTGCCGTTCAGGATCAGGTGATCCACGCGCACTTCGCCCTCGACCACACCTTTCTCGCTGATCACGAGCATGCTCGATTTGCCTTCGGCCGCCACGACATTGCCACGCACGCGACCGTCCAGACGCAAGCCCCCGGAAAAGGTCACATCGCCTTCGATGGCGGCATCCTGCCCTACCAGCGTATCGATGGACAGACCCTTCTTCTTCGAAAACAGCATGTTGTACTCCCTTTTTGCGCGTACTACGGCGTCGCGGTCTGCATCGTCCGGACCTGACCGTTCTGGACAATGCGAACCGATACGGCGCGGACTTCGGCATCCTGCGGAATCGCCAGGTCGCCTTCGATACGTTGATAATGCGTCAGCCGGATGGCCGGCAGCGGCGCATCGCCGGGCTGCGGCAACATCAAGGTTAACGGCTTGCCGTGCCGATTCCCCGAAATTGTGAACTGCACATCACCCTTGAATTCGGGCTGCTCGACAAACGCCTTCGACCCGCCCTGCATGACCAGCAACCGGTAGTGCAAGGCGCGGGGTTGGGTTTCGTCCAGAGCCACACGGAAGCTGCGCACATGGATGCCGGAGGTATCTCCCGACGCCGGCAGCAACGATTCGAAAAATCCCAGGTCTTCCTTCAACTGCGCCACTTCGGCCTCGGCCGCCTTGACCTGTTCGGCCATGCGCTGCTGCGCGGTGCGGGCCATCTGCAACTGCGCCTCGGCGGTGTTGGCACTTTGCCGCAGACTGTCGCGCTCGGTGGATACTTCGGCAAACTGCTGGCGCAACTGGTCGTGAGCCGCCACCAGATCGGCGTCGATCCCACGTGGCGGCGCGGAACGGTGCCCGGACTCGTACGCCAACACCCCCGCCACGGCCCCGACAACCGCCACGAGTACGGCCACGAACAGCCAGTTCCGCCAGGGGCGGTGCGTCCGAACAATGGCTCGCCCCGCACGCATCTTGCCGCGCGGACGCAGCGGCCGGTACTTCACCCCCATCGCGGCATCCACCCCGAAATGCTGTGACCCATCGTCTATCCCCCCAATCCGCAGGCCCGTGATTGTATCGCCGGGTGAACATTGCGCGAATGAAAAGTGTAAGAAATGGCAAGCGTGCACCAGGGATGCGACAGTCGTGCGCGCGGGTTACGCAGGCGACAGGCGAAAAAAAACCGCACGACGAATCGTGCGGCTTTTTGGGCTGCCAGACCTGGCGAGGCCAGATCCAGACAACAGCGAATTAACGCTTCGAGAACTGCTTCCGGCGACGTGCCTTGTGCAGACCGACCTTCTTACGTTCGACTTCACGAGCGTCACGCGTAACGTAGCCAGCCTTCGACAGGGCCGACTTCAGCGTTGCATCGTAGTCGATCAGGGCGCGGGTGATGCCGTGGCGAACAGCACCGGCCTGGCCGGTTTCACCACCACCGGTCACGTTGACCTTGATGTCGAACGTTTCGGCGTGAGCGGTCAGTTCCAGCGGCTGGCGCACGATCATCAGCGAGGTTTCGCGAGCGAAATACTCTTTGATGGGCTTGCCGTTGACGATGATGTCGCCCTTGCCCGACTTGATGAAGACACGAGCCACAGCGCTCTTGC
>Ga0209564_1002212_pt1 | contig 16212 bp, 12 predicted proteins | sample AraplaCol_mMF_r2_FD_184272 | JGI IMG/M metagenome (GOLD analysis project Ga0209564, IMG submission 184272) | Arabidopsis root microbial communities from North Carolina, USA - plate scrape MF_Col_mMF_r2 (SPAdes) (version 3) | ecosystem: Host-associated > Plants > Roots > Endosphere | place: USA... | reverse complement strand
TTCATACGACCTGCCGAAGCGATCGAAACCAGGCCGCGAATTCAGGATCTGGCCCATGGGCGTTTCAACAGACTGGTAGGCCCGTGTGCCCTGGGCGCCAAGGCTGGCGGAGGGCAGCAAAGCGGCATCCGCCGCCCCCAGCCCTGCGCGTGCCTGGCTCACGCGGGCGGATGCCTGTGCGAGGTCCAGGTTCTGCGCCAGTGCAAGCTGGACGAAGCGCGTCAGTTGCGCATCACCAAAGCCTTCCCACCAAGCGACGAGGTCTGCGGTGGTCTTGGCCTGCCGTTGTTCCAGGCCTTGCTGGCCCATGTAACGATCCGGCATGGGTGTGTCGGGCCGGGCGTAGTCGGGTCCGACCGCGCAACCCGCTGAGAGGCTGGCGATGGCCAGCACGATGAGACTGCGTTTGACTAGCATGGGCATCTTTCGCGAAGTAAGAGGATGAGAAGAAGCGAAATGGGGCAAAAACCAAGGAAGTATCGGTGACTATATTACAATATAGTCACTTGTTGTGCAAATCCATGGTCCGAGGTAAGCTCTCTACATGACTACAGCAAGCACTTCCCCGGCGCCGGCCCGGGGCCCCGCCGACCACGAAGTCCGGGACCAGATCGTCCAAGCCGCCACCCAGCACTTTCGCCTCTACGGCTACGAAAAAACGACGGTTTCCGACCTCGCCAAGGCCATAGGCTTTTCCAAGGCTTATATCTACAAGTTCTTCGAATCCAAGCAGGCCATTGGAGAGCTCATCTGTGCCAATTGCCTGCACGAAATTGAAACCGACGTCAGGGCGGCGATTGACGGCGCCGACCGTCCGCCGGAGAAGCTCAGGCGCATGTTCAAAGCCATCGTCGAGTCAAGCCTGCGGCTGTTCTTTGAGGACCGCAAGCTCTATGACATCGCGGCCTCGGCCGCCACCGGGCAATGGGAAGCGGTGCGCGCCTTTGAAGTGCGCATGCAGGCCATCGTGCAGGACGTGTTGCGCCAGGGGCGGGAAACCGAGGAATTCGAGCGCAAGACGCCGCTTGACGAGGCGACGGCCGCGATCTGCCTGGTCATACGCCCATTCCTCAACCCCTTGCTCCTCCAATACAGCCTGGATTACACCGAAGAGGCGCCGGCCCGGCTGTCCAGCCTGGTGCTGCGGAGCTTGTCACCTTAGGGCCCCTGTTCAATACTTAATGGCCGGCATTGATTGTGACTATTGACAAATATAGTCACTAGTTTCAAAATGAAATCCTATCTGGTTTTTATGGGATTTCTATGCCTGACCGCCGCGTTCTATTTGCCGTCCTGCCTGTATTGGCGCTTGCTTTAGCCGCCTGCGGCGACCAAAAGCCTTCTGATCCGCGTACCGAAGCACCCCTGGTGCGCGCGGCCACCGTCCGCGATGCGGCCCTTGCGCCGCGCACCTTCTCCGGGACTGTGGCCGCCCGGGTGCAGAGCGACCTGGGCTTTCGCGTTCCCGGCAAGGTTCTGGAGCGCCTGGTCGATGCGGGGCAAAGCGTCAAGCGCGGCCAGGTCCTTGCGCGCATTGATCCGGTCGACCTGAAGCTCGCGGCGCATGCCCAGCAGGAGGCGGTCGCAGCCGCCCGGGCGCGGGCGCAGCAGACGGCCGAGGACGAAGCCCGTTACCGCGACCTGCGCGGCACCGGCGCGATTTCGGCTTCGGCCTATGACCAGGTCAAGGCCGCGGCGGATGCCGCCAAAGCCCAGCTCAATGCGGCTGAAGCCCAGGCCGACGTGGCGCGTAATGCAAGCCGCTATGCGGAGCTGGTGGCCGATGCCGATGGCGTCATCATGGAGACACTGGCCGAAGCCGGCCAGGTCGTCAACGCAGGCCAGGCTGTCGTGCGCCTGGCGCATGCCGGCCGCCGTGAAGCCATCGTCCAGTTGCCGGAGACCCTGCGCCCCGCGGTGGGCTCCATCGGCGTAGCCACGCTATTTGGCAAGGAAGGGACGGGCGTTCCCGCCAGGCTCAGGCAGATCTCGGATGCCGCTGACAGGCTGACACGCACTTTCGAGGCACGTTATGTGCTGGATGGCGAACTGTCCGGCGCGCCCTTGGGCAGCACAGTCACCATTCAGCTCCCGGAGCCGGCTCCCACCGCCCAAGGCGGTTTGTCGGTGCCCATCGCCGCCTTGTTCGATGCGGGCAAGGGCCCTGGCGTCTGGGTCATCCAGGGTGAGCCGGCGAAAGTGTCCTGGCGGCCCGTCACGGTCCAGCGCCTGGGTGACGACAGTGCACGTGTTGCCGGCACGCTCAAGCAGGGTGAACGCATCGTCGCGCTCGGCACGCACCTGCTGCGTGAAGGCGAGCAGGTCCGGGTGGCCGGCGAAGCCGCCGTCGTCGCGAAAGCCAAGCCATGAGCGAGGGCCGTTTCAACCTGTCGGCGCTCGCCGTGCGCGAGCGCTCCATCACCCTGTTCCTGATCTGCCTGATCTCGCTGGCCGGGCTGGTCTCTTTCTTCAAACTCGGGCGGGCCGAAGACCCGGCCTTCACCGTCAAGGTGATGACCATCATCACTGCCTGGCCCGGCGCCACGGCGCAGGAAATGCAGGACCAGGTCGCCGAAAAGCTTGAAAAGCGCCTGCAGGAGCTGCGCTGGTACGACCGCAGCGAAACCTACACCCGGCCCGGCCTGGCTTTCACCACCCTGAGCCTGCTGGACACCACGCCGCCCGCGGAAGTGCAGGAACAGTTCTACCAGGCGCGCAAGAAAGTCGGCGACGAAGCCGCCAATCTCCCGTCCGGCGTGATCGGGCCCATGGTCAATGATGAATACTCGGATGTGACCTTTGCCCTGTACGCGCTCAAGGCCAAGGGAGAGCCGCAGCGCCTGCTGGTGCGTGATGCGGAGACGCTGCGCCAGCGGCTGCTGCACGTGCCTGGCGTCAAGAAAGTCAACATCGTCGGCGAGCAACCCGAGCGCATTTATGTCGAGTTCTCGCATGAGCGCCTGGCCACATTGGGCCTGAGCCCGCAGGAAGTGTTTGCCGCGCTCAACAGCCAGAACGCCTTGACACCGGCCGGCTCGGTGGAAACCAAGGGCCCGCAGGTGTTCATCCGCCTGGACGGCGCCTTCGACGAGCTGCAGAAAATCCGCGATACCCCCATCGTGGCCCAGGGCCGCACCCTGAAACTGTCGGACATCGCCACCGTCAAGCGCGGCTACGAAGACCCGGCCACCTTCATGATCCGCAACGGCGGCGAGCCCGCGCTGCTGCTCGGCGTTGTCATGCGCGACGGCTGGAACGGCCTGGACCTGGGCAAGGCGCTCGACAAAGAGCTTGGCGCCATCAACGCCGACCTGCCGCTGGGCGTGAGCCTGAGCAAGGTCACCGACCAGGCCGTCAACATCAGCTCGGCGGTCGATGAATTCATGGTCAAGTTCTTCGTGGCGCTGCTGGTGGTCATGGTAGTGTGCTTTGTGAGCATGGGCTGGCGCGTGGGCATCGTGGTTGCCGCGGCCGTGCCGCTGACGCTGGCGGCGGTCTTCGTCGTGATGGCCGCGACCGGAAAGAACTTCGACCGCATCACGCTGGGCTCCCTGATCCTCGGGCTGGGCCTGCTGGTGGACGACGCCATCATCGCCATCGAAATGATGGTGGTGAAGATGGAGGAGGGCTATAGCCGCACCGCCGCGTCCGCCTACGCCTGGAGCCACACCGCCGCGCCCATGCTTTCGGGCACGCTGGTCACGGCCGTCGGCTTCATGCCCAACGGTTTTGCCCGGTCCACCGCGGGTGAATACACCAGCAATATGTTCTGGATCGTCGGCATCGCGCTGATCGCTTCCTGGGTGGTTGCCGTGGTGTTCACGCCGTACCTCGGCGTCAAGATGCTGCCCGACCTCAAAAAGGTCGAAGGCGGCCACGAAGCCCTCTATGACACGCCGCGCTACAACCGCTTCCGCCAACTGCTGGGCCGCGTCATCGCCCGCAAGTGGCTGGTCGCCGGCGCGGTGGCAGGCCTTTTTGCCGTTGCGGTGCTGGGCATGGCGGTGGTCAAGAAGCAGTTCTTCCCCATCTCCGACCGCCCCGAAGTGCTGGTTGAAGTGCAGATGCCTTATGGCACGTCGATTGTGCAGACCAGCGCCGCCGCCGCGAAGGTGGAGGCCTGGCTGGCCCAGCAGCCGGAAGCCAAAATCGTCACCGCCTATGTCGGCCAGGGCGCGCCGCGCTTCTTCCTGGCCATGGGCCCGGAGCTGCCCGATCCTTCGTTTGCCAAGATCGTCATCCGCACCGACAGCCAGGATGAGCGCGAGGCATTGAAACTGCGGCTGCGCAAGGCGATTGCCGACGGCATGGCTCCAGAGGCGCGTGTGCGCGTCACCCAACTGGTGTTCGGCCCGTATTCGCCGTTCCCTGTCGCTTTCCGCGTCACGGGGCCGGACCCGGACACGCTGCGCAAAATCGCCGCCGAAGTGCAGCAGGTCATGGACGCCAGTCCCATGATGCGCACCGTCAACAACGACTGGGGCACGCGCAGCCCGACGCTGCACTTCACCCTGCAGCAGGACCGCCTGCAGGCCGTGGGCCTGAGCTCCAGCGCCGTCGCCCAACAGCTGCAATTCTTGCTGAGCGGTATACCGCTGACTGCCGTGCGTGAAGACATCCGCACGGTGCAGGTCGTGGCCCGCTCGGCCGGCGGCACCCGGCTGGATCCGGCGAAGCTTGCCGACTTCACGCTGACCGGCGCCAGCGGGCAGCGCATCCCGCTGTCGCAGGTCGGCAAGGTCGAGGTGCGCACAGAGGAGCCCATCATGCGCCGGCGCGACCGCATGCCGACCATCACCGTGCGCGGCGACATCGCCGAAGGCTTGCAGCCGCCCGATGTGTCCACCGCCATCAGCCGGCAATTGCAACCCATCATCGACAAGTTGCCTGGCGGCTACCGCATCGAGGAAGCCGGCGCCATCGAGGAAGCGGGCAAAGCCACCAAAGCCATGCTGCCCCTGTTCCCCATCATGCTGGCGATCACGCTGCTGATCATCATCTTCCAGGTGCGTTCCATCTCGGCCATGGTGATGGTCTTCCTCACCAGCCCGCTGGGCCTTATCGGCGTGGTGCCCACACTGATCCTGTTCCAGCAACCCTTCGGTATCAACGCGCTGGTCGGCCTGATCGCACTGTCGGGCATCCTGATGCGCAACACCCTGATCCTGATCGGGCAGATCCACCACAACAAGGAAGAGGGATTGGATCCGTTCAACGCGGTCGTCGAGGCCACCGTGCAGCGCGCTCGGCCGGTGATTCTGACGGCGCTGGCAGCCATCCTGGCCTTTATCCCGCTGACGCACTCGGTGTTCTGGGGCACGCTCGCCTATACGCTGATAGGCGGCACCTTCGCCGGGACGGTTCTCACACTGGTGTTCCTTCCGGCCATGTATTCCATCTGGTTCGGCATCAAGCCGGTGACGGGGGAGGGCCCGCGGGCGCCTCATCTCCATGAGGGCAGGCATGAAGGCGGGCCCGATGTGGCGGATGCCGCATTGGCCCACTGATCTTTTTCCATCGTTTTTCCTTTTTTAAACACCATCCCAATCGAAGGGTCTCCCATGTCGAATTCCCAAGTTGTTGTTGTCACCGGCGTGTCGTCGGGCATAGGCCGCGCCACCGCGGAAAAGTTCGCCAAACAAGGCTGCCAGGTGTTCGGCACCGTGCGCAGCGTCGCGAAAACCAAGCCATTGCCGGGCGTCGAGTTGCTTGAAATGGACGTTCGCGACGATGCTTCCGTCAAACACGCCATCCAGTCCGTCATCGACCGGGCGGGGCGCATCGACGTGCTCGTCAACAACGCAGGCGTGACCCTGGTCGGCGCGGTGGAAGAAACCGCCATCCTTGAAGCCGCGTCATTGTTCGAAACCAATGTATTCGGCATCCTGCGCACCGCGCAGGCGGTGCTTCCGCATATGCGCGCCCGTCGCGCGGGGCGCATCGTCAATGTCAGCTCGGTGCTGGGTTTGCTGCCGGCGCCCTATATGGGGCTCTACTCGGCGTCCAAGCATGCGGTGGAAGGCTTGTCTGAAACCCTGGACCACGAGGTGCGCCAGTTCGGCATACGCGTCACGCTGGTCGAGCCGCACTACACCCGGACCAACCTGGACCTCAATTCGCCCCATGCCGCCACCAAAATCGCGGCCTATGACCGTGAACGCGGCCTGGTATCCCGCGCGATCACCGAAGGTGTCAACAAGGCCCCCGAACCCGAGGGCGTGGCCAGCACGATTGTCGAGGCCGCCCTCGGTGCGTGGCGTATGCGCCGCACGCCTGCCGGGCAGGCGTCCCTGCTGAGCAAGCTGCGGCGCTTTATGCCTGCCGGCCCTGTGGATGCAAGCTTGAGGAAGGCGTTCGGGCTTGGCTGAGCGATTGATCTGTTCAGCAAGTGGCAAGAGTGGGATGATGGGGCCACACCGCAGTCCGGTTCAAGGAGCGCCACATCATGATCAGGCTTCTCTATATCAGCGACGCCAAGGATGGCATCAATGAAGACGCCGTGAACGGCGTTTTGAGAAGCGCTGCAAAAAATAATCCACCCCTGAGCATCACCGGGCTCCTTGTTTTTGGCGGCGGCGTGTTTGCCCAGATCCTTGAAGGCCCAGAGCAGGCCGTGCTGAGAAAATATGTGCAGATCGCGACCGACATGCGCCACCACAACTGCCGCATCGTTTACATCACGACAACCAGCGAACGCATTTTCAAGGACATCTCCATGGCGGCGCTTGAGGCGCAACCGATGGAACTGGAGCACATTGCCGAGCTCGACGCCCGCCGGCACGAAACCGTTCCGGCTGATGCGTTCACCGACCTCATGCGTGTGTTTTTCTCGAGAATTCAGGCACTTCCCTGATTCTGAGACTGTGTGCCAAAGTACCGGTTTGTAGAACTGATGGATGCGCTCGAACGCTAATATTCGGGTCAACCCTAGTAAAAAAGTAGCATTTTTTGAGAGCCCATCAGTATGATTGGCCCGAAGTGTGCTTGTGACGTTTGGTTACCAATTTGGTGACCACAGCCTAGCTGCCTCACAACCCTAAATGCCTGCTTCGGGAGCCAACCATGCGTTATCTGTCGATTATTTCCTTTCTACTGGCAACCAGTTGCCTGGCACCGGCTGCCCAGGCTCAAAGCTGCGATGGCGGGGCCTATATGAACCCCCAACTCTTCCGCGGTGAGGCGGCCTACCAAAGCGCCGTGGCCGAACAGGAAATGCATGCCTTCATCGGCCGCGCCGGCCTGCCGCAAGCGCCCCTGTATGCCATCAAGAAAGTTGACGACATTACCGCCTCGGGGCGAACCCCCTATTGCTGGGTCTATACCAACCAGGTCACCGGCCTGATGAGCGGTTACAAGCTCGCGGTGTTCAACAATGAAGTGGTCCAGCCTGCGGTGCTGGCCATTACCGCTGCCGGCAAGGCTGCCACGGACGCAGGCGCCGTGGCGCTGAAATCCCTGCCGCCGGCGGAGCAGAAAGCCGTGCTGGACCAGCTCCAGCGTTCCAAATGCTTTGGCACGGCTGCCGGCGTGGAAACCGCCATCGCGAAAGCCGAAGGCCTGTGCGGCAATGTGGAGGACGTCGCGCCCCAAGCCACCGTCGGCCAGCAGGGCCTGATTGCAAAGGCCGTCTTCGCGTGGGAAGAGCAGTCCTGGGCAGGTGCCGTCACCCGCGAGTCCGCCGCCTTGGGCGTCAGCCTCAAGGGCCTCGCCGGGCGCTCCGAAAAAGTGCATCAGGCACGCCTGGTGGTGGTGCCGACCAAGGCCACCAGTGTCGGCTTTGGCTTATACCTGCACCCCAGCGTGTCGGATGCCGCAACCCAAAAGGCCATTGCCGCTTTCCAGGGCCTCACGGCGCCGTCCAAGCCGCTCGCGGTTGCACTGGATCTGGGCCCTAAGTTCTCCTTTGTGGTGCCGACGGCGGAGCAGCTGGAGAAGATGCGTGCGGCGGTGGGGTTGGGCAAGTAGAGCTGCACGCATGCCGCTTTAAGGCGGGTGAGGCTTTGAACCCTCTTTCCGCACCGCTCCCGGCGACACACCCAGCCGCTTGAAGGCATGAGGGCGTGGTGAAAATGTGCGCCGGCCTGAAATGCATCCCCTGGTTAGCCTATACATTAGACGGTCACTTCGTCAGCTATCCCGGCACATCAACCCATTGACTATGCAGAGCACCAAAACACCCATTGCTTTCATCCGGACCCTGCTTTGGAGTTGCCTGTTCGCCGCGTCCCTCGGCCATGCGCAAGTTGAGCAACTGGTGGCGCCCAGCGCTTCTGTAGGCGGCATGTCACAGGAAGAGTGGTCGCGCGCCTGGTGGCAGTGGGCAGGTTCGTTCCCGCGGCAAGACAGCCCTGTTGCCGATCGCACGGGCGAACTCTGCGGCGAAAAGCAAAAGGGCCCCGTGTGGTTCCTGGCCGGCACCTACGGAACACAGCGCACCATACGGAGTTGCCGGGTGCCAAGCGGAAAATATCTGTTCTTTCCGCTTATCAACTATGTCGTCATGCCAAGCCAGGATCGCTCGACGACTTGTGCTTCAGCCATGGAGACGGCGCGAAGAATCACGGACGACCCCGCGGCTCTTGTTCTTGAAGTCGATGGCGTGCGAATCTCCAACCTTGCCACTTCCCGTCAGGCGACGAAAAAATGTTTCGATATGGGGGCATTGACGCAGGCTCGGTACAACATCTTCCCCTCCGCGGCCAATGGCTATTACGTCATGCTCAGGCCGCTGCCGCCCGGGACGCACGTTCTCAATTTCGGCGGCGCCCTGCCTGGAATGCTCCAGGCCGTGACCTATACCTTGATCGTCGATTGATACCTGGCGAAAAGCATAGAGGCACTTGGTGACCGTTGGTAAACCCCGTTCGAGGGGGTTACCCTTTCGCCTGATTCCCCTCCGAAGCCGCATCACGAACGACCAGCACAGGCACAGGCGACAAGCGCAGGATCTGCTCCGCGCCGCTGCCCAGCAGCACGCGCCCCAGGCCGCGCCGGCCGTGGGAGCCCACCACCACGAGGTCTGCGCCCCAGAGTTTGGCGGCCTCGGCCACGACTTCGCCCAGGCGCTTGCCGGGTTCTTCGCTGAGGCTCTGGTCGGCCGTCACGCCGGCCGACTGCGCGATGGCCATGGCATCGGTCAGGACCTTGGCGCCGGCTTCGCGCAGCATGCCGGCCACATCACCGGAGTAGGTGCCATCGGCCGCCATGCCACCCAGTTCATTGATGGCATGCAGCAGCCGCACGCTGGCGCTGGTTTCGCGCGCCATGCGCAGGCCTGCGACCAGGGCCTTGTTGGAGGTTTCGCTGCCGTCGACGGGGATCAGGATTCGCTTGAACATGGTGGCTGCCTCGATCTGAAGTTGCGATAGGGACAGTGTTGGCCGTTTTGGGTGATGCGGTATTGACGTGCATCAAGCGGCGGTGGTGTGCCGCGCTTCGGTGCATGCGAATGCTTTCAGCTCAGCGGCGCCGACTCCAGATAGCAGGGAATTTTGCATGGCCAGTGCAGCTCGCGCTCAATGCGCTGGCGCAGGGCATCGGCCGCCGCCGGCTCGCCGTGGGTGATGAAGGTCTGTTTCGGCGCGGACTTGAAACCGCCCAGCCATCCCATGATCTCGGCGGCATCCGAATGGGCCGACAGGTCGTCGAGCATGGCCACTTCGGCGCGCACCGGCACATCTTCACCGTGGATACGCACCGTGGGCGCGCCGCCGGCGATGAGGGCGCCGCGCGTGCCGCCGGGCTGGAAGCCGGCAAACACGATGGTGTTGCGCTTGTCCGGCGCGAAAGCCTTGAGGTGGTGGACCACGCGACCGCCAGTGGCCATGCCGCTGGCGGCGATGATGACCATGGGGCCGTGTTTGGCATTGAGCAGGCGCGACTCTTCCGGTGATTCAACAATGTGGGCGGTGTGCGCCATGGCCTCGCACTCCTGGGGCGTCAGCCGCAGTTCGGCCCTGTGCTTCAGGTACACCTGTGTGGCGTTGGCCGCCATCGGGCTGTTGAGGTAGATCGGCAGCTTGCGCTGGATGACGCCCTGCGCCTTGAGGACCTGAATGCAGTGCAACAGGCTTTGGGCGCGTCCCACCGCGAAGGCCGGGATCACCACCACGCCGCCGCGCGCCGCCGTGCGGTTGATCACCTGGCCCAGGGCCAGCAAAGGGTCGGAATCCTTGTGCAGCCGATCGCCATAGGTGGATTCCACCACCAGGTAATCCGCGCCATCCACTTGGGCGGGGGGCTTGAGCACGAGGTCGTTGGGCCGGCCGATGTCGCCCGAGAACAGGATGGAGCGCGCGCCATTGTCGAGCCGCACAAAAGACGAACCCACCATGTGGCCTGAAGGTGCCAGGCTGGCGTTCAGGCCCGGTACCGGGTGCCACGGCTTGCCGCAGGGCACAGGATGCAGCAGCTTGAGGCAGCGCAGCGCATCCTCGCGTGTGTACAGGGGCAGCGCCGGCGCGTGTTTGGAGAACCCATGCCGGTTGGCGTATTCGGCCTCTTCTTCCTGCAGGTGGCCGGAATCGGGCAGCAGGATGCGGCAGAGGTCCGCCGTACCCGGCGTGCAGAACACCTTGCCTTTGAAGCCCTGGCGCGCCAGCAGGGGGAGGTAGCCGCTGTGGTCGATATGGGCATGCGTGAGAATCACCGCAGCTATGCCGGCCGGATCCACCGGCAGCGGTGACCAGTTGCGCAGGCGCAGCGGTTTGTAGCCCTGGAACAGGCCGCAATCGACCAATAGGGTGGAATCGCCTTGGTGGATGAGGTATTTGGAGCCGGTAACGGTGTCCGTGGCGCCCAGGAATTGGATCTTCATGCCGGCAGCTTAGGCCCGGTAAATCCCGGCGTGTTTGACATAGCGCAGACAAGGCGTATTTGCGCGCGGCGCCGCGTTTGATGCAGGTCAATGGCCGCGACGTGCCGGCCCGCAAAATGGCAGAAACTGGAAGGCAAAGCCCATGATGCACAACCACACCGTATGGATACCCGGGAAGAGCCAGCCATGCGCCCACTGACGCGTTTTGCGATGGCCGCTGTTTTCCTGCTCGCCTTTCATGCAAGCCAGGCGCAGGACGGTCAGGCTGGCGCTGGTATCAAGGACGCCTTCCGCGCGGAAGTGAGCCGGCGCCTGGAGGTGCCCGACGCCGAGTTCGCCAGTTACGGCAGGCTTGCCGAGTCTGCGCTGGTTGAGGCTGGTGCCGTGTTGCAGGGGCCACAGTATGTCTTGGTGGTGGACCGCCATCCCTATGTCCAGGCTGCCATCCTGCTACTGCGGTCGGTCGGTGGTGAATGGTCAGGCATAGGCGCGACGCCCGTCTCTACGGGCCTGCCCGGCAGTTTCGACCATTTCGAAACGCCGCTGGGTGTCTTTGCGCACAGCCTAGCCAATCCGGATTTTCGCGCGGAAGGCACTTTGAACGCCAACGGCATACGCGGCTACGGAGCCAGAGGCATGCGCGTCTTCGATTTCGGCTGGCAGCGGGTGCCCAAGGGATGGGGGGACGGGAAGGTGATGGAGATGCGCCTTCAGATGCATGCCACCGACCCGGATGTGCTGGAGCAGCGCCTGGGCAGTGCGCAGTCCAAGGGATGCATCCGCATTCCGGCCACGCTCAATACCTTTCTGGACCGCCACGGCATCCTGGACGCGGACTACCTGCAATCCGTGCGGGAAGGCCGGCAGTTCTGGGTGTTGCTACCGGACCGCGAGCCGGTTCCAGAGGCCGGGCGTTACCTGGTGGTGCTCGAATCCGTGCGGGGAGACAGGCCGCCGTGGAGCCCGCCGCCCTTCCTGCCGCACCGCAAAGCCGCGCCCCTGCCGCACGAATAAGGCTGGACGGGGACCGCGGGCACGTGATGGCCCCCGCGGCCGGAACCTCCTTTCCCGAATGTCCGGCTTACTTGTTTTGCATAAGCGGGGCCAAGGCTTCGGCCGTTAATCTGGTTTGAGCCGACCAGGCGGCCGGATTGCGGGAATCAACCGTGAGAACTCGCTATGTCGTGGCCGCTCAGGGCACGCGGGCGCGAATCCGTCTCCCGTCCCGCACTTCCGCCGCAGGATAGAGCACAACTTCCTGGCCTTCGGCCAGGCCCCCTCGCAGCCAGGCATCGCTGCCGTTGCGTGCCCGGACTTCCACCGCCCTGATGTGGGCCCGCCGGCCTTCCACGACGTAAACAGCCATTCCTCCCGCATGGGGAAACACGGCGCCCACCGGCACCATGAGCGCCCCGGGAACGCTGGCCGTGACGATGCGCACATTGACGCGGAAACCATCGCCCACGGCGCGCCAGGCTTCGCTGGGGTTTTGCACATCGATGACGGCGTTGGCGCGCTGCTCCTCGATTCCCAGGGCGGACACCTTGGTGAATGCGGCCGGCTCCACCTGCCGGATGCGTCCTTCGATCGCGGGACCGCCCCAGCGGTCGATGATGACGCGCGCGCCCTCCCTCGCCTGCACGGCATCCGCGGTGAGGAGTTCGCTCACGACTTCGAGCTGCGATGCGTCCCCGATCTCCAGCAACGCGGCTCCGGCGGCCAGCGTCACCTCGCTGGGTTGCGCGACCCGAAGAACACGGCCGGAGACAGGGGACTTCAGAACCAGGGGCCGGCCTGCGCGTCCGGACTCGGATGGTGCGAGAGCGGCACGCGCGAACTCCTGCTCGTGCGCCGCGGCTTCCTGCGCCGCGATGGCCGCATCGAGCGAGCGGCGGCTCGCCGTGGCAGCCAGGCGCGCGGCATCCATGCGCGAAGGCGAAACAAAACCTACGGCCGCCAGCTGCTCGGTTCGCCGCAGATCCAGCAGGCTTTCATCCAGCGCCACCGTCTCCTGGGCAGTCTGGGCCTTCGCGCGGACGAGCGCCGCATCCGCCACGCCCAGGCGGGCCACGGCTTGCTGCATGGTGCGGCCGTCCACCATGGGCGGCATGGCTGGAAGCAGTTCGGCAATCACCTCACCCTGGTTCACGGTGTCGCCTGCGCGCAGCGCGATCCGGGTCAATCTTGCCGCCACGGGTGCCGAAATGGTGTAGCGGTCTCTCAGCCTGGTGCGCCCGTCCTCTTCCACCGCCTGCTCGAACAGGCCGGTGCGGGCCCGCGCGATTTCGACTTCGACGGGGCGGGGCGCGAAAGCCCAGGCCAGGGCCGCCGCGAGGGCCAGCGCGGCCGCTGCGGACAGCAGGTATTGTTTGAGCTTCATGGGCACAGCCCTCGCGCGCATACGGCGGGAATTCCACCCGCGGGGCGATGGCCAAGCAGGGGGAGCGCGAATCCCGTTGCCGTGCGCGTTGCGCTTGCTGCGGGGCGTTGCTGAAACTTCATGGCGATTTCCCTAGGGCTGGACATAAGCTGAGCGTGAGGTCAAGGGTAGGCGGATCCGCCTGCCCGCGGCCTGATCTGGATCAAGACCCGGCGTGAAGGCCTGCGCCGCAGCCTTATTCCCGCGTCTTGAGGGCGGCCACCATGTCCAGCGCATCTATCCGCCTGCGCACCACGAGCGCGCTTGCCACGCCGGCGGCCATTACGCACAGCGCGGCCCAGGCATAGGTGCGAGGGCGGATCAGCACGGGAAAGTAGAACTGGTCGGAGCGCATCAGCTCGACGATGCCGTGCGTCAGGGCCCAACCCATCGCCATGCCCAGCGGCAGCGCGACGGCGATGCCGATCGCCAGCTCGCCCAGCAGCAGCAGGGAGACTTCGGCCCGTGTGAAGCCCAACACGCGCAGGCTCGCCAGTTCCCAGGTCCTCTCGGACAGCGCGATGCGCGCGTTGTTATAGACCACGCCCACGGCGATCACGGCCGCGAAGGCCGTGAGCACGCTGCTCATGATCAGGATGTTGCGCGCCGTGACTTCCTGCATGTTGCGCAGCATGGTCGCCTTGCTGAAGGCCCCGGCTATGCGCGGCATGGCCTGAGTGGCCTGAAGCACAGCGGGGGCCGCTCCTCGCTCCACATACAGGCTGAACAGCGACGCGACATCGCCCTCGCCGAGCAGCCGGTTGAGCGCGTGGCGGTCCATATAAGCGTTCAGGCCCATCATGTCGCGCACGATGCGGGTGACAACCACCTCGCGCACCGGGCGCCTGCCTTCCCGGACCTCCACGGTCACCGTGTCTCCGACGCGCAGGTTGAGCTTGGCCGCGAGCCGGTCGCTCATCAGAAGGCCGTCCTGGGCCGGCACCACCTCATGCCGGTCCACGTCGATGACGCGGCGAAGCGAAGGGGGCAGGGCATAGCCCTGGATAGAACCGGCTTCCCGGCGCTGGCCATGCACGAAGCGCACCGCCGCACTGCGGCTCGCCTCGACCTGCAGGACCCCCGGCAGGCGCGCCAGCAGCCGCGCCGCCCCGGCGTCCACCGGGTCAGTCGTCCATACCGCGATATCCGCTCGCATGGCGAGGTTGAACGAGGTGTCGACGATCACCTCGATCGCATCGCGAAAGAAGTTTCCCATGATGACAATGGCCACTGCCGCCGCGATGCCGCCTGTCGTCACCGCTGCCCGCAGCGGCCTGCGCTCGATATTGCGCAGGATCATTCGCAACGCTGTCGCGGGCCGGATGTGCGGAACGCGTTCGAGCAGTGAACGCCGGAAACGGCCGGGCGCCGGAGGTTGCATCGCCTCCGCCGGCGCAAGCCGAACCGTCGCGGCGATCGCCGTGAGGGTGCCCAGCGCGGCCGTTGCAGAGACTATGGCCAGGCTCGCCACGACCAGCGGCGCTGAAACGATGTGGTCGAATCCCGGGAAATGAAAGGCCTGCGCGTACAGTCCTGCCAGCATCACTCCCAGCCATTTGCCCAGGACCAGGCCGGCCAGCCAGCCTGCGGCAACCATGGGCGCCATGAGTTTGAGGTAGTGCAGTGCGATGCTGCTGTTGCGGTAGCCCAGCGCCTTGAGCGCCGCAACCTGCTCCCGCTGGGTCGCCACCAGCCGCGCGGCCACCACGTGCAGCAGGAACGCCGCTACCGCCAGAAAAATCAGCGGAAGCACCGTGCCGAGGATGCGTTGCTCGTGGATCTCGTTATCCAGCATGGCATGGGAGGTCTGCTCGGCCCGCCCGTGCGCCGGCTGGCCTCCGCTGTCTGACAGCAGCGCATCCACCGCCTCGGCCACGGCGGCTTCCGAGGCCTGGGGCGTCAGCTTCAGCGCCACATGGTTAAAGGCCCCCTCCATGTCCATGGCTGCCGCCAGCTCATCCTTGTCCACCCAGAACACGCCGAAAGCGCGCAGGTCGGGCATGCCCCACAGTCCCGCGAAGATGTATTCGGGCGACAAGGCAATGCCGGTGATGCGAAGCACGCGTTGCTTGCCGTTGACGAGTGCCGTCACTTGTGAACCCGGTTCCAGGTGGTGCGCCAGGGCGAACCCCCTCGACACGGCCGCCTCCAGGGCACCCGCGCGCAAGCCCGGCGAAGGCAGACGGCCGGCGTGCAGCGTTACGAGGTTCAGCCGCTGAGGCGCGTGACCATCCAGCCCGATCAGCTGGCCCACGACCGGCTCGGTGCTACCCGGCACGGAAACGCGCGCGGAGGCCTCCACCGTCGATTGGGCGTCGACCACACCGGGCAGTTCGGCCAGGCGCAGCGCCAGGCTGTGCGGGGCACGCCGGACAACCGCAAAGACGTCGGCGAAATGCCCGTCCGCGTAGAAGCGCTCGCGTGCGAGCGACAGGGTGTCCACGGCTGAAAGGCAGGCGATGAAGCCGCCTATGCCGCTGGCCACGACAAGCGCGATCGTCAATGCCTGGCTCCACAGCAAGCGCAGGTCGCGCAGCACTTTGCGGTCCAGTGCTGTCATGCCGTCACCACGACAGTTCCGCGGGTGTCAGCTTGCGCGCGGGCACTTCGATGCCCGCGACGCGGCCATCCACGAGCCTCACCACGCGGTCCGCCATGCCCGCGATGGCCGCGTTGTGCGTGATTACGATGGCTGTGGTTCCCAGGCCGGTGTTGATTTGCGCGATCACTTCCAGGACGAGCTTGCCGGTGGCATAGTCCAGTGCCCCTGTCGGCTCGTCGCACAGCAGCAGGCGCGGCCGCTTCGCGATGGCGCGGGCGATGGCCACCCGCTGCTGTTCCCCGCCGGACAGCTGCGATGGAAAATGGTCGCGCCGGTGGGACAAGGCCACCAGTGCCAGCGCCTCGTCCGCTGCCATCGGGTTGTCCGCGATGTCGGTCACCAGCTCGACGTTCTCGCGCACGGTGAGGCTGGGGA
>Ga0209564_1002206_pt1 | contig 16240 bp, 13 predicted proteins | sample AraplaCol_mMF_r2_FD_184272 | JGI IMG/M metagenome (GOLD analysis project Ga0209564, IMG submission 184272) | Arabidopsis root microbial communities from North Carolina, USA - plate scrape MF_Col_mMF_r2 (SPAdes) (version 3) | ecosystem: Host-associated > Plants > Roots > Endosphere | place: USA... | reverse complement strand
CTCCCTTGCGAGGGAGTGCCCAGTACCCGGAAGAACGGTCCTTCGGCTGGAAAGACGTCGCGGTGGCGCGCCGTAAGGCGTTGCGCGGTCCGGTCTCGCCGGCGATCCAGCGCTGAACGGGCAGCGTCAAGTCCCACCCAACGCGCCTTGCGGCGTGCCACCTCCCCTCATGTCTGGAGGGGAGACATGCTCACACCTCGGACGCCATGGGCGCCGCGAGAATGAGGACTCATGATTTCAGGAATGACGTGGCTGTTTGACAGGTTGATCAGGATGCGCCCCAACGGCAGGAGTGCTCCCTCCCCCAAGCGGCACAGCCGCGCAGCGGGGAGGGCCGGGGTGGGGTCTATCCCCACGTGACGTCGGAGTTTGGGGAGACACCCCACCCGTCTCGAAGCTCGCTGAACGCTCGCTTCGATCCACCCTCCCCATTCGCTTCGCTCCGGGGAGGGAGACGCCCGTTACACCTCTTCCGCAACCACCATGTAATTCACGCCCATATCGGACGAGATCGACCAGCGATCAGCCAGCGGATTGTAGCTCACGCCGGCCTGTTCGGTGATGCCCAACTTGTTGCGCTCGAGATGCTGCGCAAGCTCGTCCGGCGTGACGAATTTCTCCCACTGATGCGTGCCGCGCGGCAGCCACTGCAGGACATATTCGGCCGCGACGATGCCGAGCGCAAAACTCTTCCAGTTCCGGTTCAGCGTCGAGACGACCATCAAGCCGCCGGGCTTCATCATCGATGCACAGCGATCGAGGAACGCGCCGACATCGACCACATGCTCGACGACTTCCATCGCCAGCACGATATCGAAGCGCTCATTGGGATCGAGCTCCTCGACCGTGGTGCAGCGATAGTCGACCGACAATGCGCTCTTCTCCGCATGCAGTTTCGCGGCCGCGATATTGGTGGCCGACGGATCGATGCCGGTGACCTGTGCGCCAAGCCGGGTGAAGGGTTCGCACAGCAAACCCGCACCGCAACCGATATCGAGCAGGCGCAAGCCATCGAGGCAGTTCAGGCTGCGCGCATTGCGATCGAACTTGCGGCAGGCGGCGTCGCGGATGAAGGACAGCCGCAGCGGATTGATCTTGTGCAGCGGCGCCATCTTGCCGCGCGGATCCCACCACTGCTCGGACAGTTTCGAGAATTTTTCGATCTCGGCCGCATCGACGGAAGCGGCGGAAGCATCGGCGAAATGGGTCTGTGTGGTCATGATAAAACTATCGGGCCGTGATGTGACTGCGGAAGGCGAGCGGCGAGGCGATCAGTTCGATCTTCTGGTCATCCTCTCCCATGCTTTCAATGAAAACGTCGCCATAATTCAGAATGCGCCCGGGGATGCTTTGATCCACCCTGACGCTGGCCACCTTGTCGACGCTGATCTCGAAGGTCTGCCGGGTGATGAAGCCTTCCTTGTGCACCACGCGCAAACTGGTCACATCCGTCTCCGTGGTCCAGCGACGGAACCAGGCCAGCACCGTGAAATAGAGGGCCACCACAGCAACGACACCCGACGCGACAAGCCCGGCCATCGTCAGCGTGCTGTTCAGCGTCTGCCCCGACGCCACGAACAGGGCGGCGGCGACGATCCAGCCCAGAATGCCTTTCCAGTAGACGATCCAGTGCAGGTTGCTGGAATACAGCACCTTCTCGTCCGGCTGCAGGATATCGTCGATATAGCGTCCCATAAGCCGTCCAGATTGCCTGTTTTGGGGCTTTCCAAGCTGTATTTGGCCGGGTTGCTTGCCCACACACCCGCCGCTATGTATACGCGCCGTTTCACCCGCTCGCGTCGCGAGCGCGGTATCTTTACCCACTGTCGCCAGGGAATGCACCACTCGTCATGGGCCGTCTCGTAATGAAATTCGGCGGTACGTCCGTCGCCAATATCGATCGCATCCGCAACGTCGCGCAGCACGTCAAACGCGAAGTCGATGCCGGTCACGAGGTTGCGGTCGTGGTGTCGGCGATGTCGGGCAAGACCAATGAGCTGGTTGCCTGGTGCAACGAAGTCTCGCCGATGTATGACGCGCGCGAATACGACGCCATCGTCGCCTCGGGCGAGCTGGTGACGGCCGGCCTTCTGGCCATCGCGCTGCAGACCATCGGCATCGAGGCCCGTTCCTGGCAGGGCTGGCAGATCCCGATCCGCACCTCCGACGCCCATGCCTCGGCGCGCATCGACGAGATCGACGGCGAAAAACTGATCAAGCGCTTCAAGGAGCGCAAGGAAGTGGCCGTGATCGCCGGCTTCCAGGGCATCCATGAAGCCACCGGCCGCGTCACCACGCTCGGCCGCGGCGGCTCGGATACCTCGGCCGTGGCTGTGGCCGCCGCCATCAAGGCGGATCGCTGCGACATCTATACGGACGTCGATGGCGTCTACACCACCGATCCGCGGATCGTGCCGAAGGCGCACCGCATGGACAAGGTGGCGTTCGAAGAAATGCTGGAACTGGCCTCGCAGGGCGCCAAGGTGCTGCAGGTCCGGTCCGTCGAGCTCGGCATGACCCACAACATGCCGATCTTCGTCCGCTCCAGCTTTGACAAACCCGAAGATATCGACCCGCACGGCACGCCGCCGGGCACGCTGATCTGCAGCGAGGAGGAAATCATGGAAAGCCACGTCGTCACCGGAATCGCCTTTTCCAAGGACGAGGCCCAGATTTCCGTGCGCCAGATCGAAGACAAGCCGGGCGTTGCCGCCTCGATCTTCGTGCCGCTGGCCGACGCGAACATCAATGTGGACATGATCGTCCAGAACGTCTCCGAAGACGGCAAGACCACCGACCTGACCTTCACCGTGCCGGCCACCGACTATGCCCGCGCCAAGGAGACCATCACGGCGGCCAAGGGCAAGATCGGCTTCGCCCGCATCGACAGCGCCACCGACGTTGCCAAGGTGTCGGTGATCGGTTCCGGCATGCGCAGCCATGCCGGCGTGGCCGCCCAGGCTTTCGCCGCTTTGTCGGAGAAGCAGATCAATATCCGCGCCATCACCACGTCGGAGATCAAGTTCTCGGTGCTGATCGATGCGGCCTACACGGAACTCGCAGTCCGCACCCTGCACACGCTGTACGGCCTCGACAAAGCGTAACGTTTTTTCGGGCGTAGAATATTTTACCTGAAACATCCGGTATCACGATGTGAACGGGATGTTTCGCGTCTGGCAGGCGTTTTGCTTGGCAAAACAAGCCTCAAACCGGTATACGCCCTTATTAGGGGCAACCGTATCGGTTGAGGGCGCCGTTTCGGACAATCTGATTCGGTTTCCACGGTCGCGCCTGTTTGCGCGGCCGCGCAAATGCTATTGATTTCTGAGGTTTAGTGCCAACGCTCGATTTCCCGCGCGTTGGCCTCGCGGGGAGGGTGTCGGCACATGCGGAGCGCGTCGGGCGGCCCCCGAGTCTTGCTGCGACGGCTCCGTGAGGTGATGGCGGAGCAGGTCAGCGCTCAGGAGCGTCTCGACAAGATCGTGGTGCTGATCGCCGCCAATATGGTGGCCGAAGTCTGCTCCACTTACGTGCTGCGCGTCGACAACACCCTCGAACTCTATGCCACCGAAGGTCTGAACCGCGACGCGGTCCATCGCACCGTTCTGAACGCGCATGAAGGCCTGGTCGGTCTCGTCGCGTCCGAAGCAACGCCGCTGAATCTCAACGACGCGCAGAGCCACCCGGCCTTCGCGTTCCGCCCCGAGACCGGCGAAGAGATCTATCACTCGTTCTTGGGCGTGCCGATCCTGCGCGCCGGCAACACGCTCGGCGTGCTGGTGGTGCAGAACCGCGCCAAGCGCACTTATGTCGAGGAAGAAGTCGAGGCGCTGCAGACCACGGCGATGGTGCTGGCCGAGATGATCGCCTCCGGCGAACTCTCGTCCCTCGCGCAGCCCGGCGCCGAACCGGCTGCACGGCATTCGATCCACAAGACCGGCGCGATCCTGTCCGACGGCATCGCACTCGGCCATGTGGTGCTGCACGAGCCGCGCGTCGTCATCACCAATTACATCGCCGAGGACCTGCCGAAGGAAATCAAGCGGCTCGATGCGGCGCTGACCAAACTGCGCGCCGATCTCGATCGCATGCTGGAGCGCGGCGACGTCGCCGAAGGCGGCGAGCATCGCGACGTGCTCGAAGCCTATCGTATGTTCGCCAATGACCACGGCTGGTCGCACAAGCTGCACGAAGCCGTGGCTACTGGCCTGACAGCAGAAGCCGCCGTGGAGCGCGTGCAGTCCGACACCCGCGCGCGCATGCTGCGCTCGACAGATCCCTACTTGCGCGATCGCCTGCATGATCTCGAGGATCTCGGCCATCGCCTGATGCGCCAGCTGGTCGGTCAGGATCACGCGCCGTCGCGCGAGCAGATGCCGGACAATGCGATCCTGATCGCCCGCGCGATGGGTCCTGCTGCCCTGCTCGACTACGACCGCAAGAAACTGCGCGGCCTGGTACTGGAAGAAGGCACCGCGAATTCGCACGTGTCCATCGTGGCGCGCGCGCTCGGCATTCCCGCACTTGGCGAAGTCGCCAACGCACCGGGTATTGCCGATCCCGGCGATGCGATTATCGTCGACGGTACATCGGGCTCGATCTACATTCGTCCCTCGCAGGAAATCGAATCCGCCTATGCCGAGCGCGTGCGTTTCCGCGCACGGCGACAAGCGCAGTATTCGGCGCTGCGCGACAAGCCCTGCGTGACCAAGGACGGCGTCAAGGTCGACCTGCACATCAATGCAGGCCTGATCATCGACCTGCCGCATATCGACGACACCGGCTCGGCAGGCATTGGCTTGTTCCGCACCGAACTGCAGTTCATGGTCGGCGAAAGCCTGCCGCGCTCCAGCGATCAGCTGCAGCTCTATCGCGCCGTGCTCGATGCCGCCGGCTCGAAGCCCGTCACCTTCCGCACGCTCGACATCGGCGGCGACAAGGCGCTGCCCTATATGGAGACCGTGGTCGAGGAAAACCCGGCGCTCGGCTGGCGTGCGATCCGTCTCGGCCTTGATCGACCGGGCCTGCTGCGCGGCCAGATCCGTGCGCTGCTGCGCGCAGGCGGCGGCCGCGCGCTGCGCATCATGTTCCCGATGATTTCGGAAGTCGCCGAATTCGATCAGGCCAAGGCGATCATCGAGCGCGAACTGACCTATCTGCGCCAGCACGGCCATGCACTGCCGGAGCGCATCGATGTGGGCACCATGATCGAGGTGCCGGCGCTGGTCTATCAGCTCGACGAACTCCTGAAGAAGGTGGATTTCGTCTCGGTCGGCTCCAACGATCTGTTCCAGTTCCTGTTCGCCGTCGATCGCGGCAATTCGAAAGTCTCCGATCGCTTCGACACGCTGTCGGCGCCGATCCTGCGCGTGCTGCGCGAGATCGTGCGCAAGGGCGATGCCGCCAAGCGCCACGTCTCGCTGTGCGGCGAGATGGCCTCGCAGCCGATCGGCGCACTGGCACTCGTCGCGCTCGGCTATCGCACGCTGTCGCTGTCGGCCACCGCACATGGTCCGGTCAAAGCACTGATCCTGGATCTCGATGCCGGCAAGGCCGAGGCCCTGATGACAAAACTGCTCGACGCGCCATCGGGCAGTGTCTCGATCCGGCAGAAGCTGACCGAATTCGCCGAAGCAGAAGGCCTGTCGTTGTAGCGAGGCTCGGCCCCACGACGTCATCCTGCCCTTCTGCGTTTTCTTGAGAATCCCATATGTCTGCACTTCCCGAAGCCAAACTCGACGTACTTCTCGCTCATCACGCGTCCCTCGAAGCGGCCGTGCTCGGCCAACTTGCCGCCGACGAGTATGTGAAGACGACGCGCGAGCTCTCCGAACTCAATCCGCTGATCGACGCGGTGAAGACCTATCGCTCGGCTGTGAGCGAGTTGAAAGACATCGATGCGATGATCGCCGACGGCACGACGGATGCCGAGATGCGCGAGATGGCGGAGATGGAGCGTCCGGCGCTGGAAGAACGCATCGAGACCCTTGCCCAGGAAATCCGCGTGGCATTGCTGCCCAAGGATGCCATGGACGACCGCAACGTCATGTTGGAAATCCGTGCCGGCACGGGCGGCGACGAAGCTTCACTGTTCGCAGGCGACCTCTTCCGCATGTATGAGCGTTTTGCTTCGCTGCAGGGCTGGAAGGTTGACGTCGTATCCGCCTCGGAAGGCACGGCCGGCGGCTACAAGGAAATCATCGCCGAAGTGAAAGGCCGTGGCGCTTTCGCAAAACTGAAATTCGAATCCGGCGTGCATCGCGTGCAGCGCGTGCCGGATACCGAGACGCAGGGCCGCATCCATACGTCGGCCGCGACCGTCGCCGTGCTTCCCGAGGTCGAGGAAGTCGATATCGAGATCAAGAATGACGACCTGCGCATCGAGACGATGCGCGCTGGCGGCGCTGGCGGCCAGCACGTCAACAAGACGGAATCCGCGATCCGCATCACGCATATCCCCACCGGCATCGTCGTGATGATGCAGGACAGCCGTTCGCAGCATAAGAACCGCGCGTCGGCCATGAATATCCTGCGCTCGCGCATCTACGACGCCGAGCAGCAGCGCCTCGATGCGGCGCGTTCCGCCGACCGCAAGGAGAAGGTGGGGTCGGGCGATCGCTCCGAGCGTATCCGCACCTATAATTTCCCGCAGGGCCGCGTCACCGACCACCGCATCAATCTGACGCTCTATAAACTGCCGCAAGTGATCGCCGGCGAAGCCCTGCACGAACTGACCGATGCGCTGACCACCGAACACCAGGCCGCGCAGCTCGCCGCGCAGGGCGACGCGTGAGCGCCGACGGCATTTTTACTGACCTGAGCGTCGAAGCAGCACGGCGCGCGCTGACAAACCTGCTTCGCGCAGGCGACATTGACTCTCCCGAACTCGACGCCCGGCTGCTCGTCGGCGCCGCGCTCGGCCTCGATCTCACCGGTCTGATCTCGGCAGCAAAGCGTGTCCTCACCACCGACGAAGCTGCACAGCTGACGCAATTCGCCACACGGCGCCTCGCCGGCGAGCCCGTCGCCCGCATCGTCGGCACCAAGGAGTTCTGGGGCCTGCAACTGGCGCTCTCTGCCGACACGCTGGTGCCGCGTCCCGACACTGAAACCATCGTCGAAGCCGCACTCGCATGCCTGGATGCCAATGGCCCACGCTCGCGTGCCCTGCAGATCGCCGACCTCGGCACCGGCTCCGGCGCAATCCTGCTGGCGCTGCTGTCCGAGCTCCCGAACGCAATGGGCATTGCCACCGATATCAATATTGCGGCCTTGCAAACCGCGCGCGGCAATGCCGAACGTAACGGTCTTGCGCACCGCACACATTTCGTTGCCTGCGACTATGCCTCAGCCCTGAGCGGGCATTTCGATCTGATCGTGTCGAACCCGCCTTATATTCCATCTGCCGATATCGCCGGCCTCGACATCGAAGTCCGCCATCATGATCCGCTGCGCGCACTCGACGGCGGCAGTGACGGCTACTACGCCTATCGCATCATTGCACCTGAAGCCGCGCGGTTGCTTGAGCCCGAAGGCCTGCTGGTTGTCGAGGTGGGTCATGATCAAAGCGATACCGTTGCCGATCTCTTTCTGGAGGCTGGTCTCGATCTTCCCGCACCCGCCAAAACCGACCTCGGAGGCATCCGCCGGGCGGTTATGGGGCGAAAAAAGCCGCGATAAAGCCTTCTTAGATCGAAAAAAACCGCTTGGAATATCCCTTGGGAGCGACTACCTTCCGTGTAGCATCGGAACAGGGTTGGTTCGCCCCAGCGGTATTTGGGTGACCAGTAATCTCGGAAGAGAGCCCGTCCGGATACAGGTTCCACAGGCAGGTCTGGTTGAGCGCGAAGGCTGAAAGTGCTGCGCAGCTCACGACCGCAGAGCGAACGAAAGCCTGATTATTGCGCTTCGAATTTCACGGACAACAGCCGCGCCGGGACATAAGCCCGGATATGGCAGACGTCTGACTTGGCCGGTTTGATGGGTTCAACCGGCGATTGGGGAACGCGTCTTTGCTGAACGCGACTTTGGGCAAAATCGATGCAGCGATGACCTGCACGACGGATTTGGACGCACGCCTCCAACAGGCCAGTCCGAATCCCGCGGAATGCTGCCGCGGCCGAATTCAGCGCGTAGCAACTCAGTAATCAGCTCTGTGACAAATCTCAGTAACGAAAGCGACACATGAGAAACGGTCAGAACAACAACAAGCGGATGCGTAACAACAACCGCAACAACAATAATAACAACAACAATAACAACAATCGGCGCGGCCAGAACCCCATGACCCGGGTCTACGAATCGAACGGCCCCGATATCAAGATCCGCGGCACCGCCTCTCACATCGCCGAGAAATATCTGCAGCTCGCCCGCGATTCGCGCTCCTCGAGCGATCCGGTCGCTGCCGAGAACTATTACCAGCATGCCGAGCACTATTTCCGCCTGATCGCCGCAGCGCAGGAGCAGTTCCGCCAGAACCAGCCACAGCAGCAGCAGCGCGCCGACAACGGCGCCAGCGACGCACAGCTGGAAGACGGTGAGGACGAGAGCGAGAACTTCTCGAACTTCGGCGCCGAGCCGGGCTTCGTGCCGCAGCAGCGCGAACAGCAGCAGCCGCGGGAACGCGAGAACTATCAGCCGCGTAACCAGCAGCGCGAGCGTGGCGAACAACCCTACCCGCGCGATGCCCGTCAGCCGCAGCCGCAATACCAGCCGCAGCCGGCAGTACAGGCCAGCGAGAATATCGGCCTGCCCTCCTTCATCACCGGCGGCGCTCCGCAGCCCGCCAATGGTGCGCCCGTCGAGCAGAACGGCAGCGAAGGGAATGGCGAACCGCGCTTCCCGCCGCGTCGCCGCCGCCGCCCGCATGGCCCGCGTGCCGATGCAGCTGCTGCGCCGGCTGTCGCCGGCGAAGACTTCAATCCGGGCAACTCGTAAAATCGCCCTACGCTAAACGTCGCTTACCAGAGCGACGTTATCGTGCTTCATTGCTGGCCGTAGCCGATCCAAAGGCTGCGGCCAATTCTTTTGCGCCGGGCAGATTGCTGTTCACGTCCATGCGGTTGTTGGTGATCGCGAGCAGCTTGGCCACCGTATTGTGGCGAATCGCCACCGGGTTGCGCTCATAGCCGCCACGCTGGAAGAAGTTCGCGGTCGGCACCTGCTCCCGCATTGCCTGCGGCATGGTCACCATGTCGAAGCCGTTGCCGTCACCCGTGAGATTCATCATTTCGAGTTCGGCTGCGCTGAGCGGACGATCGACACCGCGCGCACGGGCGAAATTCACCGATGTCAGCAGCTTGTGCACCTGCAATTGCGGGCCGATATCCGCGTCCAGCACCAGCGCATGCATGGCCCAGCCCTGCGGCGTGGTGCCGAGCTTCTCGAATGCGCTCCAGCTTTGCGGATGGCTCTTCACCACCGCATGCATGCGCTTGAAGACCGCGATCTTGTGATCCATCGCCTTGCGTTGCGGCCCCTGAAGCATCGCAGCCCGTTCGTTCAGGACCTTCAGGAGCTGTGGCCCCTTCTCTGCAATGATCGTGATCGTATTCGCGGTCAGGAGCTGGTTGTAGCCGATCGCCGTGGAGATCGCGCGCGACCCCGGCTTCGACGGATTGAGGCCCGACTGCATGTCGTGGCCGCCATTGCCGCCGGTTTCGAAGGAATAGACACGCACCCCGATCTCGCGCGTGAGCCCCGCCTGCAAAGCGGCGCGGGCATAGGCGCGCTTGAATTCCATCTCGCTGCCGGGACGCTGCGGCGCAAACTGGAATTCCGACCGCGCAGCTCCGAGGAAGTCAGCCACGACCGGCAGGTCCTTGCGCACGCGCGGGCCGCTGTCAGGCTCAGGCTCCGGATTGACCGGTCGTTTCGGGCCGTCATAGAGCGGTGCCTGCTCCAGCACGTAATCATTGAGCGTCACCGCCTGGCCTTCGCGGCGCTTGGCAAAGCGGATCTTTCGCTTCTCTGCGATCGCATTCCAATAGGCGCCCGCATCGGCATCGAAGGCCGCGCGTGCCTGCTGGTATTCGGCAAGCTTGCGACGGTATTCGGCAACAGCCTGCGGCGATGCGCCCTGCGCCATCGCATTGGCCACGGATGGCGGAAGGGCAGGCAATTCCAGCGCAAGGGCCGAAGTACCCAGCAACGCAGCGAGCGGAATGGCAGCAGCAAATATGCGAATTGAATGGGACATGCGACCTGTCTGGTTCGCGCGCCATCAACAGCGCGCATCCACGGAATCATCGGTGGTCACACGCCGCCCCGCGCGGACCATCGGTTCTTGATAGCTTTCAGCCCTCGTCACGTTGGAGCAGTTTGGTGAATTTTGTCTTGCCAATAAGGCCGGACAGGATGACCAAACAGCGCACCACGCTTCGGTGCTGTCGCGAACTCATTCTTCCTTGGCGCCACTCGATCTGACGATCTGCGCCCACTTGGCTTCGTCCTTGTCGATGAACGCCCCATAGTCTTCGGGCGATCCCGGCGATGGATCGGTTCCATCCTGCTGGAGCCGCTTGCGGACATCCTCGGACAGCAGTGCCTTTCGCAGTTCCGCGTTCAATCGCTCGACAATCGGCCGCGGCGTGCCGGCCGGCGCCACGAGTCCATAGGCGAGAGATGCGTCAAAACCTTGCAGACCGGATTCCGCCACTGTCGGGACCTCCGGCAGCAGGCTTGCCCGTGTCAGGCTGGTCACCGCGAGCCCGCGAAGCTGGCCGCCAACGATATTGGCGTGAGTCGCCGGGACGGGTGCAAAGGCCATCGGGATATGACCGCCGATGAGATCCACCAGAGCAGGACCTGTCCCCTTATACGGCACATGGACCAGCGTGATCCCCGCCGCCTTGGCGAAGTACTCGCCGGTGATATGGCTCGCCGTGCCTGCGCCGGCCGATCCGAAATTCACCTTGCCCGCATTCGCCTTGGCATAGGCGATCAGTTCGGCCACCGTTTTGGCTGGAAATGACGGATGCACCACCAGCGAGTTCGGCGAATGGCCGATCATGCCGATTGGCGCAAAGTCCTTGCGCGGATCGTAGCCGGCTTTGGCATAGAGCGTCGGCCCGATCGCCAGCGTGCCGGTATAGCCGAGCCCGATCGTATAGCCATCGGGCGCGCTCTTCGCGACCGCGCGCGTACCGACCGTGCCTCCCGCGCCGGGCCTGTTGTCGACGATCACCTTTTCGCCCAGCGTCTCGCTCATCTTGTCGGCAATGGCGCGGCCCACAATCGAGGTGCTTCCACCGGGCGCGAACGGGATGATCAGCGTGATGGGATGATCGGGAAAGTTCTGGGCGCTTGCGCTTGTCGCGGCAAGCAGTGCGACGCCTGCGCAGAGGCTCCTGGCCCATGACGAGGTCATGACGTTTCTCCCGAGATGCAGTCTTGTTGGATGCATCGTTGCGCAAACAACGGTGCCGTGCAACGGCCTGCATCATCTCCAGGCGAAGACGGGCTGCTCCAGTTCCGCCACGCGCGTGACCCGCCCTGCCAGCAGTTCGGCGAACTGATAGACCAATGCCGCGGTGGGCGCATGGATCATGTGACCGAAGTGGCTGTAGCGGATCACGCGCCGCTCGCTTTCGGGAATGCTGATGAAGTCGAAGGCCTGCGGGCGCAGCAACTCGGTCAAGGCAATCCGGTGAACCGAGGCCACCTCATCCGGGTTGGGAACGAGCTTCCGGCTGTCATCCGCCCACATCACCACGGGCGTGATCAGATAGCCGGATCGCGTCGGATAGTCGTCGAGCATGCCGAGCACGGCATCCGTGCCGAGCCGCAAGCCCAGTTCCTCGTCGAGCTCGCGCAATGCGGTTTCGACCGGCGTCTCGCCGGGATCGCAGCGCCCGCCCGGCAGCGCCCATTGATTGCTGTGGGCGCGGAGGCTGGACGCGCGCAGAGTCAGCAAAAGTCCCGAGGCTGCCTCATTATCGGCATGGGCAAGCACCAACGCCACCGCCGCGCGCTTGAGCTGCTGCGCGGAGGTCGCTGCGTCTTCGAGGCGGGTGAATGCGCCAACACGGGCCTCGATCGTCGACCGCGTGGCTGGATTGAAGGGTGCCATCACCCGCGACCTTAGCATGGCCGCGGGTGATGCAAAGATGCCGTAGCTGGATGCGCTATGCCAGTTCTGCAGCGGCGCGCTGCATATTGTCCGACATGTCCGAGGTCACCGTGCTCTGCTCCTCGACCGCCGCGGCGGTCGAGGTGACGAACTCGTTGACGTGCTCGATGGCTTGCTTGATGGTCACCAACGCATTGACCACATCGCCGGAAATGCCGTTGAGCGACTCGATCTCGCTGGAGATCTTGTCGGTGGCCTGCTTGGCCTGATTGGCGAGATTTTTCACCTCGGATGCAACCACCGCAAAGCCGCGACCGGCCTCACCGGCTCGCGCCGACTCGATCGTGGCATTGAGCGCCAGCAGGTTGATCTGGCCCGTGATGTCACCGATCAGCCCGACGATGCCGCCCATGGCGTGGGCCGCCGATGTGAGCCGCTGCGCCTGCAGGTCGGCCGTTTCGACCTGGTTCACCGCAGCCTCGGCTGTCTGCCGCGACTTGACCATGGTCTCGGAGATTTCACGGATCGAGGCATTCATCTCCTCGCTGCCGGCCGCCACCGATTCGATCAGCGATCGCGCCCGCTCCGCCTTCATCCGCGCCATCGTCTGGGCCGTGATGTCGGTCGCGTATTTCACCACCTTGAACGGCTTGCCGTTGAGGTCGAAAATCGGATTGTAGGAGGCCTGGATCCAGACCTCGCGCCCGCCTTTGCCGATCCGCCTGTATTCCGCAGCCTGGTAGACACCGCGATTGAGGCCGGCCCAGAACTCGCCATAGGCCGCGGAAGACCGCTCCATGGGATCGACGAACATGCTGTGATGGCGATCGCGGATTTCGTCGAGCGTATAGCCGAGCGTGTTCAGGAAATTCCGGTTGGCCGTGATGATGTTGCCATCCATGCGGAACTCGATCACCGCCTGAGACTTGCGAATGGCCTCCATCTGCCCGTCGCTATCCGCAGCCTTGAGTTTCTGCTGGGTGACGTCGGTGGCAAACTTCACCACCTTGAACGGCTTGCCGGCTTCGTCGAGGATCGGATTATAGGTCGCCAGAATCCAGATCTCCTTGCCACCCTTGCCGACCCGCTTGTATTCCGCCGCCTGATATTCGCCGCGCGCAAGTCGCGCCCAGAAATCGCGATAGGCACTGCCATCACGCTCCTGTGGCTCCACGAACATGCTGTGATGCCGCCCCTGGATCTCGGAAAGCCCATAGCCGACTGTGGCCAGAAAATTGTCGTTCGCCGTGATGATGGTGCCGTCGAGATTGAACTCGATCACCGCCTGGGCGCGATCGATCGCTGCGATCTTGCCCTGGGCGTCGAGACTCGCCATCTTGCTCGCCGTGATGTCGGTGGCGAACTTGATCACCTTGTACGGCTTGCCGCCGTCATCGAGAATCGGATTGTAGCTTGCCTCGATCCAGATCTCGCGATTGCCCTTGGCGATTCGCCTGTATTGCGACGCCTGAAACTGCCCCTTGTTAAGTTTACCCCAGAAGTCCCGATAGGCGACGCCCTCGCGCGTTGCCTGATCGACGAACAGGCTGTGATGCTTGCCCTTGATCTCGTCGAGAGAATATCCCACCGCGGAAAGAAAGTTATCGTTGGCGGTAATGATCGTTCCATCGAGATTGAACTCGATCACCGCCTGAGAGCGGCTGATGGCAGCCGCCTGTGCCAACGCATTGCGCAATTCCAATTTGCTGCGTCGATTGAACATTGGTTGCTCCGTGGCCAAAAAAGCCAATCGCTGAAAAAGTCACGCGTCCGACGGCGCGCCCCATCGCGCGTCGTTGTCTCAAATTCCATAAAGTCTGATCGTGACAGCTGGCCTAGTCGGCCAGCTGCTTGTCGTTGCCGATCCGGCTCCAGTAAGCGGCGACCTTCTCGGCGAGCTGGCCCTGACGTTCGCCCTGCTTCGGCACGACGCTCGGCGTGGAGCCTTCCGGCATGCCGGCAACCATGCTGCGCGCGGCGATCTGCTGATAGTATTCCAGCACGGCGATGCGCAGGTTCGACGACAGGTTCGGCGTATCGCGGCGGCGCTCGATTTTTTCGATATACTGTTCGATCGTCGTATTCTCCATCTTCACAATCGCCTGCAGGCTGGCCCAGAAGCTGTCCTCCAGGCTGACGCTGGTGCGCTTCTTCGATACGACCACCGAGCGCTTGCGGTTGACGTTCGGGCGGTTCATCGAGGTTTCGTAAGGCATAAGTAGCTCCCTTTCTAAAATGGAAATTCAGTTCTCACGCACGCATACACATCAGTTCACGAGCACCGCACCATCGCAGCGGATTCCGTTGACCCAGACGTCGGCCTGACCGATGCCGACACCGAGTGTGGAGAGAACCCCCACCAGCAATTGATCGAGAACGCCCGTCGCGAGGCTGAGGACGCCACCGACCAGCGCGCCCAAGCCCGGGATCGGAATGCCCAGGCCGAGCACGTTCACGGTGATATTGAGGTCGCCGAGCAGGCTGCCGATCAGCGAAGACGTGAAATTGGTCGAGTTGACGGTCTTCTTCGTCTGCGCCGTGATGTCGGCATAGCTGAAGTCGACATTGACCGGCGTCGTGTTGCCCATTCCGACATGAGCTTTGCCCGTCACCGTGATGAGGCCGAGATCCACAAGGGTCACAGGACCGGGATTGGGCTTGGTCGTGACATTCTTCACGTCGGCAGCCGAGACATTGCCGATCCATGCATCGACAACGCCTGGCGTCACGCCGAGCGTAACCGTTGAGGTATTGATGTTTGGATAGCCGCAGCTGACTTTGTTGAGCGTCGCCGTGCCCGAACCGACTTCGACATAGACGGGCAGATTGACCGCCGAGAACGTGCTCGCACTCGACGTGGAATTGAGAACCTTCACTTGCAGGAAGATGCGGGTCTGTGCGGTATGAACGCTGACACCTTGCGTGCCGACAGCAACCCAGCTCGACCCCTGCGGCCGCTCGCCGATCTGGACGATCAGCTGCACATTGGCGAGGCCCGGCAGATTGACATTGAGGCCGGTGTTCACCTGATTGCTGCCGGTGGCGAGACCGGCTGTCGCCTGCAGCAGATCATAGAGCGAGATGGCGACGCCGATCTTCGGCTTGGTCCCCACCTTGAGGTCGGAATATGGCCCGGCGTCGATCAGGGACAGCGGCGTGATCTTTGCGGTGGAGGCGGTAGCAGCCTGGGAGATGGTCGAGAGCGCCGTCGTCGCGGTACTTGCGCCATTGGTCGATTGCTGGGCTCCGAGGGCAGCCGCGAGGATGTCACCCACTTTGACATTGGCGTTGAGGACCGATTCATACGTGCCGGCCGTGAGCCCGATGCGGGTCGAAAGCGCCGACAGGAAATCAAACGCGTCGATCCTGGTATTGAGCAGCGCCTGATAGTCCATCACCGACAACGAGAGGGTCGTGCCGAGCAACGAACCGAGCACGCCATTGAGCAGGCCGCCATTCAGCGACGCCAGCCGCGAGCCGATCGCGAAGGAGGCGATCTGTGTATTCGCTGCGATCGCCTGCGTCTTGATCGTGAACGCGTTGCTGCCGGTGAAAAATTTGCTGAAATAGAGCGGTGTCGATGTCTGCACCGTCACGCGCGCTGCATTGGCGATACCGACGGCTGGCGTGACGAAGCGGTTCTGTGGGGGAATTGTCGAGTCGGCCGTGTAGGTACCGAGCTCGATATTGGTCAGCGCACTGGCCGGGACATTGTTGCTCGTCAACGCCGCCTTTGCAGCGTTGGTGGCATTGGTCAGGTTGCTTGCGGCGACGATGGCCGCCAGGTCCGCGGTGCTCTGCGTTTTGCGCCGGTCGGCGGCGATGGTGCCGATATCGACTCCGAGCGCTGCGCAGGAAATGGCAAGCGTGACGCCCACAACGGACATCAGCGCGAAGTTGCCACGCTGGTCGGCAGCAAAGCGGCGAAGAAGGGCCATGAACGACGCCATGATCAGAACCCTCCATACGGGATCGAAGCCGAACGCGTGATCAGCGTTGCCGGCTTCGGCACGAATGGCAGCGTGTAAATGAACATGGTCGAGGCGTCGTAATTGACGGTGACCACGAACACATTCGCATTCGAGGACGATGTCGCGGCGACCGTCGTCAGCTTCGCCGGGATGATCAGCGGATAGGTCGCGGCATTATTGGTGACATAGGTCGAGGCAA
>Ga0209564_1002194_pt1 | contig 16326 bp, 27 predicted proteins | sample AraplaCol_mMF_r2_FD_184272 | JGI IMG/M metagenome (GOLD analysis project Ga0209564, IMG submission 184272) | Arabidopsis root microbial communities from North Carolina, USA - plate scrape MF_Col_mMF_r2 (SPAdes) (version 3) | ecosystem: Host-associated > Plants > Roots > Endosphere | place: USA... | reverse complement strand
ATCGCCGAGACCGTGACGGCCTCCGCTTTCGTGAGCAAGTCTCGGCCGATGGTCATCAGGCGCGCGATGGTTCTCGCCGACGGAATCCTTTCAACTGAGGCGGCCTTACTTGCCCAAGGTTCTCTCAAGAGACGCCAGCCTATCGAGCTGACCGGCTAAACCCCGCAAAGTTCGGGCGATGTTCTTGAGGACGGCGGCGCGATCCTCGGAAGGGCTAGCCTGACGGGACAGTGTAGAATAGTGGTCCGCAGCTTCCTGGCACAGTGCAACGCTGATCATCATTGCCCTCGGATTTATGTTCCGGCCATGGCATCCTTGCAGGCATGGCAGATCAAGACTGAGCAAAATTGATCAAGGCACCACAAATGGTTTGGCAACTGCATTCCAGTTCCGTTCTCAGCGGGCAAGAAACCTTGATCATGCTCAGATCTGGCCAAATTCAAAACAGGCCACTCCCAGAATCAAATAGGCCACGGAGATAGGCCAGCCGCCCGGCCCATAGGAACCTTCCAGAAAACGAGAAACAAAGGCCACGCGCGTGAACGAGAGGCTACCTGCTGGTGCCGCCTCTCTGCGCTAGTAGTCTATGTCGGAGCGCGCAGACCGGGTGAATCCAGCCATTTAACCGAGGTCTCGATCCGGCTTGCGATCCGTAAAAGTTCGTTGCGTCGACCGCCATGAGCCATACCCTCAGCCTGCTTGCGCAAGTCAATTGCCTCGTCCTCTAAGCGGTATTGAAATATCGATGATTGCTTGAACATGGGTGCTCCCTGTTCGGTTAGGCGGGAGCGCAACTGGCGTTCTCAGCACCGATAGAAGCCATGCGCCGGACGGTGATGGGTGTTGTTAACACTTGTGGCAGACCAGGTCTGAGCAATTTTGACCATCCGCTTGCGCGCACTCGGCGACCGGCCGGCGCGCCCCATAAGAGCACGAGTCGGTTAGAACGGCCCGCCAGGCGACGAGAATTTAGTGGTGGCTTGCCTTCAATATGCCGAGGCGTCCGACGCCGGCGGCCTTAAGCGGGCCTCCGCAGGAGGAACCACTGCGCAACGCTTTCGTTGTGTGCTCTCCCAACAGCAAAGGACACGATCATGGACCGCGAACATGTGAAGGGCGCTGCCGACAAGGCAAAAGGCGCCATCAAAGAAGGTGCCGGTAAGCTCACTGGCGACAAGGACATGGAAGCCGAAGGCAAGATCGACAAGGCCAAGGGATCGGCCCACAATGCGGCGGGAGATGTGAAGGATGCAGCGCGGGACGCCGCTGACGCCCTCAAGAAATAAGCAGAAGAGAAGACAAAAACTAGCCGCCTCCGGGCGGCCCTCTCTTTTCTGGTGGGGAGACGGCTTCTTGGATCTTTTGATTCCGAAATGGCGCGAGGCTTGGAAAGGCCCGTCCTCGCCCCGAACCTCATTTTTCGTGTGCGCCGGCCGTTCGCTGCTTTTCCTTACTGAGGTTATCAGCCACCAAGCGTGAGGGAGCGTTTGCATCCTGTAGGAACAGCTAGTCAATGCTTGCGTTGGCCGCTACGAGCTCTGCTCAGGAAGATTCGCATGCGGAGAGAGCGTTGGATGGTGATCGGCGCTTGGTCGTCAATTGCTTTGATGGCGAGTACACGCAGATCCTTTCAAACGCCTCGATTGACCTGCAAGGTGTGCCGATATCCGATCCGTCTCTGCTTATGGTCTCGGAGAACAGCCCGTATATGTGGAATGAGCGCTAGGCCGCTCTAACGCTGCTGGTACGCCCTAAGCGTAAGGTGGCACGTTCACTAGCGTGCCTATCAGGCGCAGAAGAGCCTGGTGCTCGGGTCCTTTCGGCTCCCTTCGCAAGAAATCGCCGAGTTCAATGTGTGTCAGTCGGCCGCCAGAAGGCGCATTTGGCTGATGAATGATGAAAGCATGGCCATTGGCCGGCTCGCGTCCCAGAAATCAAGCGTCGCCGTTGGTACTACGATATAGCTCACGTCGTTCGCTCATCTGACGCTCCTTGTGGGCTAAAGCTTCAAAATTCATCTGGCCGGTTTCCCCGCTCGCAGATCGAGGCGGCGGAGAAACGCCTGCGTATCAGCTAAGCCCGACTCCTCTGCTTACCTCGCGGGCTTCTCCTGGCGCGAGTCCAACAGTCAGGCCGAGCGCTGCAGCTTGCTCCAGAGCGGTGCCCCGCGATCGATTAGTTTGGCGGTCCATCCCTCCGGGATGGCATCCAAGACGAGCTGAACGGCCTCTTCTTCCGTACCGGCTGCTAACCAAAACCGGCACTCGCCGTCGTCAGTAGTGACCTGCAGAAGATGCGCTTCCATGCATGTGAACAGCCAAAGTCATAGTTTGTTGCCGCGCGTCCTAGGTGTCAAACGCCATCCGGAACTGCCCCCTTTGCGTCATGAAGAACTGCCCCCACCATCTGGGTTATGATCTCGGTTGAAGGTTGTTTCCGCCGGTGACGGGCCGGAGGGAGGCGGAGCCGACCGGAGGGCCGTCACCGGCGGGCGATGAGGCCGCTCTTTCGCTTGGCGCGGAGCCGGTAACTATCGCCGCGGATCGTCAGCACGTGGCTGTGATGCAAGAGCCGGTCGAGGATCGCGGTGGCGACCACGGGACCGGCGAACACAGTGCCCCATTCGGCAACACTGCGGTTCGAGGTGATCAGCATGGCGCCAGTTTCATAGCGCCGGCTGACCAGTTGGAAGAAGAGATGTGCCGCGTCAGGTTCCAGCGGCAGATAGCCGAGCTCGTCGACGATCAGCAGCTTTGGCTTCGACACGCGAGCAGTTTCTCGTCCAGACGCCGTTCGCCATGTGCCTTGGCAAGGCCCGCGACCAGCGTCGTCGCGGTTGTGAACTGCACCGTGTAACCGGCCAGGATCGCCTCTCGCCCGAGCGCGATCGACAGGTGCGTCTTACCGACGCCCGGTGGGCCGAGCAGCAGCACGTTCTCACCGTTAGCGATCCAACGTGACGCGGGCAGGTCGCGGATCCGTTTCGGATCGATCGACGGCTGCGCCTCGAAATCGAAGCCCGCAAGCTCCTTCACGGCCGGGAAGTGTGCAAGTTTTAGTGCCATCTCGATACGGCGATGATCCTTGCGCGCAATCTCGCGCTCGTACAGCAGGATCAGTGTCTCACGCGCCGACAGGTTCGCGCGTGCCGCCTCGTCGAGCAGGCTGTCGAGCTGATCGCAGATGCCGGAGAGCTGCAGTCGCGCCAGCATGGCATCGAGCGGATCGGTCGTTGCTTCCATTACCTTCTTTGCCGCGCCATCAGAAGCTTCCTCCGACCCTGGCTTCGTATTCGGCAAGAGGGCGCAACAACGACGGCGGTGAGGACGGCGCCAGCACCGCCGCCGTGATCTCAGCCCGGCGGACCGCGCCAGGGCCGGACTGGATCCATGAGGTAAAGCACGACGGCCATCGGATGCTGGTCATCCGGGAAAACGAGCGCGTCCGGCTGCCCTCCCGCAACGGCAGCGACTGGACGAAGCGTTATCCCTGGATTGCTGAGGCCGCGCTGAGGAACTGCCAAAAGACGTTTGTGATCGATGGCGAGGCCGTGATCCTTGGGGTGGACGGCATCAGCGACTTCAACGCGCTGCACAGCGGGCAACACGACCATAAGGTGCAGCCGCGCCTCTTGTCAGTTTATCGACCGACTGCGCGCGAGTGCGTCATGGGATAGACTGTGGCAAAGCCCCGATGCAAGTCGCGCGCAGGCAGGCCCGGAGTCTCGTGCACTGACAACTATTCGGCCTCAACCATAATTGAGTTTCCGAACCGTAGTCGTTCACGCGGCCTGCCGTGCGATTTGGGGGACACGACAGCGCTATTGAGGCACCGTTTTCATAAACGAAGATACGGACCGGTCGAGCAGGTCTGGCAGAGTCCGTCAAGTGAGCTAAACCGGAAAAGCGCAGCTCGGCGAATTAAGCAGGCTACCTGATCAGATCTGAATGTCGACCGAAGTTATCGGCGGACAAACTGTCAGAGAGGTTCGCGATGAAGGACGCCATCGCTCGCAACTACGATGCGGTCGAAGATGGTGGTGAATTGTTCCTGATTGCAGTCCGCCGCAGCGGCTCTTTTTGCCAGGCGGGACGGTTGGACGCACAGCAAAGCCTATCCGCGCGCTCCGTTGGCAATCTTATTTTGCGCCTGGGCTCGTTATTCGAACCTTCGATCCCCATATCCATATTTGTCCTGGTCAACCAACGAGAGGGCTCTGCATGTTCACATCCGAGCAGCATCGCCCAAGGGCAACCGCGCGCGGCGAACTCGTCAAGGGTTCTCAGCGCTGAGGAAACGCGTAAATTCAAGACCTGAAGGGACGGCTTCGTCTTTTTGACGGATGACAAGCGAGGGTTCGCGGAGGCTTGCAACGGCTCCGTTCTCATCCCGGAGCAGGACCATCCCCGCGGCGCAGCCCTCGCGGCTGACGAGGAGTACATTCTGCGTTGTCTTGGCGCGGCCCTCATCATGCAATGGAACGCCTTGCCGACGGTGCTGCAACGGAAGATCTTCGACGCCGCCGGGGCGGTTGGAAGGCCGGTGGAGACAGCGGAGCTCCGCGGGAGATTGCCTGATTTCTGCACAACCACAAGGATGATTCCGGTCGCGGCAAATTGCCTGTGACAGAAGGCACGCCTGCCGATGCGAGATCCAGTGCTCTGGCTGCGCCAGCGTCGTTCTGGCTGTATGTTTTAGCCATCACGGCGGGAGCGTAACACCCTCAGTCACCTAGGAGAGCCCGTGCAGTAGCACCTCGGACAGACCTCGCGACAAGCTGCGGGAAGCGGGTGACACCTGCGCGCTTCGCCACGGCACAATCTGCTTGGCATTTGAAAGCTCACCTCATTGGTAGGTGGCGCTGCCTTAATCCATTCCGCAGGCCAAGAGGCGGGAATACCAATCGCGGGAATGCAGCGAGCCCACAATTGACTTCGCATCGGGCCGCTGGGCGCAGCGCGTACGACCTCGCGCTGCGATGCCATCCCTTGTGGGATGCGGCGACTCAGAGAATTTCGTCGGAGGCATAACACCGCAGATTTTTCAGACCGCCTCCATTGCCAGTCATTATTGATTAGGCATTGGACCGGAAACGGAGTAGCGTCTTTGTAGCGGTCAAGCGGATTGCTTGCCCGACAGCTGCCAAAACGGCGACGCACCGAAGTCCTCGCCTCCATCTAAATGGCAGCGCATTGCCGTCGGTAGGCAAACTCTTTCCAAAATTGCTGGCCCAAGCACGGGAGTGCCGACCACGTCGCGCGCGTCAGGCGATCGCAGAAGGAAGAACGACATGAAAATGAGCAATGTAGTTCCCAGTGCTCTGTCTGCGGCAAAGTACACTTATGGCGCGGCGACCATATGGGTCGCTCCTTCTCCCCTCATCAAATCGGCGCATTTCCTTGAAAGGATTGGACTCGCCACGATTGGAGGCTCGTGCGGCATGTACGTGGCCGCAGCGTTGATGCGCCTCGAACACGAACTGTTTGGAAGTGTCTGGTTCATCTTGCTGCTGATGCTCTACGGAGCTTTTAGCTTCTATATCGGCATCGACCTACCTCGCCATCGTGCTCAGGGGCTCCCGGAAGAGCGGAGCCACACCGATGCGGCTGAGATCTTCAGCGCAGCAGGCACATTCATTGCCGCGATTGCAGCGTTTATATCTGTCAGCATGATTGTCGTTGATCAGGTCGTGTCTCACGGTTCGATCGTTGTGATCGCAGGCTGTTGGGCAATCGGTTCTTTAGTTCAAATTTCTGCCGGTACCATCGCGCGCAACTCCGTGGCCGAAGCTGGTAGCGAGTAACTTCCGATGGCAATTGGACCGACGCCGCTGGCCGATTTTTTTGCGCGCGACAGTAGAGGGCACACCGACAAGACGTAGCAAATAGGGAAAGTCATTAGGATGATGAATCAACGTGTAGTCTATTCTCCAGAAGAGCTTGCCAGCTTCAAAGCAATTTTTGAGGATGCGATAGGGTCATTCTCACCCACTGTGCTCACGACCTCCAACCGTCTGCAGGTTGCGCAGAACATCCTCGCTCGTGCTGCGATCGGTGAGCGCAATCAGAACGAACTGCGGCGTGCGGCATTGGCATCAATTGCTTAGCAAGCCGACGGGTGTGGGTATCAAGCCGCCTTCAACTTGAAGTCCCTGCTCCTCGCCTGCACCTGCGCTAAATATTATTCGCATTCGAGTTCCTGGAACCATCCTGTCGCGAGCCCATTGGCTCACTGACACAATCACTTTTGGAGAAATGCTATTATGAAAACCTTCGCAATCACTCTGGCAGCCGCCGCAAGTACGCTTATTGTGACCGCCGCTTCAGCCGCCCCGCTTTCCGCCAATGTATCAGTCGTACCGGAGAGCAACATTCAAAACGTTCGCATGGTCTGCAATGAAGATGGTCGCTGCTGGCGTGAACGCGGCGAACGCCATGTTATCGTCCGCGACGGGCGCGATGCTTACGGATATGCTCCTCGCGAGCGTTACATCGAGCGACGCGGCTATGAAGACCGCGGCGGCATCGGTTTCAGAGCTCCCGGCGTGAGCGTCGGAATCGGGACCGACCGATACTGATAGACGAGATACCTTATAAAAATGGCCGCGGAGTAGTCCGCGGCCATTTTCATTGGGGCTCATCTTCAAATGGCATAGATCGCATGCTTCACCCGGCGTCCGATGTGATCTAGCCCGACTTTCCGATGCGAGGAGCGTTCGTCCCTCGCAACCGTTCCGCAAACCAGAACGCCCCGATCGCGACAAACGCGAGAAGAAAAATTCCTCCACACGACAGGAAGGTAAGCGTAAAATTTGGGTCCATGACATTCTCCTGAGAGAGGTGCTCGGGTGCAGTCTCGGTTCAACTTTGCCGCTACCCTGGTGTCAGCCCAGCCGAGATTTTTCAGATGGCCAGGGCCGACGTTTCGCCATTCGTCGAGCAGTTTCGCTGATCAGGCCGAGCCTGCAGACGCAGGATCGGTTCAAAAATTAGCGGCGACCAGGTCGTAAGAGCCCCTGCTGCCGCGGACGTACACCTTGGCAGCGGCGGCGCATATCAAGTCGCGATTGGAATCGAACGCGCGCAGAAAACCCGACTCGTCGTAACCGATATCTGGTTGAATTCGCTTCAGCGCATTTTCGTTGATGAAAAACGATGCCTCAATAGCGCTGTCGTGTCCCCAAAATCGTACGGCACGCCGCGTGCGGTCATATGACCGGCTATGGTTCGGAAACTCGATCATGTTGTCGGGGCCGATCAGTTGTCGGAGCACGAGACCTCCGTGCCGGCTGCACGCGATTTGCGTCGCGGCATATTCGATGGCGATAGCCGATCCTGTCTCCGACGCACTCGCGTGCAACCGGTCGATACGCTGACAAGATGTGCGGTAGCCAAAGCTTGGCGCGAAGGGAGGGAGTTTGGAGCGATCCGGTTGCGCCACCTTCCAAATGGCTATGCTGGAAGCGGATTACAACCCCGCTCGATCCTGTCGCAGCAAATAGTTGCGCCTGGCCTCGTTATTCTGCGGATCGGCACTATATCCTAGACATCACCGCCCGCCCCTCGGCTGTTATCGGTGACTGAGAGCATTGTGCTCCCGCCGCGACCTAGAGGCGGTTACTATGTCAAATATCTCCAAATTCAGCGTTCGCGAGTGGCTGGTGCCTCCGGTACTGCTGCCGATCTTCTTCGTGTTGCTGATCGCTGCTGCGATGCTCATTCAATGGTAACCCCCACGGCGAGCCAGCGCAGTCGGCTCAAGCCGACGGCTCATTGCTGCCAGCCAAGCGAGTCCAATCGTCGATAGCTTGCAGGCTGAACATCCGGGCGGCAGACGCCCTGGATAGAGCCCACAAGATGCCGCCGGGAGACGAGCGTGCGGATGCGATGAAAATGGCTACGATCCTGGAGAACGCCGCTGAAATGCTCGAACATTTCGCGGCAAGGGTCGGCGTGCCAGCAAAATGACGGTTGAGAGCTATGTTCTTCCCGCGCTCCACCGTTCAGGCCGAAACTCGGAGATCTAGGAAAACAGCACCTGGGCATGGATCGTAGGGGCACCGAGATGCTTGTCTCAGATCAATCGCTTGTTTCAGTCGCACCCGTTTTCCCGTGGATGCCCATCCGATGGTGCCCGATGTTTCACGCAGTCCGGCCGTCGTTCTCGTCGTAGAGGACGAGATGATGCTCCGCATGCGCGCGGTCGACATGGTGGAAGACGCCGGTTACACGCCGCTTGAAGCTCTGGATACCGACGAAGCCGTCGCAATCCTGGAATCCAGGTCCGACATCGCGCTCATGTGCACCGACATTCAGTTGCCCGGCAGCATGGACGGCCTAGGTCTTGCGCATACCGTGCATAACCGTTGGCCGGCGATCAAGATCATCCTGGTGTCGGGACAATTGAACCCATCGAGCATCGATCTTCCCCCCTGCAGCAGATTTTTTGGCAAACCACTCCAAGCCTGGCAAATCATAGCTGAGTTACGCAGCATGATTGGCCACGCCTGAATCTCGTCGTTCTTGGCGCCGGATGCCGCCAGAGGGAATGCTCGGCCGAAATCAAGTGCGGTACCCAGCCCAAGGTGATACAATTGCAAATGCTTGAAGTTGATCTCCGTACGGACAAGCGCCCCGGCGGCGCAGAATTCCACCAGGTCTTCCTGGCGGCGGAGAATGTCAGCCTGCGGCTACTCCTGGCGCAGGCTGAGATCAATACGAGGAGCCTGCTTGCCAAGGCCGGTATCGATGCCAAAGAACGCGAGGCATCCGACAAGCTGCAGAAGCTGATCCTCGAAGAGCTGCATCACCGCATCAAGAACACGCTCGCGACCGTCGCCGCAATCGTCTCCCAGAGCCTGCGCAACCTGCAGGGGGTTGAGCACGCGCAGCGCGCCATCGAGGGCCGGCTCTTGGCGCTCGGCCGGGCGCACGATCTCCTCCTGCAGGCAAAATGGTCCAGCGCCGATCTTGGCACGGTCGTCCGCGGCGCCATCGAGGCCTTCGACAATCCGGTCGAGTCGAAATTCTCGATCACGGGACCCGATATCCGGATGACGGCGGGTGCCGTCATCGCCGTCGCGATGACGCTCAACGAGCTTTGCACGAACACCACGAAGTTCGGCGCACTCTCGGTCCCGGAAGGGCGCGTCGACCTTGCCTGGACGCTAGACCAAGCGACACAACGCATGCACCTGACCTGGACCGAAAAGAACGGTCCGGTCGTCCAGCCGCCCGCAAGGCGCAGCTTCGGAACACGGCTGATCGAAACGCTCGGCAAGCAGTTGCGGGGCGACGTGCATTTGACCTATGCGTCGACGGGGTTCTCGTACACGTTCGATGCGCCGATAGCCGCACTGAGCACCCCGGCCACATAGCTGGTGCGCGACGTATCGCGTGAGTGGACTCCCTTTTCGGGCTTCGGGCCCCTAGGTCTTGAGCGATTTTACTTGTTCATCTGCCGTCAGCCGGCAGACGAGTTCGCAACTGGAGCATTCGAAAGTTCGCAGGTCGGGATGGCCGTGGTCCGATTCGATCCGGGTCAGCGTCATGCGGCCTTGGCACTTCGGACAGCGCGGTCTTGCGATCGGAATAAGCGAGGGCTCGGGGCGTGCGAAGATTTCGGGCATGTGATGCTCCTTTGCGGGGTCGTCACCTGTAGTCGTGAAGCGAATCGGACGGCAAAGCACCAAGATCGCGCACCACCTGACCGGCCGCTGATCAATATTGCTCACATTTTCCGAGAAGTGATTGCAAGATCGGTAAAGAGGTCCGGCCCGCATTCGCGGCATTCGTAGACCGTGCAGCCTCGTTCAACCCGCGTGCTTTCAAGCGCTGGCTCTGACTGAGCAATATTGCTCAGCAAGACATCCGGATGCGGATTAGCATTGGATCTGATCATCGCATGTCGTGCGATAGCACCGCGTCGCTTATCGGCGCGGTGCTCGGTGTCATTAGTTACCTCGTGCCGAACCCGGGCTCGTCGTGATCATTCCGGTCGTCGATAATGTCGCGGCCTTGGCTTTGGCGGGTCCACTCCGAAAGCAGCTAGAGATGGTTCAACATCCACCGGAAACCCGGGCGCTGGCAGCGCTGCTCGCCCGGTATCGCCAACCCGATGACGCGCGAGGCATTTTCGAGCTGGTGATCACGGCAGTACCCTTTTCTGTCATCTGGGCTCTGATGCTCGTCGGCGTTGTCCGCGGCCATGGGATTGGCCTGCTGCTGGCCTTGCCCGCGGCAGGCCTGCTCGTTCGTCTCTTCATGATCCAGCATGACTGCGGCCATGGGTCTTTCTTTCGCAACCGGCTTGCAAACGATTGGATCGGCCGAGCCATCGGCGTTTTCACTTTAACTCCCTACGATTATTGGCGGCGCAACCATGCGCGACATCACGCGAGTTCTGGCAATCTCGATCATAGAGGTTCGGGCGACATCGACACATTGACCGTGAGCGAGTTTGCCGCTCAGTCTCGATGGCGCCAGATTCTCTATCGCCTGTACCGGCATCCGATCGTCATGTTTGGCGTGGGCCCGACATATCTGTTCATCTTGCGGCATCGATTGCCGATTGGGATGATGCGTAACGGCTGGCAGCCCTGGCTGAGCACAATGGGCACGAACGTCGCCATCGCGGTTCTGGTCGCCGGCATGATCCGACTGGTAGGCCTTGGGCCATTCCTGCTGGTGCATCTGCCGATCATGATTCTGGCTGCGTCGATCGGCGTGTGGCTGTTCTATGTTCAACACCAGTTCGTGAACACCTCATGGTCACGTGATGAAGCCTGGAGCTTTCACGAAGCTGCGCTCTATGGCAGTTCGCACTATCACTTGCCATGGGTCTTGCGCTGGTTCACCGCGAACATCGGCGTCCACCACGTCCATCATCTATGCAGTCGAATTCCCTGCTATCGGCTGCCGGACGTGCTCCGGGATCATCCGGAACTCGCAAATGTGGGCCGAATCACCCTCGTCCAGAGCTTGCGATGTGTGCCGAAGGCCTTGTGGGACGAGAAGGAGCGACGGCTCATTTCGTTCCGGGACGCCGAAATAGGTCTGGTCGCGCGCCATAAGGGGACGCAGAGCAATGGTTCCGTTGCGGGTCCTGGAATTCGTCGCTTGAATTCGTGAACTTAACGATGGGTTCGCGCTTGGTTCATTGGAGAACCAGCTTGAGCCGCATGTTCAAACCCTTTGTGTTTCTGATCGCAGCCATCTACTTCCTGGTGGACGCGGTCTTTTTCACTCTCTTCAAACCTGTCTTTCGCCGGTTGGCGAACTGCTGGGTTTTCGAGCGCGTGCGAGCGTGGATCGAGTCGCTTCGCCCATATCCGGCTCTGGCACTGTTCCTCGTGCCTGTCATCTTGCTTGAACCTGTCAAGCCTCTTGCGGCTTACCTGACGGCGACCGGGCACATCGGTCGCGGGTTTGCGCTCCTCATCGTCGGCGAGCTTCTCAAACTCCTGCTCATCGAGCGGCTCTTCTGCGTCAGCCGCGACAAGCTGATGTCAATTCCTGCTTTCGCCTGGTGCCACGATAGGTTTTGCCAAGGCCAGGACTGGGTCGCGTCCCTGTCAGCATGGCAACTCGTGCGCGGCTGGAGCTTCAATGCCAAGCACGCTGTTCAACGACATGTCCTGGAATTCAAGGCTGCGCAGAAGCGAAAGCGGCTTTCCTGGCGATCTTGATCCGTCTCTTCGGGGCGGTCGAGCGGCAGGCATGGACTGCTGGGAGCTCAGATCGCAACCACATTTGCAGGCCGCGCTCTCTGCGCGCAGGAACGTCGCGGGGTCCTGCCAGTTAGCTCGCCGAGACTTTCACCCCAGGGAGTATCTGCTATGGAGAACGATCGCATTGCCGGTTCGGCGAAGGAGTTCGCCGGTAAGCTCGAGGGCACCGTCGGCGATATCGCCGGAGATGCAAAGAGCCAGGCAGCGGGCCGCCTCCGCGAGGCGAAAGGCACCGCGCAGAACCTGTACGGCCAAGCCAAGGACGCAGCGCGCGACGTTACGGATGCCGCCGCCGACTACGCCAAGGACGCCTATGAGAACAGCGGCGAGACCTTCCGCGACGGCACACAAGCGATCGCGAGGAAGGTGCAGGATAATCCGCTCGGTTCGATGCTGATCGCCAGCGCGATCGGATTTGTGTTGGCGCAATGGCTGGCGCGCCCGACGCGGCGCGCACGATAGCGTTTGGGACGGGTGCAGCCGAGCAATTGCTGGATTGGAGATTGAATCATGAGTGACGACATCCCGCTCGCCCCCTTCCCCAACGAAAGCCTGGATCCTGCTTCAGAGCCGAAATCTCCTATCGCGGAAGTCTCCGACGCCGTGAAGGGGACCGCCAATCGGGTTGCGGGCGCGATAGAGGCTGGACGAAAGCCAGGAATGCCGCTGAGCGTCCTGAGCAATATCGCGCGCGAAGCCCCTCTTGGCTCTCTGCTGGTCGCCTTCCTGTTGGGAGTTGCCATCGCCCGCCGCCGATGACGGCTTGCGCAGCTCGCGTGATGGCTCAATCGGAGAAAGCGGAACTCTAGGAGGTCGGAGCCGTTGCACCTATGGCCGGCGTCCGTCGGCATAGATTCAATTTGAATTGGAAAATCAGATGAGAAAGTCATTAATGGTTTCTGCGGCCGTTGCGGCCCTATTGGCCACGACCGGGTTTGCGACAGCTCAAGGCGCCAACCAAGGAGCGGCGAAGGACTCTCCGACGGCCGCTTCGCCGAAAGGTGATCCCGCGGCGCCGATGAATGCACCGGCGGCAAAGGGAGTCGAGAAGGCTACCCCAGGTGCTGGGTCAAAGGAGATGGCGCCCCAACATGCGCAGGGCAAGCCGGATGCGAAAACGACCGTTGACATGAAGGCCGATGGCAAGTCGAAGGCCTCGGAGTCAACGACGCCGGCCGCCACGAAGGACCTGAAGAATCCGGCCGCCGAAACGACGTCGCCTTCGGGCGGCAAGGCGGCGAGCGAGATGAAAGCCGAAAGCAAGACAAAATCGTCAGATTCGGCCGCGACCTCGAAGGACTTGAAGACTCCGACTGCCGAGACCAAGCCCTCGACCTCGGACAACAAGACGACCGGCAACGCCGCAACCGCAGCGACAGCGACGCCTCCCGCCGAGAAGCGCACCCAGATCAGTTCGGCGATGAAGCAAGAGAAGGTCGAGGAAGTTGCAAACGTGAACTTCAACCTCTCGGTCGGAACAGCCGTGCCGGCGGGCGTCCGTTATTACCCGATGCCGGCACGTATCGTCGAGATCTATCCGGAATGGCGTGGATACGATTTCATCCTCGTGCACGGCAGGTACATCGTTCTTCGCCCGCGCACCCACGAGATCGTCTACATCATCGAAGGCTAGGCGACCACGCCGGGCATATGACTGGCAGTTACGAGGGCGGCTCAAGAGCCGCCTTCTTGTCTGGGCCAACCAGACATGCGAACCTGCCCTGGCATCACTTGCGCCACGGCCTTCCGAAGATCTCGTCAGTTGTCGGCAAATTCAGATACATTTCCCGTCGGAATGCGATCGTCGCCATCAACCGAGCGAATCGTGAGCCCTTAACCCTCGTCGACCGGCGACATCATGGCGATCTTCATCGTCCGGCATAGTACAACGTACCGGTACGAGCACGAGGTAAGGCTCGGCCGGCATCAGCTAATGGCACGTCCGCGGGACAGCTTCGATCAACGACTGATTGACTTCTCGCTCGATGTGACGCCGAAGCCCTCAGAGGTGAGATGGCTTCATGATGTCTTTGGGAATTGCGTCGCGCACATCGAATTTGACCGCGCGAGCGATTACTTGCGATTCGACTGCGAAATCAAGGTTGACCACACTCCGGAGAACGCCCCGGACTTCAGGATTGAGGATTACGCGACGGACCATCCATTCACGTATCATGACGAAGAGGCGCCTGACCTGGCACCTTATGTTCAGAGATGGTTCTCCGACCCGGAAGATCATGTTGGCCGGTGGCTGGACACCTTTCTCACGCGGGGGACGAAACGTCCGACGGGCCAGCTCCTGATGACCCTCAATGAAGCAATCTCGGATGGCTTCGCATATGACCGCCGCACGGCGCCAGGAACTCAAATTCCCTCCACCACACTTGAACTGAGGAAAGGCACCTGCAGGGACTTTGCCGTTTTGATGATTGAAGCCGCACGCAGTCTGGGCTTCGCCGCGCGCTTTATCACGGGCTACATCTACGTACCGGATCGCGATGGACCTACCTGGCTAGGTGGGGGAGCCACTCATGCCTGGTGCCAGATTTACGTCCCCGGTTCGGGCTGGGTCGAGTTCGATCCGACCAACGGCATCGTCGGAAACCGGGACTTAATTCGCGTCGCGGTGGCCAGAATCCCGAGCCAGGCCATTCCCCTGTTCGGCACCTATTGGGGAAGTCGCGAGGACGAGCTTGGGATGAATGTGGAGGTCAACGTCAAAACGGCGTCGGCTCTATTGTAGCTGCTGTGATGAAGTGGCTGGAACACAAGTACCACCAGGGCGTTGGGGTTCGCGCCGCGCTGTGTCGCGAGTGTAGGGTGAGCACACACAAGATCGAAGCAGTCGAGCAGCCTTCTCGACTTTGGAGGACGCCGAATGAAGATCCGGGTCGGCTATGAGATGATCTACGAGTTTCCGCAGCCCACACCCATGATCATGGTCCTGGGCGTTCATTTTACCCGGGCTTCCGACGTTATCGTGCCTGACTATCTGACCACTGATCCTCCGGTGGCGATCAACCCATACCGCGATGGCTTCGGTAACTGGTGCACCCGTATCGTTGCTCCAGCCGGTCAACTGCGCCTGGCGGCTGATGGCATCATTCGCGACACGGGCTTGCCGGACGCCACCGTGCCCTCGGCTTCTCAACACGCGGTCGAGGACTTGCCGGCAGAGACGATCGTGTATCTTCTCGGCAGTCGCTATTGCGAAACCGACCAGCTATCCGACACCGCGTGGAAGCTCTTCGAGAAGCAGCCGCCCGGATGGGCGCGCGTTCAGGCGATCTGCGATTTCGTCCACAATCACATTCAATTCGGCTACGAGCACGCGCGCGCCACCAAGACCTCCCGGGAAGTGTACCACGAGGGCAAGGGCGTTTGTCGCGACTTTGCGCATCTGGCCATTACGTTCTGCCGCTGCATGAACATTCCGGCAAGGTACTGCACCGGCTATTTGGGCGACATCGGCATGCCGCCCCCCTATGCCCCAGGAGACTTCGCCGGATGGTTCGAGGCCTACATTGGCGGACGTTGGTACACGTTCGATCCGCGCAACAACGTGCCACGGATTGGACGCATCCTGATTGCCCAGGGACGTGACGCTGCTGACGTTCCGATTACGCAGACGTTCGGGCCCAACACCCTGGTGAGCTTCAAGGTGTGGACCGACGAGATCACTTCCTAGCAACGCGACTTGCGGCTTTCCTGGAACGAATGTCGGCGGCGTTGCTTGGTAACGGGCGACCGGATGCAAGTGCCCCCACGCATCCGATGAAATGGCGGCCCCAGCGCGCCCCCACGCCCTGGGGCCGTTCCTTTAGGAAAGCCCTTCTGGTCTGCTCTCTGGGCCGGAGCTTCTCACGCAAAGCAGCACTTTACTCTTCGAAACTGAGATCGCCGTCAGCCAGTCCCTTTCGGGGCGCGGTTGGGCTTCTTCGGTATCAGCCATTTCCTCATCTCAGCGGCAAAGCCAAGTTGCTCGGCTTTTCTGATGGCTTCGAATCGGATCGCTCCAGCCGGCAACTGCCTTGCTTGCGCAAGAGCCTCGGATGCCCGGGTAGCCCAATCGTGACAGTCCAGATCGTTGCGCGGCAGCGTTGTCATTTCATCGTCCTCACCTTGCACTCCAAAGCCAGCACTGGTCGCCACGTCGCGCGAGGCGTTAGGGGCCCTGGCTTGTGACCCGAGCACGCTCGCCCCCTGCGGAATAAGGGCAGCGGCACTATCGAACTCTCACCGATCGGCGTCCACGGCGATCGCAGCAGTATGGACCCGGCAGCGCCGCCCGCTGGTCAATATTGCTCACCTCTCCAAATAAAACAATTAGCGCTCCCCAACGTCATACGCCTATGTCTTCATCCTTCATCATACCGCGCAAGGCGGTCCTCGCCGGAGCGATACCAGCGTCCTCTAGGATCGTTGCCTTTTGCAGCGCCTCCACGCGCTCGTGTCCCGGCGGCATCTTGCGAGTTCTATCCACAGCGTCTGCCGCTCTGACATTCAGCTTGGAAGCGAACGACGATGGGGCTGTTTCATTGGCCCGAATGAGCCGCTGGCTTACGCTGGCGGCGCCGACCGGCGGAAACTACCACTGA